>Ga0209317_1003187_pt1 | contig 10632 bp, 11 predicted proteins | sample RifGroB2_FD_183994 | JGI IMG/M metagenome (GOLD analysis project Ga0209317, IMG submission 183994) | Soil microbial communities from Rifle, Colorado, USA - Groundwater B2 (SPAdes) (version 2) | ecosystem: Environmental > Terrestrial > Soil > Unclassified | place: Rifle, Colorado | collected...
GTACTCGTTGATGAACTTGTCGGTAAGCTCAAGCACGATCTCTGCGTTCTTGGGGTCGAGTGCCGCGGTGTGCTCGTCCAGAAGGATCAGGGCCGGCTTGGAGAGGACCATCATCAAAAGCGTGAGGGCCTGCCTCTGCCCGCCGGAGAACATCACCAGGTTCTCCTTCATCCGGTGCTCGAGCCCCATCCTGAGCTGCACCAGTTCGCTCTTGAAGAACTCCCGGGTCTTGGTGGTCAGGCTGCGCTTCAACCACTTCATCCCCTTTTTGTGGGTGATGGTCATGTTGTCTTCGAGGCTCATGTTCCCGGCGGTCCCGAGAAGCGGGTTCTGGAAGATCCTGCCGATGTACTTCGCCCTCTTGTACTCGGGATCCCTCGTCACGTTCCGGTCGTTGACGAATATGGAGCCGTCGGTCGGAAGATAGGTCCCCGCGATGGTGTTGAACAGGGTCGACTTGCCGGCGCCGTTGGAGCCGATGATGGTGATGAAGTCGCCCTCTTTCACCTTGACGTTTATGTTGGTGAGGGCCTGGTTCTCGTTGACGGTCCCCTGGTTGAAGACGATGCTGACGTTCTTGAGCTCTATCATTTCGACACCTTGAAGGGGACCTTCTTGAATTTCTTTACCTGGGTCAGTATCAGCAGGATGATGATCAGCACCCCCTTGATCAGGTTCAGGTCGCTCGGGGTCATGTGGATCAGGTAGCCGTAGTATCTGCCTAGGTACATCACGGCGTAGAAGCAGACGGACCCGAGGAGGGCGCACAGGGTCAGTACGCCGATCCGGTTGCTCTTCAGCACCAGAAATTCCCCGATCATCACCGAGGCGAGACCCGACACGATGATCCCCTGCCCGAGTCCCACGTCGGCAAAACCTAAGTACTGCGCGGCGAAGGCGCCGGAGACCGCGACCAGGCCGTTGGAGAGCCCGACGCCGATGGTCTTCAGGGTCTTGGGGTTCACCCCCTGCGAGATCACCATCTGCTCGTTGTTCCCCATCGCCCCGAGGGTCATGCCGAGGTCGGTGCGGAAGAAGAGGTCTACCAGGAGCTTGATCGCCAGGGCCACAAGGGTGAAGAACACGAGGAGGATGTACTCGTCCGGGATGATCCCGGTGAACATCTCGGTCACCTGGGAGAGGATGGTCTCCTGGTTCAGGATCGGGACGTTGGCCCGGTCACCCATGATCCGGATGTTGATCGAGTAGAGCATGGTCATGGTCAGGATGCCGGCCAGGAGGTTGGGCACCCTGAGGTGGTTGTGGATGAGAGCGGTGAGGGAGCCCGCCAGCACGCCGCCGGCGAAGGCGACCAGGAGCGCCAGCCAGCCGTTCATGCCGGAGAGCAGGCACATCGCCATGAGCGCCGCCCCCAGGGGGAAGGAACCGTCCACTGTCAGGTCCGGAAAATCGAGGATCCTGAAGGAGATGAACACCCCCAGGACCATGATGCCGTAAATCAGGCCTTCAACCAGAATACCTTCGATCATAAATTGAACCGTTTACCCTTCTTACCCCATTAGCCACGCTTGGGCGTCCGCGCGGCTAATGGGGTTTCGTCCTTTTCTATTTCTTGATCAGCTTGCCGTTCTGACGGATCGTCTTCGCGCTCTTCACGATGTCAGCCGGGATGGTCAGGCCGAGCTTCTTTGCGACGTCGAGGTTCACCAGGAGGTCGACGTCGGATGCCTTCGTCATGAAGCGGGCCGGGATCTGCTCCGGCTTCTTCCCTTTCAGGATCTCGATCACCAGCTTGCCGGTGGCGCGACCCATCTTGTAGTAGTCAAAACCCCAGGAAGCAAGGACGTCGTAGGCCTCGGAGGAGCTCGGGTCGGCGGACATGATCGGCACCTTGTTCTTCATGGCGACGTCGGCAACCGCGCTCATGGCGGACACGACGGTGTTGTCGGTCGAGATGTAGAGGGCGTCGACCCTGCGGATGATCGCCTGGGTCGCCTGCTTCACCTCGGAGGACTTGGTGACGGTGGTCCCGACGAACTCGATCTTGAGATCCTTGCAGACCTGCTTCACCATGCCTGCCAGGACAACGGCATTCTCTTCGGAGCTGGTGTAGATGTGTCCGAGCCTCTTCACCTTCTTGATCTTCAGGAGCATCTCGATCTGCTGACGCACCGGGGTCATGTCGGAGACGCCGGTCACGTTCTTGCCACCCTTGGTCAGGGAGGGGACCAGGCCGGCCTTGACCGGATCGGTCACCGCCGAGTAGACGATCGGGATACCCTTGAGCGTGTTCACCAGGGCCTGGGCGGTGGGGGTCGCGACGCCCACTGCAAGGTCCACCTTCTGCGACTGGAACTTGTTGGCAATGGAAGCCGCGGTGCTGATGTCGCCGTTTGCGTTCTGTACATCGAAGGTTGCGTTTACCTTGGCGGCCTTCAGCTCGTCCTGCACCCCTTTCACGACCGCGTCAAGCGCCGGGTGGGAAACGATCTTCGAGATGCCGATCACCACCGGCTTAGGGGGGACAGCGGCGAAAGCCGTTGCGGTGCACAAAAGGGACAACGCGAGACCCATCATAAGCGTACTGAATTTCTTGCTCACCAGACACCTCCAACTTGCATTGAATTAGATTTTGCCTGCGACTACTCGAGGGGATTGTTGAACTAAAAGAGGTCAGACCTTTTTCAGCGGCAGAGCATACCACTGACAATGAGCAATCGTCAACGTCATAGTGGGTTTTTTTTGGAACAAATCTTTGACAAAACCAAAAAATCGACCGCCGGGCCCGGCAGCTCTGTCGGATTAGAGTATTTTATAAAAAAGGACAGGGTCCCTGTTGACACCGGAACTCTAAAAAGGGTAAAGTACGGCAAGTTTGTCGGTTTTGAACAGGTAGATGCAAGGAAGAGCCCGCCCCTTTAACGGCGTACCCGGTTCTCCGGACGCCGATCCGGTACCGTCCCGACCTCCAAAACCAAAGAGCAAAGAACCGCCCGATTTTCAGGCCCAGTCAGCATCGTCTGCGCGCGATTCCGCCAGCATGCTCGGCTGCCTATACATAAGGAGATATCTACGTGAAGCACCCGCAATTGCCAACCCGACAACGCCCCCACACCATGCTGCTTTTCGCCCTTCTGGCACTGCCGCTAGGTCTTTGGGGATGCAAGGATAACGCGCCGCAACAAGCCGCCACCGCATCGGCTCAGACATTGGCACCAAACACGGCACCAAACACGGCACCCCCGGCGCAGCGGGAGAACCCGGCCGCTCCTGCCGTGACCGCCGAGCAACCGGCCACTGACGCGGCCGCCGCACCGGCGCCCGGCTTTGGCAACCAGTCAACCGCCACCAAAGAGCCCAAAGCAGCAAAGGGTAAGGGCGCGGCAGCATCGGAGCCGAAAACCAAGTCCCGTGCAGGAGAAGATCCGGATTTCGCCGCCAGTAAAGGTTGGCCCGTCAAGGGACCGGCACCGCTTCCGGGCTCGATCCTGCCGAAGAAGAGGATCGTCGCCTACTACGGCAACCCCCTCTCCAAGCGGATGGGGGCACTGGGTGAATTCCAGAAGGACGACATGCTCAGACGCCTGAAGACAGAGGCGGCGCGCTGGCAGGCGGCCGACCCTGCACATCCGGTGCAACCCGCGCTGCACCTGATCGCCGTCGTGGCGCAGGGAGAGCCGGGCAAGGCGGGCAAATACCGCATGATCATGCCGGACAAGATCATCAACGAGGTGTACGGCTGGGCCAAGGAAGCGGGCGCCATCATGTTCATCGACATCCAGACCGGGCACGACGATATCCGCAACATCCTGCCGCGCTTCGAGTGGATTCTGAGGAACCCCGACGTGCATCTGGGGATCGACCCGGAGTTCAACCTGATCAGGAGCGGAAAGAAGCCGGGGAGCAAGATCGGAACCTACGACGCGGCAGACATCAACTACGCCAGCGGCTACCTGAAGGACCTGGTGAAGAAGTACAACCTCCCCCCGAAGGTATTCACCGTGCACCGCTTCACCCAAAACGGGGTCACCAACTACCGCAGCATCGCGCTCAGGCCCGAGGTGCAGATCGTGATGCACATGGACGGCTGGGGCGCGCCGTGGCTCAAACGCGATTCCTACAAGTTCTACATCGTCTCCGAACCGGTCCAGTTCACCGGATTCAAGCTCTTCTACCACAACGACACCAAGAAGGGCGACCCGCTGATGCCCCCCAAGGACGTGCTTGCGCTGCACCCGAAACCGCTCTACATCCAGTACCAGTAACCCATCCCACCCTCCAGACGCATCTTACATCTCGCGTGGGAGCGGCATTCCTGCAGCGATTCGCTCCGGCGATCGCGGCAGGAATGCCGCTCCTACCGGACCGTTCAACCCCTTCCCCGCATCACGACCAATCAAAGACAACGGAACTCTCGCGCACCGTCCCGCCGTCAAAGCTCCGCTCCACGAAGCAGGCCTGCCAATCGCTGTCCACCACGAGCACGCTCGAGCAGCGGGTGCCATAGCGCTCGCTCTCTATGAAGATAGGGGAAAGAAGCCTCTCCATCTCGAGCCCGACTCCTGTATCGGGGAGCTGTTCATCGGGAGGGTGGGTCCTGTCGGCCAGGATGGCGAAGAGATCCTGGTGGGAGAACCGGTCGGCAGTCAGCAGGCGGACCAGGGCGTCCTTGCCTCGCGTGACCTTGGGCCAGGGGGTGTCCAGCAGATGGTTGCTCAGTCCATGGATCCCGGGCGTTATCGGGACGAGCTCATCGGTCTTGCTGGAGTAGCAACAGAGATCGTCCTTTTCTCCCATGAGCAGGTTGTACCCGCCAAAGGGTGCCGGGGAATTCCGCACGCGGGCGACATATCCCCCTGCTTCCCCTTCCCCCTGCAAGAATCCGCTCACCAGCCTGCCGCGGGACGGGCCGTGCCTGACCAGGTCGACCGGCTCACGGTAGTTGGTGAGGGCTGAGATGCGGCCGGTACTGGTTATGCCGAGCCAGGTCCCCCCATGTACCAGGTCCCTCCCGGCGAACAGCTGCGGCGCGTCCTCCCAGAAGGCGGCCGCGGCGGTGGGGCGCTGGTAGTACTCGTCCCTGTTGGCGGCCAGAACGAGCGGATATCGCGGATGTGCCCGGAAGGCCAGCAAAAGGGTGCACATATTCTTCTCAGAAGGTGGGTGGGATATAAGAAAGATTCAGAATCCTGCGGATCTCTTCTTCCTGCTTCTCCGTCATCGCCTCGAATTGCAGTCCAACGCCGGGGATGCAGCGAGTGACCCCCCACTGCTGAGACCAGCAGACCGTAGCGACGATGGGGGCCTGATCGGCGAACTCGGGAAAGCGCAGCCAGATCCTCTCGCCCCTTTGGAGACTCTTCATGGTGTGGAGGAAGAGCCCTCCCACCGAGAGGTTGATGGTGAAGGATCGCTCGCTTTCCGTCTCCGAAAAGGTGTCCCCGACACAGTAAAGGAGGTGCAGGTTGATCGGCTTCCTGTTGTGCTTGCGCAGCGACCTTGCAGGGAAGGATTTGCAGCGGGTCTCGATGAAGAAGCGGAGGACCGAGTCGCTGTCCGGGGAGAAGGACTGCTCCAGTGGACTCAGCTTGATCTTCCGGTGTCTCGCCTCCCATTTCACCCGCAAGACCGGAAAAAGGTTGATGCACTCGTAGGCGATTGCTTTTTCTTCCTTGCTGCAGCGGACCAGCGTCAGTATGTCGAGGAGCAAACCGTTGTAGGCGTTTTCACCTGCCATTGCCGACATCTGCTCAAAGGAATGGGCGACATCGCATATCACCCCGATTTCCGATAATGCACTGACATACGCATTACCCGCTTCAGTATCTTTTACAACTACGAGAATTTTTGTCTGGGTCATGTGAATCGATCTTCCTTTGATGCCGGAGGATTTCTGGATGGATCTAAAGGTGGAGCTGAAACGTCACTGTGACCGTGAGCACCTGCAGTCACGGAAGCTTGGCCTGCTACACTATAACCTCTACCAAAAGATCTTCAAACGCTTTTCTCAAGCGTGCCGCAACCTGCGCTGCAGGCGATAAAACCCCGCCTCTCCTATTTCGGCCTGCTGGAGCCGACGGCAACTATTGTCACGGCCAGGTCGCCGGCCGGGCGCTTGATGGTGATCTCGTCGTCCACCTTGCGCCCCAGCAGGGCCTTCCCTACCGGCGAGTCCACGCTGATCTTGCCGAGGCTGACGTCGAACTCGTCGGGCCCCACCAACTGGTAGCAGCGCTCCTCACCCTCCTGGTCCTCATAGGTGACCCAGCAGCCGAAACTGACGGATGTGGGGTTGAGCGGCGGGTAGACCACCTTCAGCACCTTCAGCCTGTCCCCCAGATGTCTCAACTCGCGGTCGATCTCGCGAAGCCGCTTCTTTGAATAGATGTATTCCGCATTCTCGGAACGATCCCCCTCGGCAGCCGCATCGGCCATATTCTTGACCATGCGCGGCCGCTCTTTTTCCCAGAGGAAGTCGTAGCGTTCCTGAAGCCTTCTACGCCCTTCGGCGCTGATCATGTTGGTCATATCTTCACGTCCTCTCAAGGCACACCAATTCGGCAAAAAAACCGGGCGGGAAAGGGGGGCCTTCCACGGCCTTTGCCGGGACCGCATGATAGTCGACTTTGCCCGTTATGGCAACTCCGTACGCCCGGCCGCCCGGCTAAATCCTGAACGGCTGCAGACGCTCGTGCGGATGGCGCAACCAAGGAGCAACCGGGACAGGGGCGGCCTGAGGGGAAGAGCCGGGCGTGCAAGCGGCAATCGCGGCAGGAATGCCGCTCCTACGGCGGGGGTCACCGCCTCACTTGTCCAGGTGGCGGTACTGCCTGATCGACTTCTCGTAGGTCTTCTGTATCGGGTTGGAGGGGGGGGCCTTGCTGTAGGAGATGAGATAGCTGACCAGCGCGTAAGCCAGCACCAGGAAGAACGCGCTCCAGAGGGTCCGCACCACGATCTGGCGCCGGGTCAGCGGTAACACGCCTCGCGGCCCGTCCTCGTCCAGGTCGCGCCGGTCGGCCACCTTGCGCAGGTGCTCCAACTGGGCGGAGGATATCTGCTTGAAAATCAGATCGCGGTCCCGCTCGTCCAGGTAGATGAAGTGCATCCCGACGTCGTAGCGGGAGGAGCCGTCCTTGAGCACCCTGGGGGGCTTGACGTGGATGACCTGGCCCACGGCATGAACGACCCGCGGGGGGGTGAGGGGGAGGTGCAGCTGCAGGTTCAAAAACTGGTCCGCCTGCAGTGCCTGCGGCAGCCGCAGGCATAGGCCGCCTCCACCCAGGTTCATCTGGGCCCTGAGGATATCCTGCCAGTCGATCACCCTGGCGGGCTTGAAACGCGCCATCTGAGCAGCTATCACGAAGTCGTCGTACCCCTGGAACTTCATCTGCTCGTGCTCTTTGCGCACCTCCCAGTCCCTCTCGACCTGTTTCCGGTTGGACTCGTCGACGATGTCGTACTTGACCCTCATGCCGAGTTCTATCCGGAAGAACTGGCGTCTCTCCCGCAGGGTGAAACTGCCGAAGAGCCGGATGCGCAGGACACGCCCGCCCAGCTTCTCGGTCACTATGCCGCTGCAGGTGTAGATATCGTTACGGACCCAGATGCTGATGTCGAGGATGAAGCCTACGTCGAAGCGAACCTCGGCGGGGAGGACGTCGCGGGATATCTGCGCCACCAGTTCATCCTGTTTCGCCTCACTGATGATGGCCCAGTCCCGGAACACCCCTCCACCCGAGAGGGGTATCCCTATCTCTATGCGTGCTCCCGGGCTGAGATATTCCCTGTAGTCGCTGTATTCGTCTTCCATATTGACGGTCCGAGTTGAAGTTTTTAATAAGAGGATCGGCGCACCCACACATTAAACTGCAACTGCGCCAAATTGCAAGGGGACGGGCAAAAAGAGGGGCACGCAGAAACGTCGTACTAAACGCCTGGTTGCCTTGACAACGGGCCCGGCTGTGCTATCAGAGGTATGGGTTTTGACTTAATGAAAGGAAGGGAGATCTATGAAAAGAGCAGCGAAAGCAGCAGCGGCACTCATCGTGATGTTCGCAGCGACACAGGCGATGGCGGTTTCCGCCGGGAAGAGCGTGGAGTGGAACACTTCGATGGGGAAGGTCGTCTTCAAGGGGGACGACCATGCCGGCAAGGGGATGAAGTGCAACGAGTGCCACTCCAAGATCTTCAAGATGAAAAAAGGGGCGGCCCAGATGAAGATGGCGGACCTCAACGCCGGGAAGTTCTGCGGCGAGTGTCACAACGGCAAGAAGGCCTTCAACACCGCCGGCAACTGCTCCAAGTGCCACAAGAAGTGATCCGCATCAACTGAAGTTGAACAGAAGCCCCACCGCGGCGGCTCCCAGGATCACGGCCATAGGCGCTATGGCCGTGAACTGGAGCAGCAGGAAACCGGCACCCAGGAGCAGGAAGTCCCTCGGGCTGTCAAGCGAGGTCCGCCCCAGGTTGACGGCGGCTGCGAAGACCAGCCCGACCACCGCGGGAAGGATGCCGTCCAGGAAATGGTTCACCGCCTCGACCCTGCGAAACGTCTCGTAGCGGCTCGATATCAGGAGCATCAGCGCCGTGCAGGGGAGAAAGATGCAGACGGTTGCGGCGAGGGCGCCCAGGAATCCACCGGCCTTGAAGCCGGCGAAGGTGGCCAGCATGGCGAGCGGGCCCGGGGTAAGCTGGGAGAGCGCCACCCCGTCCAGGAACTGTTTGAGGGAGAGCCACTGCATCTGGTCCACCATGATGCGGTGCAGAAGCGGAATCAGGACGTAGCCCCCTCCGAAGAAGACCACGCCGATCTTCAGAAAGACCCAGCAGAGTTTAAGCAGGCCCACCATCAGCGCCCCCTCCCGGTGCGCCACCACTTCCAGAGCCCGAAGCCCCCGGCGAGCAGCAGGATCGTCAGCGCACTCATCCCGAAGAGCGCCGAGGCGGCGAAGGCGATGGCCGCTATCGCGCCGCTTTCCCACCCGCAGGCCTTCTTGCGCGCCATCCCGAGCCCCGCGACGAAGATGAGCGCTATGACGACGGGGTTGGAGCCAAGGAGCGCGGATTTGAGCTGCGGTACCTGGTGGAAGCGGAAGTAGAGGAGGCTCAGGGCGCAGACCAGCAGGAAGGAGGGCGCAATGAACGAGACCGCCGCGGTCACCCCGCCCCAGGCGCCACGCAGGTAGTAGCCGACGAAGGTCGAGATGTTCAGGGAAAAGGGTCCGAGGATCTGGCTGAAGGCGAGCCCGTGCATGAACTCGTTATGATCGAGCCATTTCTTATCGTGGACGCAGCGCCGCTCGACCAGCGCGACGATCGCCATGCCGCCGCCGAAGCCGGTTGCCCCTATCATGAAGAAGGTCGCGGCGATCTCCGAAAGCGCCACCTTTTTAATCCTCTGTTCCATCCGGGTTTTATAGCAGGATCGACTTCAAGTAGCAAAGCAAAATGGGGAGAGTGTTTGACGCCGCAGCAGGCGGGTTCGGGGGGATCGCTTTTTTATTGATCAAACCGCGCAAAAGACATAAATACAGGATCAAGGTTAAGGTTAAGGTTAAGGACTTCTCAATCTCAATCCTTACTCCATCTCAAATTCATTCGGAGAACCCATGAGCACCGTTATCAAGAGATCCGCCTGCCCCTTCGACTGCCCGGACACCTGCGGCATGCTGGTACATGTGGAGGGGGGAAAGGCGGTCGGAGTGCAGGGAGACCCGCTGCATCCGTTCAGCCGCGGCACCCTCTGCCCCAAGATGCGCCACTACGAAAAGAGCGTCCACTCCCCACTGAGGCTCACCACCCCGCTCAAAAGAAGCGGCGCCAAGGGGAGCGGGGAGTTCACCCCCATCTCCTGGGAAGAGGCGATCGGCACCATAGCCGGGCGCTGGCGCTCGATCATCGAAACCCACGGGGCCCAGGCGATCCTACCCTATTCCTACGCCGGGACCATGGGGATCGTGCAGCGAAACGCGGGTCACCCCTTCTTCCACCGGCTGGGGGCCTCCCGGCTGGACCGGACCATATGCTCCCCGGCCAAGGGGGCGGGGTGGCAGGCGGTCATGGGACAGACGGCGACCCCTCCCCCGGAGACGGCGGGGAAGAGCGACCTCCTGATCCTCTGGGGGATCAACGCGGCAGCAACCAGCATCCACTTCCTGAACCAGGCGAGGGAGGTGAGGCAGAGGGGGGGAGTGGTCTGGCTGATCGACACCTATGAGACCCCGACCGCGTCCGCCGCAGACCGGACCTTCCTGGTGCGCCCCGGAAGCGACTCGGCCCTGGCGCTGGGGATCATGCACATCCTCGCTCGCGACGGGCTGACCGATCCCCCCTTCATAGCATCACAGGTCCTGGGGTACGAGGAGCTCAAGCGCGAGGTGCTCCCTCAATACACCCCCGAGCACTGCTCCCGCGTCACCGGGCTCTTAGTCGGAGAGATCGAACTCTTCGCACGCGCCTACGCCGACGCGCGCGCCCCCTTCATCCGGCTGGGGAGCGGGCTGTCGCGCTACGGCAACGGCGCCATGACGGTCCGGGCCATCTGCTGCCTCCCGGCGCTGGTGGGCGCCTACGGCAAGGAGGGGGGAGGGTGCTTCCCCGACACCGCTACCGGCGCGGCCTTCCCCATGGAGCTTCTGCTCAGGGAGGACCTGATGCAGGGTTCCCCCC
>Ga0209317_1003188_pt1 | contig 10628 bp, 10 predicted proteins | sample RifGroB2_FD_183994 | JGI IMG/M metagenome (GOLD analysis project Ga0209317, IMG submission 183994) | Soil microbial communities from Rifle, Colorado, USA - Groundwater B2 (SPAdes) (version 2) | ecosystem: Environmental > Terrestrial > Soil > Unclassified | place: Rifle, Colorado | collected...
CCTTTGCCGAAGAGCAACTCCCCCTGATCGTTTTCGATCCAGGTTTTCGTTCTCACCTGCAGTTTGGCGATATCGTAGTGATCCATTGATGAATCCATGCCAAAGACTTGGAATCGGTAGGAGAAAAATCAGTCGTGGAGCCGTGTAGGGGCGAAAAATCTTTCGCCCTTGCTGTCATGCCCCCGGGACATCCCCGTCACATTCGGTTCGTCCGTGGCAATCAACGGCAGTCGACCCCTGCAGAACACAGGGGTCGACATATATATTCCGAGGTATTACTAGCGTTTTTTTACGTTCGCTGCGGCCGGGCCTTTGGCTCCGTCAACAACGTCGAAACTTACCCGCTCGCCTTCCTTGAGCGATTTGAAGCCGTCCGCCTGGATCGCCGTGTGATGCACGAAAACATCCTTGCCGCCGTCCTGCTCGATAAATCCGAAACCCTTAGCATCATTAAACCACTTCACAGTTCCTTCAGCCATTTCTACTACTCCTTCTTGCATTTATGCGTTTTAATCGCACAGTTGTGTTGTTGGTTCCGTTCGGGAACCGTGGTGAAAAGCTAAACATACCTTTTCGATATATTTAGAAATTAAATCTCTATAGCGGTTATGGCCCGCGCCAGTGGCGACATGCCGGGACCGGCACTGCGTGCGGCGTTGTTTGCAGCGGCCATGCGATCTATACCTGGGAAAAATTGCGAAAGAATCTGTCGATCGGGTCGAAGTCATCGTTGATATGGTGTCAGCTGTGGTCATCTATTGACGGTATAGGGTAAGAATTATCTGCGTCGCAAGCTGCACTCGGCACCAGACTGGATATGATCGTGGTCGGACAAGCTGGATGGTTCAGATTCGGGTATTTTGAAGGGGAGATCACCTGTTAAAAGTTTCACGCTGGTTTTCCTCATCGTATCAGCAAAAACTTTTAAGGTATCGGATCTCATGCAAAGCGAAGGATATCATGAAAAGAATGTGCTATCTACTTTAGGTAAAATTAGTGTAGTTCATGTTATTTTCTTTTTCAAGGTAATTCTTGGTGAGGAACTTACAAATTCGTATTTGCTTCTGCAAAATCGTTTCCCGCGTCCTGATCCGGATACGTTATGGGCACACGGCCTTCCGGCTGTGCAGACTTGCGACGAAGTCGGGTGATGAGACAATGGCCGAGCAACTCCCGGCGTATCATGGTATAGTCCCTCCCGGATTATCGCACCCGAAGAACGAGCCTCAAGACCGACCGTCATGCTCTTTCATCCACTCGAAAAGACATGGATATCATAATTTACGGAACAACTGAATTCAGCTATCTCGTGGCAGCGCGCCTGCACCAGCAGCACAACATCACCATCCTGCACGACGGCGGTGAGTTGAGCGAAAGGTTCAACAATCTCGATGTCAGCATCGTCGAAGGCAGCGGCAGCGACATTTCCGTCCTGGATAACATCGAGGCCAGAAAGGCTGACCTTTTCATCGCCTGCTCGGTCCTGGACGAAGCCAATATCGTTGCCTGCTGGACCGTCAAAAAAATTGCCGACACAGAAACCATCTGCTTTATCAGCAAGGCCTCGCTCTACAAGAATTTCTCCTCCATCACCCACAACCACTACCAGACCAGATACGACATCGACTCGATCATCTGGCCCGAACAGCTCCTCACCCAGGACATCTTCCGGATCATCTCGGTTCCCGAGGCCCTCGACGTCGAATATCTTGCCGGCGGTAAGGCCAAGTTGTTTGAATACCGGATCAAGGCCGAGTCGACGATCGTCGACAAGCCTATCAAGGACTGCAATTTCCCGGCGAATGTCCTCATTCCCGGCATCACCCGGGAAGGCAAGCTGTTTGTCCCCTCCGGGTCGACCACGATCCGACTGAACGACAAGGTATTTTTCATCGGTTCCGGCGCAGCCCTCGATGTCCTGGCCGCCGATTTTTTCAAGCATGACCGGAAGGTGAAGAGCGTTTCGATCGTCGGTGGCGGCGCCGTCGGCTTCATGCTCGCCGAAAAGCTCGAACGGACCGGCATCAAGGTTAAAATCATCGAACATAACATTCAGCGTTGCGCCTTCCTCGCCGATTCGCTGAAGAAGGCTCTAGTCCTGCAGGGCAACGGCACCGACCTCGAACTCCTCGAAAGCGAATCGATCGCCGCGGCGGACGTCTGCGTCTGCACCACCGACAATGACGAAAAAAACCTGCTTTGCTCACTCCTGATCAAACAGATGGGGACTAAGCGGATCATCACCAGGGTCGGCAACATCCAGAACTACGGGCTCTTCGAACACGTGGGCATCGATGTCGTCGTTTCCCCCAAGGCCTCGGCCCTGACCGAAGTCCTCAACCGGGTCCAGACCCACAGTGTCGACGTGGTCGCGCTGCTGGAAGGCGGCAAGGGCGAAGTCCTGCGCCTGACCCTGCCGAAGACCTTCAAGGAAATGAGGATCAAGGAGCTGGACATGCCCTTCAATGCGATCATCGGGGTCATCGTCAGGGGGTACAAAGTGATTATTCCCAACGGCGAAAGTCTGCTGCTCCCGCAGGATCGTCTGCAGATATTCGCGATGAAGGAAGATTCCGAGGCCATCAAAAATTTCTTTTTCGCATGAAGACCCCGTTCATCTCCAGTGCGCTCGGCATAATACTCCTTGCCTTTGGCGGCATTATCCTGCTGCCGGCGGCGGTTGCCGTTATCGACCACGATTACCGGTCGACGACACCCTTTCTTATCGCCTCCTGCACCTCGTTCGCCTTCGGCCTCATCTGCCGCTGGCACGGCCGTTTCTGCCGCAATTTCGACACGATGAGACGCACCGAAGGGTTGCTCATCGTCACGTTGACCTGGATCGTCGCCGCCGCCATCGGGGCGATCCCCTATGTTTTTTTTGGCCTCAATCCGCTCGATGCCTACTTCGAGGCGGTCTCCGGCTTCACCACCACCGGGGCGACCATCCTCATCGATTTTTCCCTCTATCCGAAGTCGTTCTTTTTCTGGCGCAGCCTCAGCCAATGGCTCGGCGGCATGGGGATCATCGTGTTGTTCGTCGCCATCCTTCCCCAGTTCGGGGTCGCCGGCCGGAAGATCTTCTTTGCCGAGGCCCCGGGTCCCACCGAGGAAAAGATCACCCCGCGCATCGCCCACACCGCCAAGGCACTCTGGCTCATTTACCTGCTCCTGACCTTGCTGGAGATCGTTTGCCTTACTGCTGCCGGAATGCCGCTCTTCGATGCCGTCTGCAACTCCTTCTCGACCATGGCGGCCGGCGGCTTCTCACCGCATCCCCAGTCGATCATGGGCTACCAGAGTTCGGCCATCACCTGGATTGTCACCATCTTCATGTTTTTGTCCGGTGCCAACTTTGCCCTGCAGTACAAACTCTTTCTCAGGGGTAAATCCCGGCCACTGTTCACCAACGATGAGTTTCAGTTCTATCTCGGCATAGTCGTGGTCAGCTCGCTGTTCCTCAGCATCATTCTCTACAGCCTGCAAGGCGGCACCGCTGCCAACAGCATTCGCGACGGCTTGTTCCAGATCGTTTCGATCATCACCACCACCGGTTTTTCCTCGGTCGATTTTGCCCTTTGGACGGTTGCGGCCCAGACAACGCTTTTCGCCATGATGTATGTCGGCGCATGCGCGGGGTCGGCCGGCGGCGGCATCAAGGTGGTCCGAATATTGTTCGCCTTCAAATTTCTCAAACGGGAGATCGATCAGATCGTTCACCCCCGGGCGATTCTACCCATTAAAATAGATCGGGTAACCGTACAGGATGATGTCCAGCGGCAAATGCTCAGCTTTCTGCTGTTTTATATCTGCCTGATGATAGGCTCGGGACTGGTGGTGACCATGATCGAGCAGGATGCATTGATCGGTTTTGTCGGAACGGCGGCGACAATCGGCAATATCGGCCCGGGATTCGGCGAAATCGGCCCGATGGGAACCTTCGGCAATCTGCACCCGCTGACCAAAGCTATTTTCATCCTCGACATGATCGTCGGCAGACTGGAATTGATCCCCTTCCTCGCCATGCTCTGTCCCGAATTCTGGACATTCAGCCGAAACGACCAGCGTTGACGCAGGCTTTCCGCCATCGTTCCAAGAGAACGACCGACGACTCAGGCGCTCCGCCTGCCCGGCTGGAACCATCTGCCGGCAATCATGTACAATGTCACCGCCAAGAGGATCAGATAGCCGAACATCTGGGCATTTTTCGTCTTGAGGATAAAGGCGATAAAGATGATGATAAAGGCGCTCGTCAGGAAGAAGAGCGGTTTGGGAATGCGCTTCAGGATTACCCTGCCGAAATGGGCAAAGCGGATATGGCTGATCATGAGACCTACGGACAGTGCCGCAAAACTCCACAGCCAGTCGGGTGGGACGCATAAGGCGGCGCCAAGGACGATGAGGGCGCCTGCCGGACTGGGCAACCCGTTGAAGATGCCCTCCGGCAGATCGATTCTCTTCTTGTCGACGGTCACAAACCGCACCAGCCGGTACGCCACGCCGAGGAAGAAAATATAGCTGAACAAGGTGGCGAAGGAGCCGCCTTTGGTGACGATGACATAGGCCGGGGAGAGACCGAAACTGACAAAATCTGCTATGTCGTCCAGGTAGGGGCCGTACTTGGTCCCGCCGTGCTTGATCGCCATTCTGCCGTCGAAGAGATCGAATAGCTGGCCGACGATAATGGCGAAGATGGCCCAGGCAAAATGGTGCTGGTGAGTCAGGATGAGACTTGCCACGCCGCAGCAGAAATTGAGGCTCGACAGGATATCGGCATAGAGCCGGTTGGGAATGAATTTGAAGACGATCGATGCCGAAGCGAGGACAATACACGCCAGCATCACCTCATCGACCATATTGATCACTTCCGGATTCCGGTCGAGCAGCGCGCAGTAGATAACCAGGGCAAAGCAGATTATCGCCTTGATCTTACCGAAATTATTGGCCGCCCCGGAAAACCTGAGCAGGGTGAGGATTCTTCGGGCAAAAAATTGCCCAACAAGTTCGACCCCCACCAGAATCCAGACCAGCTCCGTCGACATTACCCCCGCATAGGCGAAGCCGACGAGTGGCGGCAGATAGGTCAGCTTGTCGCACATCGGATCGAGCCATTCGCCGAATTTCGTGCCGAGATTGCAGCTTCGGGCCACGACGCCGTCAACGCCGTCCAGGATTGCAGCAAAGGTGAAGATAAAAATGGCCAGGGACTGATACCGCGTAAAGAAATAGAGGAAAAAGCCACAAAGAGCCATCCCCGCCCGCCAGTAGCAAATGGCATTGGGGTGGAGGAGCCAGAGATGCGAGAAAATAAACTCCTGCATCGGTTTTTTATCCACCACCCGGGAAAACCATGCATAAAACCCGACGCCGATGGCTGCTGCGCATACGATTACTAGAAATCTTTCCATGTGTTATCACGTAGAAGAAGGGCCCTGCGGGGACATCGCCAACAATTTTCCGCCTTATTTACCATCTCGCCGGGGAAAAGTCCATTTCCGCCTCAGACCTATGGGCGGAGAAATCTCATTCCGCTCCCCCACAAGGGGGAAAGTACCCAGAAAACGAAATTCCCAAGGTACTAAAAACCGTCGATCATTCGAGTCAGACGGAATTTATTGGCAAAAGCGGTGCGCAGCACCGCCACGTGATTGTACCGGGACCTGGACAGACTGGTGATTGCATCCAGCAGATCCGATTCCCGCTGCAACCCCTCGTCGTACTTGAGCTGGGTGATTCGCAGATTTTCCTGGGCCTGCTCGATGGAGCGGGTCGCCACTTCGACGTTTTCAAGACTCACCTGAAAATCGATATGCAGGTTGTTCAGATCTGTCTGCAGGGTGTTTTTCAGTTCCTCAAGTTCATACTGCAGGGCGCGTGACTGCAGCCGGGCTCTCGCCACCGTCGCCTCGGTGGTATGACCCTGAAACAGATTCATCGACAGGACCATCTGAGCCCGCAGTTCATCATCGTCGACACCGCCGCCGACGCCGCCGATGCCGCCGAAGTCGCTCAGTGAATAATTGTAGTATTTCCGGTAGCTGCCGACCACATCCACCCGAGGGTAATAGCCGCCCTTTTCGGCCTCGGCCTGGGCGGCGGCGGCATCGACTCCCAGTTCCAGCGCTTTTATCTCGCTTCTTGCGGCCAGCATTTTGGCGGAGTATTCCTCCTTGTCAACCAACGGGGGGAGGATGCCGAATTCGGCGAAATCGAGGTCGTCCAGACCGATCTCGCGACCAACCTGGCGGGAAAGGACATTGATGCTCTTTTTCAGGCCGGCCTCGGCCGCCTTGGCGGTGATATCGGCATCGTCATAGTCGACCCGGAATTTCAGCAATTCATTTTTGCCGATGAGCCCTACCTGATATCTGCTTTCCCCGTCCCGGTAGACTTTGCCCAGGGTCTGGTAGGCCGACTCGGCGACCTCGAGGTTGGCCCTTCGCTCATATACCTCAAGATAGGCCAGCGCGACATTCAACTGCACATCCTGTTCGATTCCCTGAAGCTTGAACCTCTCGATCTCATTGCGGGTTTCGGCCGACTGAATAGTATATTTATCGCGAAATCCGGCAAAAATATTCCAGCCGATTCTACCCTCGGCAGCATAATTTTCCCGGTTTTCAAAGACACCGCCCTCATCCAGCCTGTTGGCGGTGTACGATACATCGGCGAAAGGATAGTAGCCGCCTTTCGCCCGGATAATATCCTGTTCGCTCTGTTCGAGCGTCGTCATGTACTGACGGACAATCTCCCGGTTGTTGAGAGCGAGCGCCTGCATTTCGGTAAGATTTATGGCATGGCCAGCCGAGGCCCACAGCAATGTCGCTGCACAGAGCACCCCCCGCAACAGGTTGCGCCTGCCGGCGGCAATACGAAGCCCGGGGGTGCGACAATCAAGGGAATGGAAAGCCAAAAAATGCATACATGACTTCATCTGATCGGCTCCTTTCAAATGACGCAAGTAATGAGGAAAATGTTATAATTTTCTGCCCGCCCAGGAAGTGAGCTTCGGCAAAGCTTGATTTCACTTGAACTTCTTGTCGGCCATTTTGCTGATATTCTCGGTTATCGCCCTGAGTACGCCGATAGCCACCTGCTGCCTGTCGTCTGGAATGCCCTGCACCAGCTCCGCCCGCAGTCCTTCGAACAGATTAATGACCTCCGCCCGCAACCGCTCTCCTTCCGCGGTCAGAAAGACCAGACTCGAACGTCGATCTTCAGGATTAGGCCGGCGAACGATCCTTCTTTTCTTTTCCAGCCGGTCGAGAATCCTGGTGATATTGGCGGGGCTTTTGTCGGAGATCCGGCAGAGAATACTCTGCGTCAGGCCGTTGTCCACCGCCAGCTGTTTGAGGAGCTGCAGCTGTTCAACCGTCAGATCGTAGCCCCTCAGCCGCTTATCGGCAAAACTGCGCATCGCCTGACCGGTGAGAGCGATCATCCGCCAAAACGATTCTTCACATGAGCTCATTCCTTGCCTCCTTAATATTTAACACGTGAAAATACTATGTGTTCTCCACGCACCTGTCAAGAGGTTGGAAAAATTGCCAAATTGATTATGGACAGGAGAAACAATAATCACTACATTGAAAAACGTGAAACTTGGCCCTGCTGTACCCCTTGCCCAACGATTTCAGGAGGAACCATGCAACGCCTCATTCGATGTACACCGATGTTGTTCGCCCTCATGCTGCTTGCCGGTTGCGGCTACAACTCCCTGCAGGTCCAGGAAGAGGCCGTGTTCAAGGCCTGGGCCGATGTCGAGTCGACCCTGCAGCGACGGAGCGACCTGATCCCCAACCTGGTGGAAACGGTGCGGGGCTACGCGCGGCATGAGGCGGAAACCCTGGAGGCAGTCATCAATGCCCGGGCCAAGGCGACCTCGGTGCGAGTTTCCCCCGATGACCTGAGCAATCCGACGGCCATGGCCAATTTCCAGGCGGCGCAGGGCGGCCTTTCCTCGGCCCTTGGCAAACTCATGGTGGTGGTCGAGCAATACCCCGACCTCAAGGCCAACCAGAATTTCCTCGATCTCCAGAACCAGCTCGAAGGAACCGAGAACCGAATCAATGTTGCCCGGCAACGCTACAACAAGGCCGTTGAGGAATTCAACGGCGCCATCCGCAAATTCCCCCAGAGCCTGACCAACAGCGTGCTCCTCCATCTGGACCGGAAGGAATATTTCAAGGCGGACGAACAGGCAAAAACCGTCCCGAAAGTCGAGTTTTAACCGGACGCAACCATGACGACCGGCAAACGTCTGCTGTTACTGGTAGTGCTCCTCCTCACCCTGGTGGTGCCGGGATTTCTGCGGGCTGCCGGCCTGGAGGTGCCGATCCTTACCGCGAGGGTAACCGATCACGCCGATATGCTCGCGAAAGCGACCGAGCAGCAGCTGGAAAGCGTGCTGACCGACCTGGAGCGGGAGGAGTCGACCCAGCTGGCCGTCGTGACGATCTCCACTCTGCAAGGTGAGAACCTGGAAGAGTATTCGCTCAAGGTGGCGGAGTCCTGGGGACTAGGCCAAAAGGGCCGCGACAACGGGGCGCTTCTGCTGATCGTGAAAAATGATCGGAAACTGCGCATCGAGGTGGGGTACGGACTGGAAGGAAGGCTCACCGACCTGGTCTCCGGCCGAATCATTCGCGATGTCATCACCCCCCGGTTCCGGAACGGCAACTTCGATCAGGGCGTGATCGACGGGGTCGGGGCTATGATCGCTGCCGTCCGCGGCGAATTCAGCGGGGAGAGCGAAACGGGGTCCCAACAAGCTGTTAGCGCAGATCTCGGCGGACTGCTGATCTTTTTCGCCTTCGCCTTCTTCATCCTCGGCAGAATCTTAGGCAGGCATCGATTTGCCGCCGCAATCCTCGGGTCCGTCGTCGCCCCGGCTCTCGGCTTCTTTTTTCTCGGCTTATCCTGGCTGATCCTGTTCCTCATCCCAGCTGGCCTCATCGCCGGTTTTCTGGCCAGCCTGATATTCGGCAGCATGCGCTTCGCCGGCGGTTCCTCCTTCGGCGGTTACCGCGGCGGTTTCGGCGGCGGAGGATTCGGCGGCGGCTTCAGCGGCGGGGGCGGCGGTTTCGGCGGGGGCGGTTCCTCGGGAGGATGGTGAACATGAAAAATCCGGCAGAGCAATTCCTGACGCGGGCGGAACAGGACCAGGTGACGGCCGTCGTCCGGGAGGTGGAAAAAACCACGTCCGGCGAAATCGTGCCGATGATCGTCTCCCGCAGCCACGACTACCCGATGGCCGCAGTACTCGCCGCAGTGGCCTTCGGCCTGCCGCTCTGCCTGCTGCTGACCATGCTCATCGGCTCGTCTCTCTGGCTCGGCCGGCAGAATCTCTGGCTGTTTCTGGCGTTCTTTGCCATCTGTTATCCGGTGCTGTACACCCTTGCATACCGATCGGACACCATTAAACGTCTCTTCCTCAACCGCAAACTGGCCGACTTTGAAGTCCGGGAGGCCGCCCTTGCCGCCTTCTACAGCGAAGGCTTATATAAGACCCGCGACGCAAACGGCATTCTGCTGTTCATCTCGGTCCTGGAGCATAAGGTCTGGATCCTGGCCGACGCCGGGATCAACAGCCGGATCGATCCGGCTGCCTGGGAGAGTATCGTCGCCGACCTGACAGAAAGCATTAAATCGGGCCGGAAGTGCGAGGCAATCTGCGAGGCGGTGCGCCGGATCGGCCAGATCCTGCAAACCCATTTCCCTTACGAAAAGAGCGACAAAGACGAACTGCACAATCTCATCGTCCGTTGAAACCGCGTCTTGAATCCTTCAGGCGTCCCCTTCCCATCCTGTATCGATCTTGATCCGCAGCTCGATCTCCTTGATCTCCGTGCCCAGTTTGAGGGTATTGATGAAGCCGTGCACCGTGCCGGCGAGGGCTTCCTGGACAAAATGCTTGAGGGGGATTTTGTTGCCGTTGACCAGGAGCGCGGCCACCTCCGCCTCGCCCTTCTGCCGGAGAAAACGCTTTTCGATAAACAGAGCGATCTCTCTGGCCTCGTCCAGGCGAAAGACATAGTCGGCAACAACGCCGGGAAGATCGGTGGCCACAGCGATCACCCCGGACACCTCGTCGCGCAGCCGCTGATCAAGGTCTTTGAATACCTCGATCTTGGCCACCTGCCGAGCGGTCTTGAAACCCTCGCCGACGATGATATCGACATCGGGAAAATACCGATGGGCCAGGGTCCTGAGGGACAGGCCGCGGTTTTTGGTCTGGAGCACCATCTGATCCGGAGCGACAATCATGACACTGTCCGCCCCGGCCTGCCTGTGTTTATAGGTGTCGGTCCCGGGAGTATCGAACTCGATGCCGGCATCGCTGCTCGATTTGATCACCCCGACCCGGTACCCGAGCTTTTTCAGCTCGACCACGACCTGGGTGGCAAGGGTGGTTTTGCCGCTGTCATGCCAGCCGATAAACGAGATAATTGACGACATACAAGCCCCGTGTGTGCTTAATCTTGCTGAATTTCAAATATCATAACTCAAGTTTTATGAAGGTAGCACACCCGTTACCGGTTGCACAGAGTTTTTCTATGGTAGTAACGCGGGCAGAGTGCCTGCAACATGTGGAAGGACGAAAAGTGGGAGGGCGAAAAAATTTTCGC
>Ga0209317_1003189_pt1 | contig 10626 bp, 10 predicted proteins | sample RifGroB2_FD_183994 | JGI IMG/M metagenome (GOLD analysis project Ga0209317, IMG submission 183994) | Soil microbial communities from Rifle, Colorado, USA - Groundwater B2 (SPAdes) (version 2) | ecosystem: Environmental > Terrestrial > Soil > Unclassified | place: Rifle, Colorado | collected...
ATCGCATCGGGATACCCCTCGAACGAACCGCTCGCCCACCCCTTGTTGGTCTTGCCGAGCGTAATGGTTGCCCCGCCTATCAGGCACGCCTTCAGGAAGTTTCTTCGTTTCATCAGCGTTCTCCTTCAGTTCATGATGAGCTGCTATCGATGGTTCGTCTCAGTGTCCTTTGGCGTGCGCGGGCTTGGCGCCCTTTCTCGCGGCGCTGTAGAAGGCGTCGCCCTGCTTGCTGCGCGGGTGGCAATCCTGGCATCCCACCGGCCCGATTCCCTGCGTGCTGTGACAGCCGATGCAGCTGTGATGCATGGCGCCCTTGAGTCCCATCTTGTCCTGGTGGTAGCGATCCTTCTCGGCTGCCTTGGCCGTGACGGTCTCGGGCGAGAACGGGGTGGAGGAGTGGCATCCCTTGCAGGAGACCACCGCCGTGGGGCTGCTGTTCTGATGGCACCTGGCGCAGTTGGCATTGAGCACCAGGGTGCCGGTGGTGTGATGATGGCAGTCGGAGCATTCCTTGATCAACCGGATGTGCTTGGCATGGTCGAAGTCGAACGGTTTGAACTGCTTGCCGTCCTGGTTGAGGGTGATGGTGTCCGGCACCGGAGCGCATGGGGCGGCCGAGGGGTAGGACACCGATATCGCGCATAACGACAGCGCACCGAATATCAAATGTTTGTAAGAGGGCATGACATGTTCTCCTGCCTATTTTGTGGGGAGCTCAACTCCCTTTGGTGTGAGGCTGCTCGGATGGGATCTGTCGCGGGCCGCTTGTTTGACCTCAGTGCCCCGAGTGCGTCTTGGGGTCCTGGTCGCGCTTGTGCAGGTAGCGGTAGAACATCGGGAACCCGATGAAGAAGGCGACGCAGATCAGATACTCGACCCCTTTGATGTACTGGTAGTAGTCGACCAGTGTGAATACTTCCTTGATCTGCCCTATGGTTCCCAGGGATTCTTGGATCATGGCGATCACTCCTTTATAGGTGGATTGGCAAAGCCTGCCTGCCGGCTAGTTCTTGACGCGCGAGTGGGATTTCTCCTGTTCCTTGCCCATCCCCTTCAGCATGCCGTACAGGGTCATGATGGCGGGGATCAGTTGCACTACCAGCACCAGGGCGCAAAAGCCGAGGAAGATCACGATGCCGAGCTTGCTGACGAAAATCTTGCTGGTCGATGACGCGTAGGCGTTGGCAGTCATCATGAGAAAGACTATGGCAGTGTTTACTGCCGCCGGAATGCGCATGTTCGGTTTCATGGTGTTCCTCCTTGGTTTTTGTTGATGGTTGAGGTCGGAATGCTCTAGTTATTTTGGGGATCGCCGGTGCGTCCCTGTTCAGTTACCCGTTCATGCCAGCTGCAACCGGACGCTTTCAAAGGCGCACTGTACCGCCTGGCGGATTTCCTCGCGGTCTTCCGCGTTGACCGGTTTCAGTGCATGGTAGAAAATCCCCTCGCTTCTGAGCTTTCTGGAGAGCGGCAGCGAGGTGCCGGCGGCTATCAGTATGATAGTCAGCTTGCGGTTACACTGCTTAAGGAGCGGGATAAGCTCGGCTGCAGTGAATTCGTCGAACTTCGTGCCGAGCAGCACGACCTGTGCAGTCTTTTTGAGTATTCCCGAGAGTGCGCTTTCCACCGAGTTGGTGACGATCACGTTATAGCCGGACTCGATGAACATCGTGGCCATCTGCTTTCGGCAATCCATGTCTTCGTCCACTATCAGAAGTCCTTGCATAGCTTTTGCCCTCATACAGCTTGAGCGATAAATTCACCCGGTACTTGTCTCAGCCGATTGGGACCTTTAAGCTCAAGGCCGTCTCTTCCTGTTTGCGCCGGGCGGCGAAAGTGTCGTGCTCCGGTTCTTTGCAGGTGTCACAGGCCCGTCCTGTTGCTCTTGGCGGCTTCTTGGGCCCGTTTGCCGGCCTCGGAGGAGAAGATCCCCTTCAGGATGCCCAGGAAAAGAGCCATGCCCGGCAGGAACTGGAACAGGATGACCATGACTACAAAGGCGATGAAGAAGGTTGACATGAGGCTCATACCCCCAACCTCGGCTCCGCCGGCAGATGCCAGAGCCTGGGTCCCGGTAATTATCAGCGACGCTGTTGTTGCGGACAGAAGTTTCATGATAATCTCCTTTCCTTTGGCGGGTTTTCAAGAGGCGTGAACTGCAGGTTTACCGCTTGGCAACCTAGGTAGCATGGAGCGTGCCATTGCGGAATTTGAAGTGCAAGGGCTTGAAACTTAGGGGTTAATTTCGTAGAGAAAACTTCAGTACGGGGGATTTCGGCCCAGATTGTATAGGCGCGCTATACAGGCCGCGAACCCGCTGGTCGGGTGAAACCGCGTCTAGTATAAAAAGCGCAGTGATAACAGTGTCTAAGCCTGAAAATGCCGGTGTATGGCTATGGCATACACCCGTTTATTAGAGCAGATTCGGCCCACTGTGGCCCGGCTGGGGGGCGGGGGGACTGATCAACGGCGGCAGTTATCCAATTCGTGGTGAGGTGAGTATATTTTCATGGCTTTTTGTTGACACGGGCTTTGTTGTGGTGATATTGATAGCAGCACGATGGACTCTCTCTGGGCCTGTGCCGTCCCTTTTTATGGAATGGTGAGCCATCGTACTGCAAAGGGTATGACGGCCAGTGTCAACACGTCGCGCATCTACAACTGAAATCAAACATGGTGGGTTCTATGAATATCCTCGTGGTAGATGATGAATCAGTGATTAGAGAGGGCCTCACCCGGATCCTCGAAGGGGATGCCTTCACCGTCGACGCGGCCAAGAACGGGCATGCCGCCATCGAGCTGCTGCAGCAAAAGGAATTCGATCTGATCATAACGGATCTGAAGATGCCCGGCATGAGCGGGTTCGAGGTCCTGAACGCGGTGAAGATCCTGCAGCCGGACACGCCAGTCATCATGATCACCGGCTTTGCCACCGTGGAAACCGCGGTCGAGGCGATGAAGAGCGGCACGGTCGATTACATCGTCAAGCCCTTCACCCCGGACCAGATCCGGGAAAAGGTGCAACTCGCGTTGGGGCAGAAGAAGACCTCGGCGGAGGAGATATACATCCGGAAGGAGATGGACTGCCATCACGGGTTCGACCAGTTCGTAGGGGAGAGCCGCGAGATGCAGAAGGTCTATCGCCGGATCATCCAGGTGGCGGCGACCGACAGCACCGTGCTTATCACCGGCGAAAGCGGCACAGGGAAGGAGTTGGCGGCGCGGGCGATCCACAAGAACAGCCCAAGACGGGACCAGCCCTTTGTGGCGGTCGACTGCACCGCCCTGGCCGAGAACCTGCTCGAAAGCGAGCTGTTCGGCCACGTCAAGGGGTCGTTCACCGGTGCGATGCAGACCAAGATGGGGCTTTTGATGGTCGCCGACGGAGGGACCCTGTTCCTGGACGAGGTTTCCAACATCAGCCTTTCCACCCAGGCGAAGCTGCTTCGGGTGCTGCAGGAGCGCCAGGTGACGCCGATCGGAGGGACCCAGCCGGTCTCCTTCAACATACACCTGGTGGCCGCCAGCAACCGCAACCTGAAGACCATGGTCGCCGAAGGGAAATTCAGGGAGGACCTCTTCTTCCGGCTCAACATCATCCCCCTGGAACTGCCGCCTCTGCGGGAGAGAAAAGGGGACGTCCCTCTTCTGATCCGCCACTTCATCAACAAGTTCATCGAGGAGGTCGGCAAGGACCTGCGCGGCATCTCGCCGGAAGCGATGCAGTTTCTGGAAAACTACTCCTACCCGGGGAACGTGCGGGAACTGGTCAACACCATCGAGCGGGCCGTGGTCCTTGCGGAGGGAGACATCATCCAGAAGGAGAATCTGGAGCTGGGCGACTCGGCCGAGGAGCTCAGCTCCGAGTTCGACGGCTTCATCCCCACCAACGCGGAGGCTCTCAAGGAGATGAAGCGCCACATACGCGACCGGTCCGTGGAAAGCGTGGAGAAGGCCTTCGTCATGAGCGCGCTAAAACGCAGCAACTGGAACATCTCCCGGGCCGCCGAGGAAACCGGCATGCTGCGCCCGAACTTCCAGACCATGCTGAAGCGCCTGGGGATCTCCGTGAAGGATTACTTCGGCAAATAGTCCGGCGCATCGTACACAACCGCGGCATCCGGCCGCAGGCATCAATCTCGGCAGGCACCGATCGCGGCAGGCACCGATCGCGGCAGGAATGCCGCTTTCCTACAGAACCTTTAGAAGCGCCTCCCCCGCCTCACCCCCTTCACCTGTCTTGACTTAACCCCAGTCCCCCTCAGTCCCCTGAACTTATCACACTGGGCACATCTCTCCCATGTGCTACACTCAATGCGTCGTTTCTATGATTAGGGGAGCCAATCCTGATAGACCGGGGGACGCCATGCACCGTGCTGACGGCAAGAGAAAGTTGACCCCTCTCAATATAACGATCGTGTACGCCATAATCGGAGTAGTGTGGGGTTCCGCCTCCTGCCTGTTTCCCGCAGTGCTGTCACATAAATCCTTTATGTACCAGTCGGTTGAAACTCTCAACCACGGGCTTTTCATACTTGCCACGGCTGCGCTGCTTTACCTGCTGATCAGCCGAAGCGAAGGCGTGACCTCTCGCGGCAGGGAATCCCTGTCCAGGGTGAACCGCGCCCTCAAGACCTTCAGCGGCTGCAACCAGGCGCTGATTCGGGCCACTGAAGAGATTCAACTCATGAAAGACATCTGCCGAACCATCGTAGAGGTGGGGGGGTACCGGCTGGCATGGGTCGGGATCGCGGAGCAGGATGACTGGAAAACGGTGCGCCCGGTGGCCCAGTGGGGGGACCGCGACGGCTACCTTACCAAGCTGGACATGAGCTGGGCTGACACGGACCGCGGTCGGGGGCCGACCGGAACGGCGATCCGGACCGGCACCACTAGGGTGGTGCAGAACATCCTGTTCGACCCCTCCTGGGCACTTTGGCGGGAGGAAGGGCTAAAGCACGGCTTTGCTTCCTCCATATCCCTCCCCCTGGTGAGTAACGACCGCCCGCTGGGCGCCCTGGTCATTTTCGCCAGCGAAAAGCGCGCTTTCGGGAAGGAGGAGGTCAAACTGCTGGAGGCTCTGGCTGACGACCTCTCCTTCGGCATCGCCACGCTGCGCATGAACGCAGAACGGAAGAAGGTGGAGAAGGAGAGAAAGCTGCTGGCCTCGGTCATCGAACAGTCGATGGAAGGGCTGATCCTTTTCGACAGCGACGGTACCATCAAGTATGTCAACCCCGCCATCGAGACCATCACCGGCCATGAGGCGCAGCATATCGTCGGGCGGAACATCAGCGCCCTGGTGGGGGACGAAACCACCGGAGAATTCTACCGCTACATCTGGGACGACCTCTCCCGGGGCGAGGAGAGGAGCGGGCATTTCATCCAGAAGGGGAAGGCCGGCGACTTCTACGAGATCGACGCCACCCTTTGGTCCATCTCGGACGTTTCGGGCGCGGTCAGCAACCACGCGGTGCTGATCCGTGACGTCACCCATGAGGTGCACCTGGAGCGGCAGCTGCGTCAGGCCCAGCGCATGGAGGCCATCGCGACCTTGGCCGGCGGCATCGCCCACGACTTCAACAACAACCTCGCCTCCATCATCACCTGCACGGAGATGGCGCGTGACGATGTCCCGCCGGAAAGCCCGCTGCGCGAGCTCCTGGATGTGGTCCTCAAGTCGAGCTACCGCGGCAGGAAACTGGTGAAGCAGATCCTCACCTTCTGCTGCCAGGGTGAGCAGGAGAGGCAACCGGTCCAGGTCGAGCCGATCCTCAAGGAATGTCTGAACCTGATGCGCGCCTCGTTGCCGGCCTCCATCAGCGTCCATACGCACCTGCAGGAAGACCCCGGGCTCATCATGGCCGATCCCACGCAGATCCACCAGATCATGATGAACCTGATCACCAACGCCAGCCACGCCATGCGGCTCAAGGGGGGGAGCCTGGACATCACCCTCGAGAGCGTCGGGCTTGATACCGCCGCCGTCAATGGGGCGCCGGACCTCCCCTCGGGACGCTATCTGAAACTGACCGTGAAGGATTCCGGGCACGGCATGGACTCGAAGACCATGGAGCGGATCTTCGACCCGTTCTTCACCACCAAGGGGCACGCAGAAGGGACCGGCCTCGGCCTTTCGGTGGTGCACGGCATCGTCAGAAACCACGGGGGTGTCATCACGGTCAGCAGCAAGCCGGGAGCCGGTGCCACCTTCGAGGTGTTTCTGCCGCGCATCGAGCAGATATGGAAGGACCAGGGGATTCAAGCCGATGTGGGTTCACCGACTGGGAGCGAGAGGATCCTCTTCGTCGATGACGAGGAGGATGTGGTGTTCGCCGGCAAAAAGATGCTGGAGCGGCTGGGATACCAGGTGGTCACCGGCAGGGACGGCCTGGATGCCCTGAACATCTTCCGTGCGGACCCCGAAGGCTTCGACCTGGTGATCACGGACCAGACCATGCCGCGCATGACGGGAGCCGAGCTGACGCGCGAGCTCATGTTGATCCAGCCCGGCATCCCGGTGATCCTTTGCACCGGCCTGGGCTCCACCGCCGAGAAAGCCCTGCAACGGGAGAATGAACGCCTGTCAGGAGTCCGCGAAGTGGCATTGAAACCGCTCGACAGGGACGAGCTGGCGGGGTTGATCCGGCGGGTGCTGAGCCGCAGCGAGGAGGAACCATCAGTTCATGGCAAAGATACTGATCATCGATGACGAAGAGACCATCTGCCAGTCCATGTCGCTGGTAGGCAGCCGCAGCGGCCATGAGACCTGCTGTGCCAGGACCCTCGGCTCCGGTCTGGAGAAGGCCTTGTCGGAACCGTTCGACGTGGTGTTTCTCGATGTGAGGATGCCCGACGGCAACGGTCTGGAGATGCTGCCGCGCCTGGCACAGACCCCTTCCAAGCCCGAGATCATCATCATGACCGGGTTCGGAGACCCCATGGGCGCGGAACTGGCCATCAACAGCGGCGCCTGGGATTACATCGAGAAGGGATCGTCGGTCAAGAACATCATCCTGTCGCTGGTCCGCGCCCTGGAGTACCGCAAGCAGAAGACCTCCCTTAATGGGAACAAGGGTGTGGTCGCCTTGAAGCGGGAAAACATCATCGGCCACAGCGCCAAGCTGAGCGCCTGCCTCGACCTAGTGGCCTGTGCCGCGGGAAGCGAAGCCGGCGTGCTGATACTGGGCGAAACGGGGTCCGGCAAGGAACTGTTCGCGCGGGCCGTGCATCAAAACAGCAAGCGGGCGGACAAGCAGTTCGTGGTCGCCGATTGCGCCAGCCTGCCGGAAACGCTGGTCGAGAGCCTGCTCTTTGGTCACGAGAAGGGGGCCTTCACCGGTGCGGAGCGGGCCCGCGAGGGGCTGTTCGGCGAGGCGAACGGAGGAACGCTCTTTCTGGACGAGGTGGGGGAACTGCCGCTTTCCATGCAGAAGGCCTTTCTTCGGGTGCTCCAGGAGCGGCGCTACCGGCCGGTCGGCGGCCAGCGCGAACTGGAGAGCGATTTCCGGCTGGTGGCGGCGACCAACAGGGACCTGAACCAGATGGCGCAGGCAGGGCAGTTCAGAAGCGACCTGCTGTTCAGGCTCAGTTCCTTCGTCATCGAACTTCCCCCCCTGAGGGCGCGCACCGACGACATCAAGGAGCTGGCCCGCTATTACATGGACAAGTTCTGCGAACGAAACGGCCTGTCGCCCAAGGGGAGCTGCCCGGAGTTCATGGAGACGCTGCTCGCCTACACCTGGCCCGGCAACATCCGCGAGTTCATCAACACCATCGAGCGCACCGTCATCGCGGCAAGGGAGGAACCGGTCCTCTACGCACAGCACCTGCCGACCCCGATCCGCGTGCAGGTGGCGCAAAGCGTGGTCGGTCATCATGACGCTCCGCCTGCGCGTCCGGGAGAAAGCGACGCCCGGAATCCACTGGCCCCGCCCGCCGAGCTTCCCACGCTGAACGATTTCAGGGAGAGCGTCTACGCCCAGGCGGAGAAGCAGTATCTCTCCGACCTGATGTCCCTGGCCCATAACGACATCTCCACCGCCTGCCAGCTCTCCGGCCTGTCGCAGTCGCGCCTCTACGCGCTGCTTAAGACCCACGAATTGCACCGCTGAACAGTCGGGCCAGAGTGCCCGGCCCGCTGCCGCCGTCAACCGGCTCAGGTTGAATTGCCATCGTCCCTTCCATTTCCTCCTGTCGCGCAGGAAAATTCCTGTGCCGCAGGAAATCACTCCAGCGCCTATTCCTGCGCCCGAAACCCTTTTCCAAACAGTCAACTAGCTGAAATCACACCCTTGTTAGCCTGCCAGTTCATAGAACCCCGCCTGTCGCCTGAAAAGCCCCTTCTCCGCGTCTCCTTGTTGCCCTGTACATTCCAACCTCCTGGTTTAATAGAACTAATTCCCGGAAAGAGAACAATTTCATCTTTGGGCACCCTCGTTGCTATTACCAAGGTAACCCCACGGGGAATTCCATCGCTAAAGGAGAGCGCCATGAAAAACGAATCCGAAAAATCACTGGCTGGGAAAGTGGCAAGTTGGTCGATAGTCGGTGTGGTCCTCGCCGGGACACTGCTCATCTCCGGCATAGCCGATGTCTCCGAAGGGAGCGGGGTGATGGCTAAGATTTTCCTGTTTTTCCTAGGGGCGATCATCGTGGTTCAGGTGATACCCGGAGTCATGCTGTTCGGCGCCATGCTCAAGGGGATCTACGGGCTGTTCGGCAAGAAGGCCAAGGCGACCTTGGGAGAAGACAAAAAGTAGCTGGCGTAGCGCCGCAGGGACAAGAGAGGTGAGTTATGGACGAGCGGGGAATCATCATTGCGGACAGGGATGCCAACTTTCGCAGCCAGGTGGCCGACCATTTCAGAAAGGCGGGATACCAGGTGGAGACGACCGATTCAGCAGTCCATGTCCTTTGCAGCATCTTGGAGAAACAGACGCCGGTCCTGCTGCTGGGAAGCGACTTCGACAAAAAGGTATCATCGGCTGACTTGATTCATCTTCTGAAAAAATGCAATCGCCACCTGCACGTCATCATGGTCTCGGACGGGATGCCGCTGGGCCTAACCCGCCAGGTGCGCCAGGAAGGGATTTTCTACCAGGCGATGAAACCCGCCACTGCAGGCGATACCGAAGAACTGGGGCTGGCGGTCGAATGCGCCTTCAAGAAGCACCGCGCCAGCCGCCGCCCGGGCCGGCTTCAGGCGACCCTCAGGCAGCCGGTCAGACGCCGGGAAGAAGCTGAAGTGACAGAACCGGTTCTGCCGCCGAAAAATGCCGTCTCCTGGTTGCTCGCTCTGGCGCTATTGGTCTTTGGCACCAGCTATCTTGCCCTGGTAGCGGCTGAGAGCGTGCAGCAGGGCAGGAGTATGGCGATCTGGGTTTTCCTGAGCTTTTGCGCCTTGCTGATAGCGACCCAACTGCTGCCGATTTTCCGCATAAAACTAACGGCGCGCGTGGGAGCCCGAGAGCCCGCGAAACAGCAGGAAGCTCCCCTAGACAAAGAATGATGTCGGCCCCGGGAAGCGCTCCTGAGAAAAGGAGGGAGCACGTGAAATCTGCCAAACTGCAACATATCGGTTTAATCGTGAACCTGACGCTGATCGCCTGCGTCTGCCTCTGGGCAACCGGACGGAGCGGCGCATGGGGTTTCTCATACGGCGACCAGGCCGGCCGGAATGAAGCTTGCCTCGCCTGCCACGGCGATGGGGATATGGGCGCCGGCTCATTCATCGATCGCAAGCTGTTCACCCAAACCACCCACGCAACAATCGGGTGCCAAGCCTGTCATGGCACTGTCTCGGCCAATCATCCCGACGGGGGAAGGCTACCGCGGGCCGACTGCCGGGAATGCCACGCTGAGGTAAACGAGGAGTATGCCAGGGGGCTGCACGCGACAAAGACCGCCTGTGCCGGCTGCCATAACCCGCACATGGTCCTAAGCCCCAAGGAAATTTCAGGGCAGGAGATCAACCGGATGTGCTCGGGTTGCCACAACAGCCTGGAGATGACCGCGAGGCACGGCGAATGGCTGCCCCAGTCCGAGCTGCACCTGCGCATGCTCCCCTGCATCACCTGCCACACGGGATCAAAGGACTACTTCATCAGCATGTACATCGTCAAGAGCAAGGACGGCTCCCGCTTTGGCAAACAGGAGGTGGCGGGCTACCATGAACTGAAGCGGCTTGCCCAGGGGCGGGATATCGTGTCGCTCATCGACACGAACCGCGACAATTACATCTCTCTGGAGGAGCTGCGCATCTTCAACCGGACCCACAAGTCGCTCCGCCTGCACGGCATGATGACCCCGGGTACCGTGTCGCACAAGTTCGAGATCCTGGACAACCGCCGCAACTGCACCTTCTGCCACACCTCCGGTTCCAGCGCCATGCAGACCAGCCTCATCGTGGTGCCGGAGGAAAACGGCACCTTCAAGCGGGTGACGGTAGAGAAGGGAGCGGTCCTCGATGCCCTGTACGGCACCCCCGATTTTTACATGATGGGGTCGACCAGGAACACGAGGCTGAACGGCATCGGACTGGCAATCATCTGCTGCGGCCTGATCATGCCGGTAGGTCACGGTTTCCTGCGCTTCCTGACGCGTAAAAACAGAAAAGGAAAGGAG
>Ga0209317_1003190_pt1 | contig 10616 bp, 7 predicted proteins | sample RifGroB2_FD_183994 | JGI IMG/M metagenome (GOLD analysis project Ga0209317, IMG submission 183994) | Soil microbial communities from Rifle, Colorado, USA - Groundwater B2 (SPAdes) (version 2) | ecosystem: Environmental > Terrestrial > Soil > Unclassified | place: Rifle, Colorado | collected...
GAACGACTACGTGATCGTGAAGACCAAGGTGCCGGAGTTCAGCTATCCAACCGCCACCGGCAACGTCAGCACCACCTATGCCGGCAAGGGCGGAGTCCCGATCGACTCGCTGCTGAAGAAGGCGCTCTTTGCAGCCAAGTTCAAGACGGAGAAGATCCTGCTCTCCTCGGACATCACCTCGCAAAGCCGCATCATCTACAACCGCAACATCGCGGAACGGGTGAAGACGCTGGCACCATTTCTCACCTTCGACGTCGATCCCTACATGGTGGTCGACGAGCAGGGGCGGCTCAAGTGGATCATCGACGCCTACACCTCCTCTGACCGTCTCCCGTATTCCAAGCCGATAAAAGGGGGGACGAACTACCTGCGCAACTCGGTGAAGGCCGTGGTCGACGCCTATGACGGTTCCGTCGCCTTCTACATCAGCGATCCCAAGGATGTCATCATTCAGGTGTACTCGCGCATCTTCCCCGGACTGTTCCAGCCCATCTCGGCCATGCCTGGCGACCTGCGCAAGCACGTGAGATATCCGCACCAGTACCTGCAGGTGCAGGCAGCCCTCTTTGCAGCGTTCCACATGACCGACCCCAAGGTGTTCTACAACAAGGAGAACCTCTGGCAGGTGCCGGCGCTGGGCGAGACGCCGATGGAGCCGTACTACACCATCATGAAACTCCCGGGGGAGAAGGCGGAGGAGTACATCCTGCTGCTTCCCTTCACGCCGTCCAAGCGCGACAACCTTGCCGCCTGGCTCACCGCGCGCTGCGACGGCGACAACTACGGCAAGATCAGGGCCTACACCTTCCCGCGCGACCGGCTCATCTACGGCCCCAAGCAGATCGACGCGCGCATCAACCAGGACTCTTTCATCTCCCAGCAGTTGACGCTCTGGAGCCAGCGCGGCTCCGAAGTGATCCGCGGCAGCCTGCTGGTCATTCCGATCGAGAAGTCGCTTCTTTACGTGCAGCCACTCTTCCTGGCGGCGGACAAGGCCGGGCTTCCCGAGCTGAAGCGGGTGATCGTGGCGTTCGGCGATCAGGTGGTGATGGAGGAGAACCTGGAACTCGCGCTGCAGCGGCTGTTCGGGTCCCGCAAGGGAGTGGCCACCGCTACCGCTGCGGTTGCACCTGCCCCCCCTGGCACGTCAGCTACGGCAGCCCAACCCGCCCTAGCCAAGGAGGCGATGAGTATTTACGAGCGGGCCATCAATCTTCAGCGTCAGGGGGACTGGTCTGGCTATGGCGAGGAGTTACGCAAGCTGGAACAGGTCTTGAGGCGGATGGCCCAGTAACAGGGAAGCCCTTTGGCTCGCCTTGCACAACTGCCGATGGTGTTTTCCACTACGGCAAGCTAGAAACATAAGGAGGTAGATACGATATGAAATGTCCTGTCTGCAATGGCGTCAACCTGGTTATGGCTGAACGCCAGGGTATCGAGATCGACTACTGCCCGGAGTGCCGGGGAGTGTGGCTGGACCGGGGTGAGCTCGACAAGATCATAGAGCGCTCCTCCGCCAGGGAGGCGGCTCCACAACAGGTTCAGCAGCCGCAGTATGCGCAGCAGCCCCAATACCAGCCGCAACCGCAGTACGGCCACGGTCATGGCCATCACGGTCCTAAGCCCTACCGTAAAAAGTCCTTTCTGGAAGAGCTGTTCGATTGACACCGGCCCGGGCAGGAGGGGATGCCCCCTCCTGCCGTCAAAGGGCCTCTTTTTACTTGACACTCTTTAGGCCCATTGGCTATGTTCTCACCTGCATGAGGAAAATCATCCCTACAAAATTTTTGTCTTTACTGCTTCTCGTGGTTATGGTGTGCACCATGCTGATTGGCGTGTGTAAAAATGCGCATGCCATGCAGTGCGCCGATACGCCTAGCTGCGAACAGACTCTTTCTCTTGCCGACAGTTCCCCCCAATGCCCGTGCTGCCCCCTGGAACAGCAAAGCCGGGAATCCGCTTGTGATTTCAGCTGTGACTGCGCCTGTCATGTCTCTTTGAGCCTTCATCCCTTTTCGTTCAACTACACCCCCGTGTTTTCCGAACTTCAGAGCTTCGATCCTTTCGCCTTCTTGCCGCAAGTTTTTCTCTCTAAATTCATTCCCCCGCAGTTAAACGCCTAAATCCCACTTCACGGCAGTAGTACGTCCTGCGCGGAGGCTCGTCCTCCCGGCGTGGTCTTGCCGTGGTCCCTGCACCATTTTCTTGCCATTTTCAGAATTTGAATCAGGAGGTTTTCCTTTGGGAACGACTGCATTCAGGGGAGCGCGGCTTCTTCTGCCCGTAGCCCTGTGCCTTTTGACAGCTTCGCCCGTGCTCGCAGAGCCGCACCCCCTTTCTCTGCCCCAGGCGATTGAAATTGCTTTGAACAACAACCCCGATCTCGCGTCCCTGCGCAAGGAGGAGGGGGTCCTGGACGCCTCAACGCTGCGCGCCGGGCTGCTCCCCAACCCCACCCTCGAACTGGAAGGGGAAACGGGAGCCCTTACTGGCAGCAGTGCCGAGCATACACTCTCCTTGGGCGTCTCCCAGGAGTTCCTGACGGGAGACAAGCGGCACAAGCGCCGGGTGGTAGCTGAACGTGAAATCGCAGCTTACCGCTGGCAACTGGCCGACCGCGGGCGCGCGCTCAAGGAGCAGGTGCAGGAGGGGTACTACGATGTCCTGCTCGCCCAGGAGCGCCTTGGCCTCGTCAATCATGCCATCACTCTCAACAGGCAACTGCTCCAGGTGGCCGAAGACCGCCTGGCAGCCGGGGACATCCCGGAGCTGGAGATGTACCTGGTCAAGGTGGAGCTGACCCGCAGCGAGGGGACCCTCATCGAGATGGAGCGCGCTCTGCAGGAGAGCCGCTCCAAGCTCTTCTCGCTGCTGGCCTTAGCCCCCGGCGCATCGCCGGCCTTGAACGGGCGCTTGGACAGCGGAGCGCCCCTCACCTTGGGGGTGGCCGACCTGAAGGAACTGGCTTTTCGCAACCGCCCTGACCTCAAGGCGTTGCACGCGACCCTGAGCAAGAGTGACGCCGAGGTCGCCCTGGCCGAAGCCGATGCCATACCCAACCTTACCGCCGCTTTAGCCCTGAGCCGCGAGGCCGGCTCCATGGAGATCGGCGGCATCGAGGGGAGGGAAACCTCCTACCTCGTCGGGGTGAAGTTTTCCATGCCCATCCCGGTGTTCGACAAGAACCAGGCCGGCCTGCAGGAGGCGCGGGTAAAGCGCAGCAGCGCCGAGATTCGCGTCAAGGGGGCTGCGTCCAACGTGGAGCGGGAGGTGGAGACCGCCTACGCCTCCCTCGCCAACGCGGATAAGGTGCTTTCCCTCTACAAATCGAACATCATGCGCCAGCTGGAGGAGAACCTGGCGCTCACCCAGGAGGCGTACCGTTTGGGCGAGGTCGGCATCCTGGCGGTTATCCAGGAACAGAAGAAATTCTTCGAGGTCAGCGACAGCTACCTGACCGCCCTGCATGCCAGGCAGCTGGCTTGGACGAAACTGGAATCGGCAATTGCCGCTGACATCAACGGAGGTGCGCAGTGAACAAGAAAGGAATCATCATCGCAGTAATCCTCGTCACCGCCCTCGGGGGGGGCGTGGCGTACCGGCTGGCCCATTCTCCCGGCGGCAGCGAGCAGGCGGAACATGCCGAACATGCCGAGGAAGGCCACGGCGACGAGAAGGGCGGGCATGCTGAGGGGAAGGAAGAGAAGGGGCATGACGAGCATGGCGAGAAGCAGGTCAAGATGGCCCTGGAGGTGCAGAAGCAAAGCGGCGTGGTCGTGGCCCCTGCGAAAAAGCAGCAGCTGGCCGGCGTGATCAGCGCGACCGGCAAGGTCGAGGCCAACGCCGACCGCATCGCTCACGTTTCCCCACGCATCTCCGGCAAGATCGTCGCCGTTCGGGCGTCCCTGGGGGACAGCGTCGGGGGAGGGCAGGTCTTGGCGACACTGGACAGCGTCGAGCTGGGTGAAGCGATGAGCCGCTACCACCAGTCCAAAACGAGGCTGGCCCTGGCCCAGTCCAACATGGACCGGGTGAAGGTTCTGGTGGACAAGAAGATCGCGGCCAGAAAGGAGATCCTCCAGGCCGAGACCGATTACAGGACCGCCCAGACCGATCTGCACACCGACCAGGAGCGTCTCGCCCTGTACGGGGTTTCCGCAGCCGATCTCAAGGCCGACCGCAGGCCGCTGCTTCCGGTGCGCTCGCCCATCGGCGGCGTCATCACCGAAAAGCACGCCATCGTCGGTGAACTGGCCGACCCCGCCAAGAGCCTCTACACGATCGCCGACCTCTCCTCCGTCTGGGTGCTGGTGGACATTCACGAAAAAGACCTGGCCAAGGTGCGCCGGGGGCAGGCGGCGACCGTGGTGGTCAGCGCGTTTCCCGAAACCAGATTCCGCGGCCGCATCACATACCTGGCCGATGTCGTCGATGAGGCCACCCGCACCATCAAGGCCAGGGTCGAAGTGGCGAATCCCGGGCGCAAGCTGAAACCGGAGATGTTCGCGTCGGTCGAGCTGGCTACCGCGGCAGATGCCCCGCCGGTCCTGGCCGTACCCGAAGAGGCCGTCCAGGAACTGGAGGGGAGGAAGCTCGTCTTCATCGCCGAAGGAGATACCGTGTTCGAGCCCCGCAAGGTGGAACTTGGGCGCGCGTCCGGCGGCATGGTCGAGGTCGTCTCCGGTCTCAAGGAGGGGGAGCGCTTCGCGGCGAAGGGAGGCTTCGTCCTTAAATCGGAACTGCTGAAGGGCGAGATCGAGGGACACGACCACTAAGGAGACCGGCACCCATGCTTGAAAAAACAGTCGCATACATGCTGAAGCAGAAGGGGATGGTCATCTTCCTGGCGTTGGTGATCGTCGTCGCCGGCTTCTATTCCTACCTGAAGCTTCCCATAGACGCCTTCCCCGATGTCACCAACATCCAGGTGGAGGTGGTGAGCCACGCCGACGGGCTCTCGGCCATCGAGATCGAGCGCAACGTCACGTACCCCATCGAGATGGCCATGCGCGGCCTCCCAGACATCGAACAGCTGCGCTCGGTCACCAAGTTCGGCCTTTCCATCGTCACCGTGGTCTTCAAGGACAACGTCGACATCTACTTCGCCCGTCAGCTCGTCTTCGAGCGGCTGGCCGAGGCGCGGGAGAAGGTTCCCAAGGGGGTCGAGGTCGCCATGGGGCCGATCGGGACCGCGATGGGAGAGATCTACCAGTACACGCTGGAAGGAAAGGTGCCGCAGAACCCTGACGAGAAGCGGGCCTACCTCACCAACCTGCGCACGCTCCAGGAATGGATCGTCACCCCGCAGCTGAAAAGCGTGGCCGGCGTCAACGAGATCAACTCCTTCGGCGGGTACTTCAAGCAGTACCAGGTGGTGGTCTCCCCGGACAAGCTGCTCAAGTACGGGGTGACGGTGGACGACGTCTACGGCGCCATCGGCAGCAACAACAGCAACGTCGGCGGCAACGTGCTCGAGCGCGACACCGACCAGTACATCGTGCGAGGTGTCGGCCTCATCCAGACCATCGGCGATATCGAGAGCATCGTCCTCAAGTCGCAGGGGGGGACCCCGGTCTATCTGCGGGATGTGGCCCAGGTCAGAATCGGAGAGGCCGTGCGCATGGGGGCCGCCATCAAGAACGCGACCGGCGAGGCGGTGGGCGGCATCGTCATGATGCTCAGGGGGGAGAACAGCCGGGACGTGGTGGCCCGGGTGGCGGCCAAGGTGAAGGAGATAAACGGGAGCAACATGCTTCCGGACGGCATCAAGCTGGTGCCTTATTACGACCGCAGCGATATCGTCAAGGCGAGCGTCGGGACCGTGAACAAGGCGCTCGTCGAAGGGGCGATACTGGTCCTCGTGGTCCTGTACCTCCTTTTGAACAGCATCCGCGGCAGCATCGTGGTCTTGCTGGCCCTTCCATTGTCGCTTCTTGCCACCTTCGTGGTGATGAAGCTGACCGGCATCACCGCGAACCTCATGTCCCTGGGCGGCCTCGCCATCTCCATCGGCATGATCATAGACACCACCATCATCCAGGTCGAGAACGTGCAGCGCCTCCTGAGCGAGGAGGGGGAACGGCAGCCCAAGCTGAAAACCGTGCTCAAGGCGGTGATGGAGGTCCGCAAGCCGAGCATCTTCGGTGAGTTGATCATAGCACTCACCTTCATCCCGATCCTGACCCTGGAGGGGATAGAAGGGAAGATGTTCGGTCCTCTCGCCATCACCGTTGCCATAGCGCTCCTGGCCTCCCTGCTGCTCTCCATCTTCATCATCCCGGTGCTCTGCAGCATCTTCCTCAAGCCGCAACCCGAGAAGGAAAGCAGGATCATGACCTACGCCAAGGAGCAGTACCTGCCGCTTCTGGAGTACGCGCTGAACCGGAAGCAGGTCGTCCTCGGCATCGCCGGGGGGCTGCTCCTTTTCTCCCTGTTCCTGGTGACCAGGCTCGGGACCGAGTTCATCCCCATCATGGACGAAGGCTCCTTCGACATGGACATCGCCACGCTCCCCGGCGTTTCCCTGGCCAAGGCGCTGGAGGTGAACCAGCAGGCAACGGAGAAGCTGATGAAGTTCGACGAGCTGGACGTGGTGGTCGGGCGCATCGGGCAGACCGGCGTCGCCCTGGACACCCGAGGTCCGGACAAGACCGGGTACGTGGGGGTGTTCAAGCCCAAGGAGCAATGGAAGCGCGACATCTCGAAGGAGGAACTGACCAACGAGATGCGCGAGGCGCTGGAGACCATCCCCGGGATCAGCTTCGGCTTCAGCCAGCCCATCCAATGCCGCATCGACGAACTGGTGGCGGGGACGCGGGCGCAGCTCATCGTGAAGCTGTTCGGGGACGACCTGGACGTCCTGCGCGACAAGTCGGCGGAGATCGCCAAGACCCTCGCCACGGTGCGGGGGGGGACCGACCTGAACACGGAGAAGGTTTCCGGGCAGCCGTATCTCACGGTGACCATCGATCGAGCCAAGATCGCCCGCTACGGGCTCAACATAAGCGACGTCCAGAACGTCATCGAGATCGCCGTCGCCGGCAAGGCCGCTTCCACCTTCTACGAGGCCAGCCGGAGTTTCGACATAACGGTGCGGCTGCCTGAGGAGAAGAGGAACTCGCTGGAATCCATCAGGAACCTCCTCATCTCGACCAAGTCCGGGCTGAACATCCCGCTGGATCAGCTCGCGGAGGTGAAGATGGTGGAAGGCCCGGTGCAGATCAGCCGCCAGGACGGGGTGAGGAGGATCGGCATCGAGATGAACGTGAGCGGCAGGGACATGGGCGGTTTCGTCGCCGAGGCGAAAGAGAAGATCAGGAACCAGGTCAAGCTCCCGCCGGGGTACTACCTCACCTGGGGGGGGCAGTTCGAGAACCAGCAGCGGGCCATGAACAAGCTGATGATCATCGGGCCGGTGGCGATCGCCCTGATCCTGCTCCTGCTCTACGTGACCTTCCGTTCGATCCGGCTGGCGCTGCTGGTCATCTCGAACCTCCCCTTCGCGCTGATCGGGGGGATTTTCTCGCTGTTCCTCTCGGGGCAGTACCTTTCCGTCCCCGCTTCGGTCGGCTTCATCGTCCTGTTCGGGGTTGCCGTGTTGAACGGGCTGGTGCTCGTGTCGCGTATCGTGCAGCTGCGCGAGGAGGGGATGGAACTGGGTGAGGCGGTCAGGAAGGGGGCGCTCGACCGTTTGCGGCCGGTGCTCATGACCGCTTCCATCGCCATCTTCAGTCTGGTGCCGATGCTCCTTGCCGGCGGCACCGGTTCCGAGATCCAGAAGCCCTTGGCCACGGTGGTCGTGGGGGGGCTGATCACATCGACGCTGCTCACCTTGCTGGTCATCCCTGCGGTATATGGCTGGTTCGAGAAGAAAAGGGATGACCTGGCGGCTTGAATTTAAAAAAAGGAGTGGGTTATGAATATGAAATCGATCAATTCCATGCTGTTGCTTTGCCTCTTTATCTTTACCGGCTGCACCGAGAGTGCGGCTGCGGTTCCCACGAACGGCTCCCGTGTATTCGAGGAGCTGTCGTCGAGCACTATGGTGCCACAGGGAGATGCCGATCTGCTGGTGACCGTCTCCTTGAAGACCCATCCGGCTGGTCTCTATTCGGCCTCGGATCTTCATGGCACGCCCGACTACCGGCTGCTGGTAAGCATCGACGGCCAGGAGAGCGTGCTGCGCGGCTCCATGCAGCACGAGTACGGCGGTGCGCCCCAGTTGAAGGGACCCGAGACCGGAAGCGGGGTCAGATACCGGTTCGCCAAGACCATGCGGCTCAAGGCAGGGCTCCACAAGATCACGGTGGCGCTTCCCGAAGACAAGGTGGCCGTTAAACGGGTGGTCACGCTGAGGGGCGGGGAGCTGAACCGCCTGGTCATCGAACCGGTCTACGGCAAAAGGCCGGGCAAGAAGCGCCCGGGCATGGGGAGCACCGAGTCGTTTACCGAAGGGATCAAAACCTTGAAGCTGATACTGAACGGCAAGGAACTGTAGCGGCGCGATTTCAGCGCGCGGACCTGTACAACGGTATTTCAATTCCTGCAATGTTATGCGCCGTGACACTCCCTCCTCGGTTGTCACGGCGCTTTTTTGTTTTATTTTCCGACTTTTCGTTTTAGAAGGTTCTCCCGCCGGGCGCTGCGGTTCGGGTCGCCCGCAAACCAACAACTCTCCTCACACTGACCTTGATACAGACCTGTAGCTGTCTTCCCCGTCGCTTTTGCCGTTTTTACCTTTACGTCAACGAGTGTTGCCATAGGGTACAATTTTTCATTCCAATCAAAAGTTTGGCATTGCTAAACAGTAAAAGCTGATGTAAAGTGTCGCGCTGTCGAGAATGGTATACTCATTAAAGGGGACCGCTTTCGCCCTTGTAAAACGCTTTCTGGGAATTTGGACAGACCAGGCCAGCTAAGGGGAAGGGTGTTTTATTTCTACGAATGCTTGCTTGTTTTAAAGGGGTTATGATATACGTTCCTAGCATTTCGTTGTTTTATTCCGGTGAGTTTCAGATAATTTAGCCCTGTCTAATTATATTTGGTCTTACCACTGTTTCTTTACACCAATCCAGTCAGATAAATCCAGTCGGAAGGAAGTCGACATGTTCTTACAACAGCTTGTCAACGGTGTGGCACTAGGGAGCGTCTACGCTCTCATCGCTTTGGGCTACACCATGGTCTACGGCATCATCACCCTGATCAACTTCGCCCACGGCGAGATCTTCATGGTCGGTGCCTTCATCGGACTGCTCCTGGTCGCCACCTTCAAGGTCAACGTGTTCGTTGCCATCATCGGCGCCATGATCTTCTGCATGCTCATGGGGGTGATCATCGAACTCATCGCCTACCGCCCCTTGAGGAAATCGTCCCGCCTCTCGGCGCTGATCTCGGCGATCGGGGTCTCGATCTTCCTCTCCTCGCTGGCGCTGATGGTTTTCGGCGCCGACGCGAAGGGGTTCCCGGACGGCGCCTTCCCGGTGCAGCAGATCAAGGTGGGCAACGCCGACATCTCGACCCTGCAGCTCCTCATCATCGGCGTCTCCGCAGTCCTCATGATGGGCCTCGAGTTCATCGTCCAGAAGACCAAGATCGGCAAGGCGATGCGCGCCACCTCCGAGGACTACAACACTGCGGCGCTGATGGGGATCAACGTGAACCGCGTCATCTCCTTCACCTTCGCCCTCGGCTCCGCGCTGGCGGCCGCCGGCGGGGTGCTGGTCGGGGTCCTCTTCAACGCGGTTTCCTTCAACATGGGTCTCATGGCCGGCCTCAAGGCCTTCGCCGCCGCGGTTCTGGGCGGGATCGGCTCCATCCCGGGCGCCATGCTGGGGGGGCTGCTCCTGGGCGTCTCCGAGGTGTTCGGCGTTGCCATCGGCTACTCCTCCTACCGTGACGCGATCGCCTTTACCATCCTGGTGCTGGTCCTCCTTGTCAAGCCGACCGGCCTGCTCGGACAAAAAATTACAAAGAAGGTGTAGATTCGATGGCAGACTTCCTTAATAGCTTGGTCGGCTTGGTCGACCCGTACCTGATGCAGATCCTCGTCAACGTCGGCATCGCTATCGTGCTGGCGCTGGGGCTTAACGTCATCACCGGCCTTACCGGGCAGTTGTCCCTGGGACACGCGGCGTTCATGAGCATTGGCGCCTTCACCAGCGCCATGGTCACCATCAAGACCGGGCTTCCTTTCGCTGCCAACCTCGCCGTTACCGGCGTGGTGACCGCAATCGTGGCCGCCATGATCGGCTTCCCGATCCTGAGGCTCACCGGCGACTACCTGGCCATCTGCACCCTGGGCTTCGCAGAGATCGTCAAGGTCTTCTTCCTCAACTTCGAGCCGACCAACAAGGCTCTGGGCCTCACGGTACCGGCCGCCAAGACTTCGATCCCCATGCCGATCTACGTCTGGGTCGTAGCCATTCTCGCCATCGTCCTGGTTACCTTCGTGCAGAACTCGCGTTTCGGCCGCGCGCTGAAGGCGATCCGCGAGGATGAGATCGCAGCCGACGCGATGGGGATCAACACCGCCAAGTACAAGATAAAGGCCTTCGCGCTCGGCTCCTTCCTGGCCGGCGTCGGCGGCGGCCTGTACGCCCATTTCCTGAGCTACATCA
>Ga0209317_1003192_pt1 | contig 10609 bp, 10 predicted proteins | sample RifGroB2_FD_183994 | JGI IMG/M metagenome (GOLD analysis project Ga0209317, IMG submission 183994) | Soil microbial communities from Rifle, Colorado, USA - Groundwater B2 (SPAdes) (version 2) | ecosystem: Environmental > Terrestrial > Soil > Unclassified | place: Rifle, Colorado | collected...
TGCAAACTATGTGTTCTTCGCGTCCCTTCCATGGACTTCGGCCCTTAAAAATCAGGGGGAAGATAGGGCATATCGCAACGGCCAGAAGCGGCCGGTTTTCATAAAAATCCCGCTTGTTGATGAAACCATTGACATCGACTTGTGGCAAATGCTCTGCTTCAAGCACGGTATCGCGACAGATATCGTGTCAGCTGAAGGCGAGGACAGGGCGATGGAAGCATTCGCGTTGCAATGGGAAAACTCAAAAATGGTAGTTAACGGCTAGGCATTAACACGGAGGGTGCATGGAAACCATACAGTTCAGTGATGAACTCAGAATCGGTATTGAGGATCTTGATTCACACCACCAACACTTATTCAGGCTGTTTAATTCTTTTTGTTATTCTTTTGCAGAAGTTGGACGTAGGGAGCGAATCGGACTTCTTCTGGACGAGATGATTGACTACGCTACATATCATTTTTCCCTCGAGGAAGGCTGGATGGAAGCTAATAGTTTTCCAGATCTTTGCGAGCATCGTCTGCAGCATGGGAAGTTCACCGCGAGGGTAGTAGAAATACAGAGGGATTTTACTGACGGGAAGAATAACCTTTCTTTGGAGATCATGTCTTTTCTCAAGAATTGGCTGATCTCACACATAACTGGTTTGGATCGGGACATAGGGCTTTTTGAGAAGAGAGGGCGCATCAGGGGAGCATGACATGGTAAAGGAGAGAGGTGGATATGGCCTGGAGATCCATAAATAATGGATGGGGAGTTACATGGGGGTGGTTCTCATGCCAGGAGGAAGAAAATAAGGAGAATAAGCTCACGCCGGTTGTTATACAGGAGGAGAGTCGTGGTCAGGAAAAATGACAAAGGATATAACAAACAACAATGGAACTATCCGATGGAACCTTTAGTCGTGGTGACTGTGGCGGCGGAGGACTATCTGGGAATCGTGGAATTCTTGCGTGCGCAGGGTACGGAAGGTGTGTTCTACGGGGATAAGAGTATTTGTATCCCAGAAGCCGAGGCTGTGGCTATCGTTCAGATCGAGAAGCGATTTTCAGTCCAAGTCAGTTGGCCTTGCTCAATACATACCCACGTTACCTTTGACTGCTGATGGAGCCCAGGCTAGATTTTGACCTAAGCTACTGGCCACCAGCAGCCTTGTGACCTGATTTTATTCCTCTCTTTTTGTCTTTGCATTGTTATAATTTTCTACCGTTCTAGTGGGCCTTCCTCCTAAAAAAACCGCTGAGTTACGGCGGGTTAAAGGTGAGAGGAGGGGGGGCGGGTATAAAGGTCAGAGTGTTTATAGCTTTACCTCGGAGGGTAACAGGCCGTCTCGTTTAAGGTTTTTTAGGTGCTCCATGATGTCTTCGTTCTCCATCCCGAAAACAGAGCCGATATGTTTCGGCAGATGGCTGAACGTCACTATATCAAGGTGGGAGACGTTATAGGTTTTCTCTCCATCCCAGTCTTTATACGGCCAAGACTTGCCGTAGTAATAAGGGACGAAGCAGGTCTGCTCAGGACCTACAACCATATTCCCCTCGTTATCGTAGATGATGTGCCAGAGGTTTCCGTCAGGTACAACAAGAACGGGTTTTATTATTGTTAAAGAATATTCAGTAGCACTTTCCAGTTTGGCCGCATCTTGAATTAAATCGTAAGTTGAGTTGATAGCTTGAGAAATTTTTTCAAATACATCTGAGTCAGAACCAGTTATATCATTACCACTAAGGGTTCTGCCGATTTGGTCACAGGACTTGCCAACAGGCTCATCCCGTTTATAAGAAGTTAAGGTGCGGTGCAGCGGAATAGTGGTCGCTTGAAATGGATGCTGACCGACACTAGTAAAGCCTTCCTCCAATAGCATTTTCGCAACTTCGCTGGGCGCGCAGAATATCATTTCCTCTATTTCTTCATGTCGTGCACGCGGCATACATTGTAATACTAACGGAAAACTATCCTTTATATTCTTGCACTCTATTGCCAGTAAGAGGTTCAAAGTAACGTTTGCAGATATCTTTTTGCTGGCCTCTGCCCTTATGTCAAATTCGCGAATTTTTGTTGTTATAGGGTCTGTATAAGTGCCGGAGTGCCGACATTTATGTCCAGTCTTTTCCAAAAGGTTTAACGTCTTAATTTCAAAGTCGAAGTCGGAATTTTTGTCTAAATATTCGAGGATGTCTTCTCTTGTGATTGGGTTGGTTCTAAGCTTTGCCATGAAAGTTATCCTCTTAAGCGGCTGTGGCTGCGGCGGGGTTCTGATCTATTCTTCGGGTGAGGGTGGGGCGGGCATCCATAACATGTGAATTTATTAAATGGAAGTACCCATGGTTGTGCGAATCCAAAAGGCTCTAATTCGCCACACCTCGCAGCAGAGCCTCCTGTCTGTTTCGTACATCCGTTTCAACCACTTTGCGAGTGAGGTCCACGATTTCCAGAATATTCGGGTGTGTGAGCCGGTAGTGCGCCTGCAGCCCGTCAGTCCTACGGACCAGGATGTTGGTCTTGACCATGCCGGAGAGGTGACGGGAGGTATTTGACCGTTCCTTCCCGATCGCCTGCACGATCTCGGCGACAGGCAGCTCTCGGTCCCGGAGCGCGGCGATGATCGCCATGCGCGTCGGTTGGCCCACTTCCTTCAAGACGTCGGCGACAAAGGGGATAGCATCCTCACCATGCACCCCGTTCTTTTCGCGGGCTACGTGGCGTTTTGCGAGGTCGATTATTGCCAAGACCCCATCGAGCTTAATGCTGTAGTAGCACATGGGAGAGGGGGAGGCTTTTTTGCTACGCAGTATGCCATTCTTTACCATCTGTAAAAGGTGCTTCGAGGTGTTCGACTGCTCCTCACCAATAATGGTGACAATCTCCGACACGTAGATCTCTTTTTCGCGCAAGGCTTCCACGATTCTGAGTCGAGTATCCTGCCCGAGCAGTCTCAGCACTTCGGCGCTGTAGGCGCTAATCGTTTCCATCTTTCCTCCTTTACTTCTCGTGCTGTATGTTCAGCTTTGTCGCCAGAACTTCCACCAAATCCTTGTGCTTGCCAGGGTTGGCTGAGAGCTTCTCGATATTCCTGAGTTTCCACTGAAGCGAAGGCAGATTTTGAATCCCTGGAAGGCCCAGGATCTCCCAATCCGGCTCCCCTTTTTTCATCGACAGGAGGAACTTGCACTCCGAGGCGTCCAGCGCTGCCGGTAATTCTGTAAAAAGGCGCTCCCGCGTTTCTTCCAGTTCCCGAAGGGTCACCGCTTCGGTGGTCATGCCCTCAAACTCTTTTATGAATCTTTCACTGAGGTCGCTAGCGATCGGCGGCAGCATCTCATTCATCTGCCTGTTATGGCCTGCGAGGTAGACAGTGAAGGCTCTGCGCATTCTCGGAGTGATCCCGCCGTTTCTATATAGCAACATGACATCGAACAGGTCACGCGGGTGCTGGCGATCCAGAGCAGCAACCAATTTACTGGCGTACAGTTCATCGTAGTCGAGAGTCGGAACGGAAACGTAGCGGCCAAATTTTTCTTCAGCGGCCATCGACAGGCGCTGGTTGACGATAGGGTACACACTACCTCGGAATACGTGATTAACCTCTACCTTGACCCGCACGCGGTCGCGGGTGATAAGCAGTTTCGTCTCGAAATCACTGCCGGATTTCGTTTGCTGGATTTTTACCTTCATCTTGGCTTTCAACTCGGTGGAGATCTTTTCCAGAGCTGCTTCGATGGTGGCTAATGCGGCATCTCTTGATTCGCAAGGATCCACCAGAACCAGGTCGATGTCGACCGATAGCCTTGGCATGTCCTGGTGGAAAAGGTTTATGGCAGTGCCACCCTTCATTGCAAAAGGACTGTTTTTGAAGACAAAAGGTGCAACGTCTAGAAGTAGTTGTACAGTCTCAATGTATAAAGGGTTCATTTTGTTCCTGTTCTTGGATTTTTTATGGCCATGGTTTTCTGGCCGTGTTTCAAAATATAAGGGCTGCTTGAACCAAAGTCTATTTTATTTATGTCTATCCCTTTTATCACTGGGAGGTCCAGTTCCTGACAAAGAACCCAGAATAGTCGTTTGACTCTTACCCTGGTGCAGTGTTGGAGAAGTATTTCAACCTTTCCTGGGTTGAGTGAGTGCATGCTTTCCATGATCTCTTTGGACTCTTCCAGCGTTTGTGTGGCGGGCACGTTATCGAGCATTTCCAACAGTGCCCGCTCCGGATCAGAGACATAAGGTGAGGATTCGTCCTTAGTTTCCAGTGGGCGCACAAACAGCCATTTGGAGGAATCTTCCTTGAACAGCTTTTTGGTGGCCAGTTCCACCGAGAAGAATTTATAAAGCCATTTCGGGAGTTGTCTGACATCCTGGCCGTAGAGATAGAGCTTGCCGCTCCCAAGGGAGAGGTAGTGGCTGAACCCCTTTAAGTCGAGTGCGCTTTTTCCAGCGATGTGGACTTTGAATCCGGAATCTTCCAAAGCGGCTACAGTCCCGGTCACGGTCGGTGTTTCGCCCTGGCGGATGTAGTATCCATGTCCCAACATATCTAACCATCCGGCCTTGGCATACCAGTGGACTGATTGCCGTGAGACCTTCCATCGGCGTTCGCATTGGGACGTCGTTATCGGAGTACCACGTGGTATCTCGTGGAGAGCCCTTATTAAGTTTTCGGTCTTTTGTAAATTATCGGATGACATATCTACATTCCTTTAAATGGAGAGTATTTCCGATCTGCACTATTGTCAACGATAATATTACATTTTGGGGATATCTTAAACGGGGCACTTGCCGCGTTACATATGACCATAGACTCACAAAGACCGTTTCCGCTGCCTGCATCGGCCGCCAGGCCGCACATTCCTAAACCCGTTTCTCGCTTTTCTTCTTTCAAAATCTTTCAGCAGTCCGATCCAGCACTCATGCAGGCGCGTGGCAGGGTCAGGATGCGGCCGCCGGCCGCAAATAGATCCGGAGGATCTATCGCTTCTCGAGTGCCGGCGCCGATCCTGGCCAGCTTGCCGTATGGCTAGTCGGGAGGAGGTGGTAAAAGAGGGGAGGGGAGGAGTAGCCTGACATTGATCAAGCTGGTCCTGGAGGGAAAGCAGAGGGAGAAAAGAGGGGGATTGAGGGGTGGCCCGGCGCGGTATTAGTCGGCCTCTGCATGGCTGGTGGTCGGGGTGGAACCGTGGGAGAGAGTGAGGCAGTTCGGCCCGTATGGGCCGCACCTTTGGCTTTTGAAGGTAACGGTGCGGAAAAATCAGTGAGTAGCAAGGGGCGCCGGGGGTCCTTGTGAGTGTATGGTCATATGTACTTTCACTGGCACGCTTAAACTGGTCGAATGTTGCCAGCGCATCCCCGGCAGTCCGGCAAAAGGAGTAATGCCTCTCCAGATGCCCAGCGACCGAGACCACGGCCGCATCGTGGGCCTCCTTGACCGCGTCGCCCTCCTGCGGCATAGGCGATAGATAACGACTTGGGCTGGAAAAGATGCAATCATTGCCGGCGCGGTGCTTCTCGCCCGGTGTGCCAGTTTTCTTGTCGTAAGTCAGCTTGTAGGAGATGATCCGGTTGCCGCCGGACTCCTCTCCCCGGCACAGTGCCCGGAACTCCTCCACGCGGACCGGTCCCTTCAAGCCCCAGCGCCCGGGCTCCACTATGAGTTGTGCCCCAGCTCGGCATCGCTCAGGCAGTAGTCTTCCTTCGAGAAGTACCCGCCGACCTCCCCGCGTTCATTGCCTGTGGCCTCGAGAGCATCCCCTGAAATCCCTCCGCTATCTGATGAAAGGGTTTGTGCCCAAAAAATGATTATAGAGTAACAGGTATAGGCGACAAGCCGATTGAACTTTAATTTTGCAGACAGGGTTTCTCTGGAGCAGGACTTTATTAAAAACAAGGAAAGTAGAAGCTAATGTGCTATATCTACCTGCAATTTTGTGAGGCGGCTGACAGATAATGAGCGTACTTTGACATCCGGAAAGCGGGACGCAACCTCCAGGCCCTCCAACAGGATGTTGAAAAAAGACCACGACCTAGTTAGGTATCTCCTTATGAGTGATTGGTATCTACCCGCAGATGCTTGCATCTACAGGCAGATTCAAGCATATACTCGTAGATGCGAGCATCTAACCGATCAAGTACGAGTTGGAGGGAAAATGCAAGAGAGTGCAAATTATATTGCGGTTATTGCAGCAATTGCTTCTGGAGTATTTGCATTGATAGGAGCAATTGCTGGGAATCTAGTTGGACAAATTATAAATAGAGGAACGCAAAGAGAGGCTTGGTTACTCAAACAGCGTGCCGAAGTATTTTCAAAATTTTGGACAGATTTTGAAGAGTATAATAATGAAACAGCACGAATAAGTGAAGAATATTCAAATGACAGCATGTCGTACGGAAAATATGCATCAGCAGCCCTTGGAAAACTACAGATAACAATTAATATCGTTTGTCTATATCTGCCTAAAAATACACGAGATGAATTCAGAAAAAAAATGAAGTTCCTCACAAATTTTACTCCAGAATTGACTCACCCTATTACATTTGAAAGTTTAAAATTTGCCAACAAACCATACCTTGAAACTGAAGATGAAATACGCAAAGTGTTTGAAAACAATTTGCCAATTTCATAACTCCAGAGTTTTGAGACGATATAGGGGGAGCAGCCCTTGACACAATGTGAAAAGCGTAAATAAATGCGAGATTCCAACAAACAGGAGGACCGGTGAGCCTGGAAGACAAGCCTAAGTACGGTGAAGTCGTACCAGGCTTATTTGATCTTTAAAAGGGCCTAAATGAATACTCAGCTTCCCCAGATTAGAAAACACGTAGTGAACTATTGGAGTAGCAGATTGCTTCAATCGTGGCTTCATGTCACAATTTTTACTCGCCGATTTTGTGCTTGGACGAGTGGAGCTGTAGTCGGCCTATTAGGATGTTCAATAGCCGCTAGTGTGCTCTTTACTCCCCAACTTCGTACTACTGCAGATGCATTTCAGCCTTTGGAAGCAATTCTTTCCCAACTAGGGGCGACGTACGGAACAATTCTCGCACTAGTTCTCACGCTTTCAATTATTCCAATACAACGTGCTGGAGAGGTGTGGTCACCGTCGATTATTCGTCTTTATCGCCAGAACCCAGCTACATACATTACGTTTGTGACGCTTGGCATTTTTTGCTTAGTTAGTTTCTTATTTGCTATACGTGGGCTTGCCGGTATGCCGGCCAGTATCGTGCTGGCATTCTCGTTAGCAATTCTAGGTATCAGCTTTGACGTCCTTCGGTGGTATCACGGACATGTATGTCAGCTATTGGATCCGACTTACGCGGTGGGACTGGCTCTGAAGCAAGTGAAGCGAGTCATAGATGAAACGAATGCGAATGTTACACGGGTTGCCCGACTGCAGCATCAGTTGCTGAGTTCAGCGCAACAAAGTCAATTTTCCTCCTATGACATCGAATCCGCAGTTTATCCTCGCTTTCCCGGACATCCGGACTCCATCAATTCATGGATCAACGACCTTGCAGAGATAACAATTAAAGCTGTAGCCCGTGGCGAGAAATTTCTGGCAAAAGCTGCGATATTCGCCATTGCCGAACTTACCATCCATTACCTGTCATCTCGTAAACATAATTTAACACTAACGCCGTCGCCAGACGCAATGTTTTTGGCAATGACATCGGATGTGAATCTCGTTACAGATCGTGCTTACGAAACATTGCAGGAAGTCAGCCGCGTAGCGGCGGTGCAGAATGACGAAGCTACGGCTATTCATGTGTCGGAGGCGTATCAAAAAATTGCCATTCATACTGCTAACCTAGAGGCCCATGCTTTTCGCGAGCACACTGCGCCGCTAACATTTGGTCCGATATACTATGCTTTTGCTTCCGTCAAATTTGCGCAGACAAAAGGGCTTGACGAGGTGGCATTCCAATCAGCGGCCATCCTATCCCGAATTCCGCGTGTAGTGCCAAAGGATGTTGCGGAAACCGATATTCTTATACCAATAATCGACGGGCTCTTTGATATCGCGTTGTACTTATATGGGAAGCGCAGCCACACGCTTGCAGAGGAGGTAAATGGTCATTATTTTACCATTCTTGCACATATGCTTCAGCAGGATGACTACTACTTCAAGGACACGCTGCGTCACGTATTGGAAAAGATTGGAGATCTAGCGCCATTTGCAATTCTCAACGAAGCAATGGCAGGCCGCCTGAGCATGGTTCATCCCTTAGGAAAAGCATATGGACTGATAAATCAGACCTCACTCGGTTACATTTTTGACCAAGCTGCTGCCACTTTGCCGAAAGTTGAGGTTAACCGCGAATGGATCAATCCGTACCATGATCTCATCGTCATCACGGAAATTATAGCGGACCATCTGCGTAAGATCGCCGAAAATAATGAGTTTGGCGAAAGCTTCCTAATTTGGGAAATCGATCACCTTATCAAGCATATTGCGGTTGCGATTGGAAAATTAATTGATCAGCCTCTTCGGATAGACCACGGCGACGAGAGCGAATTGATTGACAAGTTCCTTTGGATACTTGCGTTTTATTGGGTGGCGTTCAATGGAAAGAAGAGCATTAGCAAGGTTCGAGCTGACGACTGCTGCGATTCTTTGGTATTTGTCGGACTACTGTTTTTTGAAAGAGGCCATCCAGAGGTACTTCGCGAGAACATTTCGAACATTAAGTCCATCTTGAACTCCTATTGTGAAATTGCTCAACCGTTAGATTATTACGCCATCGGTGACATGCTTGCCCATTTGTGGGGTATCCGAATGATTCTGGTCGCAAGGAATAATGTGGCGCTCATTCAGGAAGTTGATCGTGCTCAAAATACCAAGCCGGTTTCTCTTACATATGAGCAGTGGCAGGGTGCCCAGAACGCTATATTGCTTCGACGAGGTCAACTTGAAGAACGCTTGGCGGAAGGGGCAGGCCGCTTGCGCTCGGATAGCACTGAAGCAATTCTATTTCGATTGCTACAAGGGAGGGCATAAATGAGGGGTCTAGCCTTGACAAGGGAAAAGAGGGAAAAGGAGCTGATTTATTTTCTGTGACCAAACAAGCAAACGTGAGTTTCCCAACCAGAAAATAGGACCGGTCAAATCCCACACGTTATATCACCAAGGAGAACGGAGGAAGTGAACACATGAAGAAAACCGCAGCCTATATCTTAACATTTATTATTTTATTCTGCTCTGGGTGTGCTATAACGCCAGCAAATATTAGTGAAAAAACGCCAAGGCAGATATTTACAATTTCAATGTTTAAGCCAGAACAACTATCTCCGCTAGTTGTTAGCATTGTAGAGAAAACTTATCCTTTTAAGTATTACGCAACCTCTGTCATTCCAGGGAAAAATTCAGCTTCAATAAGAAGTCATGACACGGCTCGCGGGGGTTATGTTCTCTGGATGGAATTGACAGCAATCCCTGATGCAACAAGTATAAGTATTTACATTCCTTCCGATCTGTATTGGAGAGCGGAAGATATTGCGCTAGATTTGAGACAAAGGATGGAACAATTAAAGCCATAAACACAAATGTGGGGCCCGAGGGTAAATTGTCTAAGTTAGAAGGAACAGGGTGCATAGCCCCACTGCTTTCTCTAGAATATTAATGAAAAGTTTCGCATGGATATAAATTACCAAAACATGAACAAATTTCAATAACACCAAGGAATGTCAATGAAATCCAGCCCCCGCAATCGTTTGAGGCTGCTCCCGAAATATGCACATAAATGCATCGGCAGATCAAAGCCATACCCGTTGGCGTACGGAGCCACGCCATTTGCCACTTTTGGAGCACGAGATGACGAAGCATAGGTATCCAGGGGATTTGTACGCAAAGCTCCGGCGCGGGTGGAGCTGTGAGCCGCTAGCCGACGGTTGGCCGCTCGTGGACCTGCCGGAGAAGGTGGTACTAGATGAACTTCTCGATGTCTGCTACCACGCTAGCCTCATGACCGAAGAGGGCCGCCCAATTATGTTTCGGGTAGCATTCATTTCTCGCTGCACGCCGGTATCCCCGCCGCGGAGAGAGCCCGTTCCACTTGAGCCGATTATGCGTTGCGCGCTCGACCAGCCCGTCCCCTTTTCAGTAGGGGAATTGCGGCGACTTGCGCCGGTGGCGGACCCTCGCAGAATCCTAATTGCGGTGGAGCAAGTTGAGGGAGACTCTCGCAAACGTCTCCAAATCTACGCTCTAATCGACGTCGGAATGGCTCTCTGGGAGATGGCACGGCACGAGCGAGCCAGCGGCTTTGCCTCTCCAGAGGCTCTTGTAGTGGCATCCACCCGGCCCGGCGAACTAAGCATCTCAAGGGGCGATCGTCCAGTCATTCGACTCCGTGGGGGTGAGATCGTGAGCCCGACGCAAAGCGTCCTGTTCTTCGGCCCCATTGCGCGCTTTTTTGTTCATGCGTCGGATGAACTCATCCGAGAAGCGTGCGAGCGCTCTGGAGTAAGTCAGGACCCGGAGGAGGATGATGCCCTGAGTCTCTCGCACCTGTGGTTCATTGAGTCCATTCTGCTGCACGTTGCCGAACTAAAGCATGGCGGCGCCCTGCTCTTCGTCCCTGATGCCGTCGCGGACAACGACGCGCGTCTCCAGGAAGCTG
>Ga0209317_1003194_pt1 | contig 10604 bp, 5 predicted proteins | sample RifGroB2_FD_183994 | JGI IMG/M metagenome (GOLD analysis project Ga0209317, IMG submission 183994) | Soil microbial communities from Rifle, Colorado, USA - Groundwater B2 (SPAdes) (version 2) | ecosystem: Environmental > Terrestrial > Soil > Unclassified | place: Rifle, Colorado | collected...
GGTCGGCGAGGTCGCCGGCGCGCTGGTTCGCGTTCTGGGCTGCGAAGTAGTTGGTCGGGTTGTCGAGGGCGCTGTTGACCTTCTTGCCGGAGGAAAGCCTCTCCTGGGTCCTGTTCAGGAGCGTGCTGGTCGTCTGGAGGTTGAGAAGGTTGGTCCTCATGCCCGCGGTGAGAGAGATGTCACTGGTTCCCATGGTGTTTCTCCTTTTCTGGGTTATTTCCGGCATTCTTGCCGGTTCGTGAAACTGATGTCGGTATCCTGCCCTTCTCTGCTTTACCGGGCGTCCTGCCCTGCGGCGAGCAACTGATGAATTTCACCCCCTCATCGCCGGCGCATCCTGCGCTTTGTAAGGAATATCGACACCACGCTCCGTAAACTTTAGCGGAAAGGCAGTTCCTTACGATTATTTTTGTCAAATCATTGGCAGCTCAGCCTTTCCTCGAGGGCCGAGCGGATCCGGCGCATCACGCCGGGCCAGTCCCCCGGGCGCTCCTGCCGGAAGATGCGCATGGTCGGGTACCAGGGGGAGTCCTCCCTCTCGGCAAACCAGCGCCAGTCGCAGGAATAGGGGAGCAGGAGCCAGACCGGCACCCCCATCCCCCCGGCCAGGTGGCCTGCCGCGGTATCGACGGTGATCAGGAGGTCGAGCCCGGCCAAAATGGCGGCCGAGTCGCCGAAGTCCCCGATCTGCGGTGCGAGATCGGCCGCGGGAAGGATTTCGGCCTGCGGAGCCTCCCCGAGCTGCAGCGAGTAAAAGGCCACTTCTGCCATACCGGCAAGGGGGGCGAATTCCTGGTACGGGCAGGCGCGGTTTCTGGGAAGCGGCCCGCCGCGCCAGACCAGCCCCACCTTGAGGGACTTCCCCTGCTCCAGCATCAGGCTCCAAAGCGAGGCGCGACGCTGGTCGGGGAGCAGGTAGGGACGCCAGGGGGGCATCCGCTCCAGAGTGGTCCCGAAGAGATGCGGCAGGCTGAGGAGCTGCACCTGGCAGTCGCAGGGGGGGAGCTCCTCGCCCCGTGCGCAGACCGCGGCGACACCGGGAACGCGGGAAAGGAGCGGCTTCAGCGCCGGGATCTGGCACTGCACGATCACCTGCCCCCCCTTCCCGGCCACCAGCGGGGCATAGCGGATGAACTGCAGCGTGTCCCCCAGCCCCTGCTCGCAGCGCAAGAGGATGTTACGCCCGGAAAGCTCCTCGCCCTGCCAGACCGGGACGCGTAGCTCCGGCTCGCAGCCGCAAAGGCGCCACTCGTACTCGCGCCACCCCCGCTCGAACTCCCCCACCGAGAGGAGGCTCAAGGCGAGGTTCCAGTGCCCCTCCGGGTGTTCCGGCGCAAGGCGCAGGAGTTCCTCGTAGGTCTCGATCGCCTTTTGAGGCTGCATCAGGTCCTGATAGGCGGTCCCCAGGTTGATGCGCGCCTCCAGGTAGCCCGGGTTCAGGTCGATGGCGTGACGGTAGAGCTCGACCGCCTGCGCCGGCTCTTCCAGGACCTGCAGGCAGGAGCCTAGGTTCACGTAGGCGGGAAGACAATCGGGGGCCAGCTCGATGGCCCGCCGAAACTGCGGCTCCGCCGCCTCGTGCTCGCCGCGGGAGACCAGAAGCGTCCCGAGGTTGTTGTGCGCGTCGGCGAGGCCGGGCTTGAGCTCCAGGGCGCGGCGAAAGCTCGCCTCCGCGTCCGCCGCAAGCCCCTGGTCCTGCAGGGCAAGCCCCAGGTTGTTGTGGACCTCGGCGCTCTCCGGGAGCCGGATCAGGAGGGTGCGGTACAGGCGCAGCGCGCCGGCCGGGTCCCCCTCCCCTCGCAGGCGGTTCGCCTCGCGGAAGAGGAGGTTCGGGTCGTCCTGCGCCGCCCCGGAGGGGGGGGCGATCTCCCTGGCGATGGCGGCGATCACCGGCTCCCACTCGCCGGTAGCTTCCTGCCGGTAGAGCCTGACACTCGGGTACCAGGGGGAGTCCGGGCGTCCGCAAAGCCAGCGCCAGTCGCAGGAGAAGGGAAGCATCAGGTGCACCGGCTTCCCCATCGCCGCCGCCAGGTGCGCCACGGCCGTGTCCACCGAGACTACCAGGTCGAGGTTGTCGATCAGGGCGGCGGTGTCGGCGAAGTCTTTCAGCCCTGGAGTAAGGTCGCAGAGGGTCCCTTCGGAGCCCAGAAGGGCGAGCTCCTCGGGGGAAGCCCCCAGCTGCAGGTTGTAAAGCGCGACACCCGGCAGGGACGCCAGGGGCGCCAGGGCCCGTACCGGAAGCGAGCGGTAGCGGTCCCTCTTGTACCCCGCGCTCCCGGCCCAGACCACGCCGACCCTGACCCTCCCTTGCCGCGCCGTCTCCCCGCGCCACTTCTCGCTCAGCGCGGGATCCGCCTTGATCGGGGGGCTCTGCGGCGGGATGCTCTCCAGGGTGGTCCCCAGCAGGTGCGGCAGGCTCATCAGATAGGCGAAGGTGTCGAAGGGTGGAGGATCATCGCCGGCGGCGAACAGGACGATGCCGTCCCCCTGGGTGCCGAAAAGGGGGAGCAGCTCGCGGCGGCACTCGAGCACGACCTTCTCCCCCCGGCGCGCCAGAAGCTGCGCGTAGCGGAAGAACTGGATGGCGTCGCCGAAGCCCTGTTCGGCACGCAGCAGAAGGGTCCGGCCGGAAAGGGGCGAGCCGTCCCACATCTTTTTGCCGAAGAAGTCGCTGCCAAACGACGCAGCGGGGTCTTTCAGGCGCCACTGGTATTCGCCCCACCCCTGCCGGTAGTCCCCGGTGGCAAGGAGGGTGAGGGCCAGGTTCCAGTGGGCGTCGACGCTCTCCGGGTCGAGCGCCAGGGCCTTAGCCTGGGCGGCCAGCGCCTCGTCGAAACGGTTCAGGGCGAGTAGCGAGCCCCCCAGGTTCACCCACCCCTTCTGGTGGTCAGGCTTCAGTTCCACGACCTTGCGGTAGCACTGCACCGCCCCCTCCCATTCACCCTGGCCGCGCAGCGCGTGCCCCAGGTGGTAGTAGGCGTTGGTGAAGCCGGGATCGAGGGCTATGGCGTCGCAGAAGCGGGCGATGGCCTCCTGGGGATGCCCCAGCTTGAGCAGCGCGTTCCCCAGGTTCCCCAGGGCCTCCGGGTACAGCTTCCTCTTTTCCAGCGCTCTCCGGTAGCAGGCAGCCGCCTCCTCGTGCCGCCCCAGGTCCTCCAGGATCACCCCCAGGTTGTTGTGCAGCTCCGCCTGCGAGGGATCGAGGGCGACGGCCCGCGAAAGGGAGTGCAGGGCGACGTCCAGCTCTCCGGTGAGGCGCGCCAGCACGCCGGAAAGGGTGAGCAGGTCGACGCTGTCGGGCTCGGACTGCAAAAGCGCCTGGCAGAGCTCCCGCGCGCGTTCCACGCGGTTTTCCTCCAGCGCCCGGTTCAGTTCGGAAAAGCGGTCCGTCACCTATCGTTCTCCTTCGACGCGCACCAGCCCGGCCAGTTGCCGCGCCACCCTCTCCAAAAGCTCGCCCCAGTCGCCGCGGCGCCTTTGCCGGAACAGCCGGGCGCTCGGGTACCAGGGAGAGTCTTCCCGCTCCATGAGCCAGCGCCAGTCGCAGGCCATGGGGAGGAGCACCCAGACCGGCACCCCGAGCCCTCCGGCCAGGTGCGCCACGGCGGTGTCCGCGGAGATGACCAGGTCGAGTTGCGTCAGGACCGCGGCCGTGTCGGCAAAGCTCTTGATCCCGGCGCCGAGGTCGGTGAGCTCCATGCCCGGCGGCGGATGGGAAGCCTGCTCCGCCCCGTCCCCCACCTGGAGCGCGCAGAAGCGGATGCCTGATACCTGTGCAAGCGGCGCGAACAGCGGCAGGGAAAGGGAGCGCTTCAGGTCGTCCTGGTAGCTCTTCCTGCCGGCCCAGACCAGCCCGACCCGCAACCCCTCCCCGGGGATGCGGGGGCGCCAGCGCTGCACCAGGACGGGGTCCGCGGCGAGATACGGGATCTGCGCCGGGATGGTTTCCAAAAGCGTGCCGCACAGATGCGGCACGCTCATGAGGGGCGCGTGGCAGTCGAACTCGGGGAGCGGCTCGCCCCGCACCAGCACCCGCGAGACCCCGGGAACCGTGGTGAGGACCTGCGCTATCGACTTCGCCTGGCACAGCAGCAGGACGGTCCCCCCCTGTGCCGCCAGAAGCGGTGCGTAGCGCACGAACTGGAAGGTGTCGCCGAACCCCTGCTCGGCGTGGAGCAGGATGGTCCTGCCGGCAAGGGGGGAGCCGTCCCAGAGCGGACGCGGCAGCTCCAGGCGCGGGATGGGATCGACCTTGGCGAAGCGCCACTCGTACCCCTGCCACCCCTCTCGGTACTGCCCGAGCTGCAGCTGCACCAGCGCCAGGTTCCAGCGGGCATCGGCGTATTCCGGATCGATGGAGAGGACCTTCCGGTAGCACTCGATCGCCTGGTCCACCTCTCCCAGGGCGCGGCTCGCGGAGCCGAGGTTGTTCAGCGCGTGCAGGTAGCCGGGGTTGATGGAGAGCGCCTTGCGGTAGCATTGCACCGCCTCTTCCAGGCGCCCCTGGACCTGCAGCGCGATCCCCAGCGCGTTCCAGGAGGGGAGGTAGCCGGGGTCGCCGGCCAGTATGCCGCGGAAGGTGGCCTCGGCAAGGTCGAGTTCGCCCATGGCGTGGTACAGCTCGCCCAGGTTGTGCCTGGCCTCCAGGTAGCCCGGAGCCGCCGAGACCGCCCGTTTCAGCGCATGGAGCGCCTGTTCCGGCTCGCCGGTCTCCTTGAGCGCCAGCGCCAGGTTGTGCCAGCCCTGGGCCAGGGTGGGATCGATGGCCAGGGCGTGCCGGTAGCAGTCGATCGCCTCGGCACTGCGCCCCAGGGTGTAGAGGCTGTTCCCCATGTTGTAGTGCGGTGCCGCGAACTCGGGGCTCTGCGCGATCGCCTTTCGGTAGCTCTCCAGCGCCTCCAGCTGCCTCCCGGCGCTGTCCAGGGCGCACCCCTCGTTGTTGTAAAGTTCCGCCTGCGGCATCGGGCCCGGTGCCGGCACCCGCCGGCGACCCCTCTTGGCCAGGACCAGCTCGCCCAGCGCCTGGAGCACCCGGTGCAGCACCCCCTCCCAGTCCCCCGGAGAGTCCTGCCGGAACAGGCGCATGGTCGGGTACCAGGGGGAATCCTCGCGGTCGGTGAGCCAGCGCCAGTCCGGGACGAAGGGGACCAGGAGCCAGACCGGGAGCCCCAGTGCCCCGCAGAGGTGGGCCGCCGAGGTGTCCACCGAGAGCACCAGGTCGAGATGGCTCGCGAGCGCCGCCGTGTCGGCGTAATCGCCGATGGCCGTGGTCAGGTCGGTCGCGGCAAGGACAGGGGTGAGATCCGCCTTGCTCCCCACCTGGAGCGAAAAGAACCTCACCCCGGGGAACCCGGCCAGCGGCGCGAGTTTTTCCAGGGGAACGGAGCGGTTCAGGTCGTTGGGGTGGGCGGGGTTGCCCTGCCAGACCAGGCCGACCTTGAAGGTCGCGCCGTCTGCGAAAAGCGGGCTGCAAGCCTCCTGGCGCGCGGTATCCGGCTTCAGATAGGGGACCTGGGCCGGGATGGTGGCGAGCCCGGTGTCGAAGATGGTGGGGAGATCCATGAGCGAGGCCTGCAGGTCGAAGCCGGGAACCGTCTCGCCGCAGGCGAAGACCCCGTCCACCCCGGCAACGGTGCGGACCAGCTCCACCAGTCCGGCGGACTGCACCTCCACCAGGACGTGTCCCCCGCGCTCGGCCACCAGCGTCGCGTAGCGGACAAACTGGAGCGTATCCCCCGCCCCCTGTTCGCCGTAGAGCAGGATGGTGCGGCCGGAAAGGGGGGCGCCGTCCCAGGCGGGATACTCCTGCCACCTGCGCGCCGGTGCCTGGCTGCTCTTTTTGAAGCGCCAGGAGAACTCGCGCCAACCGGCGGAAAGGTCCCCGGTCAGCAAAAGGAGCAGGGCCAGGTTCCAACGGGCGTCACCGTAGTCGGGCGAGCGGCGCACCAGCTCCCGGAACTCCTGGAGCGCCTGCGCGAAACGTCCCAGGTCCCTGCTGGCGGTGGCCAGGTTGTAGCGGGCCTTGATCAGGGAGGGGTCCAGGCTCAGGGCCTTCTCGTAGCTCTGCACCGCTCCCCGGAGGTCCCCACGCACCTGTTTCACGATACCCAAGGCCTCGTGCAAGAGCGGCAGCCCCCCTTCCATGGCCACGGCCGCCTCCAGGCTTTCCCCGGCCTCCTCGAACCTCCCCATCTGCTGCAGCGCCCGGGCCAGGGCGTAGTGCGGCTCCCACTGCCCGGGCAGAAGCTGCGCCGCCTTGGTGAAGCGGGCGGTCGCCTCGCGCCCCCTCCCCGTGGCCGCCAGCAAGGCGCCGCACAGGTAATGGCTCCCGCCGTCGAAGGGGTGAGACGCCAGGCGCCGCTCCAGAAAACTCCGGACGGCATCGGTGAGGGTGAGACGCATCCGCTCGACCACCTCGTCCCACTCACCCTGCCGCTTCTGCCGGAACAGGCGCATGGTCGGGTACCAGGGGGAGTCCTCGCGATCGACCAGCCAGCGGTAATCGCCCGCCATCGGGAGCAGGAGCCAGACCGGCTTTCCCAGCGCGCCGGCCAAATGCGCGACGGAGGTGTCGATGGAAATCACCAGGTCGAGTTGCGAGATGAGGGCGGCGGTGTCGCCGAAATCGCGGATGCCGGAGCTGAAGTCGATCAGTCCCGGGCACTCTCCCGGCTTGGCCGCTTCCTCGCCGACCTGCAGCGAGTACAGACTCGCCCCCGGGATCTCCGACAGCGGCGCCAGGCAGGCCAGGGGGCACGAACGGAAGGGATCCGGCACCGGCTTGCCGGCCCACACCAGCCCCACCTTGAAGCCGGGGTCTCCGGCCAGCTTCGCCTGCCAGGGGCCGAGCCGCTCCGGCGGGAATGCCAGGTAGGGGACCTGGCTCGGGACCGACTCGAGCGTTGTGCCAAACAGGTGCGGAAGCGACAGGAGAGCGGCCTCGAGCTCGAAGGGGGGAAGCGGGTCCCCCATGACGCAGACCTCGCTGACGCCGGGGATGCCGCGCAGGAGCGGGACCAGGGAAGCGGACTGGCACTCGGCGATCACCACGCCGCCGCGCTGCGCCACCATGGGAAGGTAGCGGGCGAACTGGATGGTGTCTCCGAACCCCTGCTCGCCGTGCACCAGGATGCGCCTCCCTTGAAGAGGTGCGCCGTCCCAGGCCGGGGCGCGGAAGCCGCGCCGCGGAGAGGTGAAGCCTTCCCTCTTCCAGCGCCACTGGTACTCCTCCCACCCCTGTGAGAATTCCCCGGCGAGGAGCAGGGCGAGCGCCAGGTTCCAGTGCGCGTCGGCGCAGCCGGGGTGGCGCCGGACCAGATCCCTGAAGCAGGCGATCGCGGCGTCAAGATCGCCGCAGCGCTGCAGGGCGCCCCCCAGGGCGATCGCCAGTTCCGGGGCGTCCGGCACCTGCTGAAGCGCCAGGCGGAACTGCTCCGCCGCCTCAGCGAAGCGGCCGAGCTTGAAGAGGCTGGAGCCCATGTTGTTCAGGGTCATGGGGTCCCCCTCCCTCAGGGAGAGCGCTTTCCGGTACTCCAAGAGCGCCTCCTCGTGGAGCCCGGTTTCGTCGAGGAGCGCCCCCAGGTTGATCAGGACGTCCGCGGCGAAAGTGTCCCCGGTCTCGCAGAGAGCGCGGTAGATCGGCTCGGCCTCCGCCAGGCGGCCGGCGCGCTGCAGCTCGAGGGCGCGGGTGAACTCCTGCGCCGGGCTCGTCTTCTGCGCCATGGCGCTAGACACCTTGCATCCGGGCCAGCTCCACCTGGTTGGCGAGCTTTGTGGCCAGGTAGTGGAACTGGCGGGCGGCGCCGTTCCAGGTGAGCCTGCGCATATCCTCCGCAGCCTGGGTCCCTTTCCCCGGGAGCTCGTGGCGGTTTCGGTAGAGCTGTTCCAGCATCTCGATGACCTCCTCCAGGACCGGCTCCTCCCAGACCCCGGTCTGCACGCCGCCGCTGGTGACCACCATGGGGCGGTAGCGGGTGAGCGGGTAGGCGATGGAAGGGTTGATCACGTCGGCATGGCCGCTGGTGTCCGAGGCGATCACCGTCCTGCCGCAGGCCATGTATTCGCACATCACCATGTTGTTCCCCCCCTCGCAGCGATTCGGGAAAAGCCCCACGTGGGTCCCGGCGAAGAGCTGCCTGATGGTCGCGTTGTCCACCAGCGGGTGCACCATGAGGCGGGTCGGGTCGAGGCCGTTCTCCACGGCGCAGCGGCCTGGGATGTCAAGGAAGTTGACCTCGTCGTGGCGGTAGCTGATGAAGGGAGACGCCTCCATGGTGGCCAGCGAGAAGGGCCACTGGTTGGTCCAGCTGCAGGAGAGGTAGACGTCGCGGTGCCGCTGCATCATCGCCTTCATGGCCGCGATCACGATGTCCTGTCCTTTTCTCAGCTCGAATTTGCCGCCCGAGAATACCACGAAGCGGTCGTCAGGCGGGAAGGGCATCGGGTAGAAGTTTTCCGGGTCGACCCCCTGCAGGATGGTGCAGCAGTTTTTTATCCCGCCGATGCGCAGCTGGTATTCGCACCATTTGGAGCCGGCCACGATGAAGTCCCACTGGCGGGCCGCCTGGCGGGTGAAGTTGAGGATCTCGATGCTGTCCTCGAAGAAGCAGTAGCCGATGTTGACGGCGTCCCAGGCTTCGGGTTTGAGCGGAGCGAGGTTGCGCGGCATGCAGTGCAGCGTAACTCCCGGAACCTGGGGGAGTTTGGCGATCTCGCGCTCCAGGTAGGTTCCGGCAATCCCCCAGCCGTGCGTGGCGCCGCTGGGCATCGATACTTTCATGGATGAAAACCTCTCACAGTTGATGGGGCGACCACCAGACGTGAGCAACTACCGTACCAGAGGGCGCAGGCTGGAGCTAACCTGCTGAATGGAAGGGGTTTTGCTGAAGAGAGGCGGGGCGGGGTCAATTCTTTGACAGGCGGTGTCAGAGTCCGACGTCGGACCAGTCGGACCAGTCGGACCAGTCGGACCAGTCGGACAGGGCGCCGGGCTACGGCTCGCCGCGCTCGCTCTGCTCTGAGAGGAGGACTATGTCCACACGACGGTTCTTGCCGCGCCCTTCTTCGTCGCCGTTGTCGGCTACCGGACGGTACTCGCCATAGCCGGCCGCGGAGATCCTGGCGGGATCGAAGTCTTCCTGCTTGGTGAGGTACTGCAGCACGTTGGTGGCACGCGCGGTGGAGAGCTCCCAGTTGGAGGGGAAGGAGGCGGAACTGATGGGTATGTTGTCGGTGTGCCCCTCGACCCGCACGGAGTTGGAATAGCTGGCCAAAGAGGTGACCACGTCGTTTAACAGGCTAAAGGAGCTCTGCTTCAGGGTCGCGCTCCCGGAATCGAAAAAACCCGCCTCTTTCAGACTCACCACCAGGCCCCGCTGGGTCACCGAGATGGAGACCTTGCTCTGGGCTCCCATCTTCATCAGGTACGCCTCGATGGACGCCTTGGTGGCACGGAAATCCTGCTCACTGCCACGGCTCCTCCCCCGCCTGGGGGCCTGGGTCATCTTGTGGATGGAGGGCACGATGCTCATGGCACCGCTGTCGATCACGGTCGGCTTGGCACCGGCGCTGGTGGTGCTGTAGCCGAACGACTCGCGCATGGAGGACAGCACCTCCTCGGCCTTCTTCTTGTCGGTCTGGCTCATGGCGTAGAGCGTCACGAACACGGCGAACAAAAGGGTGATGAAGTCGGCGTAGGATACCAGCCAGCGCTCGTGGTTGGGCTCTTTTTCGTGCTGGGCCTTTCTCTTAGCCATCTACTTCCCCTTCTTCTCTCCCCCGTCATGCAGGTAAGCCCTGAGCTTCTGCTCGATAAAATGGGGGTTCTCACCGTTTTGAATGGCGATCAGACCCTCGATGACCATCTCCTTCTGCAAAAGTTCCTCCTTCTTGGTCCCGAAGGGGATGCAGAAGATGTTGGCGGTCATCAGGCCGTAGATGGTCGCCACGAAGGCGACGGCGATCCCCCCCCCGAGCTTCGAGGGGTCGGAGAGGTTGCTCATGACGTGGATCAGTCCGAGCACGGCGCCGATGATACCGATGGTGGGGGCGAAGCCGCCGGCGGCCTCGAACACCTCGGCGCTGTGCTTGGCGTGGGACTCGAAGGAGCTCAGCTCGATCTCCATGGTCTCGCGCAGCTTCTGCGGGTCGATGCCGTCGACCACCAGTGAGATCCCCTTCTTGGTGAAGGAGTCCTTGACGGTCTGCGCCTCCTGCTCCAGCGAGATCAGGCCGTTTCTGCGCGCCTTGGCCGCGTAGTTGATGATGTTCTTGATCACCCCCTCGGGATCGTCCTTGGGGGGCATGAAGACCTTCTTCACGTCCTTGACGGCGGCGAGCAGGGTCGGCACCGGGAAGCTGACGATGGTCGCCGCGGCGGTGCCGCCGAGCACGATCATGGCCGCCGTCGGCTGGATCAGCGCCGACATGTGCAGCCCTTCGAGGGCGGCGCCCCCAAAGACCGCAAAGAGCCCGAGCGCGATTCCTATTATGGTCGATAGATCCATAGATGTTCCTGGATGGAGGTGACGCTCCCTGACGACGGGAGGCTACATCCTGCAGTTCGGGTAGTACCCTTCCGCATCCCTTCTGCGCAGGTAGCGCCG
>Ga0209317_1003196_pt1 | contig 10590 bp, 23 predicted proteins | sample RifGroB2_FD_183994 | JGI IMG/M metagenome (GOLD analysis project Ga0209317, IMG submission 183994) | Soil microbial communities from Rifle, Colorado, USA - Groundwater B2 (SPAdes) (version 2) | ecosystem: Environmental > Terrestrial > Soil > Unclassified | place: Rifle, Colorado | collected...
CCATACTTTATGGGCAAAATAGTTTACATAATATATCTCATGGGGCTTGAGATATGGAGGATTTCGGACGAAAAGGCAAGGGCAAACAAAATAATTAATGACATATTAACTACTTTTTTTAAAAGGCTGTCCCAGTAGGGGCGTGTGGATTCAGATGCTTTTATTGTGTGGACTTTTAATAATATTCTCTCAGGATCATCACCTGCTAATTTTGCAGCTTTAAGGCATATATCTTCAGAAGGGGTTCTTAAGCCGTTCATAATATCACATATATATGCCTGTGTAATACCAAGTGTCTTTGCAAATTGTCTATCACTTTTTATATTCAATTTTACTTTCACACCTTTTAGATAATCTACAATTTCATTCATTTCTCTATCTCCTCTTTTTTTCAGCTCTTTTTTTCCGCCGCAAGCCGTTTATGACGTTCATTATCCTGTTTTATATATTTTTTTTCAATCGGTGAAAGGAGGGTGTAAAGATTTCCATATTTTAAAAGCCAACCACATTCTATCAACTCTTTTCTAAGGTTCTCCACTTGACTCTCTGATTTCCGAGTAACTTCACAGAGCATTTTTATAGATATATCAAATCTTACATCCAAAGGAATTACTATATTATCCGACATGTCTTAATTATAAATAGCCTGTTATATATTGTCAAGCATTGAAACGATTAACAGTTATCAACAGGCCGGAAAAATCTGCATTCCCGCTGTTGTTGTTATATGTATATAAAACAACAAATAAAGAAGTGTGCTCTTTTTTTTTGCAACTCATTAAAAAATAATAATAATTTAAAGCATAGGCTGTCAACTTTTTATTGACACAGTTGTCAACTTTTTATTGACAACTGTGTCGCCTTTTTGTTGACAACTGGAAGAGGGTTGACATACTGACAGCGAACTGCTATTATTTCCGAAATGACGGCAATCCCCTTAAAAACATATTCAGTTCGTCAGGCAGGCGAGAGGGGGCTTATTGTCGCTATTCCTCAGGAGTATGCAAAACTAAACGGCATCAGGCCCGGCGACAGCGTTGAAACCTTCCTCGTTAAAGAAGACACCACGATCCTTATCCTAAAAATCAACCATGAAGAAAAGCCCAAATAACGATTTTTTCGGCAGAGGTTATGAAGCTCCTTTTGAGATGATCATTACCGATGCTATTTCTCGCAAGGCTATAGAGATATATTGCAGGGGCCGGGCGGTCAGGGAGGCCAAAGGGAAAACGCAAAAGGAGTTGGGAGCGTATTTTGGAATATCGAGACAGAAATTTAATGAGCTTTCGAATATACTCATCAAACACGGATGGGTCGAGGCTCGATCGGCATATGGCAGCCCCTTAACATACACGTTCCTCGAACCCTCAGAGAAATATCACGGCGACATTCATGATCTACTCAGAATTTCAGAGACCCGGCTTAAAGAGCTTTCGATAGAGATCATCATGGACGAATTCGGCAAGTCTAAGATGAAGAGGGTTTTTGAAGCCCTTTCATATGCGGAGTTTTCATACCGCGAATCAAAGAAGGCAATTAACGAGCCTTTGAAGCTGCTAAGGAAATTTATGAACATACATATCCCGAATGATTTTAATCTCTACTGGTTTAGAGAAGCCATAGCTGCAAAAAAAACAGAACAAAGACTTCTTAAGAAGCAAAAACAAAAAGAGAAGCAACATAAGGAGAGGATAGAAGACATGAAACGGTTCCTCTCGAATCTCATAGGAGACGAGTTTGCCGAATTGCGGGAAAGGGCAATTAAGGAACTCAAAGACAACGGAGGCATACCGGATTTACTTGCCGAAATAGCGATTAAAAATAAAATGTATGAGCTATATCAGGCGGAAGAAATAAAGACACCGTCTTTATTTGGAGGGAAGGGAAAATGAAATGTCCGAATCCGAAGTGTAAAAAGAAAGGCGATCTCCAGACGAAGCGCACAATTGCAGCTGGCCGGACAGTGCAGCGAGAGCGTCATTGTCCTGTGTGCGGAGAGCGCTGCATGACTATAGAGATGTTTTCGGAGGACTTCAATCAAAACCGCAGAGACAACGAGTATAAGCTGAATGAGCTAAGAGGTAAATTAAGCGAAACGACAGATAAGCTTGAGTCTCTAACATTCCATTTCCAACAGATTTTTAAAATATGCGGAGCCGGGAAGAAATGATAAATATAGCAATCTATAATTTCGGGCATTATTCTCGATGTGTTGTATCTATCATCCCGATGCCCGGATCCTTCGTCGGGATGGCGATACCTATATCACTTAACTAATATGACTAAAGAACTGATGAGAGCGATAATAGATGCGTACGATTCGCTGAAGACGACGCGAAAGAGCGTCATTGACTGCGAGAATAAGACTATCACGGCGTATAAGATTCCCTTGCAGGGCAGGGAGCTGATCAGAATAGATATCAAGGAGGCGTAGCTATGATTGAGTTTATAGCGGGCGTTATCGTAGGAGCGGGCTGCACATTAGTCGGCCTATACTGGTATTCAAGAAAGAGGTGGATCGTATGAGCGAACTGGAGGAGTTACAAAAAACAATCGTGGAACTGCGCGAGAAGCTCGAAAAGATTCCCGCGTATGACAGTGCAAAAATAGACGCGCTCTTTAACCGGATACAGGCAATCGAAGATAAAATCGCAGGCAGCCAGATGAAACAAGTCCCCGAGAAAAAGAAAGGGCGCCCGAGAAAGGAAAAGGCCGAAGAATCCAAAGCCGAGCAGCCTAAAGAGAAAAAGCAAATAGATTTTATTATGGAGGAGGATAAGCCGTGGTGGGAGAGTCTGTAGCAGTCGAGGAACCAAAAGAGATAAAGCCGGAGTCTATGGCGGATTCCAAATTTGAAGCGCTGAAAGACTTAAAGATCGAGATAGAGCAGGGCGGGACGGAAAGACAATCCTCTAAAAAGGGAAGGCCGACAAAAGATAAGGTTCCGGGGCCTTCCCCTGATGAGATCAAAAAAGAGGTCGAGGAGATCGCCGATGTGATCATAAGTATGACGAACACATTCTGCACAACCAACGGTTTGTCGCCGCTGAATCCGCTCCAGATCACCATCCTTAAAACCGGTCTTGTAGGCACGGCGATTAAATATAACCTGCGCCTCGATGATCAGCCGGAGCTTATACTTGCCGGCGGCGCCCTGTGGATCGCGGCGGACAAATACTCGGAACTTAAGAAGCTCAGGAAGGAAAAAAATGATCAAAACGATCATCGGGAAGAAGGGTTCGGGCAAGACGACTCTAACGAAGCATCTCATTAACTACCGCTCAAAGCCTGCGATCATCGTTGACCTCTTTAATCAGTTCAAGGGAGTGCGATTTTTTGACGTATCCTCTCTGCTGGATTACATCATCGAGGGAAAGCTTACGATCTCGCAGCCGGTCTGTATTTCGATATTTGATCAGGACGCTTTCGCGCTGCTATGCGAGGTAGTCATAACGCATAAGGATTTGTTGTTCGTGGTTGACGAGGTTGATTTCTTCGACAGCCCGTCGTCTCAGGCGCGTGAGTTTAAAAAGATGATCCACTACTCGCGGCATTACAGCATCGACATTATCACGACATCGAGACGCCCTGCGAACATATCGAGAGACCTTACGAGCCAGACGGATGCATTTTCGATATTCCGGATCACGGAGAAGAGAGACCTCGATTACTTCTATGCTCTAAACGCGGAACTGCCGGAAGCGATAAGGGCGCTTCAAGAGCATCATTACATCGAATACGACCACGACAGGATAGAGGTCAGGAATCCGATTTCTTTAGCCTGATTACCTTGATATTTTTCTCTTTGAATTTCTCGAAGTGAGGATCGCCGGAATATATCTTTTTACAGCCTGCTTCTACAAGGGAACTTAAAATCAAAGCGTCGAGGGTATGCATTCCGAACGTGTGAGCAATGCGGGCAGCCTTTTTTGCCATGCCTGCATTTAAAGATATAACATCAACGCTCCGCTCTAATATGCCGTCCACAAAAGCGCCCTTGAGAATATGTCTTTGTAATTCGTAAACCACAATAGCGGATGTTATAACCGCCTCTTCTCTTAAAATTCTCAGGGCTTCAGGGTGTCCATCTCTAACTAAATAAAAAAATCCGGTATCAACGCCTACAGGCATCGGCTTTTTCCCTCTCCTTATGAACGTCTTCCCAGCTTCCGGTCAGGCTCTTCTTTAGAAACTGTATAAGTTCTTCCCTTGCCGATTTCTGATCTTCGGTAAGGATATGCTTTTCTATCGAGACGCGGACAAGCCTTGACAAAGGCACTTCCTCGGCTATCGAGCGGGCCTTGATCCGTTCATAGTCGTTTTTCTTGAGATATACGCTTATAACAGGCATGTATTACTATAGCCATAGCACTATGAAAAAAGCAATACCCGGGTGGTCGGGGTACCCCGGGGTACCCCCTTGCCCTCGCAAACAAACCTCGTTATGCTTACCTCAAACAATCAATCCTTTCAAGGAGGGCAACATGAACATGAAGGCTTTGTTAATCGGGATAGGCACTACAATCGCGGCGATGTACATCTACGACAGGTTCATCAAGGACAAAATCTAACCAACGGAGGGAAGGCAATGGGAAAGATTCCACACGAAAGACGGCTCGATAACATCGAGTTCGTAGCAAACAGCACCAAGACATTGGAGCTGCCGAGAAACCATGTTTATAGGGCGCTCGTAATAAAGTTGTCCGGCACATGCTCGACAACGGCAACGGCTCCCGTAGGCAAAAAGACTTACGCGATCCAGAAACTCATTCAGAGGATCGAGATCGTAGCGAACGGCAAGGACACCATCAAGAGCATTCCGGGAATGTTTCTCCGGATACTCAACAAGTATGATTTCGGAACCGTGCCTAAGGAAACCGACATAGGCATATCAGCGTCAACCAACTACGCCTTCGAGACTCACATGATATTGCCCTTTGCGCTCACAAGGGCGCTCAGGCCGCTGGATGCGGCGATAGACGCATCGAGGCTCCAGACCTTCGACATGAGGGTTACATGGGGAAGCGTCAACGATCTCTATGCCTCGCCCAACGGAGCGACGCTTTCAAACGTGAAGCTCGAACTCCAGACTATCGAGTATCTCGGCGTAGAGCAGGATTTCAAGGCCCTGATCAATAAACACACGCAGATACAGAAAGAAGTAACCGCTACGACCTCGGAACTTCAAGAAAGGCTGCCTACCGAGGTAGTCTACCGCAGGTTTTTCATCTACACCGAGGTGGACGGAATAGCATCAAACGCCGTCATAAACAAGCTCAAGCTCAAGAGCGGCACGCTTATCTTTAAGGACATATACGCGGATATGCTCAAAGGCAATATGAAGTTCTTTTCGGGAAATGAAAGTCTCGAAGACGGCGTGTATGTCATGGAGATGATAACGGACGGGCAGCTCAGCGAGGCGCTGAATACTCGCGGCATGTCGAGTATTGAGTTTATCTTCGACGTAACAAAGCAGTCCGGGACGAATGTAATACACATATTCCCGGAGATCATCGAGGGATAACATGGCGGACAACTCCGGGTGGAATATAGGCAGCGATCTAAATGTTATGAATTTAGCCAAGATTGCAGGCACCGTTTTTTTCGGCGCGGAAGCTCTTAAGGCGCAGAAAGAAGCGGCGCAAGTTCAGGGCGAGACAACAAACCAGACGATGAAGATCATCACCGTAGCAGTGTTAATACTCATTACCATGTATGCGATCAAGAGGGCGTAGATGAGAAACGCCCTCTTGATCCTCATAATCGGAGCGATAGCCTATACTCTTCTGAATCAGAAGAAAACGGCGACTGTGCAGCTTACGGGCTCGGGTCCCCTCACTTTTCAGAAGCTTTATAACACGCTGTTTTCAGGGACATCAAACGGGACGAAGGTAGAGGACACTCAGTATTACAGAGACGCTTTCGAGGCTTGGGACAGCATGCCGCAATCGGACAAAGATGTATGGTTCGCGCAGCGGACAGTATCCGCATAAAAAATGAGCATCTATGGAGGACAGGACTCTCAGGGCGCAGGAGCCGGAGCCGGAGGGACAGGAACAAGCCCTATGTCATTACCAATACCCGGATTAAGTTTCACATCAACGAAGCAGCAGACAGCCGTTAACTCGTCGCAGAATCTCGTATTCACTCCGACGATTAACGTACAAACGGAATCTCCGAATGCAAGCGCTCCGTCGAGCTATAATATACCGACAACTCAGACTCCTGCGATCTCGCAGACTCAGCCGACGTCGTTTGCGTTTTCGCCGGTTCCTAACCTCTCGCTCGGAACGCCGGTCGGCGATCTATACGGACAATCTCCTCTTAGCGGCGCGTCCAGCAAACAGCCGGTGCAAGCGTCGTTCTTCGACGACAACATGCTGATCATACTTTTGATCGCGGGCGGCGCCGCGCTTCTATTTTTCGGTAAGAAGAAATGAAAAAGCTCTCTCTCAACGACGCTGTGCGCCCCGGCGTGGATTACGTCTTCGAGCATTCAAAAGGCTTCTTTGAAATCGTAGTCGATCTCGAAAAACTCAGAGAACATTTTAACATCGCCAGCAACGGATATTTTTTCGTTGAGAGCATAAGTGTGTTCGGAACGCTCAAGCTCAACGTGCGCTTCGTGCAGAGCTACACGGTCGATATATACGCTCAATGGTTCGATAAGCTCTTAGATGATTTCATGTGGTTTAATACGAATTTTGTTGCGGCATACGAGGGCTCTTACTCTCTTATCGGCAGCGCGGCAGAGACGACAGGACAGGTCTTAAAACCCGTAGCCGGAGAACTCAGCAAGATATTAATCCCGGTCGCTGTAATCGTTGTCGGAGGGCTTATACTGTGGAAAAGATTATGACGAGGCTCGGATTTTCCGGCGTAGCAAATATGCTTGTTTCCGTGAACGCGCTGATCAAGCAGGGCGCGACTCTTATATTCAATCAACACGGCTTTTTATGTTATCAGCTTACCGACCAGGCAATACTCGTTCATTTTGGCCTCGGATACAACGGGACGCGGGACTACTGGAAAGAGAAGCTTAACAGCCTCTCTCTCACATACGCAAAGCCCGTGAAGATCATTACGGACAGGGAATCTATGATCAGACATTTTGATCTGAAAAGTATAGTCGGTATCGCAGGACACGACGCGTTCTATCTTGGAGAGCTATGAATGGGCAATTTATTCGGCGGATCAAAATCAGAAACGACGGTTACGACTCCGCAGAATACGACCGTCAACCCGACGACGAACGTCTATGTAGGCAACGAGGCGTTAAACCTCGATCCGATATACAGGGTAGTGGAGGCGATCACCACGCAGGATTTAGAACAGTTCAAGTCTGTATCGAGCGCTCTGGACAAGGTTGTCGGTATCGCAGGCAGCCAGATTGAGGCACAGAAAGAAGCGGCAGAGGCAGACAAAGAGCAGGACAAAAAAATGTTCATACTCACGGCCATAGCAGTCGGCTTCATGGGAGTAGCGCTCGCGAGGAAATGAAGACGTGGCAGATCATAGGCGGCATCGCAATATTAGGAGGTATCTTTATGACGGCAAAAAAGGCAATAGCAGAAAGCTCCGGGATACAGTTCTATGATACTGTGCGGACATATAAGAGTCATTACTTCCAGCATATCCCGGTATCGCTGGTTTTCGGAACTATGGAACAGGAATCGTCTTTTAATCCCGATGCCTACAGATACGAGGCCCATCTAAAAGACGCCTCTTACGGCCTCATGCAGATACTGCACTCAACAGCTAAATGGATGGGATACGGCGGAGAGCCTGAAGGACTCTACGATCCATTGACCAATATCTATTACGGCATGAAGTATATGTCGTATCTCATGAGCCAGTTTCCGGGCAATCCCGAAGGCTACATCATGGCCTACAACGTCGGGCCGGCAGGATATAGAAAGGGTCGGCGTAATGATCACTATTACAGCCGCGTAACAACCTACGACGCTAAGTGGGCGGCGAAGTTTGCAGAAAGGGGGCTTGAAGACTGATGGCAAGGAAAAAGACTAAGAAATGGGGCAGGATCGGAGCACCTAAGAGCGCGAAGAGGAAAAGCTTTTTAAAGCGGATCGCAAGGAAAAAGAGGTAGGACATGGGCATCGAGGCAATAGCGACTATCTTTGGGCTTATAGGCCCGCCTGCTTTCGATCTGATCAAAAAACTGTTTGTGAAGGCGGACAAGGACACACCAGAGGCTACGATGTCGAGCCTTGCGACAACAAAGCCGGATGTGCTGCCTCAATATGTCGAGGCGCTCGCAAAGCTTAAAGACACGGAAAGGACATGGTTCAATCGCGATGTTGTCGGCGACGTAAGCAGATGGATCGCGGATTTGAGGGCCGTGATCAGGCCCGCGACGGTTATCGTATCGCTGATGCTTATAAGCTTATGGTCAGCAGGGATATTGCCTCAGCTGAACGAAGAGACGAGGGCAAGCCTGCTTTTCATTATTAGCACATGGGTCGGCGGCAGGATCACAATCGGGAGGGGATGAGAATGATGGACTTCACTCAATATGCCAATCTTATACTCATACCTGTTTTGATCTATTTGGTGCGTATAGACTTACGACTCACGAAGATAGAGACTACCTGCAAGATAAACTCGTACAAGGAAACTCAATGCTGATAACGATAAAGAGTAATCTACTTCCGGACATCAACATCGAGACTTCGCAGGGAAGCGATACCGGCGATTTCTTAGGCCGCTTACTTCAACCCTCGGTCGAGGTAGCGGGCGTCGAATACGCGCCTTACGGACAGCCTGCATGGAGAGGAGCGGGCTTTTACATCCTCGCGGCAGGTCTTATATATTTCCTTATGAGGAGGCTTTAAAATGAGGTATAAATACAACATCCTGAATTACGATCTTACGAATGGACTCGCCGAAGAGATTCAGGTTCCCGGCGGTTTCATATATGTGAAAGACGCATCGGACGCTAATGTAAAAGTAGCTGTCCGGCCCGACAGCAAAAGTAATGATCTGGTATATCTTAAAAAACAATTCGGCGTGGTAGTCGAGTTTAGAAAACTCTATATCACGGCAGATGCACAGTCCGGGAAAACTGTTGAGATCGTCATAGCAAATTCATATGACACCTTCCGCATTTTCGAGCAGGCACAGACTCCGGACATCGCTACGGTCGGCAGCATTACAGACCCTGTAACTATACAGAATCCGACAATCGCCGATATTTTAAAAATAGGCGGCACGACACAGACAGGATACGACCTTCTCGGTCAAATGCAAAAATATTGCGATCCGAGCCATGGAACGGAGATCGCAAAAAGTGCCAGTATTATTCAAGCCGTCGCAACATCAATAATCCACACCGTTACAGCGGGAAAAGTGCTCGTTTTAGAAGCAGCTACTATTAATTTCTATGGGACGGGCGCTTCTTTCTCTTTGCATGTCAGGAATGAAAGCGATGTGGTTCAGTATGCAATTTTTGAAGGTGCTACTGAAGGTGCTAATTTTTTCAGCGGTAATATATTAATTCCAGCTGGATACGACATTTGTTTAAATAATACCTCCGCCACGCGATCCTTATATGGTTTTTTAAAAGGGAGGGAAATTTAAATGACACTCAGACTTAAAAACTCAAACCATCAATCCTGTCGTTTCTGTGCGTCCGGAGGATCGGAATACAAAGTCGAAGAGGGCGGCGATACATTTTACACCTGCGAGGCTCACAGACTGGAGCTGTACTCTTCAACGTCCATTGATCCGACTCCGGAACCTGAACCTAAGCTTCCGGGATAATTTGATATATCTATCGTCATCGAGGCCTGCAGGGACAGCGACGTTGTGATAAATATAGCACCTCGAGGCCGGATATCTCCGGAGATATCTGTAGATCTATCATTTTTCGTCTCGGCCGAGAACGATCTTTTTAATAGTGTTATAGCTCGCTCCGTAAAGCGCCGCGAGTTCGGCTATTGAATACCCGCCCGACGAATGATCCTTTTTTATCGCCCTGTATTTTTCCTCTTTTTCGATCTTCCGGCCGTTTGAGATATGAATACTTGCCGTGTAGGAATCGATCATAAACTCCTTCATTACGGCTTTGTGCGCCTCAGAACGTCCGAGAGAGCTTAAAAGCTCCCTATACCTACAGTATGTCTTCCTCGATTTTGAATCAAATACGGCCTTCTGGTGAAGCCGTCGCGCTGGATCTGATGCCCGTTCCTCGGCTTCGGCGTATTTTACGGCCTGTTTTAAGTAGCGGGACATCGAGACGAACTTTTCGAGCATCCAGATCAGATCGTCCAGAATGAGCGGTGAACACTTTAAAGTAATGGTTGAGGGCGATATTTTTTCTACGGTAATCAATGAATCCTCCCGAATAAGAGTATTTAGAACTCTCTTATCGGGAAGATTATCGGACATTTAAGAGGTTTGTTTTTTGTAAAAAGGAATTAGAGCCCAGAAAATAAAGGCGGGTGCGAAGACTTTGCAAATAAAACTTAACATAATATATCTCATGGGGCTTGAGATATGGAGGATTTCGGACGAAAAGGCAAGGGCAAACAAAATAATTAATGACATATTAACTACTTTTTTTAAAAGGCT
>Ga0209317_1003197_pt1 | contig 10588 bp, 8 predicted proteins | sample RifGroB2_FD_183994 | JGI IMG/M metagenome (GOLD analysis project Ga0209317, IMG submission 183994) | Soil microbial communities from Rifle, Colorado, USA - Groundwater B2 (SPAdes) (version 2) | ecosystem: Environmental > Terrestrial > Soil > Unclassified | place: Rifle, Colorado | collected...
CAGCAGGAAGGCCAGGGCGATGCCCGGGAGCGCCGCGTGCGAGATGGCGTCCCCAAGCAGGCTCTGCCGCCGAAGGACCGCGAAGGAGCCGAGCACTCCGTTGACGATCCCCAGGAATGCCGCCCCCAGCCCCACGGTCCGCAGGGTGTAGTTTCCGAACAGGTCTCCCAGGAACTCCATCGACGCCCCCCGAGCCCGTCAGCCCCCGCCTTCCCCGCCGGTGAGCGTCTCCCCGGGGGAGTGGTGGGTCAGGTAGGAGACGCGTCCCCCGTAGGCCAGCCTCAGGTTCCGGTCGGTGAACACCTGCTCGACGGGACCGCTCGCGATGCAACGCACGTTGAGCAGCGTGACCCAGTCGAAGTATTCGGGGACGGTCTGGAGGTCGTGATGGACGACCACCACGGTCTTTCCTCGGGCGCGCATCTCCTTGAGGAGCGTCACGATGGCCCGCTCGGTCGTGGCGTCCACCCCCTGGAACGGCTCGTCCATGAGGTAGATGCCGGCGTCCTGGACGATCGCCCGGGCCAGGAAGAGACGTTGCTGCTGGCCGCCGGAGAGCTGGCTGATCTGGCGGCCCTTGAATTCGGCGATTCCCACCTGCTCGAGGGCCTCCATGGCCAACGCCCGTTCGGCGGCCCCGGGCCGCCGGAACCAGCCCAGGCCCCCGTACCGGCCCATCATGACGACGTCCTGGACCGTCGTGGGGAAGTCCCAGTCCACGCTGTTGCGCTGGGGCACGTATCCCACCAGCCGCCGCTGCTCCGCGTACGGCTTCCCGAAGATGGCGACGGAGCCGGCGACCGGGCGGATAAGTCCCGTGATCGCCTTGATCAGGCTCGTCTTCCCGGCCCCGTTGGGGCCTACGACCGCCATCAGGACCCCGGCGGGCACTTCCATGTCCACGTCCCAGAGAACCGGCCTTTCCCCGTACGCCACGGTCAGGTCCTCCACCTTGACGGCCGGTCCCATTCCGTTAACGGACGTCATTTCCGCTCCCCTCCGGGATGGATCCGATCCCCGTGGGACGGGGTCCGGCCAGCGCCGAGACGATGATATCGATGTTATGGCGAACCATCCCGTTGTAGGTTCCTTCCGGCGTTCCGGGATCGCCCATTGCGTCCGAGAAGAGGCTGCCTCCGATCTTCACCCGGAAACCCCTCGCTTCCACCGCTTCCAGGAGCGCCTCGATGTAGCGGGGCGGCACCGAGGACTCGACGAACACGGCAGGGATTTCGTTCTCGACGATCAACCGGGCAAGCGCCTGGATGTCCGCCGCGCCGGCCTCGGCCACGGTGCTGATCCCCTGGAGTCCTCTCACCTGGAACCCGTACGCTCTCCCGAAATAGTTGAAGGCGTCGTGCGCGGTGATGAGCACCCGTTTCCGGGGGGACACGATCAAAGCCTCCCTCCGGACGTAACGGTCCAGTATCTCAAGACGTTCCAGGTACCTCGCTCCATTCGCCCGGTACAAGTCCCCATGGGCGGGGTCCATCCCGGAGAGCGCTTTCTCCAGCGTCTTCACCGCATCCATCCATAGGGTTACATCGAACCAGACGTGGGGGTCGTAGGCCCCTTTGAACTCCGGGGGGCGGAGCAACTTCGCCCGGTCGATCCCGTCGGTTACCGCGACCGTCCGGATGCGGTTTCCCATCCGTTCGAAGACCCCGGCCATCTTCCCTTCCAGATGAAGGCCATTGTAGACGACGATGTCCGCCGACGCCATGCGGATGACGTCCCCTTCGCTTGCCTTGTAGAGGTGAGGATCGATCCCGGGACCCATCAACCCCTCCACCTCGACCCGCTCCCCTCCGACCTGTTTCACCATTTCCGCGATCATCCCGATCGTGGCGACGACGCGGATCTTCCGGGCCGACAGGTCCGGCGGAACGGGCGCAACGGTCCCGGCGCCTTGGGGTTTTCCGCAACCCGGGACGAGGAGCAGCGCCCCGAGAAGGATCGGTGCGATCCGGCGTCGAAGGAACCCCGTCGCCTCCGGGATCGCGGAAGGGGGGTGAAACCCGGAGGGGGACCGGTCGTCAGCCATCGCCCGCCCCTGCCGCGGGAAGGGTCAAGGAGAACTCCACCCCGCGCTCTCCCGGGAGGTTGCGCACCGTCAGGGCGCCTTCATGCTGGTCCGCGATGCGGGAGCAGATGGAGAGCCCCAGCCCCGTCCCGCCGTCCTTCGTGGTGTAGAACGGATCGAAGACCCGCTCAAGGCTCTCCTCCGGGATCGGCGGCCCCGTGTTCGCGACGCGCACCTGCACGTACGCCTTCCCTCCCTGCCGCTCCGTCCCGAGGGAGAACGTCAGCGTTCCTCCGCCACCGGGGGCCATCGCCTGCACCCCGTTCAGCGCGATGTTCAGCAGCAGCTGGACCAGCAGGTCCGGGTCCCCCGTCACCTTCGGAAACACCACGGGCCCGCCCGTCGCCACGGCCGTCTCCACCCCCTCCTTGCGCGCCTGGGTCGACACGAGCGACACCACGCGGTCGATCAGCGATTTCGGCTCCACCGGTCGCCGATCCGCGGGTATCGGCCGGGCGAAGGAGAGGAACCGGTCCGCGGTCTGGCCGAGCCGGTCGATCTCCTCGATGTGCAGCTCGAGCATCCGCCGCTCGGGCACGCCTTCCGGGACGGCGTCCCGCAGGATCTCCGCGGTCCCCTTCAGGGCGTGGAGCGGGTTCTTGATCTCGTGGGCGATCCCCGCCGTCATCTCGCCCAGCGCGCCCAGCTTCCCGGCGCGGATCAGCTGCGCCTCGATCCGCCGCTGCTCCTCGAGGGCGTCTCCCAGCCGGATCGCCAGCCGTTCCTGCCGCTCCCGCTCGCGGCGCTCCCGGTCGACCAGCAGCCCCGCCACGACCGCCACGGCATTATAGAGGATGATCTCCAGGCCCTTCTCCAGCGCGTCCGCCGGGTCCTGCACCAGGAGGCTCGTGAAGGCGTGCGGCAGGTACACCAGCGACGCGAACACGGAAACGGTGACCCCGCCCCGCAACCCGCCCGCGAACGCCGCGAACAGGATCGGCAGGTAGTAGAGCCGGCGGAGGACGTCGTGCCCCCACGCGTGGTGCGCCCCCGTGCGGTAGTGCAGCACGGTGATCACGAGGCACGGGATCCACGCGGAGAGGACCATCCTCGGCGTGAAGATCGGCCGCAGCTCCTCCAGCATACCTGGCACGAAGTCGCGCGGCGTGCGGTCAGGCATCGCGGCGAAGCCCGTACTTCCCGATCCGGTAGACGAGGATGTGCCGGGGGATCCGCAGGAACAAAGCCGCCTGCGTGATGTTCCCTCCCTTCAGGTGCAGGGCGCGCTCGATCACGCGCTTCTCGAGATCCACCAGGGAGAGTCCCTCCGCCGGAAGCGGCGGGAATGAAGCGGAGGCGTCTTCCGCGGTCCCCGCGCCCGCCCCGCGCGGCGCCGGCGGGAGATCGCCGAGGGAAACTTCGTCCCCGCGGCACAGGATGACCATCCGCTCGCAGGCGTTCTTCAGCTCCCGCACGTTGCCCGGCCACGGGCGCCTCGAAAGCTCCTCGACCACGGCGGCGGGAACCGTGATCTCCCGGCCGGCGGCGAATTCCAAGACGAAGCGGCGCACCAGCGGGGGGATATCGTCCGGGCGCTCCCGCAGCGGCGGGACGGCCAGCTCCACGACGTTCAGGCGGTAGTACAGGTCCTCCCGGAAGGAACCGTCCCGGATCCGCGTGGGGAGATCCCGGTTGGTCGCGGCGAGGATGCGGACGTCCACCGGCACCGGCGCGTCGGCCCCGACCGCGTCCACCACCCTCTCCTGGAGGGCCCGAAGCAGCTTCCCCTGCAGCGCCGTCGGGATCTCGGCCACCTCGTCGAGGAAGAGCGTTCCGCCCGACGCCTGGCGGAACCGCCCGGCGCGGTCGCGCACGGCACCCGTAAAGGCGCCGCGGGCGTGGCCGAACAGCTCCGATTCCAGCAGCTCCGCGGGGATCGCCGCGCAGTTGACCGTCACGAACGGACCCTCGGCCCGGAGGGACCGCACGTGGATCCGCCGGGCGATGACCTCCTTCCCCGTGCCGCTCTCGCCCGTGATGAGGATCGAAGCGTCGGTGGCGGCCACGCGATCGGCCACCTCGAGCAGCCGCCGCATCGCCGCGGAAGCGGAGACGATGTCCCTCCCGACCCCGGAGGCGCGGATCCGCAGGTCGCGCACCTCGGTGGCCAGCCGGCGCCGATCGAGCGCCTTCTCCACCGCGAGCAGGAGCTGTTCCCGGTGAAACGGCTTTCCGATGAAGTCGTACGCTCCCTCCTTCATCGCCGCCACGGCGGTCTCGACGTTTCCGAAGGCGGTGATGACGAGGACGGGGACGTCGGGCGAGCCGGCGTGAATCTTCCGGAGCACCTCCATCCCGGGGATGCCGGGCATCTTCAGGTCGGTGATCACGAGGTCGAACGGGGAGGACGCGAACGCGGAGAGCCCCACGGCCCCGTCCTCGGCCGCCGTCACTTCATACCCGGCCTTCCGGAGGTTGAACAGCGCGACCTCCCGGCCGGCGGGGTCGTCGTCGATGAAGAGGATTCGTCCGGGCATGGCACCTTCCCCGGGCGGGCTTCCCGCCCCGCCCGGACGCACTCATTATCCTGTGCGCGAACGGGGAACACAAGAAAGGGCCCGTGGCAATCGCCACGGGCCCCGAGAAACCGATCTTTCTCCTATCCCGGGAGGATCGCCCGGCTCTCTTTACGGGAGGACGACCGCGCCGACGGGATTCCCGGAGTAGTGGCACTTCTTGGCGCAGTCGCCCGCCGGGTCGGTAAACCCGGTTCCGGGGTTGAGGGTCTGCCAGTTATGGGGATACCATGCCTCGGCGAATGTGTGTTTGTAGACCACCGGTCGCACCTGGTTCGTTTCCGGATCCAGGAAGACGTCGGTGGAATTATCGACGGGGGCGCCGGATGCGAACATGAAATCCCTCGCCAGGCCGAAGGCGTGGCAGCCGACGCACGCGACTTTTATACCGTATATGCCCGATCCGTCTATATGAAAGCCGACGGCTCCATTGGTATGTGTGGCCGAGTGGCAGTCGGTGCAGTGCACGTCGCCCCGCGGATACGTCGGCGAATCCCATTCGTACGGCCAGCCGGGCAGCGCGTGGAGGTCGCCCACGGTTCCACCGTGGCACTCCGCGCACGTCATGGCGGCATGCGCGGTGTTGTTTCCTCCCGTCAGAATCGTGGGATCTCCGGAGATCAACAACTCGTACGTCTGCGTATGCCTCTTCACGTCGGTGGCCTTGACGCTCTTGAAGGTCTTTTTCGCGGCGTCCGCCCAGTAATATGCCGTTTTCGGCTTTTTATAGAGCCCGGTATGGCACGCCTCGCACACCTTTTCCGTGTCGTTCAGGAAATAGCTCGCGTTGCGGAATTCGTGGGAGGCGACGTTCGTCGTCCAGTCCATCTCGAATTCGGTCCCCGTGTCGGCCCATCCGGGAGAGGAAATGCCGGCCATGTTGTTGTCCCAGAAGTTCAACGGATCCACGGCCAAGGCGCGCTTGACGGTGGATTTGAAGTGGCACGTGGAGCAAGCCGCGTGGCAACGGTTGCAGTCGCCCGCCGTATAGTTCTCTCCGAAGTCCTCTCCGGCGATGGCGGCGTCTCCGAAGGCGACCCGCACGGCCTCCCGGAGAGCGGTGTCCACCCTGGCGCTGCGCTGCTTGAAGATGGTGGCGTGCGCGCTGTTCGCAAAATCGGCATGGTTGGAGTGGCAGGTCGAACAACTTCTCGATGCGGCCGTATAGTAGTTTCGGGTACGCGGAATCTCGTTCGTGGCGATCGCCTCGATGGCCTGCTTGGCGCTGAAGCGCGCCCACCCGCCGTACGTCTTGACGACCGGCCCATGAGCGCCCCCGCTGGCGTTGATGTCGCTGTGGCAACTCACGCAAAGCTGGCCGCCATGGACGGTAGCGGCGAACAGGGTATTGTCAACGTACAGGGGAATGGTTTCCAGTACCCCTTCCTTCCCGGCATCATTTCTCACGATGGTTTTCACAAGGCTTGCTTTCCCGTGACAATTCGCGGCGAGGCAGGTCGCATTGGTGACCGCACCGGATGCCCCCGGAGGGCCGGTTATCCCCGCGGGGCCCGTTGTCCCCGCGGATCCGGCGTCCCCTGAACCGCACCCTGCCAGCGCCATTACCATTCCCAATGCGACGACCGTAACGAAAATTTCAAGCACTCGTTTCATCGGAACCCTCCCTTGGATTGATACTGTCTTGAATTGGGTGCGGACACTCCACACCGACGGTACGCTTGCACTCGACACTGCATCCGGTGTGCCGACCCTTCTCTCCAGTTAAAGATATGGAGAATCAGTTAGTTGCAACCCTGTTCCCGATACGGACGACGTCGATCGCGCCTTTCGCCTGTTGAAAACAACCATCGGATGATTGTTTTCAACAGGAAACGGCGTCACGTGAGCTACAAATTCAGGGATCGCCCGGAATGGATGGAGATATCCAATGCGGCACCTTGATTGCATTCATTGCCGGCATGACTTCCATGAAGGTCCTGATCGTGGACGACAACCGGCTAGTATGCTGGGGGTTGGGGAGGACGCTCTCCAAGAAGAACATCGTCCATCATGCCGTGGAGGACGGGAAAAACGCGCTGTCCGAGGTCCGCGGGACCTTTTACGATCTCGTATTCCTGGACATCCATCTACCCGATGCGAACGGTCTCGACCTGATGCGGGAAATCCGGAGGATCTCGCCGGACACCAAGGTCGTCATCATCAGCTCGGACGGATCGGAGAACAACGTGCGGCGGGCGCTCGCGGCGGGCGCCCTGAGATTCATGGAGAAACCGTACGACAATTCAGAGGTCATGGAAGTACTCGAAGCGGCCCGTCAGCGGGAACCGGCTCCCCCCTCGCCGAACGGGTAAAGGGAACCTACTCCAGTCCGAATTTCCGGATCTGGTATCGAAGGGACTGATAGGTGATGTTCAGGAGCTTCGCCGCGACGGCCTTGTTCTGTTTTCCTCTCTCCATCGCCTGGACGATGAAGTCTTTCTCCACGTCGTCGAGGGAAATTCCCGACTCGGGCAACCGGAATCGGACGGACGGGCCGACTCCTTCGGAGTCCGCGGACCGGATCATCTCCTTGGGCAACTGCTCCGGCCGGATCATCCCGGATTTTTCCATCACGACGAACCGTTCGATCACGTTTCTCAACTCCCTAACGTTTCCGGGCCAACGGTAGGACGACATCATCTCCTCGACTTCCCTCGAAAATCCCTTCAAGGCGGTATTGTTGTACCGCCTGCAGAACCAGGAAAGGAAATGCCCGGCAAGCACGGGGATATCCTCCTTTCTCTCCCTCAACGGGGGGAGGTGGATGGAAAAGGCATTCAGGCGGTAATAGAGTTCCGCCCGGAACTCCCCCGATTCGATCGCCCGGGACAGGTCCCGGTTCGTCGTCGCCATGACCGTGACGTCGACCGGTATTTCCACTCCTCCGCCGATGCGCCGGACCGCCTTTCTCTCCACGATCCGCAACAGCTTGTTCTGGAGGTTCTGCTTCATGTCCCCGATCTCGTCGAGCAGGATCGATCCCTTGTTCGCCAGCTCGAACACCCCTTTTTTCTCCGCTTTCGCATCGGTGAACGCGCCCTTTTCGTATCCGAAGAGCTCGCTCTCGAGGAGGGACTCCGGCAGGGCGGTGCAATTGATCGGCAGGAACGGCGCACTCCGCGATCCCTCCTCTCCATGGAGGAGCCGATGGATATGTCGGGCGAGAACTTCCTTCCCCGTGCCGCTCTCCCCCGTGATGAGCAGCGTGGAAACCTTGGCGGCCGCCATTTTTTCCGCCTTGTCCCTGATCTCCCGTATCGCGGTCGCGTTCCCGACGAAATCGTTGTCGGAAAAGTCGGAGCTGGCGAGCCGGAGCCATTGGACTTCCCGCTCGAGCCGGTCCTTCTCGATCACCTTGTGGACGACGATATCGACCTCCTCGAGGTTGAACGGCTTGGTCAGATAATCCACGGCGCCAAGCTTCATGGCCTTGATCGCCGTCTCGGCGGTGTCGTCGGAGGTCAGCATGATCACCTTCGTGCCGATCCGGCTTCCCATGATCTCCTTCAGGATCTCGATCCCGTTTTTTCCGGGGAGCCTTATATCCAGGAGAACGACGTCGGGGTGGAAGGAATTGGCCAAGGCCAGGACGTCCTGGCCTTTCGAATCGGAGAGGACCTCGTACCCCTGCTTCTTCAACGACCGCGTGAGCGTGGCGAGGATCAGGCCGTCGTCGTCGATGAGCAACACCTTCCCCTTCACTACCATGACGCCCGCACCTCCTCCTCTCCTCTCTTGACGGGGAGGACGATTCGGAAGAGGGCGCCTCCCGCGGGATCGTGCTCCGCGCCGATGGATCCGCCGTGCTGCTCGATCATCTGCTTGCAGATCGCAAGGCCGAGCCCGGTGCCTTTCGGCTTGGTCGTCAGGAAGGGGGTAAAGAGCCTCCCCACGATCTGCGGATCGATCCCCGTGCCCGTATCCTTGATATCGATCCGGATCGAATCCGCGGACGCATCGTACAGGGTCTTCACCGCCAAGGTTCCTCCGTCCGGCATCGCCTCACCTGCGTTCAGGAACAGGTTCAAAAACACTTGCTGCAACTGCATGGGGTCGGCCATCGTCCGGGGAAGGCCTTCATCCATGCTCTTCCGGACATCGATGCCGCCGAACCCCTGGTGGGAGGGCCGGTGCGAAACCAGATAAAAATCGATGGTCGTTTCGACCACTCCGTTGATGCTCACCCTTTCCCACTGCGGCTTGGGAGGCTTGGCGAAGTTCAGGAAGGCCTTCATCAGGGCTTCAAGCCTTCCCACCTGCTCCACGATCTGGGAGAACAGGTCCCGGTCCTCCTTGTTGAGGGTCAATTCCTCCGAGAGCAGGTTCACCGCCGCCTTGATTCCCGCCAGGGGGTTCTTGACCTCGTGTCCGAGCCCGGCCGCAAGCTCTCCCACGACCACCATCTGCTCCGTGCGCCGCATCTTCTTCATCTGCTCCTTGAGCGAGCCCGCCATCTCGTTGAAGGAAGTCGCCAGTTCTCCGAATTCGTCCTTCAACCCCTCGATCCGGTAGTCCAGCGCGCCGCCTTTCAGCCGCCGCGTGGCGGTCAGGAGGGTGTTCACCGGGCTGGTCAGCGCCCGGATGAAGAGAAAACCGAGGGTCATCAGGATGAGAGGGCCCACGGCGATGAGGAGGAAGAGCATGGTCTTGGTGATCGCGATCTGGCCGAACACCGCCTGGGTGTTCGACTCGAGGTTCCTGCTCGTCAGTGCGATGATGCCGTTGACCTTGGCGATCAACTCCTGCCCCCTCCGGATCGCCTCGTCCTTCTCCGCTTCCCGCCGGGCGCGGTTCGCGTCGAGCGTCAGGACATGGCTCAGGAAGTCCTCGTATTTCTCCGTTTGACTCTTCAGGTCGACCAAGCCTTCCGTTACCTGCGGCGAGTGGTGGCACAGGAAGCAACGGTCGACCACCTTTCCCATCTGGATGCCGTGCGACACGATGGTGTCGACGCCGCTGGCGTATCGGGTGCCGCTCCAGGCAAGGTCGGACTGCACTCTTTTGATCTGAAGCAACAGATGCTCCCGAAGGATCTCGACCTGGTGAAGCTTGACCAGATGGTCGAGCCTTGAGGTCGCCCTCTCGACGGTGACGATGATGTAGGCGCCGATCAACATGAAGAGGAGCGACAGGATGCCCAATCCGATGAGGATCTTCTTCTTCATTCTTCGGCAGGGAACTTGAAGTCCGCGAGGTCGATCCCGAGTTCCCTCGTGTACGACACTACGGGCATGTAGTCGGCATCGGTCGTCCCGATGAACCGGCGCGCCCCGAAGGCCTCCAACACCTTCGCGCCTTCCGGATCGGCGTGCATCGCGATCAACGCGCCAACAAGCTTCCTCCTCACGGAATCTTCGATCCCCTGCCGCACCGCCAGGGCATTTTCCGGCACGTCGTCGGACTTTCCAAGGATCACAAGCTCCCGGCCGATCCGGGGGTTCTCCGCGGCGAACCGGTTGTAAACGGTATTTTTCGATACGCCCACGTCCGCCTTCCGATCGAGGACGTCGTCGATCGTCCCTTCGTGCGTCCCGGCGTAATAGATCTCCTTGAAAAAGGTTTCGGGGGCTCGGACCCCGGCCCTTCCAAGAAAGATCGACGGGAAAAGATACCCGGCGGTGGTCGCCCGCGCCACCAGGGCGAGCCGCTTCCCTTTCATCTGCCGGACCGTCCCGATTCCGCTGTCCTTCCGGACGAAGAGGACTCCATGGTACGAGGAGCTCCCGTCGGGATACTCCGGCCGGGCGAGCGCCACGACGCCGAGTCTCGCGCGCGCCAGCGAATAGCTGAAACTCCCGAAAAACGCCCCGTCGAGCTTCAGAAACTGAAAATTATCGATGACGTTTCCGCGGTACGTGAGGATCTTCAGCGTGACCCGGACGCCGGTTTTTTTCGAAAGGTAGTCGGCGAGCGGCTCGTAGCGCCTGACCTGCTTGAAGATGTTGTGCTCGGGAGTCAGTCCGATGAGGAGCGTCTTCTCCGGCGTGGG
>Ga0209317_1003200_pt1 | contig 10585 bp, 9 predicted proteins | sample RifGroB2_FD_183994 | JGI IMG/M metagenome (GOLD analysis project Ga0209317, IMG submission 183994) | Soil microbial communities from Rifle, Colorado, USA - Groundwater B2 (SPAdes) (version 2) | ecosystem: Environmental > Terrestrial > Soil > Unclassified | place: Rifle, Colorado | collected...
ACAGCCCTCGACAAAAAGATAGATACCCGCTTCGACGAGCTAAACGAGAAGATAGAAAACAATTCCTTCATGATCGGTGTTTTGAACAACAAGATTGATGCTGCGGATGAGCGTCTCAGTACAAAGATCGATGCTGTTGAAGAGAAGCTCAGCACGCGGATTGATGCGGTAGACGAGAAGCTCAGCCAGAGGATTGATGCGGTAGACGAGAAGCTCAGCCAGAGGATTGATGCGGTAGACGAGAAGCTCAGCAAGCGGATTGACGCAGTAGACGAGAAGCTCAGCAAGCGGATTGATTCCGTTGAAGAGAACCTTGGTGGAAAGATTGATGCCGTCGCCGCGGACCTGTCCGCCCACAGAGCCGATACCGAGGCACACCACGGCATTTACCGGGTGAAGGAAGGGGACGAAGAATTCGGTAAGTGAGGATTGATCTGACAGAGAACGTCCAAAAGTCAACCTGACCCCAGCGTCGGCAGTCAGCTAAAGGAAAAAATGAACCAGGGATGGGTCAGCTATCTTCCGTCGTTCCTCAAGAGGAGGGTGGAGGGAAGGCAGGAACTTCAGAAAGTACTCGGCAACACAGGGTGGCTCTTTGCCGACAGGCTGCTTCGCATGGGTGTGGGACTGGTCGTGGGGGTATGGATCGCCCGCTACCTTGGCCCAAGCCAGTACGGCGTGCTGAGTTACGCCGCCTCTCTTGTTGCCGTGTATTCAGCAATAGCGATACTCGGCCTGGAGGGGATCGTCATCCGCGAGGTGGTACGCTCCCCGGACAGGGAGCCGGAGATCCTGGGCACTGTGTTCGCCTTGCGCCTGCTTGCGGGGACGGTCGCGTATCTGCTGACTGTGGCTACCGTTTTCCTGCTCCGCCCGGACGACCCTGTTGCCCACCTGCTGGTGGGCGTCATGGCTTGGGTACTGATCTTTGGTGCGTTCGACACCATTGACTTGTGGTTCCAGTCGAAGGTCCTCTCCAAGTACGTTGTCTATGCGAAAAATGCGGCGTTTATCCTTGCCTCTGCGCTGAGAATCGCCCTGATTCTGGCTGAAGCGCCCTTGTGGGCCTTCGCAGCTGCAAATGCTATCGAGATCGGACTCGGTGCAGCAGGCCTGATCTATGTGTATCGGGCTAACAACCAGCACATGACCCGCTGGCGCCCCACCTGGGATCGCGCGCGTAATCTGCTGGCAGCGAGCTGGCCTTTGGTCCTGTCGGGCATCGTCTTCATGGTCTACCTGCGAATCGACCAGGTCATGCTCGGACAGATGACGGATTCGCATGAGCTTGGGACATACGCCTCTGCAGTCAAGTTAGCCGAGATCTGGTTCTTTATACCTACAGCTATTGTCTCATCCGTTTTCCCTAACATCGTCAAGGCAAGGGAACATGACGAGCAGGAGTTCTACGGGCGGTTGCAGAAACTCTACAATCTCCTTGCCTTCCTGGGATATGCCATCGCCATTCCCACCACGTTTCTGGCAGGCATCATAATCCATCTGCTGTACGGCGAAGCGTACCAAGCGGCTGCTCCCATGCTGGTGCTGCTGATCTGGAGTGATGTGTTTGCCAATCTTGCAGTGGCGAGAAATGCCTTCCTGATGGCCATGAACTGGACCCGCGTTCTTCTGGTGATGGTAGTGGCAGGAGCATCGGTGAATATCGCCCTGAACTTCATCCTCATTCCGAGGTACGGAGGGGTGGGGGCTGCAGCAGCCTCTTTGATTTCGTACTGGGTGGCAGCGCACGGGAGCTGCTACGCCTACCGCCCGCTACGCAGAACAGCTAACATGCTCACCAGGGCGCTGATGTGTCCGAGGTTCTGGTGATTAAACAGTTTTCACGTGAGGACAGCATGACAGTGCATCCGGTTCCGGCAAAATGGGACATCGATTCTATACGAAGGTTCTGGAATTACCACGGCAGGAAGGCCCAGGACGAAACAGAGTACTTCTCGTTCCAAGTGGGCGAGGCTCTGGTGCGTCTTCTCAAGAGGGCCCGAGTACTTTCCCGGCCTGTGAGCGTCCTCGACTTTGGCTGCGGCCCTGGTTTCCTGCTGGAGCATTTCCTGAATATCGGTACTACCTCTTTCGGCTTTGATTTCTCTGACGGCACCGTGGCAAAAGTGAATCAGAAGTTTGCCAGCCGTTCAAACTGGAAAGGTGCCATCTCTGCCACCGCTCTTCCTACGGCATATGATGATGCATCGTTTGGGTTGATTACCTGCGTCGAGACACTGGAGCATCTGCTGGATGAAATGATCCCTCCCACCTTGCACGAACTACATCGTCTACTCGAACCGGAAGGGATACTCTTCATAACCACTCCATTTGCCGAAGATCTGCAGAAATCAAGCATATACTGCCCTTTTTGCGACCATGAATTTCATAAAGTGCAGCACGTCAGATCTTTTGACAGTGAGGCGATGAGCGAGCTCCTCTCACAACACGGATTCGATGTCATTTACTGCAGGAACGTAGATCTTTTCGAGATCCAAAGCCGTGGGGGGTGGGATCGCCACAGCTTGAAGAAGTCCCTGAAGCGGGTTTTTCATGCTGTCGCCGATCTGCTTGCGCCTGTAACGTCAGCCGACGGCAAGTACCTTCTGCCGCGCTGCTCTTCCGGGCCAAACCTTTGCGTGATAGCCAGAAAACGAGAATCGAAAGGATGAGATCTGACATCGTTGCGGTAGCTGCTGGAACCGTTGCTGACGCTCAACAGCCGTATGCGGATGCAGCAAAGGTGCAAGAGATGCTGCTTGATCTGTTCCTTCAGGCAGGTCTTGGCAGAAAAGATGCCGGTGCACCGCTTTGTGACATCATCGAGCCTGGAATGACGGTCCTGGTGAAGCCGAATTGGGTACTGCACGAGAACTTCAGTGGACACGGAATGGAGTGCCTGGTAACGCACCCCAACCTTATCCTGGCGGTGCTGCAAGAGGTATTCAAGGCACGGCCCGGGCGAGTCATAATCGGCGACGCACCCATACAGGGATGCGATTTTGACCAGCTCGTGACCAAACAGTGGATAGATGAGGTAGCGGCTATTGCCTCTTGCCCATTTGATGTGGTGGATTTCCGCAGGACCGTCCTCCGCAAGGGTGGACTCTCGGCAGGGCAGGAGACCGATGTCCGTGGGGATGAAAACTATATCCTCTTCGACCTGGGCAAGGATAGCCTGCTTGAGCCGGTATCGACCCAGGAAAATCGCTTCAGGATTACGTGCTACGACCCGGACCAGCTTGCTGAAAAGCACAGGCCGGGAAAGCATCAATACCTGCTTTGCCGTGAACCGTTCGAGGCGGATGTGATCATCAATCTGCCAAAGCTCAAGACCCATAAGAAGGCCGGCATGACAGCCGCCTTGAAGAATCTGGTCGGCTTGAACGGCAACAAGGAGTACCTGCCTCATCATCGGACAGGTGGAGCGGCAGAGGGGGGTGACTGCTACCCCGGGTTCGCCCCGCTGAAAAAGCTGGCGGAATACTGCCTGGACGAGGCAAATCGCACTATCGGTGCCGAAACCTGCAGTACCTGGTTGAAGCGCTCGGGCAAGCTGTTGCAGGTTCAAGGCAAAATAGGCAACCCCGAGATCGAAGGGGGATGGCACGGGAATGACACGGTCTGGAGGATGACCCTCGACCTCAACAGGCTCCTCTTGTACGGCCGTGCTGACGGGACGTTGTCGGACACTCCGATGCGCAAAGTCTATTCGCTGACCGATGCCATCATAGCCGGTGAGGGAGAAGGGCCGTTGGCGGCGCGCCCCGTTTCTCTTGGCGTGCTGACCTTCGCGTCCGCATCCGTGTTTGCCGATCTGGTGGGCGCGACCCTGATGCACTTCGACTGGCGCAAGATCCCGACGGTGCGTGAGGCTTTCGGCGACTTCCGCTATCCCCTGACCTCGCAGGACCCGACGGCCTGCCGCGTTGTCTGCAACGGAGAGGAGATCTCCGTTGAAGAGGCAGGGCGTCTGTACGGGAAGGATTTCCACCCCTCTGCCGGGTGGCGCGGCCACATAGAAGGGAAAGGGAGCGGTAAATGAGAATAGGTGTTCATCCCGACCGTGACCGGGCCTTTTCGGACAAGTGGCGCGAGTTCCTGCTGGCGCGGGGGGCGGAGGTGGTTGTGCTCGACCTTTTGGCTCCTGACGCTTTGGAGCAGGCGCGGTCGTGCGATGGGATCATGTGGCGCTGGTTCCACTATCAGGAGGATAAGCAGTCGGCGCGGACCATCCTGCAGACGATAGAAACCATCCTCGGCATTCCGGTATTTCCTTCCGTTGCAACCTCCTGGCACTTCGACGACAAGGTAGCGCAGTACTACTTGCTGGCCGCCCTGGGGGCACCCCAGCCGGAGGCGCGGGTTTGGTGGGAGAAGGAACGTGCCTTGGCATGGGCAGAAGGTGCACGCTACCCGGTCATATTCAAGCTCACCGCCGGAGCGGGCTCCTCCAATGTGCTGAAGATCGAAAACCCCGGGGAAGCAGAGGCGATCATCAAGCTGATGTTCGACCGTGGCATATTCCCCATGATGATGAACGAATACCGGCCGTCTTTCCTGCCGCGGACGCGGCGCCAGGCAAAACAGCGCCTGGGTCGTTTCGTCGATGCTGCGAGGCACATCGTCACCGGAGAGTTCCCCGCCCTTCCGCAGCACTGGTGGAAGCCGGAAAAGGGGTACGCGTATTTCCAGGAGTTCCTTTCGGGAAACCAGTTCGATACCCGCGTCACCGTGATTGGCGATAGAGCCTTTGCCTTCCGGCGCATGAACCGCCCCGGCGACTTCCGTGCCTCCGGAAGCGGCAACATCGACTGGAACCCTGACCTGATCGATCGCGCCTGTCTCGAACTCGCCTTCGACGTTTCCCGGAAGGCCGCCTTCCAGACCATGGCGTATGATTTCCTGTACAGGGAGGGCAAGCCGGTCATCTGCGAGATCAGCTACACCTTCGTGGATACCGCGGTACACACATGTCCGGGGCACTGGGATCGCCAGTTGAACTGGCATGAGGGACAGATGTGGCCTCAGGAAGCGCAGGTTGTCGATTTTCTCGTTGAGGTGGCCGGTCGTGGCGCATCGGCAACGGCCGTGGGGATGGGAAGTGCCGCCACTGTTGCCGAAGCGAATGAGTGAACATCCGGTGGCCGATGTGATCAGCATCCTTAAAGGCAGGAAGGTCGTCATTGTCTTCGCGAGTCTTGACCTTGGCGGTTCAGAGAGGCGGGGCTTGCTGCTTGCGGATTATCTCCACAGGCGGCTGGGGGCCTCCGTTCAGATCATGGGGCTCGGCAATAAACGCGGAAGGGTGTGCGAGGTCTGCGAGGAGCTGGGCCTTCCGTGGAGCGGAATGCCTTTTCACTGGGGGCTCAGGCGCCGCCTCCCTTCCTTGTTGCGAGCCGTGCGGGCACTCAGGGAGGCTGGTCCCGAGATTATCCTTTCCTACACGCGCGTGCCGAATCTGGTCTGCGCCTGGGGCTCCAGATGGATTGGAGCCAAGCTGCTTGTCTGGAACCAGGGTGACGAGGGGTTGCTGCTGGACGGTTCGTTCCCGTACCGCGTAGCTGCACGCGTGCCACACTGCTTCATCTCAAATTCGACCGGCGGGAAGGAGTTCCTGCTGAAGACCTACGGAATCCCGCCGCAGGATGTGCACCTCGTTGCTAACGGCATAGCGCTCCAGGCTCCCAAGGCCGGCAAGGAACATTGGCGCCGGCAATGGGGTGCCATCCCCGGTACTCTCGTTGTCGGCATGGTTGCCAACCTCAGCATTTACAAGGACCACGAAACGCTGTTGCGGGCCTGGAGTCGTGTCATCACGAAGGAATGGCAAAACCCTCCACTACTGGTGTTGGCCGGTAGATGCGACGGTACCGAGTCGGGCCTGACCCGGCTGGCCCGGGAGCTCGGCATAGGCGAACACGTGAGGTTTCTGGGGCCGATCGATGATGTCGCCGGCATGCTTGGAGCGATAGACCTTTTTGCCTACAGCTCAAAATGCGAGGGGGTGCCAAACGGGGTCCTGGAGGCTATGGCTTCCGGACTTGCTATTGTGGGCACCGATATCCCGGGAATAAGGGAAGCCGTGGGCCCCGACGATTCTAGATACCTCTGCGCAGTTGGAGACAGCGCAGGGATGGCAGAGCTGATCAATGAGCTGTTACGGGATGAGACCCTAAGGTATGAGGTTGGACGGGCGCTGCAACAGAGGATCGAGCGAGAGTTCACGCTTGAGACGATGTGCCGCAAGTCGGCTGAAATCATCTCGAAAGCTCTTGTCGCTTGCGAGCGGACGGCCTGATTTGACGAACGCACTTTCGAGACAGCTTCTGGAGAACGGTACGCGATGACCGCATCTGACAAGGACATGCTTGCCATGAGACTCAACGCGAGTCTTCCCGTCAAGTGCGTGGCGGCTCTGGGCCGCCTGGTCGGCCGCATGCTCCCGTGCACAAAGGCCCCCCCCCTCTTTTTCTTCTTCCCCTTCTATCACGTGGGGGGGGCGGAGAGGGCCCATGCGGCGATCGTCGGCTGTTTTTCGGCTGAGCGCCCCTGGCTCTTCTTCACCAAGAAATCGGCCAACGACGGGTTTCTCTCCCTTTTCGGGCGGCAGGCGCGGCTTTTCGACAACTGGCAGCTTCTGAAGTACGGCTACCCCCTGAGCGTCGGGATGATGGCCGGTATCATCAACAGGCATGAGCAACCGGTGGTCTTTGGGAGCAACAGCCTCTTCTTCTACCTCTTGCTGCCCTACCTGAAAAAGGAGGCGAGGTGCATCGACCTGATGCACGCCTTCGGCGGGGGCTCGGAGCATTTCAGCCTTCCGGTAGCCGGTCGGCTCGATGCCCGGGTGGCGATCAACGACAAGACGGTCGCCGACCTGAAAAAGCAGTACCTGGCACATGGCCTGCCGGAAACCCTAAATAACCGGATTTGCCTCATAGAGAACTGCGTCCAGGTGCCGGAACGGTACACCCCGAAGAAGCGGCGCGCTCAGCTGAAGGCTCTCTACGTCGGAAGGGGGTCTGAGGAGAAAAGGGTGCATCTCGTCGGGCGCATCGCGGCCCGCTGCCATCGCGAGGGGCTCCCCCTGGAGCTTGTCGTCGTGGGCGACGCGGCCGGCGCGGTGGACGAGGCGGATAGGGGGGTCTGCAGCTTTTTGGGGGAGGTCACGGACCAGGACGAGTTGCAGAGGGTCTATGAAGATGCCGATCTGTTGTTGCTGACCTCCAGTCGTGAAGGCTTCCCGATGGTGATCATGGAGGCCATGGCGCACGGGGTCGTCCCTGTCTCCACGGATGTCGGCGGCATTCCTGTTCATGTCCAGTCCGGTAAAAACGGGTGGCTGGTGCGGCATGCCGCGGGTGAGGAGGCCATTGTGGATGAGATGTGCCGGGTTGTCGGGCGGATGTCCCGGGAACGGGAACTTTTAGGGGAGATGTCGCGCGCCGCCTATGACTATGCCCGGAACAGCTTCAACGGCGAGAAATTCTGTTCGGCATACCGGGCGTTGCTGCTGGGTTCTTGACGGCTGACATGGATAGGATGTAAGAGCATGCGGATATCGATCCTGGTCCCGGTCTACAACTGGGATCTCTCATTACTTTTGAAAGCGATACTGACCGAGATCGATGAGTTCGACTTGTCTGGGGAGGTCGAGGTCATCGTCATCGATGACTCCTCCAGCGACGCTCAGCTCCTTGCCGGTAACGCAGCGTTCATCGCCGGCCACGTGCGACCGTTTCTGAAGTACCGGGCGCTTGGGAGCAACGTCGGGCGGTCGGCTATCCGCAACATGCTGGCGGACGAGGCCTCAGGCGAGTTCCTCCTGTTCCTGGACTGCGATGTGCTGCCCGATGCGCCGGATTTCATCAGGAATTACCTCTCGCACGCCAAGGGGAACGGCTTCGACGTGGTCTGCGGCGGGATAAGCTACCGGACGAGGGTCCTGAAGGGTGCGGAGTACGACTACCACGCCTACCTCGGCAACAAGAAAGAGGTGAAGGCCGCGGCACAGAGGAACCTGGCCCCCTGGCGCCACATCCTGACCTCAAACATCATGGTCAGAAAGAGCGTCTTTCAAACGACCCACTTCGATGAAAGGTTCACGGGGTACGGCTACGAGGACATCGAATGGGGCGTGCGGCTGGCGGAGAAGTTCAGGGTCCTGCACATCGACAATACCGCATCCCACCTTGGTCTAGTGACAAAGGCCACAACCTACGAGAAGATGCGCAACTCGGTGCCGAACTACCTGCTCCTGAAGGATCTCTGCCCCGAGGCCTTCGCCGCCTCGGCCATAAGCAAGGTGGTGGGACCTCTGACGTCGTGCAGCATTTCGCTGCTGAGCCTGCTGGACCGGAGCCTGAAGGGCCTTTTCCTGGAGTCGGCGAGCGACCGGCTTGCCTTCGTCTTTTTCCAGCTGAACTTTGCCGTGCTGCTGGCCGGCTCCCTCAAGGAGCGCTCCCGCACCGGCAAGGCCCACCCTGATTTGTAGGAGCGGGATACCTCGCCACCGATGCCGGAGACAAACACTGGAGGATCAACAACATGTCGACACTAAAGAAGCTGAACGAAATTTTCTGCCAGGTCTTCGATGAGGACGATCTGCAGATTTCCCCCGAGATGACTGCAAACGACGTGGACGGGTGGGATTCGCTCTCGCACATCAACCTGATCGTTGCGGTGGAGAGCGCCTTCAAGATCAGGTTCAACCAGAAGGAACTGCTGACCTTCAAGAACATCGGCGACCTCCTCGCCTCCATCGAGAGCAAGATAGGCTGATGCTGGAACCGTCACGATTTAGGACTGTTGCATGAGTGTTGTACTGAGATCCGTCTATGCCCTGATCATGCTCTTCGCCGCTTTCGTCGTGATCGGGGGTAAGGTCCCCGCGTTCGGGAGGATGTTCGTCGCCGCGGAGCCCGCCGGCTACGCGCTCGGCGACCAGTACCGGATGTGCGAGCTGGACCGTTTCAGGGAGGAGATCCCGGTGGTCAAGCCGTCGGCTACCGCTCCCCTTGAGGAGGCCGGGATCCTCACGCTGGGCGACTCCTTCTTCAACAGCACCCTCTCCTCCGACCTCTTCGCGAACGAGCTTGCCGGGAAAACGGGGGCGAAGGTCCACAACCTGCAGAGCGCCGCCTTCTTCGAGCCGCAGAGCTACCCTCTTTCCTACCTGGAGAGCATCGGCTACCGGGGGGACAGGAGGAGGATCCTGATCCTTGAGAGCGTGGAGCGGAGCGTCCTGGAGAGGGGCGACACCTACAACGCCGCGGGAGCTTCTTCCGGTAACGCCCTTGACGCCCTTGCCTTCAAGCTTTTGAAGAACAGCGACGTGGAGTATTTCTTCAAGCACAACCTGATCGTCGAGCCGCTGGGGAGGCGGCTTAAGAACTTCCGCTTCGAGCGCCTGGGCATCGTGGACAAGTCGATAGGCGCGTACTCCGTCGACCCCGAGATGCTCTTCTACCAGCGGGACATCCAGTTCGGCAGGACGAAGAAGACCGAGGCGATGCTGGATAGCACCGCCGACAGCATCGCCGCCTTGTCGGCTACGCTGAAAAAGCGCTACGACATCGACCTCGTGTACATGGTGATTCCCGACAAGTACTCCGTCTACCGCGCACTGGCCCCCAACGCTGAGGGGTACGACAGGTTCATCCCGCGCCTTTGCGCCGAACTCACGGAGCGGGGCGTGAAGAACCTGGACGTCTACTCGCTCTACGCCAGGTACAGCAAGCCGGGGATGCCGCCTATTTACTACTCCAGCGACACGCACTACACCGCCATGGGCAAATCGATCCTGGCCGACGCCACTGCCGAACTGATCAAGGGGCTGGACGCCACCGCCGGCCCGACCGACCGCCAAGCTGCCGCGGATTCCGGAATGCGCCGATGAACTTCAACTCGATCGAATACCTCATCTTCATACCCGCGCTTTTCCTCTGCCTGTACCTGGCAGGAGAGAGGTTTCGCTGGCTGGTGCTTCTCGGGGCGAGCTGCTACTTCTACCTGACGCTGAAGCATCTCTACCTGCTGCTGGCCCTGTTCGGGGTGGCGGCGGTCAGCTATGCCTGCGGGATCGCAATGGATAAGTGCCGCTTTGCGCGGGGGAAGTCAGCGCTTTTCTGGGGGGGGGTAACGGCGAACCTGTCGGTGCTCGTCGGGATGAAGTACCTTCCCTTCCTGGAGCGGAACCTGAACCTGCTGCTCGGGGAGTTCTCCCCGCGGCTCTCCGTCCCTGAGGGGCGGCTGCTTCTCTCCATCGGGGTCTCCTATTTCGTCTTCCAGGCCGTCTCGTACCTGATCGACATCTACCTGGAGATCGAGAAGCCGGAGCGCCACTTCGGCTACTTCGCGCTCTACCTGGCGTTTTTCCCGAAGCTCTTGCAGGGGCCGATCGAGAGGGCGGGGGATCTGCTGCCGCAGCTCAAATCGAGTGCGGGGTTCAACCAGGAGAACTTCCGGGCCGGTCTCCTGCAGTTTTGCTGGGGGCTTTTCAAGAAGGCGGTGGTGGCCGACCGGCTCGCGCTTTACGTCGACACGGTGTACGGCGACCTGCACGCCTACTCAGGGCTCACGC
>Ga0209317_1003201_pt1 | contig 10584 bp, 13 predicted proteins | sample RifGroB2_FD_183994 | JGI IMG/M metagenome (GOLD analysis project Ga0209317, IMG submission 183994) | Soil microbial communities from Rifle, Colorado, USA - Groundwater B2 (SPAdes) (version 2) | ecosystem: Environmental > Terrestrial > Soil > Unclassified | place: Rifle, Colorado | collected...
TTGTGCCATGGCAGTCATAACACTGAAGCGCGGCATGAGCCTCTCCACCCATGACAGTCAAGACGGTTGCTATCAGCAAACACAGCATAACCCACGGAGACTTGCCCTGAATCCTAACTATGCTCAATGTAACCTCCTAAAAAGACCAATCACCCCCCACCTTGTGCAAACATCGGCAGATATTTTTCAAGTGGGTTTTTACATATAAGACATTAAAAATTCAAAACTTATCAGTGATTTAGCCACAATACCCACACAACAGACCGTGAAATGGCTCAATATCTCTGACTTATTTGAAAAATTGCACGTAATTATTGACTAAATATAGTTAAGTATTTTTCTTAAACGCTTACAAGCAATTTTTGCCCCAAGTAGATGGCTTTTGCCGTTGTATTGGAAACAACTAATGTTATTTTTAGCACACTAACTGGTTATAATTTGCAAACACTAATTTTATTGCATTGGTTGTACTTCTACCCTTATTTCGACGATTGATACAAACAATAACATTAAGTTGTTTTATTGGTGTTTGCTGTTGTTGGTTTGACACATCAAGTAGTTTATCATGTTACAGTCAACACAGAGGGTAGGCATAAACCTGGAGAGAAAACACTATAGAAGATATTTCGCGTGATCGTCGTGATAGGACTAGTTGAGAAGAGAGTCTTGCAGGTTAGGGTGGGGTACATCCTGAGTATGTGTGCTAATGAAAAGCGGGTTAGCCAAGAATGGCTAACCCGCTTCTCATTAATGACAGCGATCTTGAAACAAATTTGTTCTAATGGATCAAGAAATTGGACTTGAGGTAAAAGAACAAAAAAAATGTTTAAGCGCCGACACCTTCACTATTGTATCAACAAACAATACTGGAGATTTCGGTTCTTGCTTCCTCTGTAAGAAAATTCCACAATCCCAGTTGCTGCAGGGTAGCGACAGTCGGGATGCCCGAGGTATTCCATCCGCGCTCCTTGTAATATACCTGGATTAACTTGCGCAACTGCTCCTTGCGGTTCGTCATCAGAATTTCCCGCTTTTCACAGGTAGAAATAAGCTGAATTTCTGCGAACGTTTTGCCGAGAATGCGAACCAGTTCCTGGTCGTTATACTCTTGCTCGGCCTCATAAAGTCTATCGTCGGTCGGACCCATTGCCCGATCCGGGATCCAGTCGTGTTGGCCGGCCTCCTTACCATAGGTCATGATGTTCATGACCCGCTGCAGATTGATATCCCGGTCGGTCTGTTCAAAGATCTGTTGCCAGGTCATATCCTTTCCCAGCATTGCATTGTAGAAATCGGCATAAATCTCCTGGGACGCCGGATTTATGTAAATATCCGTACCGGTCCTTTTACCTGAATCGGGGTTAAAGACATCCACCCAAGGGAGCTTGCACAGGCCCATATTGTCGTTTCCGAGACGAACCCGCGGATAGGTAACCAGGGCCTTGGCCTTATCCTCAAAACTGGGGAATGCGCCCAGCAGGTCAACTTTGATAAGCCAGGCAGCGGCATGATGAGCACCGATATCACTGGCTGCGGCAAAGGAACCCTGCATGGACAATGAGCGGTGGGTCCGGTACAGGGAAAAGGGCAGCCCTTTGGCCTGCATGGCAAACTTCTCAAGCTCCGATCGGGGATCTGTCCCGGTTTTGCGTGCGTATGTGGCGCAGACCCAATCGATCAGTTCCAGCATGCCCTGGCCGGCCACCTTGGCCAAGGCCGTCTCACCAAGGTTAATCTGGTGGAAGAAGCTCATGGTTGCATCTTCATTTCCCCAGACAAGTTCCAACCCGCCCGTGTCGGCACTGGTCAGATAGCCTTTCTGAAAGCATTCCATGACAAAGGCGATGATAACGGCAATGGTAATGGCATCAATGCCGTAGTTGTCGCAATGCCAGTTGGCCTCCATGATAAACTCCGGGTTCCAGATACCCAGGTTGGAGCCAAAACCGGCCGCCGTCTCATACTCGGGACCATCGACCCAGACCTTTTGCCCCCGATGGTCGCCGGTGGTCAGGGTAACCCAGCCTCCTTTGGTGCATTGCAGGTTACAGCCGGGGAAGCAGCCGTCCATTCCCCGGTGTTCAAACAGATGCTCGGCATAATGCTTCCCGCAGATCTGCACTGCCCGGGGATCGGAACCTCCCTGATAGTTGTTAACCGGCAAAGACTGGTATTCGTCCTTGTTGACAAAGGTGATCAGCCCGGCGCTTCCCTTGCGGTACATCTTCAGCGACTGGGGATCGACCTCTTTGACGATGGTATGGAGTTTGGCTCCTGCTCTTTTTGCCTTGTCCCAGTCAGCAGCGCCATAGGGATTTTCACCGTGAGGGTAGTCCGCCAGCACCACGATGGCCCGGATCTTTTTATCATACATCACGCTGCCAAGGCCGGTCCTGCCGGCCTGCTTGGTCCGCCAGAGCCCCTTTTTGCCGTCAACCGGCTTGGTGACATCGAAATAGTGACTATTGATGCAGCCGTAGGTGGTGTTGGCAGCTCCAATACCGGTGGAGACAAAGGCAATATGCCGCTTGTCATGGCCGGCCTGAACAAAACGATCGGCAAGCGCCTTCTCCAGTTCAAACACCTGGTCTAGGGCAGGCACGTCCGTGATGGTCACCTCATTGCTGAAGGAGTTGACAACTATCATCACCTCTTTATCGGATTTTCCGGTGACCTGAAGGGCGTCAAACCCGGCGTATTTGAGAAAGGCGCCGAAATATCCGCCGAAATTGGATACCCCCGGGATACCGGTCAGGGGCGACAATGAAATAGCCATACATTTGCTTGTGCCCGGAAACTGGGGGATGCCGCCCAGAGGGCCGTTGGCAAGAATCAGGGGGTTTTTCGGATCGTAGGCGGTTGTTTTTTTGGTGATGGCCTTATGCAGGAGATGCAGTCCCAGACTGCGACCGCCAGTGAAATAATCCCGTACCTGCGGATCGAGTTCAGTTGCGACAATAGCGTTACTGTCCAGGTCGATGGTCAGAATCTTGTTTGAATAGCCATTGGTGAGTTTAGATTTCGTGTAGTTCATGCACCCTTTCCCTTCGTGTAATGGCCTGATCTCTTACGGCCATCTGTGATGTTTGCGGCGAGTAACGATCCAAATTTGTATATATAGCACAGGAAATGGGAGGGCAGCAATATTCCATTAACCAGCAAAAACACTTTTGCCATAAGGTTTGCCTTCCAGCAAACCGCGCAAAATCAAAAAAGGGCTGGCTACTTGAAATTAAAGTGGCCGCCCCTGCACTGCAGCGTAAAAAGATTGCTCATATCCGGGAAAATTTATATACGCGTCAATTCAGTGTGGTAACCGGCTTGACAGGAAAGCCGGTTGTTGCGTCATTGTCAGCCATACCAATGGCTAACGTGAACGAAAATGTTTGTGCCGGCGCCAATTGGCGCGGACCCCACTCCAGACCAAGGAAACGGCAGGAATCGCTATTGAGTGGTAATTTGCCGCCTTTGGTTTTATCAATCCTGCCGGCAACATTGGAAAAGTAAGCCATATCCGGTCTGCTCGATTTATCCCACTCTATAAAATTTGCTTTACCGGAAAAGCGGCGACTTTCTCCGGCCAGATCGTTACCATAATCGATCAGCCCGGCGTAGCTATTTAAACTCGTATCGATCTCCCTCTCTGTCTTTACCAATCCGTCCTTCAGCCAACCCACATTGCCCTTGGCAGAACCGAAGTGCCCTACCCAGGGTTCATCGCCGTAGAGGTAATAGAATGCGACCGGCTTGACACCGACATTCTTGACCCTGGTAATCAGTGTGAAGTAGCTGTCACCCGCTTCATAAAAAAAGTATTTTTCAACAAAGAGCGGTACACCATCGATGGCAAACCAGTGGTGACTGACGATGGAAATGTTATTTGGACTGTTCTCCAGGACACGGCTGCCAAGGAAACGCCATTGTTGCGGATAGACCGGTTTACTGGGGCCCCATGCGGGCAGCACCGCTTCATTAACGCTGCACCAGATATGATACCACCGATTGCCGTCAAAATACGACATCCCGGTTTCATCCTTGTCCTTGATCCGGGAGTCGGGGTCACCCGTCGGCAATCCACCACCTACGAAGACACCTGAAGAGAGAACGCCCTCTTCGTTTTTAAAACGACTGAGGTTGATCAGCAGCTTACGGCCGTCATTATAGAAATTCTTTACGTAGCCCCTCCCCTGCTTTTCATTCCAGCGAACAATCAGATTGGAGCCGGACATGGCGTCCGATTTTTCCGCAAGCACCGATTTATTGAACCACGAAAGAGCAAACCCTGTTACAAGGTAATCAGCGTCCTCAGGGAATAGATCATCCGTAACCGTCAGTATCTTCCCAGGACTTGCCAGAAGATAAAGTCCTTCCCAATCCCCGGTTATGTCCCAGCTGACGCCAAATCGCAATCCAAACCCCAGACCGAGCGCAACGAGAACGGCAAGGGCTGCAGCCCAGCGTCTCCAGCATCTGCCTGTCATGTGTTTGCCTGAAAAAAACAAAATCTCACCCGCAGTTTTAATGAAACCAACTATATCGTATACAAAAACACAATGTCAATGCGTTTTTTGTTAATGATATTATACCGTTGGCTTGCTTTAATTTAATCTATCGGATCAGGTTCCGAGGCTACAAAGGGAGGAAATTCAGGCCGGAAGGACTATATTCCCATGAAAATTTATGAACACGATGCTATACTATTAAAAACTATGCCTGGATACCATTTATGAGCTTGCCGGAAGCCAACGAAAACTTGCCCCCGCAAAAGACCTCGGAATCCCTTGAGACCTGCATTGCCCTTGTTCGACAAACACTACTGCATCACCACTCGGCTGATTACATAGAAAAAAATCCCGATATTTTTGCGGCGTGCATACAGGCTTGCACCATTGACAATGCAGCCAGGAATATTACCGGTAAATTAGATGAACTAATTGCTCTGCTCAAAGAGCAAGGCGGATAACTGCGGATAAAACCGAACTTTTTAACCGTAAAGATGCTCTCTCATTGGGGGTGCTGTGTATGCCGACTGGCAGGTGTTGCGGAATTGGGATCTAGTAGCCAGCCGGTCAATAACTTAGAATCCATCACTGCCGTGCGGTGGCAGCACTTTTTTCCTTGCTGCCGGCAGCACCGGTGATCATGCCGTACAGGGTAATTATGGCCGGGATGCACTGGACCACCACCACCAGGGCGCAGAATCCTAGGAACAGCAGAATCATGGGACCGCTTACGAAAACCTTATTGGTAGAAGCCGCCTGGGCTCCGGTGCTGGTTAAAAGGCTGAGGGCAACTGCGCTGCATACTGTTGTCAAAGTCTGTTTTGCGTTCATTGTAATCTCCTTTTATCGTGTTGTTCTCTATAGATCAACCGGCTTCAGCGCGTGGTAGAAAATCCCTTCGCATCTCAGCTTGCGCAACAATCCCAGCGATGCGTTATCCTCGCAAACCCCGAAGATTGTGCAGTGCCTGGGTAGTCGCTCAAGACTTATTGCCCGAGCTTCCGACAATGGCTTCGTCAGATTTTTTATCGGCTGAGGAAAGCAGCCCCTTAACCATTCCTGTCAGCAGCAATAAGGCCGGGACGGTCTGGAAGAGGATAATCAGGACACCAAAACCGATAAACAGGGTTGCCATAAAACCCAAACCTTCGCCGTTCCCGGCGTCTCCGGATGCCAGTGCCTGTGTTCCAGCTATCAACAGGGATAAGATTGTTGCGGATATGGCTTTCATAGCGTTCCCCTTTCATTTTGAATCTTCTGTGTTTTAGAATGCATTAGCTGTGCCAAGAGATTAACTCAATGAAATCTCAGCCATAACATGCTGTTTTGTAGCTATTTTTAAACAGGTCCTTGTTATTATACACATCGAGCAGACAACCCATGGAAGCAAAATAGTATAGGAGATATATACTATCAACAAAGTAGAAAAACGCCTGATCACAGCCATATTGCCTCATTATTACAGACACTTGTGTGGCTGGCCCATAACTATTGTGCCTGTATGCTGAAAACATACATGCCTGGCTTCGTTAAAACCAATCGTCTTTGCGACAGATTATTCTGGCTATATTTAATTGAGATGTGCTTACTATCCGTCTGAAGGAAACAATCACAATGTGGCCAATGTGGCGCTTGCAATCACAATTCGTGTGACATAAACTTTGGTTCACAATGAGCAGCAACATACCGATTTTAAATAGGGCCATATGAGCGAACAGCGTCATTTGAATCCAGCCTTTTACCGCTACATCCCATTTGCAGCCTTCATGGCCTTCATCGGGCTTGATGAACTCCTTCGTTTTCTTGCGGGACAGGGTTTCTTCATCCTTGAAGAAACAACGCTGTATTACCTCTATCCGGTAAAAACCCTGGTAGTGGCCTACCTACTATACAGGTCCATGAAAAAATGCCCGGAATTGCGCTTTAAAGACCTGGCAAATCTCCCGATGAGTCTGGTGGCATGCGCTACAGGCCTGCTGGTATTTTTACTCTGGATTCGAATGGATTGGACACTCGCTGCTGCAGGAAGCCCACAGGGTTTTAATCCCACGCTCTTACCAGGGAGAGAAGTTCAAATCGCCATGACCCTGTTCAGGGTGGTGGGAGCCGTGCTGGTTGTGCCGCTGATGGAGGAGCTTTTCTGGCGTTCCTTTTTAATCCGATACATCATTGACAGTAATTTCGAGAAGATCCGGATCGGCACATTCACCTGGGGCTCTTTTCTGCTCACGGTTGTGTTATTCGGCGCCGAGCATAACTTCTTCTATGCCGGTATCATGGCCGGAGTTTTCTACAATCTGATTCTTTACAAAACCCGAAGCCTGGCCCAGTGTGTGCTGACCCACGCCGTCACGAATCTGGCACTGGCGATCTATGTCATCTCAACGGGTAAATGGCAGTTCTGGTAAACATTACCCCCCGCCTTAGTCCCTGTCGAAAATCTTTACAGACCATTTCAAAGAACACCTTCCAGCTTTACAAACAAGCCAAATTAATTTTTAAAATAAATTAGCGTCGTTGAAGGCCAATATTCATTGATATCCCGGAAAATAAATTTCTGCCGGTTTTATCCGCACATATGCCTCTTGGCAAGTGGTTATCTTCCCTGCGCAATCGTTTCAGACACTTGAGCTCACCGGTGAACAACTTGTTTGGCATGTGACTTGCTTAATTTGAAAACGCAATCATTAAATTTATGCAGGAAGTTCATATTTGATAAATCAAGTTAAAATATCGGCACTGTCACTGGCATGCCTTGTCTTTTTTACTGCAGTTTCAGCTCAGGCCTTATTGTATGAGTTCAACACCGTAATCTCCGGTGCAACGCCAGGAGGACCAACTCCTTGGCTTACAGCGGAATTTACCAATTCCCAGAAGAGGATCGGCGGCACTCTCACCAACGGTGTTCTTCTGCAACTGAGGGCTCCGAACCTTGACACTGACCCGAACAAGGAATTCGTTACTAATTGGTATTTCAATAACACGCTGGAAAATGATATTGAAGGTCTCAAGTTTTCATTTGATTTGGAAGGCACTGCGCTTGCCAGGAAGAATTATTATCCGGTGGATGTAAACGATCTGAACGCGGGTGCCGGCGCAAAGTTTGATGTGTATTTTCAATTCCAGACATCCAACAATAATTTCAACAGATTTGAAAACGGCGATTATGCCGATATTTTCATGTATGGTATAGAAGGCTTGACCGCTGATACATTCAATGCCCTGAGCACAAGTAATATCGCTGACAAACAATACCTGGCAGAGGCACACATACAGGGCATCTCGCCAGGCGATTGCAGTGCCTGGGTGGTTCCTGGCTCTCCGGAATCAGTCCCTGAACCGGGCACCATGATCCTGTTGGGTACTGGCCTCCTGGGACTTGCGGCCTATGGAAGGCGGCGCAATAGCAAGCGATAACCATCATCGGCCGATAACATTTTACGGTTTTTTATTTTTTACAGAGGGATCTTTTTCTATGCAAAAAAGAAATTTCACGAGGGTGGAGTTCTCTGAGTGCGCTTCTATCAAGCATGAAGATCAAGTCTTCTTTGGAGATATCAAAAACATTAGCCTTCAAGGCTTGTATATTGAAATAGATCAGGAAATTCCCTTAAATTCAGCCGTTGATATCACCGTCTACCATGCCCCCAATTCTTCCATAAGTTTGCAGGCATACGTGGTTCGCCGCGAAAAAAACGGAATCGGCATGCAGATCAACAGGATGGATGTTCATGCATTTGTCCACCTGAGAGATGTTTTATCAATACAATGCAACGACCAGGACCTGATTATGCTCGAAACGTATAAGATGGCCGGCTGCATTCACTGACCTCCATATATTATAATCCGCCCATATCAACACTTCTAGCTTACAGTTTTCTCTGTCGAAATTATTGACACTCTTCAACTCTTCACCTTGTTAATTACAGCATGCTCAACAATATCAGTGTCATGTAAAATGGCATCCAATTTGCTTGCTTTATTTTTTAAATAGCATTTGAAATAATGAAAATCCAACCTATCAATAAAGACAAGGAGGATTTATGAAAAAAATATTAATTGGCTTGGTCTCATTACTGATGCTGGGCATGACTGGAATGGCGGGTGCAACCGCAATCACTTTTCATGATATCACGACATTCGCAGACACCGGAGCTATAGATGCCGGCGACCTTGTAGACTATGGACAAAATGGCAACAGCAAAGACATTTCAGACGCATATTACTTAAAAAATGAAACTTCTAATAGTAATAAAGACTTTCTTACTTGGAATCACAACATTAGCTTTACGCCTCCAGCACAGTCTATTACCTCGGCACTTTTGAATATAACTTTCAACAGCAACGATTCTAACGATGGTAGCGGGAATCATAGCGAATGGGCGTATGTATTAACTGAAGGCAATAATTGGGTTCTTTCACAAGAAATCGATATTGGCTTACAACTTTTTTCGGTCGCGCTTGCAAACTTGTCAGACGGTAAATATCAAGTCAAAGTTTCAATTGATCCGAGTATAATTTCCGGTGATTTGTTTAGCTCTACCGATGCGTTTAATATTAACAAATCAGAGTTGAGCATCACCTATGAACCCCTTGTGACTTCCGTTCCTGAACCCGGCACCATGATTCTGCTCGGCTTCGGCATGCTCGGCCTTGCCATCTACGGCAAACGCCGCCTGAATAATAAAGAAATCTGATACAAAAGCAGCTGTTGGTTATCAAGGAGCAAAGATGATCAGATTTAATCTGGCATTCGCAACACTCATTGCAGTAACTGCATTTGCCGGACATGCGTTAGCGACTCCAACGCCCTTAACTTTCGGCGATTCTGTCAATTTCATCCTGCTAGGCGTTGGCCTGTTGGGCGCGGGCCTGATCCGCCGGAGAATCCGCAAGTAACCTTTATCAATAGTCGACAAAAAAGGGGTGCCCATATCGGGGCACCCCTTTTTTGGTATACCCCTCAATACCAATGTAAAAGATTCCGACATCAGCATTAGGCATTGCCCAGAAGCATCCCATGAATAGAATCCTTACCGGAAATAGCTAGGTGGCTCATTCCGGAACAACGAGAGTTTACAGCACCGTTCACAGCCGAACCATACATTAATGTTGGCAAACTTTACACTTCGCGACTCGCCGACTGAACAGCAATTAATTGCCAGTGATTTCAGCCATATATGACTTGGCATGGGTATTGCTTAACAATGATCACTAAATAAATTCTCATCAACTATTAAGATCACAATAACACACTGGGGGAGGATCACGAATGAGAAAAAGAATCATAACATTACTGGCAGGTATGGCATTGATGATAGCAGCTGGAAGCGCAAACGCTACATCTATTGTAAATGGCGGCTTTGAATCTGGTACATTTACAGGGTGGAATACGATTGGACCAAACACTAGCAGCGTTGTCCAGACGGCAACCGCTTATTACGGCAGCGTATACAATCCGACCGAGGGAAGCTACATGGCCCAACTTGATGCAACATCAGGGGTAATCCAGAATCTTATAACATGGAATGCCGGAGACTGGATCTCCTTTCAATGGGCTTTCCTCGCAAAAGATTATCTACCATACAACGATTATTCGCTCTTCACCCTAATTCAAAGCAGCCCTACTCCACTACCACTTGCAACTGTAATGCTTTCCGATATTGCAACAGTAGGTGATTATGGTGATACAGGTTGGAAGACATTCGGTTATCAATTCGCCTCATCCGGCAGTGGTATGATCATGTTCAACTCGGTAGGCACTGCCGACAATGCAGGGGATTCCACTCTGCTGATAGACAACGTATCCGGGGCCTCAGTACCAGAACCCGGCACAATGGTTCTCCTCGGCTTCGGCATGCTCGGTCTGGCCATCTACGGCAAGCGCCGCATGAACAAAGAAGCCTGATTTAATTACCGTACATAGCTTGACAAAGAAAAGGCGTTGCTTCGGCAACGCCTTTTCTTTGTTTGTTGGGAAACTTTACACCCACTAGGAAGCGTAGGAAGGGGGAGATGCGTTAATGCGTTGAATGCGTTGAATGCGTTGAAGCGTTAAAAGCGTTAAAAGCGTTAAAAGCGT
>Ga0209317_1003202_pt1 | contig 10581 bp, 8 predicted proteins | sample RifGroB2_FD_183994 | JGI IMG/M metagenome (GOLD analysis project Ga0209317, IMG submission 183994) | Soil microbial communities from Rifle, Colorado, USA - Groundwater B2 (SPAdes) (version 2) | ecosystem: Environmental > Terrestrial > Soil > Unclassified | place: Rifle, Colorado | collected...
GAGATCAAGAGCGTGGTGCGCGAGCCGGGCGGCAGGGCGAAGATCGCCGTCTACTCGCACGACAACGACGTCGATCCGGTGGGCGCCTGCGTCGGCATGCGCGGCAGCCGCGTGCAGAACGTGGTCTCCGAGCTGCGCGGCGAGAAGATCGACATCATCCCCTGGTCCGATGACATCGCCCGCTTTGCCTGCAACGCGCTGGCTCCCGCCGTGGTCACCAAGGTGTATGTCGACGAAGAGGATTACGCCATGGAGGTGATCGTGGCGGACGACCAGCTTTCGCTCGCCATCGGCAAGCGCGGCCAGAACGTGCGGCTCGCCGCCAAGCTGACCGGCTGGAAGATCGACATCAAGAGCGAGTCCCGCATGGCCGAGGCGGAACTGCAGCAGTTCGCCTCCTTTGACGGCACCGAGTCGGAAGAAGAGCTCGAGACGGAAGCCGGAGCAGAGGTTGAGCCCGGAGCAGAGGTTGAGCCCGGAGCAGAGGTTGAGCCCGGAGCCGAAGCAGGGTACGAGCAGGAAGAGGCTCCGGAGGGCGAGGCGGCAGCCGAGGCCGAGAGCGAAGAGGAAACGGTTTAACGGTTATGCCCAAGGCCAATCCCCAGAGAAGCTGCCTTGCCTGCCGCGAGGTGAAGGACAAGGGGAGCCTGATCCGCTTCGTGCTGGCGCCGGACCGCACCGTGGTCCCCGACCTGCAGCAGAAACTCCCCGGCCGGGGGGTCTATACCTGCATGAAGGGGTCCTGCCTGAGGCTCGCCGCGCAGAAGAAGCAGTTCAGCCGGGGGTTCAAGGGCGAGGTGCTGGGGGCCGAGTCCGAGACGCTGACCCGTCAGGTCACCGGGAAACTGGAGGAGCGGATCGCCGCCTACCTCTGCCTTGCCAACAAGGGCGGCAAGATCGCCTCAGGCTCGGACCAGGTGATGGAAAAACTCAAGAAGGGCGATGCAGGCATGCTCTTCATCGCGACCGACATCTCGGTCGACATCGGCGAGAAGTTCCGGGCCGTGGCCAGGCTCAAGGGGGTCCCATGCGTGGCCCTGTTCACCAAGGAGCGTCTCGGGGGATTGTTAGGAAAAGAGCTCAGGAGCGTTCTGGCTGTCTTGGACAGCGGCTTCGTAGGATCTATAGGTTTGGAAACGGAAAAGTACAGGAACTTCTTTGAGGAGGAGCGTGAGTAGATGAGCAAAACCCGCGTATATGAGCTGGCGCAACAGATGGGGATCGATAACAAGGAGCTTATGGACAGGCTTGCCGCCCTGGGCGTGCCGGTCAAGAACCATATGGCCGTTATTGAAGATGCGGATGTCAAGGCACTGTCCGCCCCTGCGCAGACAACCCACAAAGATGTTTCCCAGGAAGAAGTCCGCGTGAAGCCGACCCTGATCCGCAGACGCGCCAAGGTGGCGGAGCCCTCGGCCGAAGAGGCTGTAGAGGCCGCCCCGGCCGAAGCCCCCGGCAAGGAGGCTGCCGAGCAGCCCGCTCCCGCCGTAAAGGCGGAAGCCGAGGCCGAGGCGCCTGCCCCGAAACCCGCAAGGCCCGTGGCCGAGCCGACCAGGGCCAGGATCATCGAGGCTGCTCCCGTGAAGCCCGCGCCTGCAGCGCCTGCCGCAGCCGCAGCTGCCGCGGAGAAGCCGGCCCCGGCCCCGGTCGCGCCGACCGCACCGGCTGCCCCGGCACAGGCGGCTCCGTCCGCACCGGCCGCTCCTGCGGCACCGGCGGCACCGGTCGCCGAAGCCACCGCCGCACCGGCCGCACCGGCTGAGGAGGCGAAGCCCGCCGCCAAGCCCGAGGCCGCCGCTGTCCAAAAGGCCGCACCGGCCGAAGCGCCGGCCGCAGCAGCGCCCAAGGTCGAGGCCGAGCCTGAAAAGGCGACCGCCACCAGGGCGAGGATCCTCGGACGGGTCGAGATCCCGATCCCGGCACAGCGTCCCACCGAGCGTCGCGAGTATCAGCGTACCGCCCCCGGCGAGCGTCCGGCTCCGCGTCCTGGCATGCCGCGCGGCGTAGAGCGCCCCGGCACCGAGCGCCCGGCGCCCCGTCCCGGAGCACCCCGCCCCGGCGGACCTTCGGCACGTCCCGGCGAAAGACCGGCACCCGGTCGTCCCGGCGAGAGACCGTCAGGCCCCGCCCGTGGTCCCGAGCGTCCCGCGCCGCTCGCCCCGATCGATACCGCCGCACTGGCCGAGGAGCGCCGCAAAGGCAGGAAGGCGGCTCCCGCCCCCGCCACGGACTTCGCCAAGGCCGGCAAGAAGGGGGCCCCCGCAGCCAAGAAGAAGGAGGTCTTCAAGAAGCCGGATCTGCTCGACAAGCGCGAGCGGGTTTTCGAGCCCGGCCCCCGTTCCAAAGGCAAGAAGCGCTACGTGGAGAAGGTCCAGATCGGCAAGAAGACCGAGATCACGACACCCAAGGCGATCAAGAGGATCATCAAGATCACCGAGTCCATCACCGTCGGCGAACTCGCCAAGAGGATGGGGATCAAGGCGACCGACCTGATCCGCGCCCTGATGAAGATGGGGGTGATGGCGACCATCAACCACCCGCTCGACTTCGACACCGCGACCCTTTTGGCCACCGATTTCGGCTACGAGATCGAAAACGTGGCGCTCGACGTGGACGAGATGCTGGAGGCCGAGCCGGATACCCCGGAGTCGCTCATCAAGCGTCCGCCGGTCGTCACCATCATGGGTCACGTCGACCACGGCAAGACCTCGCTTCTGGACGCGATCCGCGAAGCGAACGTCATCGCCGGCGAGGCCGGCGGCATCACCCAGCACATCGGCGCCTACGACGTCGAGCTGAACGGCCGCAAGATCACCTTCCTCGACACCCCGGGCCACGAGGCGTTCACCGCCATGCGCGCCAGGGGAGCCAAGGTGACGGACATCGTCATCCTGGTGGTGGCAGCCGACGACGGCGTCATGCCGCAGACCCGCGAGGCGGTGAACCACTCCAAGGCGGCAGGCGTTCCTATCATCGTCGCCATCAACAAGATCGACAAGCCGGACGCAAGCCCGGGCAAGGTGAAGCAGGAGCTGATGGAGTTCGGCCTGGTCTCGGAAGAGTGGGGCGGCGAGACCATCTTCGTGGAGGTATCGGCCAAGAAGCGGACCAACCTCGAATCGCTTCTGGAGATGGTCCTCTTGCAGGCCGACGTGCTTGAGCTCAAGGCCAACCCGGACAAGCCGGCGCGCGGCACCATCGTCGAGGCGAAGCTCGACAAGGGTCGCGGCCCGGTGGCGACCGTCCTGGTGCAGGAAGGGACCCTGAAAGGGGGCGACTACTTCGTGGCCGGCGTCCATTACGGACGTGTCCGCGCCATGCAAAACGACAGGGGCGAGAAGGTCACCTCGGCAGGCCCGGCCATGCCGGTCGAGGTGATCGGATTCACCGGCGTCCCCGATGCCGGCGACATCTTCGTCGCCATGGCCGACGAGAAGCAGGCCAAGGAGATCGCGACCCACCGCCAGATCAAGCTGCGCGAGTCGGAACTCGCCAAGCACACCAAGCTCTCGCTGGAGCAGCTCTACGAGAAGATCCAGAAGGGCGAGGTGAAGGACCTGAACGCCATCGTCAAAGGGGACGTGCAGGGCTCCGTGGAGGCCGTGGCCGAGTCGCTCAGAAAGCTCACCACCGCCGCCATCCGCCTGAACGTGCTGCATGCCTCGGTCGGCGCCATCACCGAGACCGACGTGAACCTGGCCAGCGCCTCCAACGCCATCATCCTCGGCTTCAACGTGCGCCCGGAGGTGAAGGCCGCGGCCCTCGCCGAGAAGGAAGGGGTCGACGTCAGGCTCTACAACATCATCTACGATGCGGTGGACGACATCAAGAAGGCGATGGAAGGGCTCCTGGAGCCGACCTTCAAGGAGAAGTTCCTGGGGCGCGCCGAGATCAGGGAGACCTTCTCCGTTCCCAAGCACGGCATGGTGGCAGGCTCCTACGTCACGGACGGCAAGATCGTCAGAAACGCACAGGTCCGCCTGCTGCGCGACAACGTGGTGGTCTTCGAGGGGAAACTCTCCAGCCTGCGCCGCTTCAAAGACGACGTGAAGGACGTGGCTACCGGCTACGAGTGCGGCATCTCGCTTGAGAACTACAACGACATCAAGGTCGGCGACATCATCGAGTGCTTCGAGATGGAAAAGTTCGCCGGCAAACTGTAGTCAGGCGGATTCCTTCGACTGATTCCGACTCCTCCCTCCCCTTCGAGGGGAGGGTCGGGGTGGGGACCGGGTGCTTCCGGCAGCATGGCGGCAGCACCGATAGGCATAACCGGACCGGCAGCACCGGCTAAAAGAGAGTACTTCAAGACATGGTAAAACGTTCAGACAAGGTGGCCGAGGCGATCCACAAGATCGTCTCCGAGCTGCTCATCAAAGGACTCAAGGACCCGCGCATCGGGTTTGTCACCATCACCGGCGTGAAACTCACCACGGACATGAGGCAGTCGACCGTCTACTTCACCGTGATCGGCTCCGACGAGGAGAAGAAGAACACCGAGACGGGGCTGAACAGCGCCCGCGGCTTCATCCGCAAGGAGATGGGACAGGCGCTCAAGATGCGCTTCACCCCGGAGATCCAGTTCAAGTACGACACCTCCGTGGACTACGGCCTACATATCGAATCGATTCTGAAGGAGATAGGCACCAAGGATGACGGCGATAACAGCTGAGATAACGCAGATACTGGCCGAGATCGAGAAAAGCGCCACATTCCTGATCACGAGCCACGAAAGCCCCGACCCCGACGCGGTCGGCTCCTCTCTCGCCCTGGCCAACTACCTCTCGGCACGCGGCAAGGATGTCACCGTCTACCTGTGCGATTCGGTCCCCGAAAACTGCGCCTTTCTCCCCATGGCCGACCAGGTCTGCCAGGAACTGCCGGATCAGGATTTCGATGTCTGCTTCGTGCTGGACGTGGGCGAGTTCAGAAGGGCCGGCAGTGCGATCACCTCCAATAGCCGCATCGGCCGTTTCGTAAACATCGACCACCACCTGGGCTGCGACAACTTCGGTCTCCACAACCTGATCGACCCCAAGGCCAGCGCCACCGCCGCCCTGATCTACCGCATCATAAGGGCGGCCGGAGACGAGGTCGACTACCCCACAGCGCTTTGCATCTACACGGCAATCCTCAGCGACACCGGCAGCTTCCACTACTCCAACTCGGACCCCGAGGCGTTCGCCATCGCCGGCGAGATGATCTCCAAAGGGGTGAACGCCTGGGACGTCAACGAGAACCTCTACGAAAGCGAGCCGCTGCAGAGGATCGCGCTTTTGGCCCTGGCGCTCTCCGACCTCACCGTCTCGCCCAGCGGCGAGTACGCCTCGGTCACCGTGACCCTCGACATGTACCGGCAGACCGGTTCCACCGCAGAGGACACGGACCGCTTCATCAACTATCCCCGCTCCATACGGGGCGTGCAGGTGGCGCTCTTCTTCCGCGAGATCAGCGAGGGGCTCTTCAAGGTGGGCTTCAGGTCCAAGGGGAAGGTGGACGTATCCGCCGTTTCCGCCCATTTCGGCGGCGGCGGTCACCATAACGCCGCCGGGTGCAACGTGAAGGGGAGCCTCGCCGAAGTGAAGGCCCTGGTGTTCGACCGCCTGGAGAAGATGCGCGGATGCTGAACGGCTTTTTCGTGATAGACAAGCCGGCCGGTGTCACCTCGCACGACATCGTCGCCATGGTGCGTCGCGCCATAGGGCAGAAGAAGGTGGGTCACACCGGCACGCTCGACCCTTTCGCCACCGGGGTGCTCCCGGTCGCCGTGGGCGAGGCGACCAAGACCATCCAGTTCCTGGACGAATCGGAAAAGGAGTACCGGGCCGTGCTGCGGCTGGGGATCGCGACCGACACCCAGGACCTCACCGGGCAGGTGATCTCCGAGCGCGACTGGTCGCGGCTTACAGCCGCAGACCTGGAGCGGCTGGTGCCGCAGTTTCTCGGGCGCATCTCGCAGCTCCCCCCCATGTTCTCCGCCCTGAAGCGCGACGGCGTGCCGCTTTACAAGCTGGCCCGCAAGGGGATCGAGGTCGAGCGCGAGCCGCGCGAGGTGGAGATCCACACGCTGAGCTTCGACTGGATCCGGCTCCCCGAGGCGTGTTTCACGGTGCGCTGCTCGCGCGGCACCTACGTGCGCACCCTGGCCTGCGACATCGGCGAGGCGCTCGGTTGCGGCGCCCATCTGCTCGAGCTCAGGCGTACCCGCTCCGGCCTGTTCCGCGAGGCCGAGGCGATCGGCATCGAGGAGCTGGCCGGCTCCCGGCACCAGGAAAGCCTGCTTTTCCCGCTGGATCGGGCGCTGGGGCACCTGAGGCAGTTGCACCTCACCGAGGCGGGTGGCAGGAAGGTCGGCAACGGCGTGGCGCCGGGGGCATCGGACTTGAGCGAGCCGGTACTGGCAGAGCTTCGGCCGGGCGAGCAGGTGCGACTCTATCTGGCAGAGAGATTTGCCGCAGTGGCCGAGTGGGACAGTGTCAAAGGGCTGCGATTGTCAAGGGTTTTTAACTAGTATTCTCCTTTACACGTCGCGGCTTTTATGGTAAAAAGGTCGGATGTCACAGCTGCCGCGGCTTGACCTCGACGCGTGCAGAAATTATAACTTGATGGTCGAAGGGGGATAACTTAAATGCTGGAAACGGAAAAGAAGCAGGAAATCGTCAACGCTCACAAGCTGCATGATTCGGATACAGGCTCACCCGAGGTGCAGATCGCACTTCTTTCGGAGCGTATCACCTATCTGACAGAGCACTTCAAAACACACAAAAAAGACCATCACAGCCGTCGCGGGCTGCTGAAGATAGTCGGTCAGAGAAGGGGTCTTCTCGACTACCTGAAAAAGAAAGATGTGGAAAGATACAAGTCCATCATCGCGAAACTCGGTATCAGAAGGTAACGAAAAGGCAATATACCTCTGCCGGGGTATATTGCCTTTCTCTTTCACCATCGTAAGGGCCTTTGTGCCCTTTTCTTTGTTGGGGACGTGGATAAATCAGCTCTGCGGTTCGCGCCGCAAGGCTTCTTTCTCGGCGGCCCCAACACCAACCAACAGCAGTATCAGGAGGCCGGACAAATGGAACAAATAGTAAAAGCGCAATGCTGCGGCAAGACCATCACCATCTCGACGGGCAAAATCGCCAAGCAGGCAAGCGGCGCGGTCATGATCCAAAGCGGCGACACCATGGTGCTGGTCACCGCCGTCGCCATGAAGACCGCCAAAGAAGGGCAGGGTTTCTTCCCGCTCACCGTCAACTACCAGGAGAAGGCCTACGCAGGCGGCCGCATCCCGGGGAGCTTCTTCAAGCGCGAAGGCAGGCCCTCCGACAACGAGACCCTCACCTGCCGTCTCATCGACCGTCCCATCCGCCCGCTGTTCCCTGAAGGGTTCATGAACGACACCCAGGTGATGGCGACCGTGGTCTCGGCCGACAAGGACAACGATCCGGCGATCCTCGCCATGGTCGGCGCCTCGGCGGCCCTGATGGTCTCGGACGTCCCCTTCGCGGGCCCCATCGCCGGCATCAAGGTGGGCCGCGTGGACGGCGCCTTCGTCGCCAACCCGACCGCCGAGGAACTGGAGAAAAGCGACCTCGAGATCGTGATCGCGGCCTCCCAGGACGCCATCCTCATGGTGGAAGGGAGCGCCTCCGAGGTCTCCGAGAACGACCTTCTGGAAGCGATCTTCTTCGGCCACGCCGCCGTGCAGCCGGTCCTGGCGGCACAGCTCGAGCTGGTGGCCAAGGTCGGCACCGTGAAGCGCGTCATCCCGGCGCCGGTCGTCAACGCCGCCCTCAAGGAGCGCGTGAAAGCCATCGCCTACGAGGGGATGAAGCAGGCGGTGCGCATCAAGACCAAGGGCGAGCGCCACGACGCCATCGACATCATCTCCGCCGAGGCCGTCACCGCCCTGGTGCCGGAGTTCGAAGGGGCCGAGAAGGAGATCAAGGGCTTCATCGACGACCTCGAGTACGACCTGGTGCGCGAGCACATCATCAAGGACGGCGAGCGCATCGACGGCCGCGACACGAAGACCATCCGCGCCATCTCCACCGAGGTGAGCCTGCTGCCGCGCGCCCACGGCTCCGCACTCTTCACCCGCGGCGAGACCCAGTCCATCGTGGCAGCCACGCTGGGCACCTCGGTCGACGAGCAGCGCATCGACTCGCTCTACGGCGACTCCCGCAAGCGCTTCCTTTTGCACTACAACTTCCCCCCGTACTCCGTCGGCGAGACCAGCTTCAGGCTCGCCCCGGGGCGCCGCGAGATCGGCCACGGCATGCTCGCCGAGCGCGCGCTGCAGAAGGTGCTCCCGAAGCACGACGACTTCCCCTACACCATCAGGATCGTCTCGGACATCACCGAGAGTAACGGTTCCTCCTCGATGGCGACCGTCTGCGGCGGCTCGCTGTCCATGATGGACGCGGGGATCCCGATCAAGGCGCCGGTCGCCGGCATCGCCATGGGTCTCATCAAGGAAGGCAACGACTTCGCCATCCTCTCCGACATCCTGGGCGACGAGGACCACCTGGGCGACATGGACTTCAAGGTTGCCGGCACCTCCGAAGGGGTCACCGCGCTGCAGATGGACATCAAGATCGGCGGCGTGACACGCGAGATCATGCAGGCAGCACTGGCGCAGGCCAAGGAAGGGAGGATCCACATCCTGGGCGAGATGGCCAAGACCATCGCGGCCTCCAGAAGCGACCTCTCCTCCTTCGCACCGCGCATCACCACCATCTGGGTCAAGACCGACAAGATCCGCGACGTCATAGGCTCCGGCGGCAAGAACATCAGGAGCGTCACCGAGGCGACCGGCGTCAGCATCGACATCGACGACACCGGCAAGATCAACATCGCGAGCACCAACAAGGAAGCCTGCGACCTCGCCATCAAGATGATCAGAAACCTCACCGCGGAGGCCGAGGAAGGGAAGCTCTACATGGGCACCGTCAAGAAGGTCATGGAATTCGGCGCCTTCGTCGAGATCTTCCCGGGGACCGACGGTCTGGTCCACGTCTCCGAGCTGGATACGGAGCGCGTCAAGAACGTGACCGACGTCCTGAACGAGGGTGACCGCGTCCTGGTCAAGTGCATCGGCATCGACAAGCAGGGCAAGATCAAGCTCTCCAGGAAAGAGGCGCTGGGCGCCACTTTCACGGAATAATTGATCTTTACGGCAGCTGGTATTTTCAAGGTTTCAGGGTATAGTACTAGCCATGATAAAAAAGACCATCCTCGATAACGGTATACGCGTCATCACCGAGCGTATACCGTATGCCAGCTCCGTCTCCATCGGTATTTGGGTCGCCAACGGCTCCCGCCACGAACGGCGGGAGTCGAACGGCGTCGCCCACTTCATCGAGCACCTCCTCTTCAAGGGAACCGCACGCCGCAGCTCCCTGGACATAGCCCGCGAGATCGACTCGGTGGGCGGCGTCCTGAACGCCTTCACCAGCCGCGAATACGTCTGCTATTACGCGAAGGTGCTGGACAAGTTCCTCCCCAAGGCCGTCGATCTGCTGACGGACATCTTCCTCCATTCCACCTTCGACCCCGAAGAGATCGAAAAGGAGCGCCGCGTGGTGCTCCAAGAGATCAACATGATGGAGGACACCCCGGACGACCTGATCCACGACCTCTTTCACCAGCACTTCTGGATGGGACACCCGCTCGGCATGTCCATCCTGGGGGACGCAGAAAGCGTCGGCGGTCTCACCAGGGACGCCATCGTCGCCTACAAGGACCGGATGTACCGCGGCGACGACATCATCGTCTCCGCCGCAGGCAACCTCAAGCACGACCAGTTGCTCCTGCTGCTCAAGCAGCACCTGGGCTCGGTCCCCGGGGGGCACGGCCGGGTCGATGTGCCGCCGCCGGTCTATCAGCGCAGGATCGAGCTGGTCGAGAAGGAGCTGGAGCAGGTGCATGTCTGCCTGGGGCTTCGGGGGGTGCAGCAGAACCATCCCCAGCGCTACGACGCCTTCATCATGAACGCCATCCTGGGCGGCTCCATGAGTTCGCGCCTCTTTCAGGAGGTGCGCGAGAAGAGCGGCCTCGCCTACTCCGTCTATTCCTACATCGCCTCGCACGCCGACGCGGGATCCCTGGTCATCTACGCCGGCGCCAGCCCCGAGAACGGCGCGCAGCTTCTGGAGATCATGCTCAAGGAACTGCGGCGCTTCAAAGAGGAGCCGGTGCCCGCCGAGCAGTTGGACGGGGCGCGCGAACAGCTGAAAGGAAACCTCCTTTTGTCGCTGGAGTCGAGCGACAACCGGATGTCACGGCTTGCCAAGAACGAGATCTACTTCGGCAAGCCGCTGCCGCTCTCCGATATCATGGAGGGCTTCGACCGGGTAACTTCGGAAAGCATCCAACTGCTCGCCAGAGAGATCCTCGACAATTCCGCCCTTACCCTGGTCATGCTGGGACGGGTCGGCACCCCTTCGTTTGCACCTTCCGAGATCAATGTCTGAAATGAGCGGCTGCGCGGTCAGGATAAAGAGAGTGCGCCCGAGCTCCATCCCGTGCTACATGACGGAGCAGGCGGCCGGGGTCGACCTCCACGCGGCGCACTCTCTTTAT
>Ga0209317_1003203_pt1 | contig 10577 bp, 9 predicted proteins | sample RifGroB2_FD_183994 | JGI IMG/M metagenome (GOLD analysis project Ga0209317, IMG submission 183994) | Soil microbial communities from Rifle, Colorado, USA - Groundwater B2 (SPAdes) (version 2) | ecosystem: Environmental > Terrestrial > Soil > Unclassified | place: Rifle, Colorado | collected...
CCGGAGGGTTCAGCACCGCTTCCGGCAGAGTGAGCCGCCACAGCCGCTGCTTGGTCGGGTTGACCGGCAGGGTCCTGGCGATCTTGGCGGTGGCGATCCGGCCCTGCAGGTCGGCATAGGCCGGGAACCAGGTGTCGACCTCGGAGGGCGCGCCCATCGTGGTGCCCCAGATGGTGCGGCCGGGCTTGCCGAGACCCTGCATGGCCTGGAGCAGGACCATCATCCTCGCCCATTCGGTGCCGTAGGCCTGGCGGCAGGCGCCACCCTCGCCGCCGCGGGCTCCGCCGGACAAGACTGTGCGTTTTTTGGCCCACTCGCGGGCGAGCGCCCGGATGACTCGGGCCTTTACCCCCGACTCGTGCTCTGCCCACTCGGGAGTTTTCGGCTGGCCGTCTGTTTCACCCAACACGTATTTCTTGAATTCGTCGAAACCAACGGTGCGGTCGCGGACGTAATCCTTGTCATAGATATCCTCGGTAACCCAGACATGGGCAATCGCCATGGCCAGGGCGGTGTCGGTGCCGATCCGGGGGGCGATCCATTTGCCTTCCATGACGCCCGCGGTAAAATTGTGGAAGGGGTCGATGAAGACCATCTTTACTCCCCGCTCCTTGAGCCACTGGCGCCACAGGGCCGAATCCTGACCGGTGTAGGTGCCGCGGGTGGTGTCCGGGTCGTTCGACCAGAGGACGATCATCTCGGCGTTTTTGAGGGAATCCTCCAGCAGGTCGTACTGCTCAGGCATGCCGAGCCGCCAATAGAAGCCGTAGGTGTGGGTCGCCCCCCAGTGCCAGCCTTCCCAGCTGTCCGGATTGTCCATGACCGGGGTGAATTCGAGCAGGTTCATAAAACGGGCGAACGGCCCCATCTTATAGCCGACGATGCCCCAGTTGTGGTGGGAGGAGGTGAGTCCGGAAATTGCCGAGCCGCCGTAGTTTTCCTTCACCCGTTTGATCTCGGAGGAGACGATGGTAAGCGCTTCGTCCCAGGAGATCCGGACATAGGGCGATTTGCCGCGATTTTGCGGATTACGCTCGCCGTTCGGGTCGAAATCGACGCGCCGCATCGGGTATTTGATCCGCTCGTCTGAATAGAGTCTGCGCCGGTCGGCGTGGACGTAGGGGGCCAGGGCGAATTTTTTGGGCGGCGAAAATTTCCGACCGCCAGCTTCGATGGTCCACGGCTTGAAATCGGCTTCCGCCGCAACCAGGGGTCGCATGCGCGTTACTTTTCCGTCTTTCACATAGACGCTGACCGGCCCGGCGTTGGTACAGTTGGTAAATACCTGTTCACTCATCGTTTGCCTCCCGACATTGTTCCATCTTCATTTTATGCGCTGCAAAACTCTCAGTTATGATCATGAAAGTTGCGTATCATTTTACATGCAGAAGGGCATAATCCACAATCGTAATCTTTTTCACACCTATTCACGTCTCTGCAGATCAAGGTATCCTGCTCCGTTTTTCCCACGTTTCTGCCCTGGCAGACAGTTCTTACGCAAGAAATTCCAGCAACTCCCGTTACTCTGTGTCGTATACTGAAATACAATACCGACATATGGAACTAATAATACACTGCATCACAGACATGTCAAGGTCATTTTACATGTAATTATTTCCATCCAATATTATTCTAATTTCAATTAATTAGATAGGATGATGCCGGATAAACAACGAGTTTCGATCAGTTATTTTCTTGACAGAACGAAGCCAGTGATCTATCTAGTTGCAACATACGGAACAGACTATTACTGTGTGCAACATCCCGGCAGGGAACATTTCAACCTCCTCACGCCGGCTCACCACTATCATCCAGGAGTTACGACATTGCCGGATAAGAAAAAACAGCCTGGCGAAGACATCAGCTGCACTTCCGCCGAAAAGGCCCTGAACATCCTGCTGGCCTTCACCCCGTTCAACGCTGAAATGGGCACGACCGAATTGAGCCTCAAGCTGGGTTTGCATAAATCGACCACCAGCAGGCTGATAAAACTGCTGGTCGCGACGCACTTTCTGCAGCAGAATCCGCTTACCAAAAAGTATATGCTCGGCAGTTCGGCGGTGAAAATCGGCAGCGCCACCACCAAATCGCTCGACAGTAAGCTGCTTGCCGTGGCCCAGCCGTGCCTGACCGAACTCTCCCGGCAGCTCGGGGAAAGCGTGGCCCTGGAGATGCTTGCCGGCACCAAAGTGGTGCTGGCCCTGCACGTGGAGGGACCGAGCCATATCCGCTTCAATTTTCAGCAAGGCGAACAGGTGCCGATCAACGTCGCGGCCGGCGCCAAGGTGATCCTCTCCCACAGCGACCCCACCCTTCTGGAACTCTGTCTCGAGCAGGAGTTCGAACGGTTCAACGAAAACACTATCGTCTCCAAGGATGAGTACCGAAAACTCCTGCAAAAAATTAAACAAACAGGGATAGCCTACGATCACGGCGAGCGCTACAAGGACACCCATGCCATGGCCACGCCTATCCTGGGACTCGGCGGCGCCCCGAAAGCGGCGGTAGTCATCGCCGGCCCGGCCTTCCGCCTGACCGATCAGTTTTTGCAGGCGGCTGTGGCACCCTTGAAGGCCACTGCCGAGAAGATCTCCAGTCAACTGTTTTTCTGAGTCGTCTGCCTTTCCACCTCGTTCGGCCGCGTCACAATCATCCCAATCCCATCGCGTCCTGCGGATCGTCTCCCACACCACCTTCGCCAGCGATTCGATGAGCGTCATCCCGCTCTTTATCCTGATGGGGGCCTTTGCATTCGAAGCCGGGATGAGCGAGGATCTCTACCGTGGCCGTGCATACCATTTTCGGCAGTCTCCGGGGCGGTGGCCATGGCCCATCTTTCGGGAAGTGATACCCTTTTTGGTGGCCGAAGTTCTGGAACTGGTCCTCCTGGTCAGTATTCCGCAGTTATCCCTGTTCCTGCCGAGTTTGATGTGAGGAACGGGAGTCGCCGGTGAAATGGCAAAAGTCCGGAATGTGGATGAACAGGATCCTTCATCCGCCTTTCTTTTCTTCCAGTTCATCCCAGCGATGATACAACCGCTCGACCTCCAGCCGGGCCGTTTCCAGCTTTTGCCAGCACTCGTCGAGTTGCTGAGGATCGGAGGCGACATCAGGCCTCCCCATCATCTGCTCAAGCTCGGCTACCAGGTTTTCCTGGGTATTGATTGTCTCCTCGATCCGGTCGTATTCCCGCTGATCCATATATGACAGCCGGCCTTTGCCCTTGTCCTGTTCAGAGGCTTTACCGTTTTTCTGCCCGCTTTTTTCCTTGACCTCCTCTTTTTTTACCGGCTCCGGAAGATCCTCCAGCCACTGTTCGTAGTCGGCATAATAGGAGACGCCCTGCCGGCCGCCGAAGCCGAGCAGCCGGTGGCAGACCCGGTCAAGCAGGAAACGGTCATGAGTGACGAGAATCAGCGCCCCGGGAAATTCCACGAGGCTTGCCTCCAGCACGTCGAGGGAGGCAATGTCGAGATCGTTGGTCGGTTCGTCAAGCAGCAGGATGTCGGCAGGCTGCCGCATCAGGCCAGCGATGAGGATGCGTGCCTGCTCGCCGCCGGACAGCTGCCCCACCGGGGTCTCCAGCTGGTCGGGGCGAAAGAGAAATTTCTTGGCCCAACTCGCCACATGGAGCGATCTGCCGCAATAGATCAATGAATCGCCCTCGGGGGCCAGCGCCCGGCGCAGGGTCACCGAGGGATCGATGGCGGTGCGGTTCTGGTCGAAGCTGACGATCTTGACGTTGTCCGCCGTCTTGATCGTCCCTGCGTCGGGCAACACTTCCGCCTTGCCCTCCGCCCCGGCGATGATCTTCATGAGAGTCGACTTGCCGCAGCCGTTGCGCCCCAGAAGTCCCAGGCGGCTGCCAGGCGACAGGACGATATCGAGGCCGGAAAACAGCACCCGATCACCGTAGGCTTTGGTCAGTCCTTGTGCTTCCAGCAGCTTCCGGGTTTTCCGGCCGGTTGCCTCAAAGTCGATCTGGACCTTCGAGATCGCTCGGTTTCGGGCCTTGACCTCCGCCAGTTCGTCGGTCAGCTTGTATGCCTCGTCTATCCGGTATTTGGCCTTGGTGGCCCTGGCCTTCGGGCCGCGCCTCAGCCACTCGATCTCACGCCGGGCCTTGTTTGCGAGACGTTCCTCCTCTTCCTGCTGACCCTCGAGAAAAGTTTCCCGGGCCTCGAGAAAGCGCGAATACGACCCGTTGACCTGCAGCGTGCCTTCGGGATATACCGCCGACAACTCGATGATCCGGTTGGTGCAGTTTTCGAGGAAATGCCTGTCATGGCTGACCAGCAGACAGGCGGAAGGCGCCATCGTGCCGCCGAGCATCTTTTCCAGCCAGAGTATGCCTTCGATATCAAGATGGTTGGTCGGCTCATCCATGATCAGGACGTCTGGCGAAAGCAGCATGGCCCGGCAGATCGACAATCGCTTGCGCCATCCACCGGAAAGATTTCTGACCGGCACCTCGCTGTCCGGGAACTCCGCCCGGCTGATCACCGTGCTCACCCTGTTATATTTAACGGTTTCTTCGAGATCCTCACCCACAAGAGCCGCCATCAGGTTGGCCGCGACACCATCATCCTCAAGGAAGGCATCCTCCTGGGCGAGATAACTCAGGCGAACAAACTTTTGGCGCACGACCTGACCGCCGTCCGCGTCTTCCAAGCCGCAGAGAATTTTTAAAAGCGTTGATTTTCCCGACCCGTTCGGGCCGATAACGCCGATCTTTTCATTACTGTCTACCACCAGACTGATATTTTTGAAGAGGCTTTGCGCCCCGAACGATTTGGACAGATTTTTACAGGTTATGAGATTTGCCATGTATGCATTCTAGGGTGATAATATCGATGGAAAATTCCCACCGGAAGGCGAAGGGACATCAAATTGGCAGGAAATTTATCTAGGAACTTCAGGAAGTTGATCCAACCAGCCCGGATCGTCCGCAGGGCGTTTTCTTGTTGCTTTAATGACTTCTCCTTAGTATAAGCTATAAAAATTTCGAACGAAAATCCTAATACACGCACCATATAAAGAGAGAAGCGAAAACGAACATCATACTTGCAGTTTTCGGTATTCACAACTGTTTTGGGCTTGTTGCATGGAAGATCAACTCCACATTATTATCACTGCCGACAGGGGCAAAGTTTTCAGCCTGCCTTGCTCGCGAAAAAAACTCGCGATTCTTCTTATTCTCTCCGCCACGATCCTGCTTTTTCTGCTCGCCACCAGTATTTTCTCGATTTCGCTGTTCACCAAAAACCGGGCATTCTCGACCCAGCTGGACGAAGTGCGGGAACAACTCCGAACGAGCGCCGGACTCATCGCCGAACATCAACGGCTAGCCGAGGAACAACAACTGCGGCTGAAGTTGAAAGTTGCCAAGCTGGAACTCAGCAATGTCAGACAGGCCGTCGAATTCAAGGAAGAAAAAGAAGAAATCTTGTCGACTGCAGTAAGTGAACTCACGGAACGGAGCGAGCTGATCGGCCGAATGATCGACAGCATCGGCATTGAGGTGCCGCAGGGAGAAGAAGACAAAAACAGCGGCGGTCCGTTCATTAAGTATAAAGACAATGAACGGGACGAGCTTCTCTACAAGGCCGACCGGTATTTGAAAACCATCCGTTATCTACCCTTCGGCCGGCCGGTCGACGGACTCATCACCTCCGGCTTCGGCAGACGCAAGGACCCCGTTAACGGCCAGACCGCCCTCCATACCGGCATCGATTTTCGCAGCGCCAGAGGCAGCAAGGTCTACGCCACCGCCGACGGGGTGGTGAAAGAATCGTTTTTTAACGGCGGCTACGGCAACTTTCTGCTCATCCAGCACGGCAACGGTTACGCCACCACCTTTTCCCATTTACAGAAGTGTCTGGTCAAAACCGGGGAAAAGGTCCAGCGGGGCCAGCTCATCGGTCTGGTCGGCAATACCGGCCGATCGACCGGACCGCATCTGCATTATGAAATTACCCTGGATAACAAACCGATAAATCCTTATACTTTTATGCAAGTCGCCAGTTTATCGGAACCGCCTACCTCGTCGCCGGAGAAAGAAAAGTAATGGGAATGTTTGGCAAGACCGTAAATGTAGAGCAGGAAATGAAAAAAGTCGAAAGTGAGGCCATCTCCTCGATCATCGACAAAAGCATGACCATCAAGGGCGAAATCTCGTTCAAAGGCAAGGCCCGGATCGACGGAACCATCAACGGCAATATCGAGGGTGAGCATCTGATCCTCAGCGAATCGGGAAGGATCAACGGCGACATTGCGGTAGTCTCGTTCAACTGCTATGGCCACATCGAAGGCAATATCAAGGCCAATATGCTCACGGCCAGAAAAAGCTGCTCCATCACCGGAAAGCTGGAGGCGGGAAGTCTCACCGTCGAACCCGGAGCGGCGATGAAAGGTGAGATCCAGGTAGCGGTCCAGGAACTGAAGACCACGGAAAGAGTGGCCGCACCGCAGGCCAGCGGTTCGGATAAGACAAACAGCACACGCAACTGAGTCCGAATAACAGGTATCTGTCATGCCATTACGTCCACCCAGGGTAGCGAATCTCCTGAAGTGCCCCTATTGCGGCAATGAGAAAAACTTCTTCGAGATTTCCGACGACGTCATAACCACGACGCACTATATCCAGAACGAGGACGGCAGCTTCACCATCGAAGAAAAGAGCTCCCAGGCCCTTGGCGATGTCAAGCTCTTCTGCGGCAACTGCGAAGAGGACCTTTCCTCCTTCTATCAAAGATTCTCGGAGATGATTTTTTGAACGATCCGCCTACCGTCGTCAAAAACAATCAAACCCTTTTCGCCTCCTACAACCAACTCAAAAGAAACGATATCATCTTCGGCCGCATTCGGCTGAACCTTGGAGAAGAGCATCTGCTGACCGATCTGGTCGAAAGGGGCATCCGACTCACTCCCTCGGCTACCTCGCAGCTGGCCAGTCGCTCGAAGGTCTTTCAGGCCAGGATATTCGGCGACTTCATGCTGACGGACACCCTGGCAATCTACGACCTGCACAGCCTCCTGCTCGCCACTTCACTGTACCGAAAACAGCAGCACACGAAAGTTGTCATGAAACACGACCGGAAGAACGGCGGCGTGGGCATCCATCTGTTCAACGACATCGAGGAACTGTACAATCTGGCGAGTTGTACCGCCTGCTCGTTCCCTTTCGTCGTTCAGCCGTATCGGGACAGGTACCGGGACCTGCGGGTGATCATCCTCGACGACTATGTTGAAGCCTACGAGCGGATCAACCCCGACAATTTCCGACAAAACCTGCACTGCGGCGGCAGAGCCTCTCCGCATACGCTGAGCGACCGGGAACTGACGTTCTGCCGGGAAATCATGCAGCGGGGGAGTTTCCCCTACGCCCACCTCGACCTCATGGTCACGGACGAACGATGCTATCTTACGGAGATCAATCTGCGCGGGGGATTGCGGGGGGCGAAGATTTCCGGTGAAGAGTACCGGAAGAAAATTCATGCCATAGACGAGCGGCACCTGGCGAGTCAAATGGCCTGACATCTCGGCGCATCAGCATCATCCGTCCGGCCGTATCCGTTCAGGCAGCGTTCAGCTACTTTCTGCTGCAAGCTGAACCCTTACCGGGCTAAGCACAATAAAAAAAGGGGACAGTGCAGCAGCACCATCCCCTTTTCAAATTCAAAAACGAGCCGGTAGAGTATCAGACACAACCGGTCGGTTTGGGAAGGCCAGCCATTTTACAGGCTCCCTTGCCAGGTCCGGACGGGAACAGCTCATAGATTCTCTTGAGCGGGAAGCCGGTGGTTTTGGAGAGGATACGAACCATAGGGGCAATACCGTTCTTTTTGTAGTACTCCTGCAGAGCGTCGATAACTTTGTTGTGCTCATCGGTCATCTCGGTGATGCCTTCAACACCTTTAACATAGTCAACCCAGTCCTGGTTGAAATCGTCGCCTTTGAGCAGGAAACCATCCTCATCTACTTCGAAACTTTTACCATTGTGTTCAATCGTTGGCATTGCAACCTCCTTAGAATATTATTTTATAGCTTTCGCCGTTTTATAATTCAGTGACCTTGACTAGCGCTTATTACTATAGCAAAAACATTTTGTCAAGTGAATGAAGAATCAATTCTCAGCCGCTTTGAAATGTATAAATCCGTAAATAAGCGTTAAATATCGACAGTATGTCCTGACTTGCAATAAATTCACTTACTGCTCTGCCGCGCCCTATGTGCGAGATTGTCCTGCCTGGCAATGCAAGGCGGATGAGATCCGGGAAATCGGTCGTCCCCTCCCCTTACCAACCGAAGAATTCGTCTGCCAGGAGCCGGGACGGTTCACGGCAGAATTCCCGCGGCGAATCATCGGTACCGCCACATTCTATTAACGGAGCGGGACGGCGTTGTAAAGGATTTTTACTTGCAGAGGCGAAAAAGAAAGAGTAAATCGAACTGTTACCAATCCATTGGCCTGGTTTTTCGGCGAAAAGCCTTTATCGTTGTTGAAATCCGGCCTTTACAGGTCCTTCTTAACCCACACCGATATTAACTCTCCATATGTTGCAGATACTCCGTCAAAAAGCTCAATCCACTTTCATCCAGATAATCGTCGTCATCATTGCCCTGGTTTTCATTTTCTGGGGCGTCGGCAGCAACCTGGGCGACAGTCGTCAGGCTGCTCTGGTCGTCAACGGCGAGGAAATCACTTTCCAGCAGTTTCAGAAGACCTACGATGACGCCTATCAGCGGCTCAGCAGCCAGTTCGGCGGCAACGTACCCAAGGGTTTTGCCGAAAGCTTCGGCCTGAAACAGCAAGTCATCAATCAGCTGGTCCAGACGACCCTCCTGCGGCAGGGGGCCGCCGAGATGGGCATCAGGGTGAGCGGCGACGAAATCCGGGAGTTCATCCAGGGAATGGTGCAGTTCCAGGAAAATGGCGCCTTCAGCATGGAACGCTACAAGGCCATCCTCGCCGCCAATCGGATGGCGCCCACCAAATTTGAACAATCCCTGCGTTTCGACCGGCTCTCCGAGGTCGCCGCGGAGGAAATCGGCCGCTTCGCCTCGGCGGTGACCGATTTCGAAATCCAGGATGCCTACAGCCGTATCAATGAAAAGGTCTCGGTCAAATATGTTAAACTCTCTCCCGGCGTTTTCGCCGAGAAGGTGGCAGTCGACGATGAGGCCCTTGCCGCCTGGTTCGAGACGGCAAAGGACAAATACAAGAGCGAGCCCCGGATAAAGCTTAAGTATCTGTTCTTTTCCCATGACGAAATCGGCAGGAAGATAACCATCGACCAGGCCAAGATCGAGGAATTCTATCAGAATAACATCGACACCTTCAGGGAGCCGGAACAGCGCCATGCCCGTCACATCCTGTTCAAGGCTGGAGAGGACGATTCCGCCGAAGTGCATGCCGAGAAGGCCAAAAAGGCCGAGGAAGTGCAGCAGCTGGCGAAAAAAGGCGGTGATTTCGCGGCACTTGCCCGCGAGCACTCGGACGATCCGTCAAAGGGCAACGGCGGGGATCTCGGTTTCTTTGCCAGGGGCAGAATGGTACCCGATTTTGAAGACGCGGTCTTTGCCATGCAGCCGGGAACCGTCAGCGAAGTGGTCAAGACGCCCTTTGGCTATCACATCATTCAGCTGGTGGAAATCAAACCGGCCAGTACCCGGCCTCTAACGGCCGTGACCGAGGAGATTACCCGGACCCTCCAGCAGAAGGAGGCCGAGAGTCTGGCCTTCCAGATGGCCAATGAAGCCTACGAAGGGATCATCGGTGCCGGCAGTCTCGGCCAATATGCCGAGACCCACAAGGATATCCCCATCGCCGAAACCGATTTCTTTACCAAGAGCGATGCGCCGGCCGTGCTGAAAAAAGACCCGCAGGTTCTCGAAAAAGCCTTTGAACTGAACAAAGGCGAACTGAGTTCCCTGATCAAGGGTACATCGGGCTATGCGATTCTTTTTGCCGAAGACCTTAAGGAACCGGAACTGCCCCAGTTGGCCGAGGTGAAGGATAAGGTCCTGGCCGATTATAAAAAAGCCAAATCCCAGGAGCTGGCGGAAGCGGCGGCGGAAGAGCTGGCCAGCGGCCTCCGCGAAGGTAAAACAATCGAAAGCCTGGCAGAAGAGAAAGGCCTTGCCGTGCAAGAGTCCGGCTTTCTCGGCCAGAATGAAAAGAACGGCAAAAGTCCTTTCCCGATCTCGCTCATCCGGGAGGCCTTCCTGCTCTCCCCGTCATCGCCTGCGCCCGAAAAACCGGGACGAGAGGGTGACGATTTCTATGTCTATACCTTTCTTGACCGGCAGATCGCGACCATGCCGGCCGAGAACAATGAAGAGATGAAAAAATACCGTGAGAACCTGCAACGCTTCAAGCAGCAGCAGTTGATCTCCGCCTGGCTGCGGCACATGGAAGTGAATGCTGAGGTGACTCAGCATAAAAGCCTCTAATGCGAGGGCTGAGGGCTGAGGGCTGAGGGCTGAGGAACAATATTTCACTCAGTCCTTCCATGAGAAGGCTTGTCAAGCTCCCTGTTCGACGTGACGAACCATTTTTCCGCAAATCCCATGCA
>Ga0209317_1003205_pt1 | contig 10574 bp, 8 predicted proteins | sample RifGroB2_FD_183994 | JGI IMG/M metagenome (GOLD analysis project Ga0209317, IMG submission 183994) | Soil microbial communities from Rifle, Colorado, USA - Groundwater B2 (SPAdes) (version 2) | ecosystem: Environmental > Terrestrial > Soil > Unclassified | place: Rifle, Colorado | collected...
GTTGCGGCAGTTGTTCGGTCCGGATGCCGCAACCGGCGAAAGCATCGGCCAAAAGCGGCGTGCCGAATTTGCCCATGGCCGGCACCAGCAGCTTCACCCTTTTGTCGGTAAGTCCGACCCGTTCCCCGCCTGCGGTACGGATGGCTGCGCCTCCGGGTTTATACTCCATGGCGGCGGTCGTACCCTTGTCCTTGTAGGCTTTTACAAACGATTTTCCCAGTTTGCGGCAGGTGCCGACAATATCGAGGAAGGCCTCGATCCGCGTTTCCAGTCCGGCATCGGCAGTGTGGCTGTCGAGTTCCAGGGTGAGGCTCGGTTTTGCGCCCATGGTGTCGCGGAAATAGGTGATGATGAAGGAATCCGGTCCGCAGGAAAAATTGGTGATATAGGCGGCAAAGAGCTGCGGGTGTCCCGCGACGAACCGGGCGCAGCGGAGCAGGCTATCGCCCATGGCCCAATACATGTTGATCTCCTCGTCCAGGTTTTGATCCTCAAAGGGTAAGAGATCGAAGGGGACGATCGGCACGCCCCGGGTGGCAAACTTCATTGCAATGCCTTTGTTGGCGATGTCGGTGAAGCTGTTGTACGGCCTGCCGAAAAGGACCACGGCGAACCGGTCCGGGCTCTTTTCGAGGTCGGTCAGGAATTTTTGGCCGATTTCCTTCAGCTGCCGTCGGCATTTGGTCTGTTCCTCATGCGCGCAGGCAAAGGCTTTTCGGCCTTGGGGAGCGGTTCGACCGAGCTTTACGGTCAGTTCCCCGAACACCCGTTGCTGGTCATGAAAACCTGCGGAAAAATCGAGGGTCGGCGACAGCGTGGCGGGAGTCTCCAGTTCCCGGAAGGCGCTTCTCAGGTAAAAAGGTTCGCTCTGGACAAAGACGCAGGTGCAGGACATCTCGCCGTTGCCGGAGGGAATGCCTATGATGTGGGGCAGCAGGGTGAAATCGGCCGCAAGTTCGAGCATGTCCGCGAGATAGCCGTGGGCGAGTTCGGCCGGATAACAGAACTGGGCGCCCCGCCGGGCGATGCCGGCGGGGGATACGCTCTTCGGCAGGATGAGGTTCATGCCAAGTTCCTCAAGATAGCGCCGGTAAAAGGGATAATAGGTGTTGATCAAAAACGACCGATTCATGCGGACGGTGGGGCGAGCGTGCTCTGTCTCCGACTCTTCCCCGGCAAAAATCAAATTCTGGCGGGCGGCGACCAGATTGCAGCCGCTGCTGTCGATGTCGGCGTTGCGGAGCATGTTGTCGTAGCGGTTGCAGATGCCGCCGAAGGGATAGGTTTTGCCGGCCAGGGTAATCCGCGCGATCTCGCACTTCCGGTCGCATTTTTCCTTGCCGCCGCCGCAGATAAAGGGTTTTTCGTAGCCGACCTCGCGTGTGGCCAGTACTTCGAGGTCGAAGACTGCCGGTTGGATGAGCCCCTGTTCGAGCCGCTTTTCGACTTCAAGCGCGACCCCGAAGGCCCCGATCAGGCCTGGATCGGGCGGGACGATCACTTCCTTGCCGGTGAGGGCGGCCATGGCCACGGGCACTGCCTGGTTGTAACAGACGCCGCCCTGGATAAAGATTTTTTGACCCACCGGCCGATTGCCCTTGACCCGGTTGATAAAGTTGAGGGCCACGGAGTAAACCAGGCCGGCGACGATATTTTCGGTCGAGATCCGCTGCTGCACGCCGTTTTTTATGTCCGAGCTGATGAAGGCGGCGCATTGGTCGCTGAAATTGGGCGGTTTTTCACCAAGGAAGGCCATGTTGCCGATGTCGCTCACCTCAAGCCCCAGGCTTTCCCTGGCCGATTCTTCCAGGAAGGAGCCGGTCCCGGCACTGCAGGCCTCGTTCATGGCATAATCGTTGGGGACGCCGTTGGCGAGATAGGTGTACTTGGCATCCTGTCCGCCGAGTTCGAGAATGGTATCGACCTCCGGGTCGTAGAAGGCGGCGGCCGTGGCGTGGGCAATGATTTCATTGACGACGCCGGGGGTCATGGCATGGAGGCCGGCAATCTGGCGGCCGGAACCGGTCACGCCGACCGCCTCGATGACAACCGGCACACTCAGTTGATCCCAGAGGGACCGATAGACATTTCTTGCGGCACCCACCGGATCGCCGTTCGTGCGCAGATAGGCGGAGGCGAGAACCTCCTTGTCGTTGCGCCGCAGCAGTACGCCCTTGGTGGTGGTGGAGCCGACGTCCAGGCCGAGGATCGTATGGTCGCCTGCTTCAGCCTTGCCGTGCGGCCTGTTTTTGTAATGCACCAGATGCCGGAAGGCGGTGAGCGGCTTGTGGAAAGAAAAATTGCAGGCGTTGTCGCAGAAGAGTCGGTCCCGTCCGGGGTAGGGACGCGGAGCATGGTCCAGCGCCCAGAGCGCCGCGCCGAGCGCCTCGAAATAGGCGGCTTCGGCGGGAATATAGAGATTGCCGATCTTTTGCCGGAGGTAATGGACCATGCCTGTATTGCCGGCGCAGCCGCCGACCAGCAGAACGTGACCGATGTCGAAATCTTTTATGAGCTCCAACAGTTTATCTGCCATCATGCTGGTCAGCCCGGCGACCACCGCGTTTTTTGCCACCCCTTTGTTGAGGGCGTGGGTGCAGTCACTCTTGCAGAAAACTGAGCATCGCCCGGATATCCTGAACGATTTTTCCGGCAGCTCCATTGCAGTGGCCTCGGCCAGCGGAATATCCATCCGGCGCAGCTGCTGCAGAAAGAAATCGCCGGTGCCGGCCGCGCATTTGTTGCCGGTGTGGATGTTGCCGATACAGTTCAGGTCGTCGAGGTGGTAAACCAGAAAGGTTTCACCTCCGGCCGAAATTACCAACCGGTAGGGATGATCCGCGGGCAGGATATGCCCGACTGCGAGTTCGGTCGCTTCGGGTTCGGAGATGGAGGAGAGATTGAGGGAGTGACGGAAGTTGCGCCCGGTGACACAGAGCTTTTTTTCGGTCAGGTTGCCGGTTTCCTGCAGCAGGGCATCGAGACAGTCCCGGACGCTGCCCTGATGAGCCTTTGCAGCATGTTTGACGATTACGGGCGGTGTTCCCGCCCGCCGTTCAACCTCGACGAGCGACACAGTTGAAGCACCAAGACATATTCCCAGCGAATGCTCGACATCCTTGTGCATGGCTCCGATCCTCTTACCCCGTACGGGTCACTAGTACCTGAGAAATTCATTTCTTGTTTTTAGAAAGAATTTCGTGAAGGTACTCATTCCCCTTGTCGGGGAAATTGGAAAAATGGAGTAAAACACAGCCGTGAAGATTCTCTATTCTAGTCAATAATCGGTTTGAATTCACCTGGTAAAGTGATATTGTTCGGATCTTTGTCGGAATTGACAGATTTTCTCAGTCTATTGGACGGAAGGTATGCAGTACGTTGGGAATGGTTAGGCCGAAGCTGTTATTTATACGCTGAATGGGGCAATGTCGCCGAAAACTTTTCCACAAAGCCGCTCGGCCGGTAACTCAGTTTGGCATGGCGGAGCCCTTCCTCGCCCAGATCCTGCTCGCGGTTGATGGTGGTATAGCTTTCGCCGAGAATCCCGGCGAAAGCCTGATTGATAAATTGATAAATGCCCTTGTAACGGTTGAGGGCTTTTTCGAAGTGGATGACGAAACTGGTGCCGCAGGCCAGTTCCTCGCCGAGCGTAAAGGCCGCAGGCTGTCCGTCTACATAGTAGATGCCGCCGCATAGCTGCAGCTCTTCGGACTTTTCCAGGGCCTCGCGGGCGGCTGCATAGTCGCCGGCAGAGTCGTGCTCGTTGCGCCAGGCCTCCAGGATGCCGATGGCATCGCCCAGCAGCTCAGGCAGCAGCGGCCGGCCCTCCCAGTTGAAATTATTCAGGAACCCTTTGATAAGGTTTCTTTTCTTTTGAAATTTCCGCCCGGTCAGTTCGGCCAGTTCCCGCCGCAGGTACAAGTAATCGAAATTGTCGCGGTCCTCCGTGACCACAAAGCCCATGGCTTCAAGAAATTCTTTTTGCGATGCGGCCACGCACTTCATCCTGCCATGGTTGGTCATCAGCAGGTCGAGGAGCGGCTTCTCCGGCAGACCGAAGGGCGACATGAAGAAGGGATGGCCATGGTCATTGCCGAGGATGACAATTCGCCCGTCGGACAGCCGCGAGAGCAGGTAGTTGTGTGCCGCCCGAAACAGGTAGATGTTGGCAAAGGTGAATTCGGATATCCCGTCCGGCAGGGCCTGAAACAAGGGGTGGAGGAGGGGGCGAATCGCCATGGTTACGGCTGCGGCAGCCGGATATTCGGGGATCATATCTCTCAAGCCATCAGGAAAAGAATGGTGCTGGCGAAATATCATGCTCTGTTCGTTTTTCATAACGCCAACAACATAATACACATCGCCAGGCACGCCCGGAAAATTTTTCGTATAACGCCCTGGTACGCTTTGACGAGCGCATTTTGCAGAGTACGGCATTTCTGTCCTGAAATTTGAAATCGTTTATTGGGTGACAAGTCCCTGTTATAACCATTTTATGGATATTCAACAGGCTATCAACCTGGAGATTAATATCCGGTTTCATGAGGCCGGTATAGAATTCACCTATCCGCGTTAAACCATCAGCATCGCCTGAAGACCTGGCAATTACAGGGATAACATTTTAATCCTCCCCGATTCCACCGAGTTTCCTTCTCCCTTTCATCCTCACGCCTCTTCAAAAAAACCAGCATGGCTTGACTTCCTATTTTATTTTTCCGATAGTTCTGGAAGGTCAATGTTTTTGATTTGAGACTAAAATTTTACTGTAAAGGAGCATTTCGATGAAACTGAGAAAGGTGTTGGCGGTGGGAGCGGTTCTCTGTCTGTGCGGACAAACGACGGCCTGGGCAACGACGTGCAGTAAAGAGGAAGTCAAAACTGCAGTCGATAATGCCGTGCAGATACTGGAGCAAGAAGGCGAGGCCGGTCTGGAGAAGGTCAAGGCCATCCGTTTCTGCAACGATAATTATGTCTTCGTGAACGACATGAAAGGCAAGACGTTGATGCATGTCAAGCCGGAATTGATAGGAAAAGTCTTGATAGGGTTGAAAGATGATAACGGCAAACGATTCTTCGCCGATTTTTCAGAAACCGCAAAATCCAGCCAGGCAACCAAAGAGAGCACCACATATGCCAACGGCAGCGGGTGGGTCGACTATCGCTGGCCGAAGCCGGGCGAGCAGGCGTTTTCGCAAAAAACCTCTTATGTGAAGGGTTGCCTGATGGGCAATGAAAATGTTTATGCAGGGGCAGGCATGTACTTGGAATAAATAGGATCTCCAGTGGAAACCGGGGGAGACTTCTCCCTCCGGCCAAAGGGTTGTACCTTGAGGCCGGAGGGATATTGTTTGGCGAAACGAGAGGAAGTGTGACAATGAACGTCAAAAGTCTACCGCTTTGGGTGAAGACGTCGATGGGGTCCGTGGCCATCCTCGTCCTCTTTGGGGTCAGTGTGCTTTTCTGTATTTTTAATCTGAACGGCATCGCCGCGAAAGTGCAGCTTTTCAATCAAGCGGGCAAACTGGCGGAATCGATCTACACGGCCCAGGACTTTCAGGGCACCTATCTGCTTCGCCAGGACGATGCGCAGGCCGAGGCCTTCAAGGACAATATGAGCCGGGTCAAGGAACTGGGCGATCAGCTTCAGGCCGAGGTTCAGGACCGAGCGCTGTTGAGTCATTTGCAGTTGTTGTCCGACAATATCCTCCTGTACAACGGTTCTTTCGATAAAGTAGTCGGCAACACCAAGCAGTTGAAAAGCCTTAAAGGGACCCTGACACAGGCGTACGATACCACCACCCAATTGCTTGTCGACAAGGTCAAGACCCCTCTGGAAGATCGGAAAAACAACGCACTCATTGCCGGCAAAGAACTCACATCCTATGAGCAGGAACTGCTCTCGGTCACGGAAAAACTGTTTACCTTGATGGTGACCACCCGTCTTGCGGAAAACAACTATTTTCTCCATGAAGATAACCAGGCCATGAAGCGGGTTGTCGATGGCATGAAGTTCGCTGCCGAAACGTTTTCGGAATGGTCGTTCCTGGCCGAGGCCCTCGATGATAAAGATATCAAACAGGTGCCTCCGCAGATCCGGCAAGCGATGGCCATGTACAGCGGCTCGCAATTCGAGCAGATCGCCAAAATTTGCGAAGAGAATCGACGGCTGACCGACGGCATGCTGAAACAAAAAGACGAGATCCTGGCCTTGATCAGGGATTTCAAACAGGGGACGGCCGTGTTGATGGATACGGCAAAAAGCACGGCGTCAAAGAGCATTACACTGTTGCTGGCGCTCGGTTTGCTGCTTGGTAGCGGCATCTCGCTTTTCACCGGTTTTCGTACCACCAGACCGATAAAAAACATCGTCAACATGCTGAAGGACATTGCCGAAGGCGAAGGCGACCTGACCCGCAAACTCACGGAAGATCGAAAGGATGAGTTGGGCGAACAAGCCAAATGGTTTAATGTCTTTGTCGAAAAAATTCATACCCTCGTCAAAGAGGTTGCCCATATCACCGAGAAATTGAACGGCTCGTCAATCGGCTTGGCAGATCTTGCCGGCCAGTTATCGACGAGTGCCGGTCATATGAAGACCCGTTCCAATAACGCCGCTGCCGTGACGGAGGAGATGAGCAATAATCTGCAGTCTGTGTCCAGCACTATGCAGCAGGCCTCGGGAAATGTGGAGTTGATTGTCCGCTCTGCAGAAGAGATGAACAAGACGATTCAGGAAATCGCCAAAAACTCGGAGAAGGCTCGGATAATTGCCGCCCAGACCGTAACTCAGACGGAAACGGCCTCGCGGCAGGTGAATCAACTGGGGCAGACCGCCGAAGAAATCGGCAAGGTGACGGAGGCGATTAACGAAATTTCCGCCCAGACCAACCTCCTTGCGTTGAATGCCACCATCGAAGCGGCCAGAGCCGGCGAGGCTGGCCGGGGATTTGCGGTAGTTGCCAACGAAATCAAGCAATTGGCTGGACAAACGGCTCAGGCTACCGTAGAGATCAGGTCACAGATCGACAGTATTCAGGGTGCCACTCAGGGCGCTGTGCAAAGCATCGGGGAGATTTCTGCGGTAATAAGTGAGGTAAGCAACATAATCATTACCATTTCGACCGCAATTGACCAACAGTCGGTGGCAACCAGCGAGATCACCAGTAATGTTGTCCAGACATCGGCAGGGCTTGCCTATATCAACACTCATATTATGCAAAGCGCCGAAAAAGCAGGTTTCGTTTCGGCAGATATCACTCAAGTAGATCACGCTGCCGGACGGATATCCGAGAATGGTTCGGAAGTCGATCAAAACTCCCAGGAGCTCCTGCGTCTCTCGGAACAACTGAAGACCTTGGTCGGCAGATTTGTCATCAATTGACATTTTTCTTTTTACCTTGACAGGACACTGGTTGCGCCGGGCCAATCGGCGGTCTTGCCCGGCAAGTTGACAAGGCGGCGAAGCAATCTTACCTCTTGTATAAAACCTAACTAACTATCGGCATCACGAATAGGTTTTTGCCGTACAACCAAGAGGAGGAGCAGTCATGATCGGATTAGCCGTCATATTTCTTATCATTGCTATCGTCGCGGGTGTAATGGGTCTCACTGGTATTGCGGGTACTGCCGCAAATATCGCCTGGATTCTCTTTATCGTAGGTCTCATTCTTGCCGTAGTGTTTGCCGTCCTCGGACGAAGGCCCCATATCTGATAGCACGTTTCGGTGAAGCATAATCAACCAAGGGAGGAAGTAATGGCAACTTACAGGATGATTCTCGCTGTTGTTTTTTCAAGCTTTCTCGCTTTAGCCACTGTCTCCTGCGATGGGGACAAACCGCCCGAGAAAACCGGAGAGAAAAAGGTTGAACAACCCACGCAGCAACCCACGCAGCAACCCGGCGGGACACAACAACCCGGAGTGACGCAGGAGCCCGGTCAGACAACGGGAGAGAAACCTGCGGAGCCTGGAGCGCCAAAGAGTCAATAAGGCTGAGATTTCCGCTTTCCTTCCATACCCCGATCCGCACCACTCCTGTTTGTGGTGCGGATCTCAGGGCCGTTCCCTCATGTGGGTAGCAATATGATCGGAGGAGAAAATATTTTGTTCTATCGGTGAAATTTGTCATTACAGTATATGATCATTGGGTATGAAAACGAACCCGAAGGACAAGACACCTTAGAAAGAATTTCTTGAAGGGACTTATCTCCCCTTGTGGGGAGTTACCCCGAAAGATCCTATGTCACGACTCGATTTTTTCCTCGCTCGAATTGTTCCCCTGGTAGTGATATGCTGCTTTGTTCCACTCTCTTGTATTTCGGCGAATGCCGTACAGGATGATCAGCTGGCCCATGCCGTTCAACTTCGGGAGAATAACAGGGAAGTTGAGGCCCTGCAGTTATTTGAGCATATTCTGGCGGAGGAGCCGGATAACTATCAGGCCTTGCTCAATGCGGGATTTCTGCATTTTCGCCAGGGCTGGCTGTACCGGGAGAAAGGATCGGAAGAGCAGAAACAGCACTATCTGAAACTGGCAGCCTATGCCGAGCGGGCACTCCTGTTGAAGCCTGAGGACTATCAGGCAAGACTCCTCCAGGTGGTGGCCAAGGCAAAGACGGCTGGTTTTATGCCGTCCGGCGACCAGGTACGCATCGTAAGGGAACTGCATCGGGAACTGCCGGTGCTGATAGCCTCAGCCCAGGACGATCCCGACCCCATCTATATCTTCAGCTGGCTGAATCTGAAGGTCGGCGCAGTCGGCTCTTTGGAAAGAATGCTGGCATCGATGTTTTTCGGCGGCTTGCCGGAAGAACTGACGACCGATAATGCCGTGGCTCTCATGCAGAAGGCCATCGAACTGCGCCCCGACTATTCTGTTTATTACTATGACCTGGGTCTCTTTCGGCAACGGCTCGGGCAGGCTCAAGAAGCCCGGGAGTTGTTCGAAAAGGTCCTGGCCATGAAGCCGAAGACTCCGGAAGAAAAGGTATACAGAAAATGGGCGGAACAGCGGCTGATGGAACTGGCGAAGGATGAAAGCAGGTGATGACCGGATATTTGGTCAATCCGTCCAGATGTCCGAGAGAAGGGAAAAGAGGGCCTGAAGTACCGGTTCGTCCTTGCGCCGTTTCAGACAGGCGATGGACAGGGTGAGCGAGAGCCGCTCCTTTTTCCAAATGGCGTAATTTTTCGCAATTCCATCCCGCTCAACGTCCTCTTTGGGCAGAAGCGAAATGCCGGTGCCGGCTTTGATCATGCTTTTGATGGTCGCTTCCTGATCGATGAGAACGACTTGGGCGGGGAAGAGGCCGTGGGCTTTGAACAACCGTTCCGCAACGTTATGAAAAGGGCAGTCGGCAGGGGTCATGATCCACGGAAACCGGCCGAGTTCGGCCGGTTCGGCATCCTGCAGCCTGTCCTTCCAGGCGATGGGCCCCGCGATCACCAGTTCGAGGTTTTTGAGTTCCGCGGCAAAAATCTTCTCCGAGCTGTTTTCCCCGTACATGAAACCGGCATCGAGCAGGCCGTCCTCCAGTTTGTTCAGCACCTCGCCGGTCATGCACTGCAGAATATGCAGGGTGAGGTGCGGATGCCTGGCCTTCATAACGCTGAACAGGTCGGGGATGCGCAGCGAATCCGCGCCGGTATTGATGCCGATTCGCAGTTCGCCGGTAAGCGTCTCCCGCAATGTGCCGGCGTGACTCACCATCTCCCCCACCACGGCCAGGGCCCGGTCCGCGTGCTCCTTCAGGACCTGTCCATCGGCGGTAAGAATCATTCCTTTCGGGGTGCGCTGAAAAAGGGTCACCCCAAGTTCGTCTTCCAGGGCTTTGATATGGGCGCTGATCGCCGGCTGACTGGCGTGGAGCCGTTTGGCGGCACGAGTCAGATGCCCTTCCTCGGCCACCATAGTGAAAGTCCGGAGTTGATAGAGTTCCATAATTCTCTTGAATTCAAGGGCTTGGGGCGAAGGGTCACTGCGACTCCTCCGATCGTAACGGGGGAATCGGAATATACCAGACAAGGGATGAGGATGGTGATCAATTTTTCCGAAGATGTCGATCCGAAACGACAATGAGCTTGTTGCACCCTCCTGCACTACCATGCGGTTGTCCGGACAAGGGGGAAATAAACGACTGAAATTTGCCATCGGAGAGGTGCGACATGCGACGAACGACAATTATGAAGGACATCCTGCTCTATCTGTTTATGCCTGAAGACACCACGGAGACGGGCAGAGATATCGCCCAAAGCCCGCTGCTCGCTTCGCGACAGTATTGGCTCGGGCCGCTCAAGACTGTTTTGTGGACTATCGTGGCTGTTGTCGGGCCATTGCTGCTCTGTACTCTTTGGGCATGATATTATTCGTTCTCAAGACAGATGCAAAGCAGCACGCCTTGCTCCAGGCGGACCGTCCCCGTTTCCTCGGTCAGAACATTGCTTATTCCACGGGAGGACCCGAAAGGGAGGCTGGCATCCCGGAGCGGGTACTGAAAGCCCTCAAGGGTTATGCCTTGGATGTCGCCCCCGAGCGGCAGCAGCGAAACCTTCCGGCCCGGGTGGGTGGGATGGACG
>Ga0209317_1003206_pt1 | contig 10572 bp, 8 predicted proteins | sample RifGroB2_FD_183994 | JGI IMG/M metagenome (GOLD analysis project Ga0209317, IMG submission 183994) | Soil microbial communities from Rifle, Colorado, USA - Groundwater B2 (SPAdes) (version 2) | ecosystem: Environmental > Terrestrial > Soil > Unclassified | place: Rifle, Colorado | collected...
TCATATAGAGCTGTCGTTCACACCTTACACAACCGGGACGTACTTATATACCATATCCATTCCCGTCCAGCCTCATGAGGCAATCACAGAAAACAATCAGGCCAGTTTTCTGGTAAAAGTGGTGCGGGATAAAATCAGGATTATGCATGTATGCGGACGTCCGTCCTGGGACGAACGTTTTCTGCGACGGGTGTTAAAAAGCGATCCTAATATTGACCTCATATCCTTCTTTATCCTGAGAACGCCAACTGACGTATCTGAGGCGAGGAACGACGAACTCAGCCTTATTCCTTTCCCGGTGGATGAGCTATTTACGCAAGCGCTTAGCAGTTTTGATCTGGTTATTTTTCAGAACTTCGATTACCGGCCTTATGATACATCGTTCTTTCGGTTTTCACATTATTTAAACAATCTTCAGAAATTTGTGACAGAACAGGGTGGCGGCTTCATGATGATCGGCGGAGATATTTCGTTTTCACAGGGCGGATACGATGGTACGGAAATAGAAGATATTCTCCCTGTAAATCTCTATACAGAAAAAGATAGTATTGATACCTCTCGATTAAAGGGAGTAATTACCAATGATGGCCTGAAACATCCTATAACCATTCTTGATGACAATGCAGACAGGAACATTGCCATATGGAAAGACCTTCCGGAATTGGACGGATGCAACGTAACTACTCAGCTAAAATCAGATGCCGTGCCTTTAGTAATCTTTCCGGCAAAGGGAAATCCGCCCCTTATTTCTGTTCGGGATGTGGGGCTTGGCCGATGTATGGTTATTACCACCGATTCTTTATGGCAATGGAATTTTTTATCCGTTGGGGAAGGCGGAAGTAATAGACATTATATAAAATTTTTGCAAAACGCCATAAAATGGCTTATCAAAGATCCTACCTTAAACCCTATCCGCATAACGGTAAATAAAGAAACTTTTCTGCCTGATGAAGAAGTACAAATTAAGATAGAAGTACTTGGAAGAAATTATCAGCCCATGGAGGGTGTGCAATTAGGCGTAGATGTTACAAATGAATTTTCCGGGGAAAGCATATTCGTTACACATGCGACCACGGATAGTAACGGCCAGTACAAATTTACCATAAAAAATAATAGAGAGGGATACTATATTGTTAAAGCATTAGCAAAGAAGGAAAAGGATGAAATTGGACAGGATTATACCGTCTTTAACATCGCCCTGGAAAACAAGGAATTTAAAGATACCTCCATACGAAGAGACATCCTGGCCAAATTATCGGAGGTTTCTGGTGGAAAGCACTTCGACCTTCCCACAAAAAATATCGAAGAAAAGTTATCTATTGAAAATCCATCCATTGTTAAACTCGTTGGCAAACGACAAATCTCTCTGTGGGATAACGGCTACGTTTTCATGATGATACTGGCAATTGTTTCTATCGAATGGTGGATAAGGAAACGCAGCGGCTTAAGTTAAGTCAAAAAACACTTGCATTAAAATACTTCATTTAGTATACTTACTAATTCCTATTTCGCGAAAATACCTCAATCGGACGCTATTATAACGAGTATAAACAGGAGAGGATTCACTTGATAATAGCGATAGATGGTCCTGCAGGTTCTGGAAAAAGCACCGTTGCCAAGATGCTGGCAAAAAGGCTGGGTTTTCGATATCTCGATACGGGTGCAATGTATCGGGCGCTTACATGGAAGGCAGTGCAGAAGGGTGTAAACCTGGAAGATGAAAATGCCTTGTGCCAGCTTATGGATGAAACTACTATTGAATTCCTGGGAAAGGATGAGAGTTTAAATATATTTGTAGATGGCAACAATGTCACGAAAGAAATTCGTTTACCATCTATTACGAATAATATTCATTATATCTCAAATAAACCCGGCGTTCGTCAGCGTATGGTAAAGCTTCAACAAACGCTTGCAGCAGAAGGAAACATCGTTGCTGAAGGAAGAGACATGGGCACGGTTGTATTCCCAAATGCAGAAAGAAAGTTTTTTCTGGACGCAGATATCGAAGAACGCGCCAGGAGGCGGTTTGTTGAGTTTAAGCCGTCAAATAAAGAAGTATTTTATGCCGATGTTATAAAGGATATAGAAACACGCGACAAACGTGATACAACGAGAAATAACTCACCCTTAATAAAAGGGAGTGATGCAATATACATCAATACTACGAAATTAACCATCGAAGAAGTGTTTAATGCAATGCTTAAAGAAATCGGGTCTATCGAACATAAATAAGGGTTTTGAAGCAAAGCATAGAACGTATTTTATTTTATTCATTTTTTTAATTTTTATTTCGGAGAATTCATCAGATTATGTATCGTGATATTTTAAAGGAGTATAACGTAAATCTAGCCGACATTGAAAAAGAAGTTGAAGCAATTATGGGTGGCGAGGATAACAAAAAGAAGATGGAATCAACATGTTATGATTCTATCCAGAACTTTGAGATAGGCTCAGTTATGAAAGGGCGTATTTTAAGCTCCATTGGTGACAATGTTGTCATAGACTGTGGATATAAATCTGAAGGTATGATCCCCAAGTTTGAATTTGACGATCCTTCCGAAATAAAAATTGGCGAAGAGGTAGAAGTTTTACTGGAAGCAGTAGAAGATGATTCTGGACTCATTAAATTATCGAAACGCAAAGCTGATCGCATACGTGGCTGGGAAAGGATTATTGCAAAATATAAGGAGGGCGATATTATAACGGGACGTGTTACGAGAAAAATTAAGGGCGGTCTTCTCGTGGATATGGGCGTTCCGATATTCTTGCCAGCCTCACAGATTGATGTAAAACCACCCGGCGATATTGCTCAATACATTGGACAAGAAGTCACATGCAGAATACTAAAAATAGATGAGACACGGCAAAATATTGTTGTTTCCAGAAGAAAGCTTATCGAAGAAGAACGCAATAAGAAGAAACAGGAATTATTGTCAGAAATTGAGATAGGGCAGGTCAGAAAAGGCGTGGTAAAAAACATTGCCGATTTTGGTGCATTTATAGACCTGGGCGGACTGGACGGACTCTTACACATTACCGATATGAGTTGGGGAAGAATAAGTCACCCCTCCGAACTGTTGGCAATTGACGATGAAATCGAGGTAACGATACTTGGCATCGACAAAGAAAAAGAAAAGGTCGCTCTGGGACTAAAACAAAAATCAGAAAACCCCTGGTTGCACATTGAGGAGAAATATCCTGTAGGCTCCAGGGTAAAAGGACAGGTTGTTAACATAATGTCCTATGGCGCCTTCGTAAAACTTGAAACAGGGATCGAAGGCCTTGTGCACATCTCCGAGATGTCCTGGACACGCCGTATCAATCATCCATCCGAAATGGTAGCTATTGGGGATATGGTAGAAGTGGTTGTCCTTAAGATTGACAAGGAAAAAGAAGAAATCTCCCTCAGTATGAAACAGACTGAAGTTAATCCCTGGACGGTTATCGAAGAAAAATATCCAGCCGGAACGAAAATTAAGGGTCGTGTCCGCAATCTGACCAATTACGGCGCATTTATTGAGATTGAAGAAGGTGTTGACGGATTGCTTCATATTTCCGACATGTCATGGGCAAAGAAGGTCGGTCATCCCTCTGAAATTGTTAAGAAGGGGGATAAAATCGAGGCTATTGTACTCTCAGTTGACCGCGAAAAGAAGAGGGTTGCGTTGGGTCTAAAACAACTCTCTGATGACCCGTGGACAAAAGAAATTCCCGACACATTTAAGGTAGGTGACATTGTAAAAGGCAAGGTCACGAAGCTAACCAACTTTGGCGCATTTCTGGAACTCGGTAAAGGGATAGAAGGGCTGTTACATATCTCAGAATTCTCCAATGAAAAGGTAACCAATCCTGCTGATGTCGTCAATATCGATGATGAACTGGAAGTCAAGGTTATTCGAATCGAACCTGACGCAAGAAAGATAGGTCTCAGTCTTAAAAAATTATCCGATTCTTCAACTGGAGAATCCCAACAGCAACCATCTGATGAAGGCACGGATACATCGGAAAAGGAAGCGAGTGCAGCAGACGCCTAATGATGCTGTAACAAAACGGAAGGAGATACTCATACGGAATCTGCTTTACAAACATATCTGAAAGAAATTAACAAAATTCCGTTGTTATCTCTTGAAGAAGAAAAGGAAATTACAAAAAAGGTAGTGGAGGGGGATGCGAAGGCACGAGAAAAACTGATACGCTCCAACTTGCGGCTGGTTGTCAGTATTGCAAAACAATATGTTCATAGAGGGCTTTCCTTCCTGGATTTGATCGAAGAAGGGAATATTGGTTTGATTCGTGCTGCTCAAGGTTTTGACCCAACGACTGGATTTAAATTTAGTACGTATGCGACATGGTGGATAAAACAGGCGGTCCGCAGGGCATTAACGGATAAGGCAAAAACGGTTCGCATACCCTCTTACATGCTTGAAAAAATATCCAAACTGAAAACCACGTCTACTGACTTATTAGATAGGCTTGAAAGACCGCCCAGCCTGAGTGAGATTGCAAAAGAGATGGATATCACTGCAAAAAAAGTGGAATCCATCGAACATGCCATACGCTCGACAGGGTCACTCAATTCGACAGGCGTTACAGGTTCTGATCTTATTTGGGCATTGAGCAGTATTTTACCAGATAAAAAAACACCAACCCCTGAGGATGAGCTTGATGAAACTTATGAAAGAGAAGCACTGGAAAAGCTCTTGGATATTATCGATCAAAGAGAAGCCACAATAATAAAATTGCGATATGGATTGGCGGATGGTGAGCCCAAGACCCTGGAAGAAATTGGCAAACTGCTGCATTTAAGCCGTGAACGCATACGACAAATAGAGAAAGAAACCATTGAAAAATTACATTATATTCAGACGAAAGAAAAATAACGCATGGACAACTTAAAGAAACTGATTCGTGATGTACCCGACTTTCCCAAAAAAGGAATTATCTTTAAAGATATTACTCCACTCTTGCAAAGTCCGAAGGGACTGAGAGACACCGTTGAAGCAATATCTACTCATTATAAAAACAAGAAAATCGATATTGTAGTCGGTGCTGAGGCACGCGGATTTATTCTGGCTCCCACGATTGCCTTTAATCTTGGCGCAGGCTTTGTCCCCATTAGAAAACCCGGAAAACTTCCTTATGAAAAGATTAGCATGAGCTATGCCCTTGAATATGGCACTGATACCCTTGAAATACACAAGGACGGTGTCAGGAAAGGACAACAAGTACTCATGGTGGACGATTTGCTTGCGACCGGTGGAACTATGGCTGCATGTTGCAAGATGGTTGAATAGCTGGGTGGAAATGTTGTCGGATGTGCCTTTTTGATTGAGTTAACCTTCCTCAATGGCAAGAAAGCGCTGGATAAGTACGATACATACTCGCTTATAAAATATTAAGAAGCGGCTTGTTTTTTGTGCTCAATTCCAAAAGTACAGTATCGTGACCGTAAAAGGAAAGCGGCGATTATTAATTCAGAACTATTTCAATCGATTGACCTTCCTTCCAGACCTGATTAAACACCTTTGCATTTTTTAATGCATCCATCACCTGTTTTTCAATCCACATAATCACATCACTATAACCGCAACTAAAACACCTGACCATCATAGGACCTTTTATCGTTTTTACCATTACGGAAATGGCTTCACCCTCACAGTTCGGGCATCTGGTTGAAGAAATTACGGCCTTATATTTTTCACTAATTTCTTTATTTGAAAAATGGTCTGACATTTTCATACTCCTTTAAAAGAACTGATGAGTATACGGAAGTTTCAATTTTAAAACACATCTTTTTAAACAAAAGTTTCCAATAATTTATTTTATTTGAGTTTTCTGAGTTTCTCGTTGCGAGTCTGAATAATCAATGGGTTTTTTCGCAAGGTATGGTGGGCGCTAGTGGATTCGAACCACTGATCCCTTGCGTGTGAAGCAAGTGCTCTAGCCACTGAGCCAAGCGCCCCACTTTAATAATTCATATTCTATTAAATATTTTTACTAAATTCCATCAAAAATAATTAACGTCGTGTCATTTTTTGCCATTCTCAAAATTCTTTGACAAAAGATTTCGATTTGGCTACAATCAACTCCGACGTGTTAATTATTTTTATGCAAAGGGGTGGATACTATGAATGCCAAAGACAACCATCTTTCCCGCAGGGATTTTTTGAAACATACCGCCCTTGGTGTTGTTGGCGCTGGAATAGGCATTAACGGTTTTAGAAATCTGAAAGCGGCCTTTGGCGCTGACGATCAACTTCCTTCCTTTGACAGAAGCAGGATAATTGCCATTAAAAACAGTGGGATTATGAGGAACGGCAAACCGGACCCAAAAATTATCCAGAATATGATGAACGAGGGTATGTTTACTCTCACGGGAAAAAAAACGACAGCAGAGGCATGGCGTACATTCTTCACTCATGAGGATGTCGTAGGGATCAAGATCAATCCAATCGGCGGGGTAAAACTCTCCACCCGGCCAGAAGTTGTTAACGCAATCGTTCTTGGCCTGATAGCTGCCGGAGTAAAGGAAAATAATATTATTATCTGGGACCGTTTTAGCTATCATCTGATTACAACCGGCTTCCCTTTGAATCAAGGAAGCAGCGGGGTTCGCTGCTATGGCACTGAACCGACTGCTGGATATGATAGAGCAACGTATTATGAATCACTGGATGACGACTACACCTTGCGTCAGGACGACGGGGCACGTTCGCTCTTCAGCAAGATTGTTACCAAACACGTAACGGCAATTATCAATGTGCCGGTTATGAAGGATCATGGAATTGCAGGTGTGACTTTGTGTCTCAAAAATCTAGCCTTTGGTGCCATCAACAATACGCAAAGATTTCATCCGACACCCTACTTTTGCGACCCTGCCTCGGCGGAGGTCTGCGCACATCCCGTACTCAGAGACAAGGTGCGTTTACATATTGTCGATGCATTGCAGGCCTGTTTTGATGGCGGGCCAGCCAGCATGAAGACATGGACGATGTGGAATGAGGAACGGCTCTTTTTTGGGACTGACCCGGTAGCAATCGATAGGATAGGGCTTGAAATCATCGACAGGAAACGTAAAGAAAACAATTATCCGTCGGTATTTCAAAAGGCCAGGCATATTGCTACAGCGGAGAAAAAAGGGCTGGGCATTTATGAAAGAAAAAACATTGAGTTCGTGGAACTCAATGTATAAAAATTGCGTAACAGTTCAGCACCCTCACCTGACCTCCCCCATCGAGGGGGAGGAAACGTTTTTCCCACGTCTCTGGTGGGAGGGGTTAGGGGAGGGGAGGAACTGATACAAAATTGTTTCGCTATCGCTTGCAATGACGATGTAAACAGTACTTAGTGCGTTTGTATGAGTATCAGTGTTGCATGTCTATATCAGGTTTTGGCGAATTTTGCAGGGTCTTGTCTTGTTCGTCCAGCGTTTCTACAGGACTCCTTGTGCTTTTGTCGAGTGGTGAGAGTTCTTCTATTTCTTTTTTACTTCCTGCCCCCAGAGCCTTAAACTTTCGGGCAGAGGGGAGCACACGACCTTCAAAAGACGCTACGGCTGCGTTAAATGCCTCTACAGCCCTTCCAAGAGACCCTCCAAGTTTTGCGAGATGTTCTACCATCGTGGCAATGCGTTCATGAAGTTCCTGTCCGAGATCACTGATCAACTGTGCATTTTCTGCTATCTGTTCTTGTCGCCATCCATAGTGCACAGCCCGCAGGAGCGCAATAAGGGTTGTTGGTGTTGCCAGGATGACGCGTTGATTAACGCCCTCTTCAATTAATGATGGGTCTTGCTCCAGCGCAGCGCTGAAAAACATCTCACCGGGCAGAAAGAGGATTACAAATTCGGGCGTGGGTTGAAACTGGTCCCAGTAAGATTTTGCGCTTAATTTCGCCATGTGAGACCGAATCTGTTGGGCGTGCTCCTTAAGCTTGTACAAACGCTGTTCATCATCTTGAGATTCCAGCGCCTCAAGGTAAGCCTTAAGCGGCGTCTTTGCGTCGACGACAATATTTTTACCGCCAGGCAGCCGCACGATTACATCGGGACGTAGTCGTCCGTCTTCCGTTAGTACAGTTTGCTGCTGATAAAAATCACAGTATTCCAGCATGCCGGCGATCTCGACCACCCTCTTCAATTGTATTTCTCCCCAATTGCCGCGTACCGTTGGCGTCCTGAGCGCCTTGACCAGATTACCCGTCTCAGACTGTAACTTTTCCTGTGTGGTTATGAGGGATTTGACCTGCTCCGTTAGGCTTCCGTATGCATGCTGGCGTGCCTTCTCCAATTCTCTGACATGAGTGTCCACTTTTTCCAGTGACTGTTTGATGGGTGTAACGAGGTTTTCTACGGCCTTTTGTCTCTGTTCGAGATCTCCCTTTGCTTCAACCTGATATTTTTCTAATGTAGTTTTTGCTAAATCCAGAAAGGATTGATTGTTACTTTTTAGCGCTTCTGCCGAAAGCGCCTTAAAGGCGTCGCTCAGCTTTTGCGTAGCATCATCAAGGATGGCTACTTTTTCTCCAGAAACCCTGCGCTCATGTACGAGCGTGGTTTCCAGTCGTACTATTGACTGGTTAAGCTCGGAAATCTTTTCATTCTTCTGATTCAGGTCTACCCGTGTATTTGCCATGTCCTGTTGAACTGAAGTAAGCTGCTCATTCAACATGGTAATACGCGACCTGCCGATCAGCCAAAGGATAATGCTTCCGGCAAAAACTCCGCCGGCTGCGGCGATAATTAACCAAAAAAATTCCATATTTGTTTACAATGTAATATATAAATTTCTGACCATTATGGGTAAAATTAGGTTATCTCTCTGAGTCTTGCACTGCTGGCATCCTATGCGTGTAAGTTTACACATAATAATGGAAATTTAAAGAAAAAATTAACTTATCCTGAAAAAAGCCATATCAAACTTCATTCGTATTTTTTGGTAGTTTCGTAGCCAAGTGGAATTGTTTTCAAATTTATTGTATAATTTGGTAAAAATTAAATAAAGGGCGGTTATCGAAAACTAAACATCTGCACGGGTTCGGAGTTCGCTACACTATGGTATTGATAAGAAAGTTATTATTTATTATCACTATCCAAACATTCATCTTTTTTATTCAAGAATGGTTAGCTCTAGCGGATGACACCTGGCAATTGGACGAAAATTCCGCAGAAATGAGCGATGATGATGAAATTGCGCTTGGTAAAAGAGTTGATGAATATATACGGTGGCAATTCTATTTTCGTAACGATCCGGAACTCAACAAAACAATTAACGACATAACACAAAAACTTACCGCTGTATCCGAAAGAAAGACGCTCACATTTACCTGTGATATTATTCAATCGTATTCCATCAATGCATTCTCAGCGCCGGGCGGCCATATCTATGTAACGGATAGTTTATTAAAATTCGCAGAAACGGAAGATGAAGTAGCGGGTATCATTGGTCATGAGGTTGCACACGCATCACTGAGACATGTATCAAAACTGTATCGCGAGTTTATGGGAATCCTTTCACAACGTGACAAAGGAACCGATTCCGCTGCCATATTATTGCTCTTTAACAGTCATCTCGAAGAATTTGAGCAGGAAGCAGACACTACAGGCGTTCTCTATGCGCAGAAAGCAGGTTTTAATCCCAATGGCCTGCCGGACTTTCTGGAGCGACACCTCAATCTGTTGATACAGAATGGAGTTCTTGGTTTCCTGAGATTCGGCTCTATTACAACAATCTCCTCAAGAATCGACCACTTGAGAGAATACATCTCCTCCCTGACGATTAAGGAATAAATTTCTTTTTTGCGTAAACACCATCCTCTGAAAAAATCCTTGAATTTGAAATATTTTGTCATTACTATAGGCTTTATTCATGCCAATTCAAATTTAAGAATTTCTGCTTTCGAAAAGAGGGTGTAGAGAATTTTACGTACGATTGAACTAACAATCAGCATCTCATTAATAAACAATGGTACGTTGTAAGATATGTGTTCGTCAGGAGGGTGAACGTTTGTGCATAGAGCTTGGGGACTGGCTCTGTCCCGAGTGTTGCGGCCAGCATCGAATCGTGAATATCAATTGATGGCCATACTGCCCATTCTTCTTCGGAGAACAAGCATCCCTAGGCCGGAAAGAGAATGAAAAAAGGTAACTGTTCAGCCTTACTCTATAATAATTATAGAAAATAATCCTTGCAGGAGACCTAATGACCGTCTGTCGACCACGTGTAATTACACTCCTGACAGACTTTGGCAACCAGGATGCATACGTGGGGATCATGAAGGGAGTAATAGCCGGAATTAATCCTTTTGCAAATGTCGTCGATATCTGTCACAGTATCCCTCCGCAGGACATATTCAGCAGTGCCTATCTTTTGTACTCCTCTTACAAATACTTTCCCAGAAAAACTATCCATGTAGCGGTTGTTGACCCCGGAGTGGGAAGCAGGAGGGACATCGTCTGTGTTGAAACAAAAGATTATTTTTTCCTTGCACCTGATAATGGTCTTCTCAGTTTTATTATTCAGGATGAAAAGCCAAAAAGTATCTTTCGCATAACGAATAGCAAATATTTCTTAC
>Ga0209317_1003208_pt1 | contig 10564 bp, 5 predicted proteins | sample RifGroB2_FD_183994 | JGI IMG/M metagenome (GOLD analysis project Ga0209317, IMG submission 183994) | Soil microbial communities from Rifle, Colorado, USA - Groundwater B2 (SPAdes) (version 2) | ecosystem: Environmental > Terrestrial > Soil > Unclassified | place: Rifle, Colorado | collected...
GTCCAGCTCCTTGTTGAAGACCATCAGGGTGAGCAGCGCGCCGAAACCCGCCGCGGGGAGCCCGGAGAGGATGGTGATCGGGTGGATGTAACTCTCGTACAGGATGCCGAGCACCAGGTAGATCACCAGGACCGCGGCGAGGAGCAGCATGGTGAGCCCCCTGGTCGAGGACTGGAACGCCTGGGCGGCCCCCTGGAAGCCGGTGCTGACCGTCGCCGGCAGCGTCGCGGCGGCGGTCTTCTCGACCGCCTGCACCGCATCGCCCAGCGGCACCCCCGCCTTCAGGTTGAAGGAGATGGTGACGCTGGTGGTCTGCCCCAGGTGGTTCACCGACAGAGGCCCCAGTGACTTGCTCATGGCGGTCATGGTGGAGAGAGGGACCAGGACGCCGGTCGAGGACCTGACGTAGAGCATCCCGAGCGCGGCGGGGTCGCTGCGGTACTGCGGCTCCAGTTCCAGGATGACCCGGTACTGGTTGGTCGGCGCGTAGATGGTGGAGACCTGCCGTGAGCCGTAGGCGAGGTTCAGGGCCTCCTCGATCTGCTGCGGCGTGACGCCGAGCGCGGTCGCCTTGTCCCGGTCGATCTTGACGTCCACCTGCGGGTTCTTCAACTGCAGGTCGCTGGTGACGTCCACCAGCTGGGGGAGCTGCTTCAGTCTCTGCTCCAGCTCGGCGGCGCCGTCGTAGAGCAGTTCGGTGTCCGGGCTTTGCAGGATGAACTGGTACTGGCTCTTGGAGAGCTGCGCCTCGAGCTTGATGGGGGGCGGGTTCTGCATGAAGACCTGGATGCCGGGCACCTCCGCGAGCTTGGGGCGCAGGCTCTGGATCACCCGGTCGACGGAAAGCTCCCGCTCCCCCCTGGGCTTCAGCGTCACGAACATGAAGCCGGAGTTGGAGCCTACCCTGGAGGCTGAAGCCCCTACCGAGGACATGAACCCCTTTATGTTCGGGTCGGCCGCGATGATCTTTGCCGCCTGCTGCTGGTGTGCAACCATCTCGTCGAAGGAGGCCCCCTGCGCCCCCTCGGTGATGCAGATAAAGGAGCCGAGATCCTCGCTGGGCAAGAGCCCCATCGGCATCTTCTTGAACATGACCACGGTGAGCACAGTCATGATCAGGGTGAGCGCCAGCGTGCCGCGCCGCATGCTGAGCACCCTGGTGAGGCTCCTGTCGTAGGCGTGCAGCATGGCGTCGAAGAAGCGCTCCATGAAGAGGTACGTCCTGCCGTGGCGCTCGGCGGCCGGCGGGCGCAGAAACCTGCTGCAGAGCATCGGCGTAAGGGTGAGCGAGACCACCCCCGAGATCAGGATGGCGCAGGTGATGGTGACGGCGAACTCGTGCAGAAGCCGCCCCAGCATCCCCCCCATGAACAGGACCGGGATGAAGACCGCGACCAGCGACACCGTCATGGAGACGATGGTGAAGCTGATCTCGCGCGACCCCTTGAGGGCCGCCTGCATGGCGCTTTCCCCCTGTTCCATGTGGCGCACGATGTTCTCAAGCATGACGATGGCGTCGTCGACCACGAAGCCTACCGAGAGGGTGAGCGCCATGAGCGTTATGTTGTTCACCGAGAAGCCGAGCAGGTACATGGCGGCGAAGGTCCCGATCAGCGAGATGGGGAGCGCCAGGCTGGGGATCACGGTGGCGGAGAGGTTGCGCAGGAACAGGAAGATCACCAGGACCACCAGGACGATGGTCAGCATGAGGGTGAACTTGACGTCCGCCACCGAATGCCTGATCGCCTCGGAGCGGTCGTAGTGCAGGTGCAGGTTAACGGCCCCGGGGAGCTGCTCGCGAAAGGATGGGAGCAGCTTCTTGATGGCGTCGACCACCTCGATGGTGTTGGTGCCGGGCTGCCTCTGCACGGCGAGGGTGATGGAGCGGTCGTTCCCGTTGTACCAGGCTGCGATCTTATCGTTTTCCACGGAGTCCATGGCGGTGCCGACGTCGGAAAGCCTGACCGGCGCGCCTCCCCGGTAGGCGACGATGAGCGGCCGATAGGAGGCGGCATCGAGGAGCTGACCGTTGGCCTTGATGGCGAAGGACTGGCTGCTCCCCTGCAGGGTCCCGGTGGGGAGGTTGACGTTGCCGCTTTCGATCGCCCCCGCCACCTCGTCGATCCCTATTTTCCGCGAGGCGAGCGCCATCGGGTTCACGCGCGCCCGCACCGCGTATTTCTGCGCGCCGTAGATCATCACCTGCGCCACCCCGCTCACCATGGAGATGCGCTGGCCGATGGCGGTATCGGCGTACTCGTGCACCCTGGAAAGCGGCAGCGTCTTGGAGCTCAGCACGAGGTAGAGGACCGGCTGGTCGGCGGGGTTCACCTTCTGGTAGGAGGGGGGGGTCGGCATGTCCTGCGGCAGCTGGCGCGCCGCCTTGGCGATGGCCGACTGCACGTCCTGGGCCGCGGCGTCGATGTCGCGCTCCAGGGTGAAGCGGAGCGTGATCCGGGTGATACCCTCGCCGTTGGTGGAGTTCATGGTTTCCACGCCGGCGATGGTGGAGAGCTGGCGCTCCAGCGGGGTGGCGACCGCGGAGGCCATGGTCTCGGGATTGGCGCCCGGCAGGTTCGCCGTGATCTGGATGGTCGGGTAGTCCACGCTCGGGAGGTCGTTGACCGGGAGCAACCGGTAGCCGGCAAGGCCCGCGAGCACGATCGCCAGCATGACCAGGCTGGTCATGACCGGGCGCCTTATGAAGAGCTCGGTGAGGTTCATGCGGCTCCCGGCTTTTCCTTTTTGACGGTGATCCTGGCGCCCGGAGTGAGCCTCATCTGCCCGTCGGTCACCACGGTGTCCCCCGGGCTCACCCCCTTCTCCACCACGGTCATCCCCCCCTGGGCCACTCCTGTTGTCACCGGCCTGATCTCCACGCTGGCATCCTGCTTGACCAGGTAGACGAACTCTCCCTGCTGACCGGTCTGCACAGCCTTGGTCGGCACCACCGTGGCGTCCTTTATGACGTCCAGGGTGAGCAGCAGGTTGACGAACTGGCCGGGCCAGAGCCTGCGTCCCGCGTTCCGGAAGGTCCCCTTCACCCTGATGGTCCCGGTCGCCGGGTCGACGCCGTTATCGAGAAAGGTGACCACCCCCTGCTCGGCGGCAAGGCCGCTGTTCGGGACGCTGGCCTGGACCGGGAGCCTCCCCCCCATCCTCGACTTGACGGCGGCCAGCTCCTTCTCGGGGAGGGCAAAGCTGACGTAGAGCGGGGAGATCTGGTTGATGGTGACCAGCGCGGGAGAGTCGTTCGCCTTGACCAGGTTGCCGGCGTGGACCGCGAGGCCGCCGGTCCGTCCCGCCATGGGGGCGTGGATATAGCAGAACTCGAGCTGCAGCTTGGCGCTTTCCAAGGCGGCGCGGTTCGAGGCGACCGAGGCGGAGAGCGCGTCGGCATTGGCCTGCAGCTGATCGTACTGCTCCCGGGTCACGATCCCTTCCTGCACCAGCGCCGCGTACCTGCGCGCCTGTTCCCTGGCGTTCGAGGCGGTGGCGAGATCGCGGGCCAGGTTCGCCTGCGCCTGGGAAAGCGCCGCCGCGTAGGGCCTCGGGTCGATGGTGAAAAGCAGGGCCCCCTTCGCCACGTCCTCCCCTTCCCTGAAATGCACCTTGGTGACCGCCCCGCCCACCATCGATTTGACCGCGACCGTCGCGTACGGCTCCACGTTCCCCATGGCGTGCAGCTCGACCGGCACGCTCTTTTGCCCGACCTGCGCCACGACCACCGGTGCCGGAGGTTTTTCCTTGGGCATCTCCTTTTCCCGGGTGCACCCCGCAAGCGGGAGCAGGACCAGGCAGATTATGGTTGTCAGGAGGGGGAAAAGGGTGTTAACACGCTGGGTCTGCACGAAAATTTCTCCTTTTGGCTCCGATTGGCTGCAAGATTCATAGCACAATCCTTGTTCAATTAGTAGCAGAGAAATTTTCGCCAGGAGTAGCGCTGCACTTTCTGTCGATTTTCCAGATTTTGGCTAAATATATAGGGATAGTCAGCCGATAAGGCATTAACGATACCATCCGGACCGACTGCACGGAAAAGAGGCCGCACACCGATGAAACACGCATTACGCATCCTGATCGTCGACGACTCTCCAGACGACGCCGCACTCATCATTCGTCAGCTGCAGCGGGAGTTTTCCCCCAGCTACGAGCGAGTGGAGACGCCGCAGGAGATGCAGGCGGCGCTGGACAAGGGGGGATGGCATGTCGTCATCTCCGACTACGTCATGCCGCGATTCAGCGGGCTCTCGGCGCTGCAGCTCTTGCGTGAAAGGGGGGTCGACCTGCCGTTCATCATGGTCTCGGGCCAGATGGGGGAGGATGCGGCCGTCGAGGCGATGCGCGCCGGTGCCCACGACTACCTGATCAAGGACAGGCTCTCAAGGCTCATCCCGGCCATCAAGCGCGAGCTGAACGAGGCGGTGGTGCGCCGCGAGAGAAGGATGGCGGAAGAAGCGCTCTCGGCGACCGAGGCCCGCTTCCAGAGCCTGGTGGAGCAGTCCCTGGTCGGCATCTTCATGCTGCAGGACGACATCTTCATCTATGTGAACCCGAAATTCAGCGACATCTTCGGCTACCAGCCGGAGCAGCTCATCGAATCCAGGTCCCTGCTCGACCTGGTGGCGCGGGACGACCAGATCCGGGTCATCACCCAGTTCCTGCGCCCGCTCAGCGAGGGTAGCGACAGCCTGCACTTCTTTTTCCGCGGCAGGCGCTCCGACGGGTCGGCCATCGATCTGGAGGTGAGCGGCACCAGGACCCGGATAAACGGCAATGCCGCGGTGATCGGGACGCTCCTGGACATAACGGAGCGAAAGCGCGCCGAGTCGGAGCTCAGCAAGCTTTGGCGCGCCGTCGAGCAGAGCCCGGTATCGGTGGTAATCACCGATCTGCTGGGCAGGATCGAGTACGTCAATCCCAAGTTCATAGAGGTGACCGGCTATTGCGAGGCAGAGCTGGTGGGACAGAACACGAGCATCCTCAAGTCGGGCAACATGGACGGGGAATTTTACCAGAACCTCTGGCAGACCATCAGTTCCGGCCGGGAATGGCATGGCGAGCTGCACAACAGGAAAAAGAACGGAGAGCTGTTCTGGGAAAGCGGGTCCATCTCGGCGATCAAGAACTCCGAGGGGCAGATCACCCACTTCGTCGGGGTGAAGGAGGACGTCACCGAAAGAAAAGTGGCGATAGACCAGCTGAGGCAGGTGCAGAAGATGGAGGCGGTGGGCCAGCTGGCAGGCGGTATCGCCCACGACTTCAACAACCTGCTCACCGTGATAAACGGCTACAGCACCCTCCTGATCAGGGGGCTCGACAGCGGCTCGCCCATGCGCAAGGAGGCGGAGCAGATCCTGCGCGCAGGCGAGCGTGCGGCCGATCTCACCAGGCAACTGCTCAGTTTCAGCAGAAGACAGATCCTCGAGCCAAAGGTGCTCGACATAAACAGGCAGGTGAAATCGGTACAGAAGATGCTGGAAAGGCTTATCGGGGAGCATCTCGGGCTGGTGACGGTCCTCTCCGCGGACGCGGGGTACGTCAAGATCGATCCGGGTCAGTTGGAACAGATCGTCATCAACCTGATCGTCAACGCCCGCGACGCCTCCGAGACCGGCGGCAATATCACCGTGGAGACGGCCAACTGCGAGCTGGACGAAGGGTACTCACATCTGCACCCGGGCTCGGTACCGGGAAGCTACGTAAAGCTGAGCGTGACGGACCAGGGGCAAGGGATGACCGAGGAGGTAAAGGGGCGCCTCTTCGAGCCGTTCTTCACCACCAAGGAGATGGGACGCGGCACCGGTCTCGGCCTGGCGACGGTGTACGGCATCGTGAAGCAAAGCGGGGGATATATAGAGGTGATCAGCCAGCCGGGCCAGGGGGCGCGTTTCAACATCTACCTTCCCAGCGTATCCCAGCTTGCCGAAACCAACCAGAGGCCGCCGGTTGACGACCGGGTCGACAGCTGTCATACCATACTGGTCGTCGAGGACGAACCCGGGGTGCTGAACCTGGTGGTGCACACCCTGAGAAAGCGCGGCTTCACCGTGCTGGAGACGACGGACCCCGAGCATGGCGTCGCCCTGTTCGAGGAGCACGCGCACGAGATCGACATGCTCCTGACCGACGTGGTCATGCCGTTTATGAGCGGTCCCGCCCTGGCCGACCTGCTGACCCAGAAGAAACCGGAGTTGAAGGTCCTCTTCATGTCGGGTCACACCGACAACAGGGTAAGTTTTGAAAAGATATTGGAGAAAGGGGTGCAGTTCCTGCCCAAGCCGTTTGCCAGCGACGCGCTCATCAGAAAGGTGAGAGACACCCTGAACGGGACGGGGGCGCAAGAGGTGACAGGGACCATTTCAGGAGGTAGCAATTGAAAGGGAACATTTTAATCGCCGACGACGAGGACATGATCAGGGAGCTGATCAACATCACGCTGTCCAAAGAGGGTTTCACCTGTTTTCAGGCGGCCAGCGCCGAGGAAGGGCTGGAGATCATCAACAACCAGAAGCTCGATCTCGCCCTGCTGGACATCATGATGCCGGGACGCTCCGGCATAGACCTGTTGAAGGATATCAAGCAAGCGACACCCGACACCACGGTGCTGATGATCACGGCGATGAACGACATGGATACGGCGCTTTCCTGCATCCACTTCGGAGCAGAGGATTACATCACCAAGCCGTTCAACCTGGACCGGGTGCTCCTTACCGTGAAGAACACCCTGGACAAGCGCAGGCTGGTGCTGGAGAACAAGGAATACCAGGCGAACCTGGAGCAAAAGGTGCGCCAGCAGACCGAGGTGATCCGGACCGTGATGGGGGAGATAAACCTTGCCTACGAGCACACGCTGGTAGCGCTGATCAGGGCGCTCGACGCGAGGGAGAAGGAGGTGGGATCCCACTCGGAGCGTGTCATGGCGTACGCGCGCCTGTTGGCGGAGGCGGCGGGGATAGATGAGGAGGGATGCACCATACTCGGCAAAGGCGCGCTGCTGCACGACATCGGCAAGATCGGCGTTTCCGACAACATACTGTTGAAGCCGGCCAAGCTGGACGAAGCGGAATGGGGGATCATGCGCCGGCACCCGACCGTGGGGTATGAAATACTCTCTGGCATCAGGTACTTCGCCGGCGCCGCCGAACTTGTGCTGTGCCACCACGAGCGCTACGACGGCACCGGTTATCCGCACCGGTTGCTGGGAGAAAACATCCCGATCAGCGCGCGCATTTTCTCGCTGGTCGACACCCTTGACGCCATGACCTCCGACAGGCCCTACCGCAAGGCGCTGACCTTCCAGGCGGTGCTGGACGAGGTGGTCAGGTGCAGCGGGCAGCAGTTCGACCCCAAGCTGGTGGACATCTTCCTCGCCATCCCGAAAGAGTCGTGGGAGGCCGCGGCGGGGAAACATCTTTAAAGACAAATTTCTTACCGCAAAGACGCAAAGAACGCAAAGTAAAGACGGCTTTGGTTAACCCAAAGAGTCCTTTCTCTTTGCGTCCTTTGCGTCTTTGCGGTGAATGGGTCGATGGTTAGGGTTTACCCCTTGGCCAAGGGCCAGGACTTGAGTCACAGAAACAAAAGAGCCGGAGTGAAGACCTATTGGGTCTCCTACCGGCTCTTTTTGATTATAGGCCCGACAGATGACACTCTATCTACGCCTGCTCGGCTGCGCCTATGCGGTAGCGCTCCAACCTGTCCCGAAGCGTGTTGCGGCTGATCCCCAGCAGCTTCGCGGCAAAGACCTGGTTGTTGTTGCTCTTCTCCATCGCCATGTGGATCAGGGCCTTCTCCAGCCCCATATTGACGCTCTCGTAGATGGCGCCCTTGTTCTTCTGGCAGATCCCGTCGAACACCGGCTCCAGCATGCTCCAGAACACCTCGTAGTAGTCGTCCCCGGCGGCATCCAGGTCGACCTCCTTGAACCCGGCCTTCGCCTTAAGGAACGATTCGAAATCACCGGGAACCAGGATGTCGCCGCGGCAGAAGACGGTCGCCGAGTTGATGACGTTCTTGAGCTCCCTGATGTTCCCCTCGAACGGGTGCTGGGTCAAGAGCGCCATGGTCTCGGGCGCCACGCCTTTTATGTTCTTGCCGTACTTCTTGGAAAACTTCCGGACGAAGAGATCGACCAGCAACGGGATATCCTCCATCCTGTCCCGAAGCGGCGGCAGGAAGAAGTTCACCACGCGCAGTCGATAGAAGAGGTCCATCCTGAAGGTCTTCTCCTTGACGCTGTTAAGCAGGCTCTTGTTGGTGGCGGAGATAACCCGGACGTCGACCTTGATGGTCTCGTTCCCCCCTACCCGCTCGAACTCCTGGTTCTCCAGCACGCGCAGGAACTTCCCCTGGTTGGCCGGGCTCATCTCGCCGATCTCGTCCAGGAAGATGGTGCCGCCGTTGCACTGCTCGAACTTGCCGATCCGCCTGGAGTGCGCGTCGGTGAAGGCCCCCTTCTCGTGCCCGAACAGCTCGGACTCCAAAAGCGCCTCCGGGAGCGCGGCGCAGTTCACGGCGAGGAAGGGGCGGTTTTTCCTCTTGGAGTTGTTGTATATGGCACGCGCCAGTAGCTCCTTGCCGGTGCCGGACTCACCCTGGATCAGGACCGTCGCATCCGAGTCGGCGACGGTGCCGACCATCTTCCAGATCTCGATCATCTCCGGAGAGGAACCGATCATCAGGTCCTCGGTCAGATCCTCCTCGACCTGGGCGCGCTCCTTGGTGTAGCGCACCTTCCTGCTCAAAAGGTTGCATTCCAGGGCCTTCTTGACCGCACCCTTCAGCTTGTTCATGTCAAAGGGCTTGGTGACGTAATCGAAGGCGCCATGCTTCATCGCCTCGATGGCGTTTTGGGTGGTCTTGTACCCGGTCGCCATGATGACGGCAAGCCCCGGGTCGATCTTCTTCGCCTCCTTGAGCACCTCGATGCCGGACTTCTGGGGGAGGCTTATGTCCATGATCGCCACGTTGGGGCGGTCGGCGATCACGCGCCTCAGGGCGGACTCACTGTCGCTTTCCAACAGCAGTTCATACTCCCCCCCCGCGAAGATGGTCTTCAGCATGAGCAGGATGTCGTGATCGTCATCCAGTATGAGCAGTTTTGCAGTCATGTCTCTGTCCCCTCGATGGGCTATTATAATCGGTCGCAGCCGGTTGCCAAGAGCTGACCGGAAGGAAACCGAAACAAATCCTGTTTGCTGATACCAAAAGAACCGCCTGCTAAGAAGCGGTTCTCCTGGTTATAAGTCCATGATCAGCAGTTTCTACTGTTCATCGTCTTCGTATTCATCACCGTATGCTTCCTGGTCCTCAAGCTCTTCCGAATCCTCGTCATCGAGGTCCTCGGTCAGGTACTGCTCGGGAGAGCGCTCGTCCTCTTCCTTGATAGCCTCGAAGCGCTCCAGAATCTCCGGGTTGGTGCAGTAACGGCCGTCCTTGCAAGTACAGGTGTCAAGGTCGCAAAGGTCGAATAGCTGGATTTCGCTGCAAAGTCTTAGTGTACGCTGTTGTGTTTCCATACCTTACCTCTGAAAATTACTAATTAATATTATTATCGACCTGCACCGGGACAACTTTAGCGAAAAGTTCGCAGCCGGCTACACCATGCTACAACAAATCACTTGCCGTTGACAAATGTCATCGCCTGCTTCACGTCCTCGCTGCACCCTATGTAGATGGGGGCCCTCTGATCGAGCGACTCGGGGAGGATGTCGAGTATCGGGATGCTGCCGTTGCTGGCGGCGCCGCCGGCGTGCTCGATGATAAAGGCCATCGGGTTTAGTTCGAAGAGGACGCGCAGCTTGCCGTTGGGCGAACCGTTCAGGGCCGGGTACATGAAGAGCCCCTTCCCCTTCATGAGGACCTGGTTGATGTCAGGCACGAAGCCGCCGGAGTAACGGAGCTTGCACCCCTTCTCTTCCAGGTGACGGATGAACTTCTCGTCCCCTGCGCTGTACTTGTTCCTGAGCCCGCCCGGCGCGTAGATGTTCCCCTCGGACTCCATCTTGATGTTCTCGCGGGTGAGCGTGAATTCCATCAGGTTGTTCATGGTGAACTCGTGCACCCCGTCGCCGACCGTGTACACCAGGGAGACCCTCGGCCCGTACAGGATGTACATCGCGGCGACCTGGTTTCTTCCCGGCTGCAGCAGATCGCATCCGGCGAAGATGGAGACGATGGTGCCGACCGCGAGGTTGACGTCCACCAGCGAGGAGCCGTCAAGCGGATCGTAGGCGACGGAGTAGAGGCCGTCGGCATTCGCCTGGCACTTGTAGATCTCGTCCATCTCCTCGGAGGCTATGTTGCAGACCACGCCGGAGTGGATCAGCCGCTTGCGCATGATCCTGTCGGAGAGGACGTCGAGGGCGAGTTGCTCCTCGCCGTACAGGTTGGAGGTACCGGCTACACCGAGGTCCCCCGTGCGAACCGCGTTGATAACGTACTTGCTGGCCTCGGCTATCTCGCAGATGAGGTGGATTAGATTATCGCAGATGTTCTGACCGCGCAGGTGGCGACGCAGATCTATCTGAAATTTCGATGTTCCCGCTTCTTTTACCATGAC
>Ga0209317_1003209_pt1 | contig 10562 bp, 8 predicted proteins | sample RifGroB2_FD_183994 | JGI IMG/M metagenome (GOLD analysis project Ga0209317, IMG submission 183994) | Soil microbial communities from Rifle, Colorado, USA - Groundwater B2 (SPAdes) (version 2) | ecosystem: Environmental > Terrestrial > Soil > Unclassified | place: Rifle, Colorado | collected...
TAGTAGAAGTGCCGAACTTTGACATGATTTTGCGGAACAAACTGTTTTCTGAATTTATAGGCGACCATCTGTTTTATTTTACCAGGGAAACCTTAAATACAACTTTAAGGCTAAACGGTTTTGAAATTATCGGCACTAATGAAGTTTGGCATGAGTATATTATTTCTGCAGTTGTTAAAAAAAAGGTAAAGCTGGACCTCTCGCATTTTTATAAATATCAGGCACAACTTAAAAATGAAATAGAAGAATACATTAATCGTTTTGAAAGCAAAAAGGTGGCAATATGGGGCGCCGGGCATCAGGCGCTTGCAGTTATTTCATTAATGGATATGACTGATAAAATCAGGTATGTTGTTGACTCTGCGCCATTTAAGCAGGGTAAATATACACCTGCTACGCATCTTCCAATAGTTTCTCCTGACGCGCTTGACTCAGACCCGGTAGATGCCGTTATTGTTATGGCAGCCAGTTACTCCGATGAAGTGGCAAGGATTATACGACAGGAGTTTGGAAGGAATATAAATGTTTCCGTATTGAGAGATTTTGGCTTGGAGGTTGTTTAACCTTAACGCCGATGAGAGGTAACAATGGATAAAATATTGTTCATAGTGCCGCCGCATATAAATTTTAATGATTTTATCAATCCTTCCTACAATATAACAACGCAACAAAAAAAATACGGGAACTATGGGAATGTATCTACTGATATGCCTTTAGGCATACTGTCCTTAAGCGCATATGTGAAAAAACTTGCCGCTGTGGAAACAAAGCTTTTAGATTTTAATATTGTTTTGAATAAAATGGAACGCTTTGAATTTCAGTCTTTTGCAGAGTTTTTCCGCAGCTATCTTTCAGTGCCTGGGTGGGCGGATCCAGCTCCAGGTATTATAGGCATCTCGGCCTTGTTTACTCCGTCATATCGAAATGTGCTTGATATTGCCCGGTGTTGCCGCGATATGTTCCCCGGCGCCATTATAGTTGCTGGTGGCGGAGTGCCAACGAACATGTATAAGGAAATATTCAGAGACAGCACATGTTTTGACGCTCTTTGCTACGGGGAGGGAGAACGGCCCCTGTTAGGCCTTGTGGACGCAGACAATAAATTACAACACCTGAAAGAAAACCCGTCGTGGATTACGCGTGAGAAAGTTGAAAGCGGACAGGCATTCCAGCATGATTTTATTGAAAACCTTGATGAAATCCCTTTTTATGACTATGGCATTTGCGAAACAGGTGAATATGGATTAAACCCGGCCATAACGGCTTATGCGTCTATAGAGGAGAAAAAGCAAAACTTCCACGTAATGACGTCCAGAGGTTGCACCCACCATTGTTGTTTTTGCGCCTCACACACAGTCCACGGTAGAAATATGCGCTATCACAGCATTACCCGGGTCAGAGAGGATTTTAAGCGTCTTAAAGAGCAGTATGGGGCAAAAACAATTGTGGTACAGGACGATCATTTTATGGCTAATAAACAAAGGGCCATGGAAATTCTCGGGATAATAAAAGAACTGCAATTTGTCCCTGTGTTCCAAAATGCACTGGCATTATATGCTCTTGACAGAAAATTCCTTGAAGTTTTAAAAGATGCAGGCATTGATCAGCTTCCTTTGGCCGTTGAGTCGGGAAGCAACAGGGTCCTAAAAGAAATAATGCATAAGCCGCTTAACCTCGATATAGTGAAACGTGTGGCTGACGATTGCCGGGACCTTGAAATATATACCAACGTAAATATATTAATAGGGCTTCCTGGTGAAACGAAACGTGACATTGAGGATGCAAGGGCATTTTTAAAGACCATTAACGCGAACTGGTTTATTATACTTTGTGCCACACCTCTTGTAGGGAGTGAAATGCTCGAGATATGTCTTAAAAAAAATTATCTTAAGGGCAGCTATACAGACTGCAATTATAAAAAAGCAATTGTTGAAACCGAGGATTTTAGTGCCGAATATGTACAGGAAATGGCATATGTCCTTAATCTTGAGCTGAATTTCGTAGAAAACAGCGATTTCCGTTTAGGTAATTACGAGCTGGCATTAAAAGGATTTGAAAATGCTATAAGGGCAAAAAATGACCACGCCATTGCATATTATTGTGCTGCACGATGTTACGAAAAGCTCGGCAATTTGGAGAAAGCGCAAAAATACATGTGTACCGCGAAGGTGATTACAACGGAAAAGCCTTTTTGGCGTAAATATGCGGACACGTTTAACATCCCCATATAAAATTTTTATTGCAGGGAGTTGCTAAGGAGGCGTAATCATGTCAGTTGAACAGGATAAATTAAGCGAGGCGGAAAAGGGAAAGAGGAACAGCCTGAAGCAGGAAAAACCGTACGTATACGAAAAAATCATGAAATACGATGAAAAAGTCAGAAAGGGCGAGAGCATAGCCATACTCCAGTTCCAATACGATTACACCTGCAATTTCCGCTGTGAGCATTGCTGTATAACAAAATTGCGGCGTGAAAAAGGCGAGAGATGCTTTACCATTGACGATGTGAAGGAGCTTTCACGACAAGCTGATGAAATGGGACTTGCGCATATTGTGATTACAGGCGGAGAACCATTGGTGTTCCCTGATTTTGATGATATAGTCAAGGCCATTGACCCTCAGAAATTCTATATAACTTCTGATACTAACGGGTGGTTTCTGGATTTTGAAAAAGCAAGACATCTGAAAAGTATTGGTGTAGACAAAGTCCAGTTGAGTCTTGACAGCCTTTCTGCGGCTGAGCATGACAAATTCAGGCACAAACCCGGTTCTCATGAGAGGGCTGTAAGGGCAATTGATGCGTCGTTAGACGCCGGCTTAAATATTATTCTGGCAACTGTCGTTACCAGGCAGAGGGTAAGATCAGAAGAATTTATCGGGTTCCTGGAATTTGCGAAAAAGAAGGGCGTTGCGGTATTTGTGACATATGCCAAGCCTGTAGGTGACTGGGAGGGAAACCTTGATGTCCTGGTCAGCAAGGATGACATGGACTATATGAGAGGACTTGAGAAGAAATATAATGTGTTTACACATTTAACCCCGGCTTATGGTCTTGATTTAGGCTGTATCTCTGTTAAAAGGATGGTATCCATAACCAAATACGGCGATGTAATGCCATGTCCATATATCCATGTCTCACTTGGGAATTTTTTCAAGGAACCGTTGAAAGACATTATCGAAAGAGGTATGAAGATCAAATTTTTCGGGGAATATATCAACACCTGTCTTATTGCAGAGGACAGAAAATTTATCAATAATTATGAAATGAAAAAGATATGCGGCAGACCACTGCCGGTCGCATGTTCTGAAGTATTTACAAATGAGGATTATATTGACTGAATGGTGAAAATATGAATGAAATTGCAGACCGTCATTTGTTTATTGCAGATATGGTGAGCGTTATAGTCCCTATATACAACGGTGAAAAATATCTCTGTAAATGTCTTGACAGTATTATCAATCAAAATTATAAAAACATTGAAATAATACTTATAAATGACGGATCAACTGATAATAGCGGAGAAATATGCAAGACATATGCACTTGGCGATGACAGGATAAGGGTAATACACACCCAAAACAGCGGACCTGCAGCCGCAAGAAATACAGGGATAGAAAATTCAAAAGGAAGCTTCATATTTTTCCTTGATGCCGATGATTTTATCAACATTAGGGCCTTAGAGTTGTTAGTTGAAAATTATAACAAATACAAGTCAGACATAATCATAGGGGATTTTGTAAAAATGAGGGATGATGAATCATACCCCGGGCTTGCTGCTGTTTTTTCAGGCAGCAGGCTGTTAACAAAACAGGACATTGCAGATTGCACCAGGCGCTATCTAAAAAAACCTAACAGGTTTGAACTGTTTTCATATTCCTGGGGAAGATTGTTCAAAGCCTCAATTATCAGGAATAATAATGTTCTTTTTAATGCCGACTTGCATACATATGAGGATGTGGCCTTTAATTTCGATTATTTAAAGCATACTGAAGAAATTTTTTTTCTGGGAGAACCCATATATAACCACCTGGTCCACGATAACTATACTTCAGCGCGAACTATGCTGGGTAATAATCCCCTGAAATTGTTCGGTTATATACAGGCCCTTGTTAATATCAGGGCCTTTCTTGAAAACTGTAAATCCGGGGCTGACATAGCAAGGGAAGTGGGACATGCATACATTTACTTAACGATAATCCAACTGGTCCGTCTGTGTGGCCAGGTTAACAGGAGTAATAAAAGAAAGATGTATGAGGTTGTTCACAAAATAATTAATGATGCAGGCTCCAGGGAGAATTTGAAGTTTTACTCTCCTTCAAAAGGTGACAGCAGGGTCCTCCCTGTCATGATGAAATTAAGACTGGTTTGGCCGATAATCCTGGTATGTAAATATAAAGCCTATAAAAGATACAGAAAAAGGAGATGACGTCAGGTGACTTCTATCGTAAGCCCGTTAACCCGGGAATTTATTGAGAATATAAAGAGCGAGGGGGCCCCGGTAATAATATTCGGCGCAGGTATTGTCGGGGAAGTGTTATTCCATGCCTGCCGGGATGCCGGGATTAAAGTCGAGTGTTTTTGCGACAACAATATCAATAAAACACTATCCCCTATGTGTAATATCGAAGTCATTCATACGCTGAATCTGAGAGCAAAATACAGGGACGCTGTTTTTTTAATTTCTGCGGCAGACATAAAGGACGTTGTTGAGCAATTAAAGGTTTTGGGATATGCCAGATGGCGTGCCGGCAGTTTATTGTTAAAGGATTTCGATGTATCTCGATACCCATTCAGTGCCCCGCCGGATTTTGTGAATTTTGCAGTTGGTGCATGTCTTTTATGTCATGACAGCTATTTAAATCCTGAAAAGCTTTTTTTGAGAAGTGTGGACATTATTATTACTGAACGCTGTTCCTTGAAATGCAGAGATTGTTCTAACCTTATGCAGTATTATGAAAAACCTGCCAATTGCGATATGAAAGAATTAGAGCAAGCCATTGATACGTTTTGTGCTTTTATAGATGAGGTACATGAATTTCGGGTCATCGGCGGAGAGCCGTTTATGAATAAGGAATTCCATTTAATAATAAAGAAACTGCTCGCTGAACCTAAAGTCAAAAAAATCGTAATCTACACAAACGGAACAATCCTTCCCGGGAAAGAACAAATCGAATACTTAAAGAACAGTAAGGTACTGCTTCTTATTACAGATTATGGTGTGCTCTCGAAAAAGTTAAATGAACTTATTCAAATATTGCAACTGAACAAGGTGGCCTTTTATGCTCGAAAGGCCCAGGGTTGGACTGATTGTGCTAAAATAATGAGGCATTATCGCAGTATTGAACAGCAAAAGGAAATATTCAGAAGTTGTTGTGCTAAAAACACTGTTACCTTATCAAGGGGTAAATTGTTCAGGTGCCCTTTTTCAGCAAATGCGGACAGGCTTCGGGCAGTTCCGAACCATGAAGATGATTATATAAATATCTTTCAAAAGTCACAAGGGCCCATGGATATTCATGAGATGAAAAATAGAATAAGGACGTTTCTTTTAGGAAAAGATTTCCTGCAGGTATGTGATTACTGCAATGGAAGGTCATTTGGAGCTCCTGAGATTGCGCCTGCAGTTCAAACTAAAGTGTCTTTGGAATATGAGAAGCACTGTTCAAAATAAAGATGATAGAAAACGGGAGATCCATCGCAGGCGCATCAAACAATCTTCGTAATAATCCTCTTGTCGGCGATTTAGACCACATTCTGGCCCATACCGAAGGCCTTTGGGAGGACCTTCGTGGAAAGCGTCTGTTTGTTACCGGCGGCACCGGGTTTTTCGGTTGCTGGCTTTTGGAGAGTTTCGCATGGGCAAATGTTAACCTTGGTCTTCAGGCATCAGCCCTTGTTCTTACAAGAGATTACAAGGCATTTGAAAAAAAAGCGCCGCACCTCGCTGCGAACCCGGCAATTCAATTTCATATCGGAGATGTAAGAAATTTCAATTTCCCGGAAGGTAATTTCTCGCACATCATACACGCTGCAACCACGTCAGCCGTTGCTACATTCAATGACCTTGAAGAGCCTATCGTGAAGTTCGATACTGTTGTGGAGGGAACGCGACATGCGCTTGATTTTGCTGTCAAGTGTAACGCCCGGAAATTTCTACTGACAAGCTCCGGTGTTGTCTATGGCAAACAACCATTCGGTATTACGCATATTTCAGAAGACTATTGCGGCGCGCCTGATCCTGTTGATCCCGGCTCGGTAGTTGCCGAGGGTAAGCGTGCAGCAGAATTGCTCTGTGCGCTATATTCAGGAAAGTACGGGATAGAAACGAAGATTGCCCGTTGTTTTTCCTTTGTTGGCCCCCACCTGCCCCTGGACATTCATTACGCCATTGGCAATTTTGTTCGGGATGCATTGGGCGGAGGCCCTATCCGGGTCAACGGCGATGGAACGCCTTATCGTTCCTATCTCTACGCTGCTGATTTGGCCATCTGGCTATGGACTGTCTTTTTTAAGGGCGCATCATGTTCCCCCTACAATGTAGGCTCTGAAGAGGACGTGACTATTGCAGAGCTGGCTAAAGCGGTGGCATTGAGTTTCCAAGGGGATATTGAGGTCAGGATAGCCCAAGCACCTGCTCCGGACAGGCCGCCTGAAAGATACGTGCCGTCAACAAAGCGGGCCCAGGTAAATTTGGGACTTCGACAGATAATCAATCTCAGGGCAGCCATTGAACGTACAGTTATGCATATACAACGGGGTCTTTAATTTATGGAAGACAGTGTGGCTATCAAACAGGCCGTCAATACAATTGGATCTTTGATTAAAGACCCGTCTAAGGGTCTGCCAGAGGGTATCTTTCTGCTTGTCAGCCGGCTTACGCCCATGATAAATGTGGACCTGCTCCTTAAGAACAAGAGGGGCCAGACCTTGCTGACCTGGCGTGACGATGGCTATTGGAAGGCGGGGTGGCATGTCCCGGGCGGCATCATAAGATACAAGGAAACAATTGAAGAAAGGATCCAGGCAGTGGCAAAGGCAGAGCTTGGTGCTGAGGTGGAATTTCTGGCCATTCCCCTGGCCTTTAATGAAATAATACATCAGGAACGGAGGGACCGCGGCCACTTTATATCGCTGCTTTATCAATGCTCTCTCACAACACCTCCGGATGAGAGTCTGCGCTACCGGTCAGGCAGGCCCCGGCCTAACCAGTGGAAGTGGCACACTAAATGTCCGGAAAACATTATTAAAGTACATGAAATCTACAGGAAATATATTTAAAGGCAGGTTTTTCCACAAAATATAATGGGAACTCTTCTGAGCATTCTTATAACAACATACAACAGGGGCGATTTTCTTGCTCAATGTCTTGATAGTATCGAGAAGGTCGTGGCAAATCAAAAAAATATAGAGATGATAGTTTTTGATAACGGCTCTGCTGACAATACCATGGAAGTGCTTAAACGGTATGAAAACAGGCTCCCGATAAGAATATTGCACGAAGATGATAATAAAAGGTTTGTATACGGTATCCTTAAGTGTATTTCACATGCCGTGGGAAAGTACTGCTGGTTTTTAGGCGATGATGACTTTATCATAGGAGAGATGGATAGTGTCATGCCCTGGCTGCTAAAGGACGATACAGACATCTTTCTAATGGACCATATCTTCTATATTGTTGAGAGTGGAAACTATAAATACCTCAATGAAGGGGAAAACAACTTTTTGTTCAGGGAGAACAGAAGCTTATATGAGGACTATAAAGAGTATTTTTTAAATGTCAGACATCCTAATGCCTTTTTTTTGCATATAGCTCCTGTCATATTCAGAAGGTCGTTATGGAACCGTTACATGACACAGGAGGCGATAAAAAAACATTCGCGTTCTGAAAGTACCCATGCCTACGCCTTTATGATGATACTAAAAAACTCAAATAGAATACGTTTTATTGATAAAAAAATGGTAGCCCTGAGAGTAGGGGCCCCAGCCGAGGAAAATTTGATGGAGAACGGCAGATACAACCGGGTCCGAATGGATGCCGAGTTTTTCACTGACATGGTAAGAGACGTATTCCATGATGAAATACTTGTCCGCCATTTCAAGGCCGTGATGCTTAAAAAAAGCGTCGTTGTCCTGCTCCTGGGCAGTAAGATCCGGTGTAAATTCAATGTCCGGTTCTATCTGAAGGTATTTAAACTGCTTTATTCCAATTACAGGACCCACCCTTTTTTCTGGTATGGTATCATACCTGTACTTATGACTCCCAGGATTGCTTTGGTATTAGCGTACAGGTTGTTTGTAAAGAAGGCAGGATAATGAGTGAAGGGCAAAATCCTTCATAATTTTTTTTACCTGTCCTCCTCATTCGTAGCCATCAATATTTTTGGCTATGTCTTCCATGCCGTCATCAGCAGAAAGCTCGGCCCATCTCTCTACGCCGAATTTAACGTCCTGAATGCCCTGATGGTTGCCCTGTCAACTCCGGTAAGTATCTTGGTGAGCGCTATAACGAGAGTTGCCGTGTCGGCGAGGACTGCGGGAAGGGATTTTAACGAGGTCAAAAGGTTTTCAATAAAGCTTGGGCTGACAGTGGCGTTGTTGCTCGGATTCGGGACACTGTTTTTGTCACCCTTAATAAAGCTTTTTGTTAAAGCTGAAAATCTATATATATTTCTGCCCATCGCCCTGACTTTCTTTATATGGGGGCTTAACGGCATCTTAAGGGGACTGTTGACCTCTGTAGAGTCATTCGCGCTGCTGTCCTATGCTGCTACCCTTGAACTTTTTATGAGGGCCGTGTGCGGCATACTCTTTGTGCTTGCCGGTTTTGAGGTCTTCGGTGCTATAGCAGGCTCTGCTTTCGGCGCACTGTGTTTGATGGTCCTGTTGTTGTTTAAGAGTAACCATATTGAGAATACGTACAATGAGAGAAAATATAATGGCGCTTCCCGGGACAGCTTCAGTAAGACGACTGCAAAAGTCTTTTTTATAGCCATGCCCACAGGTTTTTTCCTGCAGCTCGACTTGCTGCTGGCCAAACGTTTTTTTCCGGCTGAGGAGGCAGGCATTTTTGCAGCGGCAACCCTCATTGGCAAGAGTATATTGCTGTTTTCCACAATAGCCTCGACAGTTGTTTATCCAAAACTAATTGAAGAAAAATTGAGCAAAAAGGGATTGACTGCCTTTCTGTGGGGAATAATTGTGACCATGCTTTTATTTTTGGCCGGATATGCGCTGCTCAAGTTTTTTGACAGGCCGGTTATTGACCTGCTGTTCGGCGATAAATATACCGGTGTGCTTGAAATGGCGCCTTTATACATAATAGCCATTTTGCCTTTAGCGCTTCACCTCCAGGTGACAAATTACAAAGGCGCAATCGGGGGATGGACTGAAGGTGTCTGGCTTTGGTTTGTTCTGATAGGGTATTATGTAATTCTTGAATTGTTCTCTTTTAATTTTAGCGGATACCTGAAAGCTATCTTCATATACCATGCTGTTTTAACTCCGATGAGTTTCTTGATGTTATATATGAGACACAGGGATTAGAACTGCTATGTCTTTTCCCCTGAATATGATATAAATAATATAGACGCATGGATAATTGTTAGGGGGGCTCGATGCATTTCATTGGCCTTGATGCCGGTTCGGTGACTGTTAAACTTGTTGTCCTTGATGAACGCGCCAATAAACTTGAGGGCCACTACATAAGGCATTATGGTCATCCGCTGATGGCTGCACTGAATGTTCTGAAAGATACCAAAAGCCGTTTTCCGGATAGTTCCCTTTCCGTAACAGGTTCTGCAGGAAAATTTATCTCATCTGCCCTTGGAGTTTACCATACAAATGAGATCGTTTCGCAGGCTTATTCTATAAAAAAACTGCACCCTCACATTAAAACAATAATTGAGCTCGGAGGAGAGGACTCAAAACTGATCCATTTAGAGAGAGGCCGCATCAGGGATTTTTCGATGAACTCTGTATGTGCCGCAGGAACAGGCTCTTTCCTTGAGCAGCAGGCTGAACGTTTAAAACTTACCATCGCCGAATTCAGCAAAATGGCCGCGATATCTGAAAGGCCTTCAAAGATTGCCGGACGGTGCAGTGTCTTTGCAAAGTCGGATATGATTCACCTCCAGCAGATAGCCACTCCTGTTGAAAGTATTGTAGCAGGTCTCTGTTTTGCAGTTGCAAGGAATTTTAAGGGTGCTATTGTTAAAGGCAGAGGGCTGAAATTGCCTGTTGCGTTTCAGGGAGGTGTTGCTGCCAATGAAGGGATGGTAAGGGCCTTCAGGGAGGTTTTTGGACTTGACGACCTTTTTGTGCCTGAAGACTTTGCGCTAATGGGGGCACTTGGAGCGGCCTTAAAGGACATGGATGAGGGGCGCATAAATAACTTTGACCTGCAAAGCCTGGAATCGTTTGTTTCTTTTAAGTCTGACGAACATGGACATATGCCGCTTCTTAAAGACGGGGATGGGTTTTTAGAGAGACATCAGAAAGGCAATTATGAATTAGGAATTACGAATTATGAGTTAAAGAAACTGCCTTTAAAAGCTTATCTGGG
>Ga0209317_1003210_pt1 | contig 10560 bp, 9 predicted proteins | sample RifGroB2_FD_183994 | JGI IMG/M metagenome (GOLD analysis project Ga0209317, IMG submission 183994) | Soil microbial communities from Rifle, Colorado, USA - Groundwater B2 (SPAdes) (version 2) | ecosystem: Environmental > Terrestrial > Soil > Unclassified | place: Rifle, Colorado | collected...
TTCAGTTGGTTAGAATCCCGGCCTGTCACGCCGGGGGTCGCGGGTTCGAGTCCCGTCCACTCCGCCAAATCCAAGGCGAACGCAAGTTCGCCTTTTTTCATATCTGGTTCTTTGACAGGAGCTGAAAAATGTTGCTCATGACGTTTTTGCGCCTGCCAGGACAATAGGTTGGTGTTATTGCTATGTTCGATTTTGTTCAAGAAAAAAAACGGTTGGTGCAGATAGTTCTGGCGCTCATCATATTGCCGTTTGCATTCTGGGGAGTGGATTCGTACAACCAGTCCGGGAACAGGGCAGAAGTGGTTGCCACGGTAAACGATGCAAAAATTACCCAACGAGAGTTTGAGTATGCGCTGCGCCAGCAGCAGGATCGCTTGCGCCAAATGATGGGGGCAAATTTTGATGAGGCGATGCTTGATAATCCTGAAATGAAACACGCAGTGATGAATAATCTGGTCGAACAACATTTGCTGGTTGAACATGCCAGGGGCACGGGTTTGGCAATTGCAGATGAGCAGGTGGCGCAAGTCATTCAGGGCATTGAAGCGTTTCAGGATAACGGCAGATTTGATAAAAAACGCTATGAAACTGCGCTGGCAGGCCAGAACACGTCGCCGCTGATGTTTGAAGCGCGTCTGCGCGATGAATTGCTCGGCCAGCAGGTGCGTGATGCTTATGCTCAGAACGGATTTGTCTCGAATGGAGTAGCGGACAACATCATCCGTCTGAACGAGCAGCAGCGGACGATAAGCGTATCAGCCATATCATTTCAGCCCTACCTGGCGCAGGCAAAAGTGGACGAGGCTGCAATAAAAAAATATTACGAGCAGAATCAGCAGGAGTTTCGGGTTAAGGAGCAGGCGAAAGTCGAATATGTAAGACTTTCGGTAAACGATTTGCTGGCAAAGGTCGAGGCAAGCGCAGAGGGTGTGCGCAAATACTATGATGAACATCAGAATGATTTTGGCACCACTGAGGAACGCCAGGCGGCGCATATCCTGATTGCCGTGGCTGCCGCCGCGCCGCAAGCCGAACAGGATGCGGCCAGGGCGCAGGCAGAGAAACTGTTGCAACAACTCCGGCAGAATCCTGCCGGATTTGCCGAGTTGGCCAAGCAGAATTCTAAAGATCCGGGTTCTGCCGCAAATGGCGGCGACCTGGGTTTTTTTGGTCGCGGCATGATGGTCAAGCCGTTCGAGGATGCCGCATTTGCGCTTAAACAGGACGAGATCAGCGGGCTGGTCAAATCGGATTTCGGCTATCACATCATTAAATTGCTCGCAGTTAAACCCGCCAGGCTTTTGTCGTTTGATGAGGCGCAGGAGGGCATCATGAACAAGCTGCGCCAGCAAAAAGCTACCGACATGTTTGCCGAGCTGGCGGAGAAGTTCAGCAATACTGTTTATGAGCAAAGCGATACCCTGAAGCCGGCAGCCGATCTGGTCGGCGCAAAGACTGAGCTAAGCGGATGGCTAGTCAAGGAAGCAACAACGGGCGAGCCTTGGACGGCAAAAATGTTGCAGGAAGTTTTTGCCGACGAAGCGGTGAAGAACAAGCGCAACACGGCTGCGATCGAGGTGGCGACCAATACGTTGGTTGCTGCGCGGATTCTGGAATACAAACCAGCCAGCATCCGTACGTTGGACGAAGTGCGGGAAACGATTCAGCAAAAATTGTTGCGTCAGCAGGCGTTGGAATTGGCTGCAAAACAGGGCAGTGCATTGCTGGAACAATTGCAGCGCGGCGATAAGCCAGTGTTGAGCTGGACTGCCGCACAAGCCGTTACCCGCGCGCGACATGGCTCGCTGAATGCGGACATGATACGGAAGGTATTTCAGGTGGATGCGACCAGGTTGCCGCAGTACGTTGGAGCGGAAACGCCACAGGACGGCTATATGCTGGTGCGCATAGACGCCGTCAAGGAAGCCGAAAAACCCGATGACAAGAAACGCGCCGGCTATGTGCGGCAAATGCGCCAACTGACCGGAGAGGCAATGCTTCGTGCCTATCTGGCTGACGCTAAACAGCAGGCCACTGTCAAGGTGGATCTGCCCGAGACGGTTGAACAGCCCTGACCCGATCTGTTGCTGACAAAATAGAAACGCTTATTGGTTCTTGGCCTTCGATGGGCTGATGAACTTCATGTCGTTATCGCAAGTGATAAACTCACCGGCATGAAAAGCGTTCATCTGGTTATCACTGATTTATTCCTGCCGCAGCATTTTTCCGCCGAAGTTTGCGCGGATTTGCGCTTGCCTGCCCTGGAAAAGATGCTGGCACGCGGCGCTTCGGCAGGCTCAACCCATTCGACAGGCTCGGCGCGAGCCGGGGGTATTGGTACCTCGCTGGAAAATCACTTGTGCGAATTGTTTGGTGTGCCGTGCCAGCCGGATGCGCCGATTGCGCCTGTTTCCGCCACGTTTGACGGATTGGGCGGCGGCGGCTGGCTGCGCGCCGATCCGGTGCATTTGCGCTTGCAGCGCGAGCAATTGGTCTTGTTGCCGAACGTGGAAGTCGGCGCGGATGAGGCCGGACAACTGTGTGCCGCCCTGAACGAGTATTTCGCCGGCCAGGGCATGGAGTTTTTTGCGCCCCACCCGCAACGCTGGTATGTGCGGCTCGATCGGTTGCCGGACATCGAAACCGTGCCGCTGTCACAGGCTGCCGGACGCAATGTGCATGGCTTGCTGCCCAAGGGTGTTGAGGCGGCGCACTGGCATCGGGTGTTCAACGAAATCCAGATGTTGCTGTTTGCCCATCCCGTGAATGAAGCCCGCGAGGCGCGCGGCGCATTGCCGGTCAATAGCCTGTGGCTGTGGGGGGGGGGGGCGAATGTATCGCCACAAAAAAATTATGACCGCATCAGCTCGGATGAGGTGCTGGCCGAGATGTTTGCCACGGCTGCGGGGATTCCGCATGCGGGGTGGCCGAAGCGATGGCGCGATGAGGGAGATAGCGGCAGGCAATTGCTGGTCTGGGCGGGGTTGCGCCGCGCTTTGCAACAGGGCGATTTGAGCGCATGGCGCGTCGCGTTGCAGGAGTTCGAGACAGGTTATGCGCAGCCGTTATGGCAGGCGTTGCGCACCGGAAAAATTTCGCAATTGCAGGTGGATGTTCTGGGCGGGGATCATGCCCGGTGTCTGCTGTTGGCCAGTGCCGACGCTTGGGCATTGTGGCGGCGCGCTAAGAGCCTGTTCCAGTAGGTTTCATGCCGGTGCATTAAACCTGCTGGAGCTGGCTCTGACCGCTTGCCCAATATTCGATGGTGTAGAATGCCGCTATCCGAGCATTAAGGAATGAGCATGCCTTTCTGGAATACCGCAATGCAGTTTTTCTGGCGCGAGGAGTCGTTGCCGGTGCTGGCGATGACGCTGGGGCTGGCGTTCCTGTTGTTCCATTTTCTGAAGGAAGAACGCAAAAGCGTCCTGAACACGCTGACTTTCTTCTTTGCCTGTCTGGCGCTGCAATTCGTCAGCGGCTTGATCTACGGGCTGCAATTTATCTCCGCCGCCGCAGTATTCCACGAAGCCGGGCTGATCGGGGCCGGCATTGCGGCGATTCGCCTGTGGGGGCTGCTGGTGTTCCGTATCGTTCTGCCGCGGATGCGCATCACGCCGCCGCGCATCGCCGAAGACATCTTCGTCATCATCGGCTACATCGCCTGGGGTCTGGTGCGGTTGCGCTACGCCGGGCTGGATCTGGGCAGCATCGTCGCGACCTCGGCGATGATTACCGCCGTGGTGGCGTTCGCCATGCAGGATACGTTGGGCAATATTTTGGGCGGCCTGGCCTTGCAAATGGACAACTCCATCGAAATTGGCGACTGGATCAAGGTGGACGACGTCTCCGGCCGCGTGGTGGATATCCGCTGGCGTTCCACGCTGGTCGAGACGCGCAACTGGGAAACCGTGGTGTTTCCCAACAGCCAGTTGATGAAGAGCAAATTTCTGGTGCTGGGGCGGCGCACCGGGCAGCCGGTGCAATGGCGGCGCTGGGTGTGGTTCAACGTAAGCATGGATATCCCGCCTACCAGGGTGGTCAGAGTGGTCGAAGAAGCCATCCAGCAGACCGACATTGCCAATGTGGCGAAGAACCCGTTGCCCAATTGCGTGTTGATGGACATGGACGACAAAGGCTACGTGCGCTACGCGATGCGCTATTGGCTGACTGATCTGACCCCGGATGATCCGACGGATGCGGTTATACGCTGGCACATCATGACTGCACTGCAGCGCGCGGGTATCAAGCTGGCGATGGATGAAAGAAGCATCCATATGACCAAGGAAAATGAAAAATACGAAGAAATGCTGCACCACCGCGAAATCCTGCTGCGCATCAAGACGCTGAAACAGGTGGAGCTGTTCTCGCAGATGACCGAACAAGAATTGACGGCGCTGGCCGAACGCTTGCGGTTCTCGCCGTTTGCCAAGGGCGAGATCATTTCCAGGCAGGGTGCTACCGCCCACTGGCTGTACATCGTCATCCGCGGTGAAGCCGAGGTCTATCTGGAGACGCCGGACGGCGGCAGGCGCGTCCTCCGGGATCTGGGCAAGGGCAGCTTCTTTGGCGAAATGGGTTTAATGACCGGTGCGCCGCGCTCCGCTTCGGTGTTGGCCAAGACCGATGTGGAATGTTACCGGCTGGACAAGGATATGTTCGAGGAAATTCTGCACCAGCGCCCGAGCATCGCCGAGGAAATATCGCAGGTGCTGGCGGTGCGCAAGGTAGAACTGGACAGCATGATACAGGGCATGGGTGCGGAAAGCGCGTCCCGGGACGCTGCGCAGCACTCCGGCGAAATTCTCGCCACCATCAAGCGCTTCTTCGGTTTGTAGTATCATCGCGCCGCATTTCAGCCGTAACAGCAGGGAATAAACATGAAAGTATCATTTCTGGATTTTGAAAGCCCCATCGCCGAACTGGAAGACAAGATCGAGCAGCTGCGCTATGTGCAGGACGATTCGGCGCTTGATATCGCGGACGAAATCTCGCGCCTGTCCAGGAAGAGCGAAACGCTGACCAAGGATATTTATGCCAAGCTCTCGTCCTGGCAGATATCGCAGGTGTCGCGCCATCCGCAGCGTCCTTACACGCTGGATTACATCAAGCACCTGTTTACCGACTTCGAGGAGCTGCACGGCGACCGCGCGTTTGGCGACGACAAGGCTATCGTGGGCGGGCTGGCGCGCTTCAACGGGCAGAGCGTGGTGGTGATCGGCCACCAGAAGGGCCGCGATACCAAGGAGAAAATCCTGCGCAATTTCGGCATGCCGCGCCCCGAGGGCTACCGCAAGGCGTTGCGCCTGATGCGTCTGGCGGAAAAATTCGGCATTCCGATCATGACCTTTATCGACACCCCCGGCGCCTATCCCGGCGTGGGAGCGGAAGAGCGCGGCCAATCCGAGGCGATCGGGCGCAACCTTTACGAAATGACCGAGTTGCGCGTGCCGATTATCTGCACCGTGATCGGCGAGGGCGGCTCCGGCGGCGCGCTGGCGATTGCGGTGGGCGACGCGCTGCTGATGCTGCAATACAGCACTTACTCGGTGATTTCGCCGGAAGGCTGTGCGTCGATCCTGTGGAAGAGCGCGGAAAAAGCGCCGGATGCCGCGGAGACTTTGGGTATCACCGCGACGCGCCTGAAGACTCTGGGGCTGGTGGACAAGATCATCAGCGAACCGCTGGGCGGCGCACACCGGGATTATGCGGCGACCATGCAGAGCGTGAAGAAGGCGTTGCAGGATGCGCTGAAAACGGTGCAGAACAAACCGGTGGCCAATTTGCTGCAGGACCGCTTCAACCGCCTGATGAGTTATGGCAAGTTCAAGGAAGTTGCACTGTAGGGGCACGGCGCGCCGTGCCGGTGCCGGAACAAAAGTTTCACGTGCCCCTGCGCTTACCGACCGAATTGCCGCGCGTCTCGCGCCGCTGGTTCCCGCGCATAGTTCCATCCTGATCGGCCTGAGCGGCGGAGCCGATTCCGTGGTGTTGCTGCATCTGCTGCACCAGCTCGCGCCGCGTTTTTCTTGGCGGCTTTCCGCATTGCATGTCCATCACGGCATCAGCCCAAACGCCGATGCCTGGGCGGATTTCTGCGCCGGCCTCTGCGCGCAGTACGCCATTCCGCTGCATACCGAACATGTGGACATCGCCCCGCTGCGTAAACACGGCATCGAAGCGGCGGCGCGCAAGCTGCGCCATGCGGCGTTCGCCAGGCAGGCGTGCGACTTCGTCGCGCTCGCGCATCACGCCGACGACCAGGCGGAAACCCTGCTGCTGCAATTGCTGCGCGGCGCGGGCGTCAAGGGTGCGGCGGCCATGCCGTTTGTTAAGCACGCTACGACACATATACCCTCTCCCCTCGCGGGAGAGGGTTGGGCGCATCGCCCAGACTTGCTTCGCCCGTTATTGCACATTTCACGCCGGGAAATTCTCGACTATGCCGCAGCTTATGACCTGCGCTGGATAGAAGACGAAAGCAACGCCGACGACAGCTACCCGCGCAACTTCCTGCGCCATCGCGTGCTGCCGTTGCTGGAAGAAAGATTCCCCGCCTACCGCAATACCCTGGCGCGCAGCGCGCAGCATTTCGCCGAGGCAGGCGTGCTGCTCGACGATCTGGCGCGACTGGATGCCGCGCAGGCGATCCACGCCGAAACGCTGGACGTTGCGGCCTTGCAGGCGCTGAGCCCGCCGCGCGCGAAAAACCTGCTGCGCTATTTCCTGCATAGCAGCGGCGCGCCGATGCCGCAAACCGTGCAACTCGACGATATGCTGCAGCAACTGTGCGGCGCGCGGCAGGATGCCGCAGTGTGCATCGCCTACGGCGACTGGCAGGTGCGCCGCTATCAGGGCAGGGTATATGTGTTGCGTGCCCTGGGCGAATTCGATCGGAGCCTGGTGTTGCCGTGGCACGGCGAAGCCGAGCTGGAGTGGCCTGCGCTGGCTGTGCGGTTGTGTCTCAACCAAACTCAGGGTGCAGGCATCAGCCTGGCGAAACTGCGGCGCGCGCCGGTGACGCTACGCCTGCGGCAAGGCGGCGAAACTCTGCGTCCCGATCCGCATGCGGCGACGCGCACGCTGAAGAACCTGCTGCAGGAACATCATATCCCGCCCTGGCAGCGCGACCGCCTGCCGCTGCTGTATTGCGGCGATGAGCTGGTAAGCGTGGTCGGTGTGGCAATTGCGGCGGAATACCAGGCTGCGGCGGAAGAGACGGGAATGCAGCTTTCGGCAAGGTAACGGCCATGCGCAATCTTCGGCATGGAAGTTCAGGGGCGGGGTGCTACAATTTTGACGAAGCATAACCGGCAGGCTACTTAATTTGACTCAAGAGAACCAATGGATTATTTCCTGGCGTGATCAGAACGATTGCACGCAGGAGATGCTATTCGAGCTTGATCGGGGCTACCGCTATGGCGTGGCCGTGCATTCCGAGGGAGACAGGGAGAGATTCCTCGATTTGATCCTGCACCCGCTTGAAACTGCGGTGGTCTCGCCGGATGGCGGTTTGCTGAATAACATCAGGATCGATGAGAACCTGCTGTTGCCGCTCAGTTATCACCGATTGTTGACGGAATCCACGGAACAACATATCGTCGAGCTGTTCGGGGTGTGCGGATTGAATGAAATGGAAACGCATGAGTTGCTGACCAGGTTGCCTAGCCAGCTTTCTCCATACCAGAAACGCCTGGTCGGTTTTGTGCGTTCCGCCCTGATGAATCCCAGGGTCATGATTTACGATGCGATACTGGGTGGCGTTTCCCAGGCCGAGATGGAGAAAATCCGCCGGTTTGACGAATTTTTCCGCCGCTACTCACCTGCGCACACGGCAGTTTACCTGGATTACGATACGCATTTGGATGCCCAGATACATGCAAACCAGACCTTCATCCTTTAACCGGGAAATGAAATTATTCACCGCCCACGATAGCCGTTTGGTGATTCTGGAGCGGAAAATCGGCCTGTTTGCCTTTGTCGGATTGGGCGCATTGCTGCTGGTGTTTGTTATCGTTGCAATTGAACAGGGAATGTTTGCCAGCACCACGGAATTGCGCTTCCGGACCAGCGACGCCGGCATGGTTCACGAGGGCATGGAGGTGAGGCTGAACGGGTTCAAGGTCGGCAAGCTGTTGGGTATTTCATTGAAGGAGGAGGGCGCGGTTGAAGTGCGGTTTTTCGTGGATGACAAATATCTGCTGCATATCCGCCGAGGCGCGAAACTGCGCCTGACCGAACAGGGATTATTCGGCGATAGTGTGCTGGAGATCATGCCGGGGCCGAAAGACCAGCCCATGCTGGCGGCCAACGAGCTGTTGCCCTTTGAAAGGAAACTGGGGATGGGCGACTTGGCCCATGATTTGGCCGAGCGGCTGAAGCCCATCCTGGATAACGTCCAGGCGACCACATCGTCGCTCAATGAGCCGGATGGATTGATAAACCGCGCAACAAAAGCCGCTGTAAAGTTCGAGAAAACCGGGCAGGATATATCTTCGCTGGTGCAGCAATCCAAGGATGTCCTCGCCGAGGAAAATTTCAAACTGGGCAAGGCGCTGGACAAATCGAGCGCGGTGCTGGACAAGACCGGCATGCTGCTGGACAGCCTCCGCGATGTGACCATGGACGTCGGGAAAGTCGCGGAGTCTTCAGCGGAAAACATTCCGGCCATCCTTCAGGATGGCCGGGTGGCTGCCGAAGATGCCCGCAATATCATCGGCTCGGCCAAGGAGTCATGGCCAATCCGGAACATGCTGGAACCGGCGGAGATAAAAATCCTGCCTATGGATAGCTACGGTGTCACAAATGCGCAGCCGAAATAGCGGCATCCTGCTATTTTTGGGTTGTTTGCTGATGGCTGCATGCGGGAGCGCGCCGGAAAAACCGAATCCCCGTAGCGAGCAGGCATATAAACTGAGCGCGCGTGCCGATGCCGCTTTCCTCCACGGCGAATATGAGAGGGCAAAGAACGATTACCAGCAGGCCCTGCATATCAACCAATCCATTGAAAATGCCGCGGGGATTGCGGCGATGCGCATCAACCTGGCGCGCGTTTTCCGCGAACTGGCGCTTCCCGCACAGGCTCATCTGCAACTGGAAGCCTTGTTTTCCGAACCCGCCTTGCCCTATCCGTCCGATGCGCTGGCCGCCGCCTCCGCATTGAAAAGCCTGCTTTATCTCGAAGGCAATGCGCCATCTCCGGCCTTGTCCTGGGTTGAGAAGGGGGAAACGCATTGTCAGAAAAAATGCAAGGTGGCCGGATCATTGCTGTTGCTGCGCGCCCAGTTAGCGCAGCGCGACAACCGATTGGATGAAGCGCTTGAATTTGCCAATGACGCTGCGTTGAATTCCGGTTCGCAGCAGGTCGAACTGGCGAATGCGCAGCGCCTGGCGGGCGAGATCAGCCTGGCAAGGAGCGACTTTGCAAGGGCAATCCAGATGTTCCGGCAGGCCCTTGCGATAGACCAGAAATTGGGCATTCCCGGCAAGATCCGCCTGGACCTGTTGCGGCTGGGCGCGGCGCATGAGCGCAGCGGCGCTGCAACGGCAGCCTGGAATTTTTATGCGCGCGCCTTGACCGTCAGCGATGCGATGGGCAGCAAGCAGGGCGCCGATGAAGTTCGCGCCCGGATGGAAAGATTGCAGAAAAGCCCCGCAACCGGCACTCCAGAGCCACGGTAATGCTGAGATTTGCCGGCAAAAAATTGTTGACGGGTTTCCTGGCGTTGACCGGCTATGTTTCGCTGTTGGTGTACGGCTTGTCGAACTGGCATGTGCTGCGCATCCCGCCAGTCAGGAAAGGTTTCTACCGCCAAGTCTTTTTCAGCGGAAATGAGGCCTTGCATATCATCGGTTTTATCGGCCTGTTGCTGGGAGTGATTGTATCCACGCAAACTTTCTCCATCGCAGGCGGAGATAATTCTCTGGTGGTCAAGGTCATGGCCTGGGTGATCGTGTGGGAGGTCGGCCCGTTATTTGCGGCGATTATCATCATCGCCCGAAGCGGTTCGGCCATCGCGGTGGAATTAGCCCTGATGAAAGTCGGCGGCGAGATTTCCAGCCTCGAACGCATGGGAATCCCGCCCCTGGATTATCTGGTGGTGCCCAGGATCATCGGGGTGACCATATCGGTGATTGTGCTGACCGCTTATTTCCAGATTGTGGCGATTGTTGGCGGACTGGCCGTAAGCGCGGTTTTCCAGAATGTCCTTTTCCTGGATCAGCTGCATCGTTTTGTCGCGCTGGTCAATCCCTGGCTATGGATAGGCGGGATTCTGAAAAGCCTGGCGTTCGGCTTGATGATCTCGACCATCGCGTGTTTCCATGGCCTCTCGGCGGGAACCACATTTTCCGTAGTGCCCAAAGCGGCCATCAAGGCGGTTATCAGAGCCTTGCTGGTGGTGTTCGTGCTGGATATTCTGTTTGCTGGCCTCAGGCTTATCTATTGATCCTTGCATAATTCGCGGCAGATGCCAGGCAGCCGCTGCCACAGATGCAGGGTTCAGCGCATGCGGCATTGGCATAGCCTTTCATCCTTTGCGAAGGGGGTGCGATTCAAACTGA
>Ga0209317_1003211_pt1 | contig 10545 bp, 7 predicted proteins | sample RifGroB2_FD_183994 | JGI IMG/M metagenome (GOLD analysis project Ga0209317, IMG submission 183994) | Soil microbial communities from Rifle, Colorado, USA - Groundwater B2 (SPAdes) (version 2) | ecosystem: Environmental > Terrestrial > Soil > Unclassified | place: Rifle, Colorado | collected...
ACTGGTCTTCTACTACAAGTTTTTTCGAACCTTCCTGGGCATATGTGCTCTACCTGCAGAAAGGTGCCGTGGGGGTCGGATACAAGAAGAACAGGGAGTTTTCGATCTGGCCCGTGCGCGGTTAAACCTGATATTTTTGCAGCCTACTTCTCCCGTGGCGGGAGGCCCCGCATACGCCGGTAGTCTTCCCGCAGGCTATTGGCGGCATCCAGCACCTTCTGCATATAGTCCCGTTCTTTTTCGGAAACCAGGCGCAGCTCAAAGGGTTCTTTGCCCGATTTGATGACGCTGCCGGCCGGGACATAAGTGAAGGCTTCCAGGGTGATCCTCATTACCGTGGCATTCATGCCGATCCAGACCGAATTCTCGAGGTTCACGCTGTACAGGGTGCTGCGCATTGCCAGAAAACAATACTCTCCTATGACGCAGGGACCATGGATGGCGACGCCGTGGCCGACCGAGGTCCTCGCACCGATCCGCACGATATCCCCGCCATGGCTGTGGATGATGACGCCGTCCTGGATGTTGCATTCTTCCTCCAGGACGATCGGGGTGACCTGGCCGTCCGGCCCGCGCTCGTCGGACCGGATAACCGCCAGCGGGGCAATGAAGACGTTTTTGCCGATCTTCACATTGCCGATGATCTGGGCGGAAGGATCGATCAGCGCCGTCGGATGGATCTCGGGGAAATCTCCGGCGAGATTTTGTCTGATGTTCGGGCTGCTATATATCATGTTCGCCTCATCAAGGTGTTCCTGGGATTACATTGCCTGAAGCGCTGCACGCACCCGCCGAACAATGTGTCTAAAGATACGGTAAATTGCAGGGCAGGGTGCCGCAAGGTGCAAACGGGGCAGGCCGGTGTCGGAAAAACCGAAGAAGGCGGTGAACATCCGGCTGCGCGATCTACAGGAATCGATACTTACCGGTCGTAGGGTGCGCCATGCGCACCGCTTCGATGGTGCACATGGTGCACATAGCTAATTCCAGACCTTTTGCTCCGGTCAGCGAGATTTCAAGCCCGTTTGCAGCAGTGAGGTAAATTCTCCGGCCAGATCCGGCTCGGGCAGGTGGCGGAGGATTTCGCGGCGGACGTCGTCCCGCAGTTCGATGGCCTGCGGCCAGTCGCTGCCGGTCGGTTGCCTGGACGGCAGGACGGTCACCTCGATCCGGCCTCTGCGCGGGAACCAGGAGCCGCCGCGGAGGATGTTGCGGGTGCCCTGGATGACCACCGGCACCACCGGCAGCTGTTTGCGGCAGGCGAGGACAAAGGCACCCATCTGGAAGGGCAGGAGGCCCGGCATCCGCTGCAGGGTTCCCTCGGCGAAAAAGATCGGGCGCAGGCCGCGGTCCACCCCCTCGTCGATGCTCCGGCTGTCGGCCACCCCCTGCACCGCATCGAAGCGGTCCACCAGAAACACCCCGAGCTTTTTCAGCGCAGGTTTCAAGAGCGGATTGCGTCCAAGTTCCGCCTTTGCCACGAAGCTGCAGGGTTCCGGCAGGACGCCCGCCAGGACGAAGGAATCCAGATAGCTCATGTGGTTGCTGACCACCAGGTACTGTCCGCCGGTCGGGATGTGTTCCAGGCCGCGGACGGTCAGGTGGGTGCCGGTGGCCCGTCCCATCAGACGCACCACCCGGCCGGCAAAATGCCAGCACGTTTCTCCTCCCGGCACAAGCATGAGGCCGAACCATGCCATCGTGCCACCTGCGGCGAATACCAGCCAGCAGTACCAGGCATAGAGCAGGGCGACGATGCGGTCGGCGAGCCGCGTGAGCATCGGCCGCACGCTGCCGGCTGTCATGCGCAGGAGCTGCAGCCAGACCGCCGCTTTTTTGCGGCCGAGGTGGCCGCTCTCATAGAGCTGCCGGCAGGCGGAGCGGCGGATCTTGCCGCTCGAGGTCTTCAGGACGGTGCCCGGTCGGCCGATGACCACGTCGTCCGGCGGCATGGCCAAAAGTTCCACGGTCGCATCGATAATCTGCTGCCTGAGGTCTGTAAGCGTCTCGGGCCTGGTCTGCCGCGACTCGGTGAGCACCACCAGCCTTTCGGTTTCACCTTGCTCTTTCACGCTGCCGAAGACCGCCGTGCAGCCTTTTCTGATCCCCGGGATGTTTCCGACGATTTCCTCCAGTTCGTGGGGATAGATGTTGCGTCCGCCGCGGATGATGATGTCCTTGATCCGGCTGGTGAGATACACCTCGCCGCCAGCAAAGTAGGCGAGGTCGCCGGTTTCCAGCCACTCGCCCCGGAAGAGCTTCTTGGTCTCTGCCGGGTTGCGGAAATAGCCGCTGGTGGCGGACGGCCCCTTGAACTGCAGGCGGCCTTCGCGCCGCTCCGGCAGTTCCCGGCCCTGAGCGTCCACCACCCGCACCTGATGTCCCGGTAGCGGGCGGCCGCAGCAGACGAATTCCAGCGCGGCTTCCTCCGGGCGTAAGACCGGTACGGCCTGGCCGGAGACGAATTTCTCCCGCGCAACTCGGTCGATCCGGACCCCGCTGTCCGGCGCCGGAAAGAGCAGCCCCACCGAGGACTCGGCGAGACCGTATACCGGGGCCAGCGCCTCGGGGCGGAAGCCGTACGGCTGAAACCGGTCCCGGAAGCGGCGCAGGGTGTCGGGGATGACCGGTTCGGCGCCGTTGAAGGCCATGCGCCAGGAGCTGAGATCGAGTCCTTCAAGATCCTGATCGCTCAGGCGGGTGGCGCAGATCTCGTAGCCGAAATTGGGAGAGGCCGAGAGCGTCCCGCCAAACCGGGCGATGGTGCGCAGCCAGCGCTCGGGCCGGGCCAGGAAACTGAGCGGCGGCATGACCACCAGCCGGCAGCCGTGGCAGAGGCTGCCCAGCCAGGCGCCGATCAAGCCCATGTCGTGGTAGAGCGGCAGCCAGCTGACGAAGACGTCGCCGGCGGTCACCCGGCAGACCCGGCCCATGGCCCTGATATTGGCCAGGAGGTTGGCGTGGGTGAGCACCACTCCCTTGGGGTCGCCGGTGCTGCCGGAGGTGTACTGGAGGAAGGCGATATCGTTTTCCTTGTGCAGGAGCGGCAAGGGATCGGGCTGTCCGTGGAGGCTGTCGGTCGTGACGATCTTCGTGAGTTCCGGCACCTGACTCATCAGGAGTCTCGCGACTGCCTTGATTTCCGGGACGGTGATGAGGATTTTCGTCCCTGCGTTGGCGAGGATCTTTCGGTGGCGTCGCACGTGCTCTTCGATCTGGGTCGGTCGGGCCGGCGGATAGAGCGGCACCGGGATGCCGCCGCAGTAGAGGATGGCGAAAAAGCTGTAGAAATAGTCGGCACAGGTGGGCAGCATGATGGCCACCGGCTCGCCGGGCGCAAGCTCAAGCCCCCGCAGCTGCGCGGCGATCCGCAAGGCTCCCTGCCGCAGCTGGTCGTAACTGAGGGGGATCTCGTCCTCGCCAGTGAGGAGGGTAATGTGCAGGGCCTCGGGCTGGAGGCGAGAGTGCTGCTCCAGGACATCGATGAGCGTCTTTGCCTCGGCAAGGCCTACCTCCCGCCGTTCGGCCGGTTCCTCAGTTCGGGGGGCCGGTTTGGCGGGCGGGGCAGCCGCAATGTCTTCGGTCTGCTGATGGATGCAGCGCAGGAGATCGCGCGGGGTCTGTGCCGACAACAGCACCCTCTCCGGCAGTTTCACGTCGAATTCCTTTTCGAGGCGTGAAAACAGCTCCATCCGAGCGAGGCTGTCCAGGCCGAGATCGCGGTCAAGCTCGCTGTCGAGGGTGATCTGCCGATGTCCTGCGGCATCGGGGTGCAGTTCCGTCATGAGTTCGGTGAGTATCTGGAGCAGGGATTCGGCTGAAACCGGAGTGTTCATGGCAGGTTTTATGGGTACATAGAGGGGATATGTTATTAGTCATCTTGTATGAAATGAGGAGAATTGTTGCAGTCGACCCAAGACTCCTGTTTCATTATTGAATGATAATTTCAGGAAAGCGGCAGTTCAATGGAGCCTATCGCAAACAGAGATTTCTATCGAGTCAATTCTCGCGGCCCACGGTCCTTTCGGATAGAGTAAAACAGCCGGAGGGAAACTGCGAGATCGGCAGGTGTCCGAGCAATGGTTATAATGAGGCAGAAGCCGGGATTGAAATATTCGAAACCATCTCAAGGAGCGAGTGAAATGAAAAAGTTTACGCGGGTATTGCTGATGGTGGGCATTATGCTCCAGCTGTCATTCCTGCCGGTTTACGGCAATGGGTTTTGGAAGATAAAGATGGCCATAAGCGAGCGAAATGCCGCCGAGTATATCCATAAACTCAAGGCCGGTGCGCAACCGGGCAGCCTGAAACGGCCTGAGATGCGGCATGACAAGGAGTATGAGGCGGAAGTGTATGTCAAGGAATTGAATAAGGCCATGGATGAAGCGGAACGGCTTGCCCGCCAAGGTAAAAACGAGCAGATAAAAGAGCCGGAACTTCGATTTCCACCGCCTAAGAAGACGGAATACTAATCGTTTTCAGGCCCCGGACAGCCGTTCCGGGCAGCTCTTTCGCGGACGAAATTGTTGCGGATCCATCCGTTTCCAGCTATAAAAATCCGTCCGATCGATGCCCGGGCAACCTCTTGAGTTTTCCTTTGCAGGAAAATTGCAATGGTACGCTCCCGGTAAAATTTCACTCAATTCATCTCTCCGTTTCCGCCTCTCGCGCCCATGGCCAAGCCCGAATCCCTGTCCAACCAACTGCCCCATCCCCAATACCGTCCTGATATCGATGGCCTTCGGGCCGTGGCTGTCCTCTCTGTGGTGTTTTTCCACGCTTTTCCGGAGGCTTTGAAAGGCGGTTTTATCGGCGTCGATATTTTCTTTGTGATCTCGGGGTATCTCATCTCCGGTATCCTGTTCGGCAGCCTGAAGCGAGGCACCTTCAGTTTCCGGAATTTTTACGCGCGGCGGATTCTCCGCATTTTTCCGGCCTTGATCGTTGTCCTGGCCGTTTGCTGGTTCATCGGCTGGCTGGCCTTATTGCCGGGCGAATTTCGCCAGCTCGGCAAACATATGGCGGGCGGGGCGGGTTTTGTTTCCAACCTGTTGTTCTGGCAGGAAGCCGGTTACTTCGACACTTCCGCCGAAACAAAGCCGCTGCTGCACCTCTGGTCGCTTGGTGTGGAGGAACAATTCTACATTATCTGGCCGTGCCTCCTGCTGCTCGCCTGGAAGCAGCGCATCAATGCGCTGAAGATGGCCGTTCTCATTATCGCCGGATCCTTTGCGGTAAATATCTATACGGTTCAGACCGATGCGGTCCAGGCGTTCTATTCCCCCCTTTCCCGCTTCTGGGAACTCGTGGCGGGCGGAACGCTTGCCTATCTGAAACTGCACATGATTCCTGTCGGGCAGCGGGTGGGACTCGCCGTAAACAGCCTGTTCAGCCTGTTTACGGCGCGGAGACTGCCGGTCGTGCGGCCCATCCTGCTGCACAACTACCTCGCCTTTTTCGGCCTCCTGCTCATCTGCTGCGCGGCGTTTTTTATCGACAGGAAGATGCTCTTTCCCGGGTTCTGGGCGATCCTGCCGACCCTCGGCGCCTGCCTGATCATCGCGGCGGGGCCGCTCACCCTCGTCAATCGACTGCTGCTTTCCTCGCGTCCCATGGTTGCGGTGGGACTCATCAGTTACCCGCTGTACCTGTGGCATTGGCCGTTACTCTCTTTCGCTGCCATCATGGAAACCAGAACTCCGGCACCCGGCGTACGGCTCACGGCAGTCGCCCTCGCCCTTGTCCTTGCCTGGTTGACGTATGCGTGTATTGAAAGGCCCATAAGATTTGGGCGATTCGGGCGTTCCCTCCGTTTCGATTGGCCTCGACTTTTCGGGATGAATGCGAGAGTGCCCGCGCTGGTGCTCTCTATGGTGTTCTTTGCCGCATTGGGGGGTGTCGCCTATTTCAAAGGCAATGTTCGCAGCACGACGTTGACTGCGGACATTGTCGAGCAGACCAAGAAACTGGATTTCGCCCTGCATTTTGCTGAGTGGTCGCCCTGCCCGGGTGAAGCGGATACCTGGAACTGCAAGATCCTCAATCCGAACAAGCCCCCCGAAATTGCCCTCATCGGCGACAGCCACTCCGTCCATCTGGCATCCGGTTTGGCCGCGGTGAAGACGATCGTGGAACAGAACATTATGAGCCGAAACGGCGACGGCTGTTTCCCGGTTTTTGAAGTGGAGCGAAACGGCAAGCGCTACTACGACTGCGAAGGCGACATTATCAGGAAGGGCATCGAAGAGGCCATCCAGTCGGAAAGCGTCAAGGTGATCATGCTGAGCGGTTATGGGGTCTGGAAAATCCGCCCCTTCGACGATAATCTCCATCTGGAAGAAGTCTCGGGCGAGGAGGTGAGTGAAAATGCCGCCATCCAGGAAGAGGCGCTGCATAAAACGCTTGCGCGTCTCGTCGCCTCGGGAAAAAAAATCGTCTTCTTCGTCGATACGCCGGTACTCGATTTTGAGCCCACCGAGTGCGTGCCGGTCCGGCCCCTCTATCTCAAGGGACATCTGCTGAAGGAGCCCTGCGCCCTTTCCCGGGCGTTATTCGACCAGCGCAACATCGAGTATCACCGGATCATGGCGTCTCTGCAAGGAGACTTCCCGGAGGTCGAGTTTGTCAATCTCTACGACTACCTGTGCGACGAGAACCTCTGCTACGCCAGCCGGGAAAACATGCTGTTGTACCGGGATCACAGCCACTTGAGCGCCGACGGCAGCCGTTATCTGTTCGGCAGGATGAAAGAGGAATTGCTGCGGGTAACCCGAGAGAGCACGGTGAATTCGAACGGGATCAGGGTGTCTCGCCTGCAGGGGGCGGATGTCCGGATCAGCGGTAGTCATCCCCTCTGATGATCGGCGATGGTCGAAGGGAGAGTGGCCAAGAAATCGATTCTCGAATTCAATATCTGGTTTGACCGCAAAAGGCGCGAGAGATCATGGTGGGAGGAAAGATCTCTTTTGACTATTCTTCCCGCAGCTTGCGCCACAGGGAATTGACGCTTATGCCAAGTCGCCGAGCGGCTTCCGCCTTATTGTCTTCGGCCTGGCGGAGTGCCTCCCCGATTATCTCAACCTCACGGCGGCGCAGTTGCTGCTTGAGCGGCTCCTGCACCCGGTTGCCCGCTCCGACAGAGGCTCCGCCCAGCGGCAGGGCTTCCTCTATGAGTTCATCGATGATTTCCACAAGCAGGGCCTGGGGATCGCGGCCGCGGCTCTGTACCACGGCCAGCGCCGAAAAACGCTGAACCAGGGAATCCAGTTCCCGGACATTGCCGGGCCAGGAATGGCCTGCCATGCGGGCATGGACCTCTTTGGACAGCGGCAGCGGCGAAAGGTCGCTGGGGACAGGGTATCGATCGAGCAGGGAGGACATGATGATCTCGATATCCTCCACCCGTTCGCGAAGGGGCACGCTGTGCAGCTTCAGGGTAGCGATACGGAAATAGAGATCGGCACGGAAGCGGCCAGCCCTCGCCTCCTGGACAAGGTCCTTATACGTCGAGGTGATGATGCGCACGTCCATGGGGATGATCCTGTCGCCGCCCACCCGCATGATCTCTTTTTCCTCGATGGCCCGGAGCAGGCGGACCTGCAGGCTCGGAGCGATATCGGCCAGTTCGTCGAGAAAGAGCGTCCCACCCGCCGCAAGCTCGAACAGACCCTGCTTGCCGCCGCGTTTTGCGCCGGTGAAGGCGCCCTCTTCATAGCCGAAAAGTTCGCTCTCTAAAAGGGAATCGGGGAGGGCGGAGCAGTTGACGGCGACGAACGGCCTGTCCCTCCTGGCGCTTGCCGCGTGGATGCCCTGGGCGATAATCTCCTTGCCCGTGCCCGTTTCGCCCTGGATGAGCACAGTAGCGTCGGTGGCCGCGTATTGCCCGGCTTTCTCGCGGAGCCGCTGCATCGCCTCGCCCGTGCCTCTCAGGTCTGCCAGAGAGTAGCGGGCCACAAAGCCTTTGGTGTAGACGCGCTCCTTGAGCTTGCGGTCCAGATCCTGAATCCGTGAGGCCCGCGTGAAGGTTGCCACCACCGCCCGGGTATTTTCCGATACCGTCACCGGCATGGCGCTGATGATCATGTCCACGCCGTTCACCCGCCGGAACTGGTCCACCTCGGCCTCGCCGGTTTCCAGTACCTTGTGCAGCCCCGTGGTGCGTATGGTCTCCGGCATGGGATGGTTGAGGATCCTGGCGGCGTTGACTCGCAGCATGTCGGCGGCGATGGGATTGATGAGGTCGATATTACCGCTCGAGTTGATGCCGACCACCCCCACCTTGACCGAGTGGAGGATGACGCGCAGCCGCTCGGACTCCTCACGACTGCGGCGCTGAGTTTCGGCGATGACCCGGGCCTCTTCCAAGGCCTGTTGGATCACCCGATCTCCCGGCACCACCGCAAAACCCTCACCGCCCACCGATTCAGCGATCTTCCGGCAGATGCCGCCGCCCACGATGCAGCGGTAGCCGTCTTCGATCGCCTTGGATATTCCCGCCACCAGCTCGGGAGTGGTGTGGAATTCGATCGGGCGAATGTCCACGTCCAGGACTTCCGCCATGAGATCTATTCCCGAGGTCGAGCCGCCGAAGCTGGTGAGGCCGATTTTCCGTGAACTCTGACGGGCGCGGCGCAGAGCACGGATAACGTCCAAATCCCGGCGGGAGATGGTCACCACGGGCAGTTTGAGCTGTTCTCTCAGGAGCCTACCGGTGGCCCCGCCGCCGAGGATGACCTCCACGCCCTCGGCCAGGCATTGTTGCGCCACGGGCAGGGCCTCCTCCATGCTGGCCAGGCGAATCTCGATGCGTTCGCGGTCAGGGTTCTCAAAGGCCTTGACGGTGCGGGCTATTTGTTCGGAGTTGGAGACAAAGGCGAAGCGAAAGTTTTTCAGGCCGGGCATGGCAGGATCCTCCTGCCCTGGGGAGAGGTCCCAGGGTCTCAGGATAGTAACCACGGCTGCGCCGATCGGCAAGCCGTCGGACAATGCGGTAGCTAGTCCAGAATCAGCAGGGATTTTACCAGGATGAAGCCGCCGACGAGGACGCACACCACGGCGACGATCGTCCGCAGCCGCGCGGCTCCGGAACGGTGGGCGATATGGGCGCCGATGGCCACTCCCGCGAGTTCCACCATGGTAACCCACGTGCCGGTGACGAAGTCGATGCCGCCGAATTTGATGTTGCCCACGGTGCCGGAAACGGCGGCGACGATCTGGATGACCTGGCTGGTGGCGATGGCCGTGAGCGGCGCAAAGCCAAGGATAACCATCATCGGCACGGAAAGTACCGGGCCACCGACGCCGGTCAGCCCCGAGCCGAAACCGACCGTGGCGCCGATGGTGAAGAGCACCAGCCGCCTGCCGCCGGAGCCGCCGTCGGCGGCGAGAAGACCTTTGCCTTTGTACGGACGGTAGGTGTAAATGCCGGCGAAAATGATGATGCAGGCAAGCGCGATGTTCAGATGAACGGCATTCAGGCCGGAGTTGACCATGGCCCCAAGGTAACCGAAGAACACCGCACCCAGACACACCGGAATGGTGATATTCCAGTCGATGCTGCCCTTGCGCTGATAGAGCCAGGTGCCGATGATTCCTGTAAAAATGAAACTGAACAGAGCGGTGGCCATGGACATGTGGGTTGTCAGCCCCGAAAAGGCGGCGAGTGCCGGAATGAGCAGGATGCCGCCGACCCCGACACAGCCGATGAGGGTGCCGACGAGGAGGGCCACGAGGGTCAGGATTGCAATGGACATGCTGAATTTCTCCGAAAATCCGGGCAGGCAGGGTGCGCCTGCCCGGAAGGATGAGGTTGCTAAACGCCGGGGGCGATAAGATAAAAGTCCGATTTGAGTACGGCCACGAAGAAGATGAAGTACAGGGTGGACACGATGACCGAGATCAATCCGCCGATCATGCCGTACACGAACATCCGCTTAAGGTTGGCTCCAAAACCGGCGACGATGCCCTGGGCGCCGGTGGACGAAGCCACCGCATAGCTCCAGCTGATGGCCGCCCCGACGGCCCAGATGAAGGGGACCGCGCCGAACTCCATGCCTCCCCAGTTTTTGAACGTCTCGATGACGATCGGGATCATGACGCCGGCGGCGGCAGTGTCCGACGTCACCTGGGACAAGGCGTTGCCGCCGAGGCTGAAGGCGATTATTGCCGAAATCTCGGCTCCCTCCGTGAACATGCTGCCGAGCCACTGCCCCACCATGGCGCTGGCGCCAGTCTGATTGAGAATGCGGCCCAGAGCCACGGAAGCCGGCCAGATGAAGAGAATGGCCAGCGGAAAGTGTTTCTTCAACGAATCTATGGAGACGATGTTCTCTCCGGAGGATCGCCGTGACGGCATGAAGAAGAGGATCAGGGCGAGGATGAAAAACATCCTGCCGGGTTGCATCCAGGCAAAAAATGGTCCTTTGAGCAGATCGACGTAGGCCGGCCGCAGCAGGGCCAGCAGGACGATGAACAGAAAACCGTAACAGGAAATTTTCTCCTCGTAGCTGAAGGGTCCCATCTCATGCAGTTCCTGTCTATAGAAAT
>Ga0209317_1003212_pt1 | contig 10542 bp, 8 predicted proteins | sample RifGroB2_FD_183994 | JGI IMG/M metagenome (GOLD analysis project Ga0209317, IMG submission 183994) | Soil microbial communities from Rifle, Colorado, USA - Groundwater B2 (SPAdes) (version 2) | ecosystem: Environmental > Terrestrial > Soil > Unclassified | place: Rifle, Colorado | collected...
CGACGGCCGCTTGCCGTTGTTGCTCGGTCCTCCGTCCATCAGGTTCGACGCCGTCTCCTTTCGCTATGGCGGCACGCGGGGCGGAGTGACGGACGTGGACCTCGAGTTTCCCGCAGGGAGCATCACAGCGTTGGCAGGGGGAAGCGGCGCGGGGAAGACGACCCTCGCCCGGCTCCTGGTCGGGCTGAGCCGTCCTGAGTCGGGGCGGATCACGGTGAACGGGGTGGACCTGGCGGATCTCTCTCCTGCAGCATGGCGTGAACGCCTGGCATGGCTCCCCCAGAAACCGTTCTTTTTCAGCGGCACGTTGCGTGAAAACCTTCTCCTGGGGTGCCCGGCGGCCACAGAGGAGGCGCTTGCCGCAGCCCTTAACGACGCCGGGGCAACGGAGTTTGTCGACCGCCTTCCGCTTGGGCTCGACACCGTGCTGGGGGATCGCGGCGCGGGGCTATCGGGTGGCGAGCAGCGGCGTCTGGCACTGGCCCGGGCTTTCCTGCGGCAGGCGACCCTGGTGGTCCTCGACGAGCCGACGGCCGGTCTTGACGCCTTCAACGAGCAACTGGTGGGAACCGCGGTCCGGCGGCTCGCTGCGGGACGCACGGTGCTCGTCATCAGCCACCGCGAAGAGACGCTGCGGCAGGTGGAGCAGGTGGCGGTAATCGCCGACGGCAGGATACAGCGTGTCATGGCGGCCGCCGATTTCCTCGACCGGGCGCCGGTCCCGGAGGCGGTATGAGAGCCATCGCACGGATACTGACGGTCACCGCCGGCCAGTGGCGCTGGATGGTCGGCGGCGTGCTCCTCGGATTGCTGGTCATTGCGGCCAACGCCACCCTTATGGCCCTTTCCGGCTGGTTCATCGCCTCCATGGCGATAGCCGGCGCCTCCGGAGTTCACTTCAACTATTTCCTCCCGGCGGGTGCCATCCGTGGCCTGGCGATCGCCCGGACCGTGGGGCGTTACGCAGAGCGCCTGGTCAGCCATGAAGCGGCCCTGCGCATGCTGGCCGACCTCCGGGTCTGGCTGTTCCGGCGACTGGAACCGCTTGCCCCTGCGGTGCTGGAGCGCTACGCAGGCGGTGACGTGGCAGGGAGGCTGAGGGCCGACGTGGACGCCCTGGAGAACCTCTACCTCCGCATCCTGGCTCCCATGATCACCGGCATTTTGGCCATCGCAGCGGCACTGCTGTTCGTATCCTCCCTGAGCGTCCCCGCTTCGCTGGTACTGGGCTTCGCCCTTTTTATCGCAGGGATCGCACTACCGCTCATCACGGGCGCCCTGGCGCGGCAACCGGGTAAGAGCGCCACCGATCTGGGGGGAGAGCTGCGGAGCATGGTGACCGAAGGGCTACAGGGGGCGGAGGAGTTGTTTCTGCTGGGGGCTTCCGAGCGGCAGGCGGCAGCGGTCGACGTGCTCTCGGCGCAGCTGGTGGCGGCCCAGGAAAAACTCGCGCGGATTGCGGCGCTGAGCCAGGCGGGCACCGTCGTCTGCGCCGGGCTCGCTGCTGCGGCGATCCTTTTGGCCGGGTCGGCCGCCGTGAACGCAGGGACCCTGGCGCCCCCCTCGCTCGCGATGCTGCTCCTCTTTTGCGCCGCGACGTTCGAGGCGGTCGGCCCCATGGCGGGAGCGCTCCAACTGCTCCCCGGGAGCACGGCCGCCTTTGCCCGCCTGCTGGCCCTGTCCGACGCCCCGCCGCCGGTGCCGGATCCGGAGCGCCCCGCGGAGTTGCCGGGATCGACCGCCATCTCGCTCAAGGGTCTCAGCTTCGCCTACCGCGATGGTGAACCGGTTTTGCATGCGGTGGATCTGGATCTTGCCCAGGGAGAACGGGTGGCGCTGGTAGGTCCCAGCGGCTGCGGCAAGAGCACCCTTGTGGAGATCCTGCTCCGCTTCCGCGACTACCGGGGGAGTGCCCGGGTGGGTGGAGTGGAGATCCGCGACCTCGCCTCAGACGAACTGCGCGGTCTCATCTCCTGCCTGCCGCAACGCCCGCACCTCTTCAACGCCTCCATCCGGTCCAACATACTTGTCGGCAACCCTGCGGCAGCCGACACCGAATTGCAGCAGGCGGTGGAGGATGCCGGACTGTCGGACTGGGTCGCCACCTTGCCGGCCGGGCTCGACACCGCCGTTGGTGAAGGTGGACGTGAGGTCTCCGGCGGAGAAGGAAGACGGATCGCCCTGGCGAGGGCCCTGATCAAAAAGGCGCCTATCCTCATACTGGATGAGCCTACGGAAGGACTGGATGCCGTGACGGAGCAAACGGTGGTGTCGCGGCTCGCCAAAAGCACTGCAGGGAAAACCGTCCTGGTGATAACACACCGCCCGGCATGTCTGGCGCTGGCGGACCGGGTGGTCACTCTAGACGAGACTTTCGTTGACTTTGAATGATGAAAATTGTATTAGGAAGTAGCAAGAATCATCTGCCCAAGAGGTGCATGTGACAGTTACAGCAAGGGTCATAGGCTAGAGCCGCCTGTTCGGAACAATGAACTGGTGTTTTTTTTTGTTTGATGCAGCACCACGTCGAGGAAACACAAACATGACATCCGCAGAAGGTATTCCACAAGGTGTGATGAGGCAGGTATTCGGTCTGCCGGTTATCGTGGCGGCGCTTGGCTATTTCGTCGACATCTACGACCTGGTGCTCTTCAGCATCGTCAGGGTTCCGAGCCTCAAAGGGATCGGACTGTCAGGGCAGGACCTCATCGACAAGGGGGTTTTCCTTCTTAACATGCAGATGGCGGGGATGCTGCTGGGGGGGATCCTCTGGGGAATACTGGGGGACCGCAAGGGGCGCCTCAAGATCATGTTCGGCTCCATCTTCCTCTACTCCATCGCCAATCTGGCCAACGGCATGGTCACCTCCATAGAGGCGTACGCGTTTTTTCGCTTCCTGGCGGGTGTCGGTCTGGCGGGAGAACTCGGGGCCGGCATCACCCTGGTAAGCGAGGTGCTGCATCGCTCCGTCAGGGGGTACGGCACGATGATCGTCGCCTCGGTCGGGGTATCCGGCGCCATTTTGGCCAACATAGTTGCCAGGGAGTTCGACTGGCGCACCGCGTTCGTCATCGGCGGGATCCTCGGGCTGCTTCTCCTGTTGCTGCGGGTGAGCGTTGCCGAATCCGGCATGTTCAAGGGGATGGAGGCCAAGGAGGTCTCCAAGGGGAACTTCCTCGCCCTCTTCACCTCATGGGACCGCTTCGGCCGTTTCTCGCACTCGATCCTCATCGGCCTCCCCTCCTGGTTTGTTGTGGGAGTGCTGATTACCTTTTCCCCTGAGTTTGCCAAGGTCCTTGACGTTCAGGGGACAGTCAGCGCCGGCAATGCCGTCATGTACTGCTATCTCGGCCTTGTGGCCGGGGACCTGGCGAGCGGGTTGTTAAGCCAGCTGCTCAAAAGCCGTAAAAAGGTGGTTCTCATTTTCCTCCTGCTCACGGTGGCCGCGGTGGGCGCTTACTTCGGCGCCAAAGGGGTAACGGCAGGCTATTTCTACGGCATCTGCGGCCTGCTCGGTTTCGCCATCGGCTATTGGGCCATCTTCGTGACCGTCGCGGCGGAGCAGTTCGGCACCAACCTGCGTGCAACCGTGGCCACTTCGGTACCGAACTTCGTGCGCGGCATGACCATCCCGATCACCATGCTCTTCCAGGTGGCGCGCAAGCACCTGGGGATCGAGACGGGCGCGCTTGTCGTCGGGGCGCTCTGCCTCGTCATCGCCCTCATTTCCCTCTCTAGGCTGCAGGAGACCTTCCACAAGGACTTGGACTACTTCGAGGAGTACATCTAGACGCACGATTAAGCTGTAACCGGTACTTTGCTCAACGATGCTGCAGGAGACAATCTGGTATCACGGGGGGTATAGCGATGAACTGGAAAGCACTCATTGTGAAAAAGGCCGTCGTCGGCAGACTTCCGCTCGCCGATCAACTGCGCACGTTCAAACGAAAGACGGTCGGCTATCCGCCAAATCCCGATCACCTCGAACTGACCATCAGGTGTTACGGCCGTATCAAGAAAGCGATAGAGAGCCTCGGGCACAGCATCAACGGCTCGGTGGTTCTGGAAATAGGATCGGGGTGGTTCCCGGTCATTCCAATACTGCTGGCACGCGATGGTGCGAGGCAGATCGTCATGTCCGACCTGAACGTTCACATGGACGACATCACCTTTCGCGAGACGGCCTCTTTTCTCAAAAAGCGGTTCCCCGACGACGAGTACATCCAGAACATAAAAGAATTCCAGTCCATGCCCATCACCTACTGCGCCCCGTTTGATGCGGCACGCGTAGGCGACAATTCGTTGGACATCATCATCTCAAATACAGTGCTCGAGCACATCCCCAGAAGCGACATCTACAATCTCTTTTCCACGCTTAGACCCAAGATATCTCATGCAGGTTCCATGGTGCATCTGGTGGATCACTCGGACCATTTCGAGCACTACGACAAGTCCCTGTCGAAGATAAACTTCCTTACCTGGACGGAGGAAAAGCATGCCGTCATCAATTACCTGATCAGGGACGGTGAAAACAGGATGAGGCATCATGAATATCACCAGGTCTTCGCAGATTCCGGCTACGAGGTGATAGAGGAAGAGACCGACATCGATGAGAAGACCTTGCAGACGGTGGACAGCCTGCAACTTGCCTATCCCTATTCGAGGATGCAGCCGGAACAGCTGGCCACCATCACCTCGATATACTCATGCAGGCCCCTCTGACTATAGGCGGCTAGCCATGAACCTTGTCACGGGCGATGCGCAGGACGCAGGGAGGCAAGGCACCGGCTGGTTTTCGGTTTCAGCGACTGGAAACATCCGGAGTGCCGCAGTTACAACTCTCCTTCGTTCAAACTGACCCACTCGTACACGAGTTTGTTGTCATCAGCCTGGTGCACGAGGAATTGGTTCCCCTTGACGCCGACCAGTGTTGGTTTACCCGCGAAATCGAAGGTAAAGACCTTGGCATCCTTGCCGGTGGTGTCTATGTCTTCCCAGGTAAAGTGAATCTGCCCGCCATAGTGCCCGTCAAAGGTAAGTTTCTTCAGGTCGTTCACCTTGAAAGGACGGGGCGACGCCTTCGGTGCGTAGCTTCTCGCCTCATCGCTATTCATTCGAAGCGTCCAGATGGTCTGCCTCCACCCACGGTTGTAGTTGGAATTGTCAACCACCCAGTCATACTCCTTGCCATCCTGTGAGATCCGGATACCGACACAGTCACCTTCCCGAATCACGCTCCCCAACCCGGGGTAGGACGCTGCGGCTTTTCCGGCACCCGCGCAGTAGTATTTCCACTCCGACGTCACTGTCGTCATTTCAAGTGACCCCCGGTCGATCCGGATCACGAATGGAAGGTAAAACATCGTGCCTGGAATCATTTTTTGGATTGGGAAGGGAACTTTGATCGCCTCCCCCTCGATCAGGGTGCCTTCCATGAACAGAGCATCACCAGCAGCCACTTCAAGGTTCTGGCGCAGTGGTGCCGAGAAGGTTTTGGCTGTAAACATGTGGTGGTAACCAGAATCGGCAGCACAGCCGGAGAGCATCACTGACAGCACCACCATGCTCGCAGCACTGATCTTCACGGCAAATCCATTCCAGCTAATCGGTCCCTTATACCTCATAACCAGCCCCCCCATTTCATCTGCATTGCATGTCGGTCTTCACATTAAAATTCAAGTTATATATGCCATTATTCATTGGTTGTAAACTAAAAAGGTAAAGAACATGATGAAATTCCAATTTGTTATCATATTGATTTTTATATACATTCAGCCCCAGAGACTAAAAAGGATCACGAAAAAAAAGGCGGCCATCTGGCCGCCTTTTCTGTTTTCCATTCGTGTCATGCCCTTTTATGTCCCAAACAGGCTCGGAGTGCAGATATATCTGTGGTTATGCGATTTGTCGTCACACGGGGCACATTCGAACTCGCTTACCTCTCTCGCCCTTTCAATGGCACAGCCGTTCAAGGTAAGGGAGCACATGTGTTCATAATGCGCCATGCTGTTGCAGCATTTTTCTAACATCCGTCCTCACCTCTTTATATTCAACTTTTACCACCTACTTGATCATTATAGGCTTTTCAGCAAGGGAAGTGAAGCCGGCGGACAGAACCGGGCACCGTTATTGCCTTAACTCCAACCCTGACCCAATTGACCTCTATGCTATTTTAACTAGACGTTGCTAGACTTTTTTAGATTTGGTTCGCTTCGGAATTCCTTGGGGCCGAATTCCGTGGGCCAGATCATTTTCCGCCTTCTGTGCGAATGGCTTGATGAGCGGCATAGCGGCTGCGCTTTCATCAGCTTCCGCAAACTTCCAACGGGCCGCGGAGTTGACAAATTGACAAATTGTCGCAAAACGCATATTCTACAATCTGACTGTATAGCTCATTTGGAGGTTCACCATGTTGGTAAGCATTGATAAACGGGGAAGCATCAGCCTGCCTTCCGCCGTGCGCAAAGATCTCGGGCTGAAGCCCGGCACTATCCTTGACCTGACAATCCTTGAAGGAGGCAATCTTTCGCTTTCTCCTGTTGCGGTATACCCTACTGTTCGTCTGTCCGATAAGGGCCTAGCCAAACTTGGTGAAGCTCGGCAGAGCGGTGTCGAGCAAATGCCCGACTGGTTGCGGAAGGAGATGGCCGATGCCGCAACTGACACCGACTAAACTCTTTATCAAGGACCTGGAGCAGTTTCGCTCCAACAAAGTGCTGCGGAAAAAGATTGCCAAGTCACTTGCCTTGCTGGAAGCCGATCCTCTCCACCCCGGACTCCATCTGGAACGGATCATCAACGATCCGTCTGCGTGGTCCGCACGGGTTGACGGACGCTACCGGCTCTCTCTTGACCCCGGTGGTTATTTTCCAGCCGGTAATCCTGATTGGTCAGCCGAAATCCTGCTCCTCCGCATCCTTGATCACGACGATCTCTACAAATCGCCGAGATGACACGACCTGAAGTCGTGATAATGTAAGCCTCGTTTTGCAATTGACAAATTGCATCCTCCTTTTCCCAGCGACAACGGGCGGGAGTTGACCGGCAGGTTCTTGGGACCGGTCCAACTTCCTGGTTAGAACTTCCGTTCACTCAGTAGATGGTGCCTTTCATACTCAAGGTCCACATATTATGATTTAAGGGAGCACAACGACACGCAGAAACTCACGTCCTAATGGCTTCAGATTCGGACCTAGGTCAGAAAGTTGCAGATCAAGAAGGTTGTACAAAGATATCTCATACTGGTCATTAGAAATTTCAAGTTCCTCTAGCAGTGCCCACTAGCAAGCAAAATCCCATCAGGTGACCAACAGAGGTCCAATACAGGTGATGTATGCCTTTTGAGTATCTGCCAAGGGCTAGACCAAACATCTTTTTTCCATATGAATACTTGATGATCAAAGGAGGCCGTAGCTAAAAACTCTCCATTTGCAGACCAGGCCACCGTTGTCACAATCTCATTATGCCCTTTAAGGGTTGTTAACAATTTTGAACCTTCAGTATTAAAACTTGGTACAATTAATTTCATAACATCCCTATAAGTATTAAATTAATGTAAAACCATATACCATCAATGGTTTTTGCAGCTTACACCACTGCTGTCCCATAGCTTTCAAAGCAGCGCCAACTGTGGGTTTGGCGTAATTTGAGGTGGTCGAAATAGGTGTTCGAGGTTCCGGCGCTCGAACAAATTCATCTGTAATAATCGCAACATCTGCTGAGCGGACAGTCCGAGCTTTGATTTGAACTTAAGCCACGCGAGCAGCAGGTAAACGCACATGGCGATCCAGAGCTGAGTCTGGACAGCGTTCTCGGAGGTCCCCAAGAACGTCTTCACCTTCAAGTTCTGCTTGATCCACTTGAAGAACAGCTCGATCTGCCACCGTTCCTTGTAAAGCTCTGCCACTATGGCAGCCTGCAGGTGATGAGCGTTGGTGATGAACCGGTACTCGTTACCATCTTCGGCGATGAACTGGACCAGGCGCAGCCTGTCTTTGACTCCCTTGAGGGCGATCTCCTGGTCAACAACGACGCCTTTGGCTTTCCGGCCCGGACGTTTCTTGAAGTACTCGACCAAAGCGTTGTCTTTAAGCCTGGCTACGAAGAAAATGCCGTTGCTCGTAAGCGTTTGATACCAGGTGTAGTCGGTGTAGCCACGATCGAATACCGTGAAGGAACCGACCGGCAGTTTCAGGGCTCTGGCCCAGTTGATTTCATGCTCCTTGCCGGTTGTCATGTCGAAGAATTCGGGCAGATAGCCATCAGCTGAAAGGCCGACATGAAGCTTGATGGCTCCCTTCTTCTGCTGGTAGGTTGCCCACGGGAAGACGTCCAGGCTCAGCTTAATGACGGTGGCATCCAGCAGAAACAGCTTTGCATTCAGCTTGAAGCGGTTCTTCGGCGCGATAGCCTGGCAACGGCCAAGCATCTTATGAAACAGCTCTTTGTACAACTGGTGCGGCTGCTCTTCGTTCACCCGGGCAAGCGTGGTGCGAGGAACCTTCTTCATTCCTAGGTGATACATTTTGTGACTTTGAACTGCCAGGTTTTCCACTAGATCACGCAAAGTCTTGCGCCCGGAAAGCTGACCTACGAGCAGTGCCATAAACTGAGTCCAGCGGTTGAATGATCTGAAACTGCCCCCTACATGATGTTTGCGGGCGAGGGATTCAAATTCATGTCTCTTGAAAAACGCTACCACCTGATTCAGCACTGTGCTACTATGGGCCATGGCTCGGATCTCCTTGTTTGTATTGGTGTTTTGGCGAACTCAATATATCACAAGTAGCTCTCCGAGCCTCCTTTTTTATGTACTAACTATGGGACAGCAGTGGTGATGTCACTCTTGTACGCAAGCTCTTATCTGTTCGACTTGTGGGGCGCTGGGGTCAGGACTGGATAACTTGATATCTTTGACGCAATTATCCAGTTATCCAACCCTGACCCCATTGACCCATTCCTCTTATCACAGAATCGCATGCTTTACGGGCGGCCCTTTTCTTCCTGTTGCAGCGATAGCAAAGCCAACCGGAATATATGACAGTATTCATGGGTTGTAAATTAAAATAGCTTCGAAAAGCACGGTGATCTCCTGCGGTGCTTTTCGAAGCTTTGACTTCTGTCCTGTGCCTTGAAGGGGAAGGGACGTGACGGCGAGGTTCATATTGACTGGGGAGACGATGGGACGTAGTGGAGAGGATACAATGATTTTATGCGCAGCAACTTGATTGACATTGCCACGTAAACCGGTGTATCAGCATATCTCTACCTCACACACCTCAGCCTGCTTACTAAAACAGGTACCTTTCGTGACCTCTCCTACCCAAACATCCGGCAACAGACTGCATTACGGCTGGGTCATCGTCGCGACCGGGGCGCTCGGGCTTTTCTCGTGCTTTGGCCTTGCCCGCTACGCCTACTCGATGCTCCTTCCCGGCATGCAGGCGGGGCTCGGGCTCACCTACGACCTGATGGGGTTCATCGGGACCGGAAACTTCGTGGGATATCTCCTCTCGGTCCTTGCTGCGCCGCGGATCATGAAACGGCTGCACCCGCGAAGGATGGCGGCGATCGGGCTTCTCATCATCGGCCTCTGTATGATGGCGATGGGTCTTTGCTCCACCTTCCTCCCGCTCCTGGTCCTGTACGCCCTGGTCGGCGTCGGCAGCGGGTTCACCAACATACCGCTCATGGCGCTGGTCACCTGCTGGTTCCGCAGTGAACAACGCGGCAAGGCGGCGGGCCTGGTGATCGCGGGCAACGGGATCGGCATCATACTGGCCGGCTTCCTGATCCCGGCCTTGAACCGCAACTTCGGGGCCGACGGCTGGCGCAGCGGGTGGCTGGTGCTGGGGGCGATCTGCCTCTGCGTCGCAGGCGCTGCCGCGGCCTTCCTCAGGAACCACCCCTCCGACATGGGGCTGGAGCCGGTCGGCAGACCTGTGGACCCCTCCCCTGAGCAGTTCATCCACCGGGAGCACAGGGGGGACGGCCGCATCCTGCTCCGGCTTGGCATCCTCTACATGGTCTTCGGCGTGACCTTCATGGTCTACGGGACCTTCATCGTGACCACCATGGTGAAGGAGTACGGACTTTCGGAGGCAAAGGCGGGGGTGTACTGGTCATGGGTAGGGTTTTTCAGCTTCTTCTCCGGGATCGGCTTTGGCACCCTTTCGGACCGCATCGGCAGGAAGCGCGGGCTCGCCCTGGTCTTCGCCGTCCAGACCGCGGCATACCTTTTGGCCGGGATCAAGGCCGGAACGGCCGGCCTCGTGCTGTCGCTGGTCCTCTACGGGTCGGCCGTCTTCGCCATCCCGGCCATCATGGCGGCTGCCGTGGGCGAGTACCTGGGGCTGCATCGCGCCTCCTCCGCTTTCGCCACCGTCACCATCTTCTTCGGGCTCGGGCAGGTGATCGGGCCGGCGGGAGCGGGGATCATCGCCAAGGCCGCAGGGGCTTTCACCACCCCTTACCTGATCTCAGGCGTTCTCACTGCGTTCGCAACTGTTTTCGCGTTGCTCCTGCCGCGCCCTTCCCAAGACA
>Ga0209317_1003213_pt1 | contig 10540 bp, 9 predicted proteins | sample RifGroB2_FD_183994 | JGI IMG/M metagenome (GOLD analysis project Ga0209317, IMG submission 183994) | Soil microbial communities from Rifle, Colorado, USA - Groundwater B2 (SPAdes) (version 2) | ecosystem: Environmental > Terrestrial > Soil > Unclassified | place: Rifle, Colorado | collected...
GCCCCCGCCACAACCCTTTGCGTTTTGCCCAGCCAGGAGATCTTCAGGCTGGCACCGTTGGCCGTGTCGTCGCCGAACAGCGCCCTCACGGCAGAGCCTCCGGAAGCGGCCTTGAAGAACACCTTGGACGAGGATCGCCTGGTCCTGAGAGAGGCGTCGACGGTGAAACGATGGGCCAGTGGGTACTGCAGGGAGAGCGTCGATACAAGTTGGCGGTTGTCCTGATCGATGTCGAGATTTTGCACGGAGAGCTGCCCGCTTGGCCCGTCGGTGAGCCCGGCGGTAAAGGTCAGGGACCCTCTGCCGGGGAGCTCGTACGAAAACTTGCCGTAGAAGCTGTCCAGGTCCGACATGTTGTTGGGGAGCAGCCCGTCGGAGCGCAGTTTCCCGCCGGTCAGATAATAGCCCGTACGACCTATCGTGTCGCTCATCTCCGCCCGAACGTCGGCCGTCTCCCGCTTTCCCATGGAGGCGGAGACGCCGAAGGCGCGCTCCGCCTGCGGGGATTTGGTGATGACGTTGACCACCCCGCCGAGGGCGCTCCCCCACGAGGCGGATGCCGCCCCCTTGACCACCTCGACCCGCTCGATCATCTGTACCGTCACGGAGCTTATGTCGGCAAAATTGTCGGCCAGGTTGTTAATGGGAACGTTGTCGATCAGAACCAGGACATGATTGAAGTTGGATCCCTGTATTTCAAAATTGGTCACGGTGCCGGGGGTGCGGTTCATCTCCAGTTGAACGCCGGTGATGCAGTATAGTATGTCCGCCAGGGTGTGGGCGTTCATCGCCTTTATCTCGTCCGCGGTCACCACCGTTATGTTTTCGGCGGTCTGCGAAGCCGGCCTCGGGGATCGGTTTCCCGTAATGATTTCGGCCTCGGCTCCATTGTACAGCTCAAGTGTGCGCAGGTCATCATCACCCGTCGCCTGGGAGGCGGACAGTGTGAGAAAAAGCGCAGCTGTGAGCAAAACGGGCACGACTTTAGGGAACACTGACAGGAGCAGGCCAGCAGATAGCTTCAACACTTCCTCCATGGTAAAAAAATCAATTTTTATTATTGCATGTCAATATAATGCGTGCTAATTTAACATAACCCGAAGTTCAAGTCCAAAGTTATTTACAACCAACCAAAGGAGGGCACTGCAATGGCAAAGGAAAATGTCGCGCTGGCTATCATTGAAGAGGGTGTAGATACTGAAGTAAGTACTGAGAGTTTTGGCTGCTGCTGGTCTTTGTTCACCTATCTGGAAGTCACCTGGCCGTGAAACACGAGCGCGCCTTCCGGTTGACGGAAGGCGCGCGACAAGGTTCAGCACATTGGTTTTGCTTTAACGGCAAGCCATCACGAACTCCAACCGGTCGAACGTGGATCCAGCCATGCAATTGTCGAATTACCTGAAGATATATCCCGCCCAGGACCGTCCCGATCATTTCCTGCTCTTCTCCACCCTGCGCACCTCCGTCGCCCTTATTTCCGGCGAGACCCTGAGGAGCGTCCAGGCCGGTTCGGGCTCCGCAGCAGAGCGCGAGGCGCTGGGGCGGCTCGGCATGCTGGTAGCGGACCCGGTGATGGAGAAAGAGCAGGTACGAACCATGCTGGAGCGCGCCAACGGGCGCAGCCGCGCTTTCAAGGCGATGGTGGTGCTGAACCTGGACTGCAACCTTGACTGCGGCTACTGCTACGAGGCCGATTTCCGGGGCGGGCATTACATGTCGGATGCCACCGCCGACCTGCTCGTGGAGACCCTTACACGGGACAGGATGTCCCAAGGGTACGATCTTTCCATCTCCTTTTACGGCGGCGAGCCGCTGCTTTCACTGAACCTCATCCGCAGGATCTCGGAGCCCCTTTTGCGGGAGGCGCGTACCCTGGGGGTGAAGTACGGCTTCACCCTGGTGACCAACGGCACGCTGCTTACCCGTGAGACCGTTGAAACGTTGATCCCGCTCGGCCTGAAAGGGGCCAAGCTCACCCTGGACGGACCTCGCGAGGTCCACGACGGCGAGCGCCCTTATGCCTCGGGCGCCGGCAGCTTCGACGTCATCGTGGACAACATCGCGACCATCTGGGACCTGATACCGCTTCAGCTGGGAGGGAACTTCAGGCAAGAGAACTACCGCGAGTTCCCCCGGTTGCTGGACCATCTGGTCTCGCGCGGCATCACGCCGGAAAAACTTCGGCACGTCCAGTTCACCCCGGTCACTCCCAAGGCGGGATGCGCGGAGTACGGCTCGGGATGCGCCTCGTCGGACGAACCATGGCTGATCGAGGCGCTGCACTTTTTGCGCGAAAACGTCCTGTCCTTGGGGTTTGCGACCTCGAGGCCGGCTGTCTCCGCCTGCATCGTGGAATTGGAGGACAACATCGTGGTGAATTGCGATGGAGTTTTCTACAAATGCCCGGCCTTCATGGGGTGGGATGGACTCAGCGTGGGAAGCCTGGCCGACGGACTCAAGGATTACAGCGCATCACACCACCTGGGCAACTGGCAAAAAGACGATTGTCTTGACTGCGGCTACCTCCCCTTATGCTTTGGCGGTTGCCGGTTTCTGAGCCTGGTGCAGGGAAAGAGCATGGCCGAGGTAGATTGCAGGCGCGACTTCCTGGACGCCGCCTTGGAGGGGTTCCTGGCGCAGAACATGGCCTACCCTCGCAGCGCGCTACCGGCAAGTTGAGACCTGAAATTCGACCCTACAGGCGCTCCTGCTTCAGCCTCTTATTCAAGGTGGGACGTGTCAGGCCGAGCATTTCCGCCGCCTGCGTCTGATTCCCGCCGGTGAGCTTCATCGCCTGCGCTATCAAGTACTCCTCGACCTGGCACACGGTGGGGAACCTGCCGAACATGGCGAATAGGGGGTTTTCCAGGTCGACCGGTTGCGAAGCCTTGACGGGAATCGCTTCGACGCCGGGGAAATCGGCGATCCTAAGCGGGGTCCCGTCGTTACAGGTCACCGCGTGGTGCACCATGTTGTACAGTTCCCTGACGTTGCCCGGAAAGCTGCAATGTTCCAGGGCCGAGACCACGGCACCAGGCACCGCGGGCGCCGGTTTTTCCTGCTGCGAGGCGATGGTGCGGACAAAATATTCCACCAGCGGCGCCACGTCCTCAAGCCTCTCCCTGAGCGGAGGAACCCGGAACTCGTGGGCGCAGAGCCTGAAATAGAGATCGTTTCTGAAGCTTCCCGCCGCCCTTAGCGCCGTAAAATCCATATTGGACGCAGCGACGATGCGCGCATCGCTCTTTAGCAGCAGATCGGAACCGATACGATAATATTCGCGCTCCTGCAAAAGACGCAACAGCTTGATCTGCGAGGCCAGGTTCAGATCCCCGATCTCGTCCAGGAACAAGGTCCCGCCTGCGGCAGCGCTGATCAAACCGTCACGTTTGCTCTCGGCGCCGGTGAAGGCCCCCTTCTTGTGACCGAAAAGCGTGTCCGAAAACATGAATTCGTCAAGGCCCGCCGCGTTAAGCGAGATGAACGGCCCGGTGACGCCTGAAACATCGTGCACGGCGCGCGCCAGAAGTTCCTTGCCCGCCCCCGTCTCGCCGGTTATCAGTACCGGGAGGCGGGAGGAGGCGATGGCCTCGATGTACTGGAAGATGCCGCGCATCTTCTTAGAGTTGGTGATGATTCCGGCGAAAGCTTCGGGATTCCCCAGTTTATCGGCCAGGAGGTAGTCCTTCAGTATCCGGTTCTGCTGCCCCAGTTCACTCACCTGGAGCGCCTTCTTCACACTGGCTACCAGCCGGTTCGGGTCGACCGGTTTAGTCAGGAAATCGAAGGCCCCCTGCTGCATGCAGGATACCGCCGTCTCAACGTCACCCATGGCGGTCATCACGATCACCGGTATCTGAGGATTATCGGCCGTGAGGCTTTGAAGGATCTCCCCCCCGCTCACGTTCGGCATCACCCAGTCGAGAATCACCGCGCTCACCTTTTGTTCCCTTACATACTGGAGCACGAGGCGGCTGTCCGAAAGAGCGGCCACCTGCGGGATGCCGCTGGAAGAAAGCAGAAGCGATACCTCGGTCAGAATCCCCGGCTCGTCATCCACAAGAAGCATATGTTGCTGTGTCTCCGACTTTACCGTCATCCGCACCACCTGACCGAAAGCATCATCTGTTTAAAGGTTTCACATCCTATATGTTGCCGGCGCGTTATTCAACATTTTCTTGACTATGGATGAGACGAAATGCCGGTTTTGAGCTGGGTAAAGGGAGGGAGAGCACGCGCGTGCGGGATGAAGATGAGACTGTGAGGGCAACTACCGACCAAATTGAGGGATGGACATTATCTGGCGGCAACGGGGTTGATTCCGAGCGCGAAACGGCATAATCTATTCCCTGGACAAGAAACCGGTAGCAAGCGGAGGCGGATTTGAACCCCATGACACTGTTGGAAAAATACTTTCACGGCAACGACCCGGCTCTGGAGATCGTTTCCCGGCACAGCCGCATGGTGGCTGACAAGGCCTTAGCCATTGCAAGGGGAGCGGGCATGCCGGAACTGGACCTTCGCTTCATCGAGGAGGCCGCCCTTTTGCACGATATCGGCGTCTCTCGTATTCATGCGCCGAAACTTCACTGCTTCGGCACAGCCCCCTACCTCTGCCACGGAGTCCTCGGGCGGGAGATCCTTGAGTCGGAAGGACTGCCACGGCATGCCATGGTCTGTGAGCGCCATATAGGTGTCGGCCTCACCGCCCGCGACATCGTGTTACAGAAACTCCACCTCCCGGAGCGGGAGATGTCACCGGTGACGGCGTGCGAGCGCATCGTGGCGTTGGCCGACCTGTTCTATTCGAAGAAGGGGGGAGAGCTGGACAGGGAAAAGAGCCCGGACGAGGTACGTAACGATCTGCTTAGATTCGGCAGGGAGAAGGTGGCCATCTTCGAGAGCTGGCTCAGCGCCTTCAGCATGGTCTCCAAGGCCCCGGCGCGGTGATCTGGTCATTTTAATTAACGATGTCCCCACTCGAAAGCTCCCTGAGCGGGGAGGCGAATTATGATATACTCTGAACCGTTTTACTCATTGGGGGCTGTCCCCCCTCTCATCCTCGGCCTGGCAGTACTGTAGCCACGGTGCGGCGTTCCGCCAATCGACAATAATCCCGAAAAAGGTGCGTTCATGGGAAAACCGCTTCGCGTGCTGATAGTCGAAGATTCAGAGGACGACGCTCTGCTCCTCATCTTTGAGTTGCGTCGCGGCAACTACTCGCCCATCTCCCGAAGGGTCGAGACGGTCGAGGCGATGCAAAAGGCCCTCGACGAAGAGACCTGGGATCTGGTCGTTTCCGATTACGTGCTGCCCGGTTTCAGCGGCCTCGAGGCCCTGAAGCTGGTCAGGAGAACCGGGCTCGACCTCCCCTTCATCATTCTTTCGGGGAAAATAGGCGAGGATACCGCGGTAAACGCGATGAAGGAAGGGGCCAACGACTATCTGATCAAGGGAAACACCTCGCGCTTGATACCCGCCATCGAGCGGGAGATGCAAGAGGCCGAGGTGCGGCGCAGGCGGCGCGAGGCGGAAGCGGCGCTGGTGAGAAGCGAGCGGCGCTACAAGAGGCTGGTAGCCGCCGTCACCGACTACATATACACGGTAACCATCAACGACGGCAGCGTGGTTAAAACCTCGCACGGCCCCGGATGCCTTTCGGTAACAGGGTACAGCCATGAAGATTACATGAACAACCCCTTCCTCTGGTACCAGATGATCTATGAAGAGGACCGTCCCGATGTAACAAGCCTCACCAACGACATCCGCGCCGGGAAGGACATCCCGTCCCTGGAGCACAGGATCAGACACAAGGATGGCTCGATCCGCTGGGTCATCAACACCATCGTGCCGCGCTACAGCGAACAGGGGGAACTGATCGCCTACGACGGCCTGATCTCGGACATCACCAAGAGAAAGCGCGCCGAGGAATCGCTTAAACTGCACAGCGCGGCATTGGAGGCAGCAGCCAACGCCATCGTCATCACGGACAGCGACGGCGTCGTCATCTCGGTGAACCAGGCCTTCACCGAGATGACCGGCTACAAACTGGAGGAAGCGGTGGGACGCGACATGAGCTTTCTGAAGTCGGACCTGCACGGTCCCGAGTTCTATCAGGACTTAAGGCAGACCATAACAGCCGGAGAGGTCTGGCAAGGCGAAATGATCAACCGACGCAAGGACGGCGCCCTATATCCCGAGGAGCAGACCATCACGCCGGTCGCCGACGAGAACGGACACATAAACCACTTCATATGCATCAAGCAGGACATAACCGAGCGCAAGCTCGCGGAGCAGGCGCTCATGCAAAACGCCAGCATGCTAAAGGAGATGGAAATCGCCAAGCAGATCCAGCTCTCCCTGCTCCCCCCTGCCCCACCCCTTTTGACCGGCATCGACTGCGCCGGCAGTTGCGTCCCGGCCTACCATATAGGCGGCGACTATTACGACATCTTCCTGCGAGGCGACGATCTGGACCTGGTGATCGCGGACGTTTCGGGGCACAGCATAGGGGCGGCCCTCATCATGGTTGAGACGCGCAGCGTGCTGCGCGCGCAGCGCGCCTCCCTGCAAGGTCCGGCCGAGCTCGTCTCGGCGCTGAACGAACTGCTGCACGAGGACCTGACCCGCGCCGAGTTGTTTATCACCATGTCGTACTTAAGTTACAACAGGTCAACCGGCAGTCTGCGCTACACCAACGCGGGACACCCCCCTCCCATTTTGTACCGGCCAAAGCAGGACCGGTTCTTCGAGCTCGACGCGGAGGGGCTCATCCTGGGAGTGCAAAGGGGCGTGACCTTTCACGAACCGGCCCTGCAGGTGGAAGATGGAGACCTGCTGCTGCTTTACACCGACGGCATCATCGAGGCGGAGGGGGGGGGCGGGGAACTGTTCGGGACCAGCCGTCTTCGCGAGGTGCTGGCCGGACAGCACCGGAAACCCGCGACAGGGGTGATAGACTCGATCATGAACGCCGTGCGCGCCTTCAGCGGCACTGCCGCCTTTGATGACGACATCTCCATCCTCCTTTTGAAATTCCTTCCCGAATAACAACCCGCGCCGCCTTCGGCCATCACTTTACTTGACGGCGCCCTCTCCCTTGTGTAAACATACGCCCATTCCAAAAACGGGGTGTACTTAATGGCGAAAAAGATCTTCGTTGCGGCGACCGGACAAAACTGTGGCAAGACTACCATCAGCATCTCGCTTATGCATCAGGCAAGAAAGAAGTACCAGAAAGTAGGCTTCGTAAAGCCGTTCGGGCCGAAGGTGCTTCTTTACGACGATTTCATGGTGGACATGGACGCGCTGCTCATGGCGAAGGCGTTCGGCATGGAAGAGGACATCGCCCTCATGTCGCCGGTTGCGCTGCACAAGGATTTCACCAAGGACTATCTGGCGGGAAAACTCGACGACCTGGCACTGACCGACTGCATAGCGCAGGCCGTGAAGGAGTTGGAACACAAATACGACTTCCTCATCATAGAGGGGGCCGGGCATGGCGGCGTCGGAGCGGTCATCGGACTCAGTAACGCGAAGGTGGCTAAACTGATCGACGCACCGGTCATGATAGTGACCGAGAGCGGCATCGGAAAGGTGATAGACGCGGTACACCTGAACCTTGCGCTGTACGAGCGCGAGGGGGCGGATGTCCGGGGGATCATCGTCAACAAGCTCATGCCGAACAAAAAGGATGTCACCCGGAAATACCTGAAGCAGGCCTTCGAGCCGATGAACCTGAAGGTGATCGACGGGTTCAACTTCTCTCCGATCCTGGCCAATCCCACCTTAAGCCACATATCCAAGCTTTTCGACCTGCCGCTGCAGGGGAACCAGGACGAAAAAAGCCGCATCATTCACAACATCCAGCTCGGTGCAGCCTCCTCCCAGCGGGTCATCGACGGCCTGCTCGACTCGACCCTCATGATCGTGACCAGTTCCAGAGACGAGTTGATCGTGACCATCTCCTCCCTTTACCACATCCCCGCTTACAAGGAAAAGATAGCCGGACTGGTTATCGCCGGCCACGGCCCGGTTTCGGAAATCAGCCAGCAGATCCTGCACGACAGCAACATACCGTACATCCGGGTGGAGGAGACCACCGCCGAGGCGTTCACGGCGCTCTCCGACGACGTGGCGAAGATCACCTACGAGGATCAGGAAAAACTGAACTGGATCATGGCGAACGCGGAAAACAACATGGATTTCGATGCCATAGACGCGCTGCTTTAGAGGCGGTTCTACGTTCTACGTTCTACGTTCCAGGTTCCGGACTCGGCGGTGCGGCATTCCTGCCGCGATTGCCGCAGCGTGAATGCCGCTCCTAACTAATGGACGGCTTCTACCACTTTCACAGGGTTACCCCCGGCGGCTTTGCCGGACCTTCCTGCTCCCGTTGGCACGACACGCAGTACGCCGTGAAAGGGACCAGCTTGAGTCTCTGAATATCTATCAACTCGCCACACCCCTCGCATTTACCGTAGGTCCCCATCTCGATGCGCCTTTGCGCCTCTTCCAGCGCGGTAAGCTGTTGACGCCTTATGTCGGCAATGGCCAGTCCCGAATCGGACAACACATCGAGAATGCTCCGCTCCCCGAGATCCTGAGGAATGTCGTACTGGGAAGCTAAATCCTCCCCGGTACGCGAAAAAATCTCCTCCCTCAACTCGGCCCAGAGCTTGCGCTTTTGCTCAGTCAGCAGGTTCCTGTATTCAACCCGGGTCTCCTCCATATTTTCCGACATGCGACACCCCCTTTATGCCTGCGCTGGATAACCGGCGGAGCGACGGCGGACCTCACTCCACAATGAAACTACCGCCAGAAAAGCGTGCGCCTGGCCCCTCATACGGGCTCTTCCGCATCGCAAATGGGGCAGCGGTACTCGCCGCTCTCTTCGTCCTTTTCCAACTCGGAACCGCAAAGCGCGCAAACCTCAACGACGTCTTTCACCACAGGCTCATCCTTCAGTATCTCTTCTTCAACGGTGACTCGTCTCATGGCGCCCCCCTTTCCCGTATCTGTCTTGAAAGCAGGAATTAGTATACCCAAAAATAATGAGGGGCAAGCCGCGTTGCATGAAAGCGGAGCCCTAGGTAAAGCTGAAGGAGCGATCAGGCAGTCAGACCTGCCCCTCAATGGGTGTACCCGCCTTGGGCCAGAGCCATGAAACGTCGAAAACCGGATGCATCACGCATCCGGCTTTCGGTAAAATCGGCACTCCCGTTCGACATCAGCAAGAGTGCCCCAAGGGAAACATGCAGAGGATACAGTTCATGAACTTGGTGACCGCCGGGTCGTGCATCCTCTCGCTCTTGATGACGGCCGTCCGCATCCGGACATGGTCGAATCCCGGGACATGGTGCTCCCGCAACAGCCCCGACCTGATCTCCTTCGCCGCGAGACTGCGCGAGATGAAGGCGATCCCTCCCCCGCCCAGAACGGTCTCCAGGGTCAAGCGGAGGTCGTCCAGGATGACCGTCCTCTTGAAATCCTCGATCTTGCATCCCTGCTTCGCCAGATTCAGTTCCAAAAGTTGCCTGGAGGTGCAGTTGCTCTTGCGCGCGATGAGGCACTGCCCGAAGAGGACCTTCAAATCCAAATCCGACTCGGGCAACTGCAGGGCGGGCGAACTGACAAAAACCAGCTCGTCCCTGGGAAGCTCGATCGTATCGAAACCGGGCACATCGAGTTGATCGCAGTGCTCTATCACGGCCATGTCGAATTCGTTTTCCTGAAGTTCCTTGATGGCGCGGTCAAATGAATGAAACATGAACTTGAGGTCGATGTTATCCGCCTCACGGAGCATGAACTGCTCTATCACCTGCGGCAGGAAAGCTACCCCGAAGGTTGGCGTACAGCAGATCGCCAGTCGAGATTTCTCCCCCTGATGCTTGAGTTCGTTCAGAAGCTTCGCCTCCAGCAACAGTATCTGCTCGGCCCGTCGCGCAACTATCCTGCCCGCCTCGGTCAAAAGCGGCGTCTTTCCGGAGCGGTCCAGCAGGAGGCAGCCGTAGTGGTCTTCGAGGTACTTGATGCGCTGCGAGATGGCCGACTGGGTGACGCACAGCTCGAAGGCCGCGCGGGAGAAACTGCCCAGCTGTCCGACAACCTGAAGTGTCCTTAGGTACTCTGTCTGCATTCAAATATCCCTATATATTAGAGTAAACGTATTAGCAGCCCTTATGCTTTCATTAAAACGATTAGTTTTTGTTTTTCGGTGACTTGGATTAGTATCTCGACGGGCGATTGTTGTCAAGAGATTTGCACCGGATGGCACAGTCGTATCCCTTACCGAGCGACTTTGCCTGTTATCTCCCTGTAGCGGGAAGATCCGGCAGTGCATTTCGGCTTTAATTAATAGTCGATCAGATTCAGACGGTAGTCCACAAACCGGGCGGCGCGGTCCTGCGTCACCCAAAATCGGCAATCACAACGTAGAAAGGAGAGAACATGCGACACACATTGTCAGGCGCCAAGATAGTGCAACTGGCAGGGCTCTGCATCCTTCTGACACTGGTCGGGGCCTGCGCCACCGGCTCGG
>Ga0209317_1003214_pt1 | contig 10539 bp, 8 predicted proteins | sample RifGroB2_FD_183994 | JGI IMG/M metagenome (GOLD analysis project Ga0209317, IMG submission 183994) | Soil microbial communities from Rifle, Colorado, USA - Groundwater B2 (SPAdes) (version 2) | ecosystem: Environmental > Terrestrial > Soil > Unclassified | place: Rifle, Colorado | collected...
ATAAAGAGAATTCGACTGCCTTTGCCCATGTATGGTATCAATTATTTGATAAACGGGGCAGACCTTACATAGTGGAAGGTTTTTCGAAGGAGTGGAATGGGATTATACCTGTAGAGATGCTTGCCGAGGGAGAGAGGCGTGTGCCGACGTTGATGTTAAGGCATAATCAGGTAAACCGTGTGGTAGATGAAATGATTCCACAGTTTGCAGAATCTTTTGAAGAAGACCAATTCACGTGGGCTGTCTATATGAACAATGCCACTCTGGTCAGGGAAATCTTCCATAAACTTCAGGTCATGTTTGGCCGGTACAGGGAACAAATACATCAGCCATCCTAGCGCACTGTTTCATTAAAAACCTTACGCATTTTTACCATTGCGAGCGGACAGCGAAGCAATCTTAAATAAAATGAAAATTTTTAACCCTTGCTAATCTCCCGGAGCACCCTGCCCGTTAATTTTTTGTGTATAAACGTCCCAATAACTCTTATCACTATCACGGCTATCCTGCCAGACGATAATTGCCCCACCCGTTCCATCATTGATCGTTACAGGAAAACATTGCGTGTCGAATGCTGTGCTAACGGCAACACCATTATTGTTCCATTTTGCCAATCCTTTTGGGTCAATCCGCTGGGCATACACATCAAAGGCAGAATCACGGTTATCATTCCACGATATTATTGCACCACCAGCACCGTCACTGCTGATACTTACGCAATTTTGGATACTTGCTTCGACACACACAGCCAAGCCGTCTTTTACCCATAAGGCGTTACCGGTAAGATCGATTCGTTGCGCATAGATATTGAAGTCGCCGCTGCGCATATCCCACCAGGCAAGAATAGCGCCCCCCGCGCCGTCGCTTACAATCACTGGATAATTTTGGTTGCCAGATACAGTACATACCGGAATGCCATTGGTCAGCCATTGCACAGTTCCATTCCCATCCACCTGCTGTGCAAAAACGTCGTTATTGCCGTTACGTGTATCGACCCATGCCACAATCGCTCCTTCTGCTCCATTACCAGTAATAACGGGAAAACTTTCATGTCCAGGTGCATTGCACAGGGCGACCCCGCTTCTTTCCCATGCTGTTTTACCGCTCCCGTCAACCCGCTGGGCATAGATATCGGCATAAGTCCTCCTGAAATCCTGCCATACTACGATAACACCACCGACTCCGTCGACCACTACCACGGGTGCGCTTTGCGCGCCAGAAGTCCCGCAGACGAGCACGCCGTCTTTTGCCCACAACGATTCCCCATTCTTGTTAATACGCTGGGCGCAGAGGTCCGCATAATTGGTCCGAAAATCCTGCCAGATAATAATCGCCCCCCCGGCGCCGTCCGTTGCAATGCAAGGGCTGTTCTGTGCATTAGCTACGGCACAAACGGGTATACCGTCTTTCGTCCACTGTACGTTTCCATCTGCATCAATGTGCTGTGCATAAATATCAGAATTACCGATACCATTTCGCACATCATGCCAGGTGATAATGGCTCCGCCGGCGCCGTCACTGACGATCCTCGGGCGATTCTGATTTTCCGGCGCAGAGCAGATGGAAATACCGTCTTTCATCCATAAGACATTCCCGTGCGCATCAATCCGTTGTGCGTAAATATCGAAATGAACGTTTCGGGTATCTTCCCATGCAATGATCACCCCGCCAGCGCCATCACTAATTATCTGTAGTGAGCTTTGCTGGCCGGACACCGTGCAGACAGGCGTATTCTCACGCAAATTGGAAGACCATGCGGCAGTTACCGGATTCTGAAAGTTTATCGTAATTAAAAAACCCAATACAAAATAAACGAACATCGTTTGAAATGTTTTTTTCAAGACATTTATCATGGTATCCTTTTTCAAACAAATTATTTTTTAACACCTGCATATAAAAGAGGGTCTAATTCCATAGCCTTGTTATAAGTCCTCATAGACTCTTCGTATTTACCTAAGTTGTACAGGGAGTTTGCTTTATTATGCCACGCCCTCGCACTCTTTGGATTGATCTCGATAGCCTTATTAAAGGCCTTAATTGCATCATCATACAAACGCAACTTGTCGAGGGTAATTCCCATGTTGTTCCATGCCCATCCCCTCCCTGGATTTACCTGGATTGCCTTACCAAAGAGTTGCAAGGCATTGTCATATTGCTCAGATAAAATTAACATGTAGCCTTTCCCGTGCCAGGCAAGGTCTTCCTTGGGATTGATCTCGATGGCTTTTTCAAATGCCTGCATTGCCTCCTGATGCCTGCCTAACGCAATAAGGGTGACACCCTTGTTATACCAGGTGGAAGCAAGCTTTGGGTCCATCTCTATGGCCTTGTCATATAACTTTATGGCATCCTCGTAATTGCCTTTTTTATACAACGCAATCCCTTTATTCACCCATGTAGCATTATGGTTTGGATCGAGGCTGAGCGCCTTATCATAGGCCTGAACAGCCATATCGTAGTTTCCCAGGCAATATAAGGCATCCCCTAAACCATCCCACGCCTCAAAGTAATTAGGATAGCTTGCAATGGCTTTATTATATGCCTTAACGGCGCGCTCAAACTTTGCCCGTTTATATTTTGATTGCCCGTTTTTAACCCACTTTTTTGCGCTATATTTTTTTGATGAAGTTTGATAAACATTGCTGCGCATGGAAACTGCTGAGGTAATTTGAGAACTTAAACAAATGGAAACTGACAAAATGAAAGACAGCGCCTTAAAAAGGTGTTTCCGGTATAAACTTGCAATTGTTCTGTGGTTGGGATACATATCCTTCAATCTATACAGATACTTTGATGTATTCAAAATTAAAACGTTACAATATCCCAAAATCTTATAAAAATCACTCTGTAAAATCAAATTAAATTAAAAACTTTATCATTAAATCACAACCTACTTTATTTATCACATAATGTGACATGTAACACTTTTGCACGGTCACATATGTGTCATGACACACAATTTCTTTTCTATTCTTAATTAATTGATGTAGGTCATTTCGTATTTTTACTTTCATAAGAGATTGTTTTTCCCAATTATGGCGTTTTTTATGTAAGGTATTGATTCTTATGAAGTTTGCGGTTGATATATTAGAACCTGGTTTTGCGTCATTCAATTTTCTATAAGTAACAAAAAGCCTGTTTTTCTAATTTGTTTCAATGTGTTTTTTGAATTGGTATTTAATTTGTTTATTACAGTGGTTTGCTTTATAATTAAAGGCGAAAATCATTCGCCTATCGTTTTCCAAACTCTTTCGTCTTTTTTTAAAAAGGACGTGTTATGGTTGACGGCTTTTGGGGAAATATATTTAGAAAGACTAAGAAGGACGAAGACAATGTCCTTTCTATGCTTAAGGCTGTTCCCATTTTAGACGGCCTTTCTAAAGACGAATTAAAAGAATTCGAGCGCATCGTTCACCGAAGGCATTACGAACCTAATGAGAATATTTTCTGGGAAGGTGAACCCGGCGTAGGCATGTACATTATCCAGGAGGGCACGGTAAAAATCTACAAAACGCTGCCTGATGGAAATGATAAAGAATTGGCTATACTGAAAAATGGCGATTTTTTCGGCGAACTAGCCCTGTTAGACGAATCGCCGCGGAGCGCTTCTGCAATTGCCTTGGAAAAATGCCATATCCTGGGGCTATTCCGTCCAGAACTTTTTGACATCCTCGATAGGAAGCCGAGACTAGGCCTCAAAGTAACGACAAAACTCGCCCAAATGATTGGCAATCGATTACGCATTACCAATACTGAACTTCAATCGCTTTGTGCTAAATTCCATAAACCAGAAAAACTGTCCAAAATAACTTCTCACGATATGCTCCTGGAAGAATCAAAAACAATCTTAAAGAGAGTTTAGGTTAATTAACAGCTTTTATGAACCCATCCAATCATACTATTGTCGTCCACTTAAATAAACACTTTTTCTCACGGTCGCTCAAGTGGCTTTCCGTTCTTTTGGCGTTTGGATTGATCGTTACGCTTTTTGTCATCATGAAGTCCCTGTTACTCACATTCATCGTCTCTATTCTTCTGGCATTTCTTTTGGAACCTGCAGTACGCACCATTGAAAACCACAACATTAAACGTATCTGGGGCATCGGCATTGTCTTCGTTTCTATTGCAATTATTATTACGGTGAGTGTTACTCTGTTTTTACCGTCAATTACGTCTGAAGTTCGATCCATAACCACAAACCTTCAATTAAAGCATCCTGCACTTCTTACCGACGAATTTAAAACAACAATTGAAGATAATTTCCCTCTTATGAAACAACGCGGCTTATCCGAAGAACTTGCTTCATATCTCCGTCATACACTCGATGATTTGATAAAGGAGAGCATTGACATCCTTTTCGAATTTGTCCATTTTGTCTCTGTGATATTTACCGTGCCTGTATTCACTTTCTTTCTCCTGAAAGATGGACAGCGGATAAAAAAGTCCTTAATACAGTTAGTGCCTAATCGTTATTTTGAGATGACATTAAGCCTGGTTCATAAAATAAGCCATCAGATGGGTTCATACATCCGTGGGCGGCTTCTCGATGCCCTCATCGTTGGTATTCTCTCTATTATCACCCTCTACTTACTCAATATTCGTTACGCTTTTCTCATTGGCGCTCTTGCGGGCTGCGCCAATATTATTCCTCACTTCGGTCCCATTGTCGGCGCTATTCCGGCCATTGTTATGGCGTTAATGGAGACGGGTTCATTGGTATCAGTTTTGGTTATCACAATCTCCTTTGTCGCAATCCAATTACTCGATTATCTGCTCATATCACGTATGGTAATTTTAAAGAACGTCCATATGCATCCTATCATAGTATTTATCGTTATTTTTGTCGGTGGTTATTTTATGGGAGCTATAGGAGTGTTTGTAGCCGTATTGTTTGCCGGTATTTTAAAGGTAACTATCTCGGAGTTAAGATGGAGTTTTAAACATTATCGTATATTTGAACGAGCGCCACATTCCGCGCCTCATTGAGTTTTAAACAACTTTATTACTCTAACATTGCAAAGGGATGACCTGCTCCTGATTTAATGAAATAATTATAAATATGTTTGATATTGCTAAAAAATTAAATAAGTTCTATGAAAAAGAAAACTGGGACGAGATCATCAGGATCGGAGAGAAACTGTTTCTCGATGGAACAGAGGATATCAAAATCCTCAACGACCTGGCCGTAGCTTATCGAAGAAAGAGAATGACAGATGATGCATTCAAAGTTTGTGAGAAGATATACTTTCTATATCCCGAATCCCGCATTTTAAAGCAGAGTATTAATTTGGGTATTCGCTATATGCGGTATCATCAGATCATGGGCGAAATCCTTTATAAAAAAGGTGAATACGAGAATGCCTTGAAGATATTTGATAATTTGAAATCTATGGGGAGTCATTTTTCTGATAAGTTTTATCTCTCAGCAAGGATTTATACCGAACAAAAAAAATACGACCTTGCCCTGAATGAATATCAAAGTCTCATAAAAAAATGTCCCCACCGTATTGATGATGCTATCGAAGGCCTGCTGGAGTTGATAAGGGCAGACGCTGCCAACGAAAGGGCATATACTATTTTATATGAAACATACCGTACAGAGGGGATTCTTCAGAAAGAAATATCTTTGTACGAACAGGCTGTAGAGAATAAAAAAGATATTTTTGCCGTTTATATCCTGGGAAACTTTTATCGCTATTCGAATCAAGCGGACAAAGCAGTGTCTCTTTTTTTTGAATATACGGATTCCGATCCAAATATACCGCTGTTTTTAGGAGGTATATATCTTGCCAAAGGTGAATATCAAAAAGCAGTTGTTGGATATAAACTCTTTTGCGAAAGAAATCAAGAAAAGAGGGGAATTGCCTTAAAATGCCTTGAAAAGACATTGACTCTAATAAAGAATGACGAAGAACTTATCAACGATATGGTAAATCTCTATTATGAAGAAGGAGATTTTAGAGCGGCTGAGGAAAAACTGAAGTTATTGATAAACTTAAAACCAACAAACACAGCATATCGGTCAAGATTAGAAGATATACTCCTGAAGGACGCAGACCGGTCATTTATGGATGGAAACCTGGAAACTGCCAAAGAAAAACTAAAAGAACTAACAAAACTAAACCCTGGCAAAAGTGAATACAATAAGAGAATTAATGACATCGAGAGTTTTATCATCCAGAATAAGATAGGTGAGTACGAGGAACGCCTGAAAAGAAATACCCTTTCTGAAGAGGAGGCGAACAAGATCCGTTTTGAATTGGGAGAACTCTATTTAAAGAATGATGCAGACAAAGAAAATGCTATATCACTCTTTCAAAAGGTGGCTAAATCGGAAACGCCGTTTAAATCAGAGGCGCTCTGTCGGATAGGGATCTCTTTTCTATCAAGGGGAATGGTTGAGCTTGCTGATGAAAATTTTAACAGGATTAGAGAATCAAATATTCCCGAAGACAAAAAGGTGGAAATACTTTACCAGATTGGAAATGCTTATGAGGAAAAGGGTATTTTCGATAAGGCAAGGGAGGTATATAAACAAATACTCTCTTATGACTTTAATTATAGAGACGTTACACAAAGGATTGAACGGTTACCCACCAATCCTGTGATTAACAAAAAGGATAAAAATCAACAGAAGCTGGAAGATCGTTACGACCAGATTGAAAAAATCGGCGCAGGTGGAATGGGATCGATCTTCAAGGCAAGAGATAAGATTCTTGGACGGATTGTCGCCCTGAAGGTAATTCGTGAGGATTTCATGAGTGACTTAGAGACAGTCCAGCGGTTTATTCGTGAGGCACAGTCGGCAAGCGCACTTCGACACCCCGGCATCGTCACAATCTTTGACATCTGTGTTGGAGAACCGATGTACATTGCGATGGAGTACATCGATGGTGGGAATCTTAGGGAACAACTGAACAGAAAGGCGATGTCTGTTCAGGAATTTTTGGGGATAGCAATCGAAATCTGTGATGCCCTGGATGCCGCACATTCAAAAGGAATAATTCATCGGGACATCAAACCAGAAAACATTATGCTGACAAAAGACGGACAGATTAAAATCACCGACTTTGGCCTTGCATGTATATACAACGCCTCGAAAATGACTATGGCCGGCCAGATTTTAGGCACACCCCTTTACATGTCCCCTGAGCAAATCAAGGGTAGACCTGTTGATAACCGGAGCGACATCTATTCTTTAGGCATCACCTTCTACGAGTCTCTGACCGGAAGGGTTCCGTTCCCTCATGGAGATATTGGATATTGTCATATCCATGAAACCCCACCACTCCCCTCTCTTCTTAATCCCGATATTCCTGAGCCTCTTGAAAGGATTATCATAAAATCTATTGAAAAGAATCCGGAAGATCGCTACCAGAACGTACGTGAAATACTAGAGGACATCAACAGATGTCAGAATCCAATTCATAATGAAATTATCGTGAAAATATGAATACACCCATTCCGAATCCATTCACAATATTCGAAACACATCTCAAAAATATTCATACGTTACTCTCCAGGAATGAGGTGTCCCAGGATAATCTTCCCCTGGTCAAGGATACTTTTTGGGAGTTACTTAAGTCATATCAGGCGTTAAAAAATGAGACTGCCAGGATGGAGAAATCAAAAAAAGAGATGGAATCGTTAGTGAAAATAGGAAAGGCAATCAATTCGGTGCTCGATATGGACCGGCTTCTCAACCTGATTATGGATATGGTGATTAAAGTGGTTGGCGCTGAACGCGGCTTTCTCATGCTCAAGGACAAGGAAACCGGCGAACTCCTCGTTAAAGTGGCAAGAAACATGGAAGAGGAACTGAAAGATAAAACACTATTTACCATCAGTAGCGGTATCACCAGCCGTGTGGCAAGGGAGGGAAAAGCAATTCTATCCACAGATGCACAGACAGACGAACGATTCTACGCACAGGCAAGTGTGATGAATCACAACCTGCGGTCATTAATGTGCGTACCGCTGAAGGTAAAGGAGGAAGTAATCGGAATTATTTATGTCGATAACCGGATGGTTTCCGGGGTATTTACTGAGGAGTCAATCGAACTCCTCACCACGTTTGCCAATCAGGCTGCAATTTCTATCGAAAATGCCCGTTTATACGAGAACGTCGTTAACGAGACAAAGATACGGATGAACCTCCAGCGATATCTATCTCCAAACATCGTCAACGACATTATAACCAAAAGGGAGAATATCGTTTTGGGGGGAGAACGTGTAGAGTGCAGCATCTTATTCGCAGACATCTGCGGTTTCACTTCGATGTCTGCAAAATTTCCTCCCGAAAGAATCGTTCATACGCTCAATGAATATTTTTCTGCCATGGCTAAAATAATCTTCGGAAACCAGGGAACGCTTGACAAGTTTATCGGAGACTGCGTAATGGCAGTCTTTGGGGCGCCCATCTTTACTCCTTATTCTGCGCGGAATGCCGTTAAAACGGGACTTGATATGCTCAGAAAACTTGAAGACCTTCAGAAAAAATGGGAATCCGAGGGAAATCCATCCTTCAGCGTTCGTATCGGGATCAACACTGGCGAAGTTATCGCCGGAAATATTGGTTCTCCAGACAGGATGGACTATACGGTCGTCGGCGATAATGCCAATCTGGCTTCTCGAATCGAATCTTACGCCAGACCGATGACAGTCCTGATCAGTGAATCAACTTACGTTAAAATCAAGGACATGGTAGTTGCAAAAAAAATGAAGCCTCTTATGGTAAAAGGAAAATCCTGGCCAATTACAACTTACGAAATAACCGGTATCCAGGCGCCTGAAGAAAAAGGAAAAAACAAAAGACGGTTTGTGAGAAAAAACGTGTCCATATTCGCAACATTCAAAATCACCGGCAATTCTAAAACGAATCAATGTATCATCCAGAATATCAGCGCGGGCGGTTTGCTTATCAGTTCACGCATGGGTGTGCCTGTCGGGAAAAAAATTCTTCTCGATTTTACCCTCCAGGACAAGAATATTTTTGGCGGTATCGAAGGGAAAGTCGTCCAATCCAGTCCTTTAAAGGATAAACAGTCTTCCTCTTATTTTAAAATAGGCATTGAATTTACCTCTCTTAATAACACACACATCGAAAAAATTTCTCATTTTACGGCAAACCAAACTCAATCTCAGGAAACGTATGTTAATCTATAGTATGCTTTAAAAGTTATTATTGCGAACTGTGTAAGCACGAAACATCTCTAAATCCATTTCCCCCTCCTTCTCAAGTTAGAAAGTCCCCTCTTGGGAGGGGATTTAGGGGTGGGTAAGTCGGTAATTCGTGAAATATTCACTGAGATTTCACGACCAAGGAACCCACCCCTTAACCCCTCCCAAGAGGGGAATAATTTGTGCCATTATAAAATATGTGGATTTAAGTTAAACACGGACAACCGAAGTTTGTCAGTGTCTCCCCAAAACCCGCATAAATAAAATGAAAATTCCTATACAATTAAATTATCATTATCACATAGCGGATAATTGTGATATAATCTTTTTTTTAAATGTCCCAATTATTTTAAGAACCTTACGTGAAAAGGAATTATTCATGAACAAAAATCAGTGGAGCAGCCCGCCGGCAATGCAAATCGATCCCAAGAAAACTTATCAGGCAACGATTGAGACGAACAGGGGTACAATCCAGATACAATTTTATCCTCAAAGCGCCCCGAAAACGGTCAATAACTTCGTCTTTCTGACCAGAGAAGGCTTCTATGACGGTATTACCTTTCACCGCGTAATCAGCAACTTTATGATTCAGGGCGGAGACCCCACAGGCACTGGCAGAGGCGGTCCCGGTTACAAGTTCGAGGACGAAGTAAAAGGCAACCCTCTGACTCACGATACCTGTGTCATTTCGATGGCCAACGCAGGGCCGAATACCAATGGCAGTCAGTTCTTCATCACGCACTCACCGCAGCCACACCTTAACGGCAAGCACACAGTCTTTGGTAAAGTAACCAGCGGACAGGATGTCGTCAACGCAATTCGACAGGGTGATACGATGACAAAAGTAACGATCAGCGAGGGATAATGGAATCTCCTTCATTACCATTACGCAATAGTGGTTGAATGCAAAGTGATTTTGAAATTTGCATTTTAGCCCGCGCGTAGACCAACTCCTGGGATTTATTACGCGGTCGGTGGTCTGTGTCCCGCTCCTGAACGGTAACAACCGTATTGTGGGCGCTATCGAACTCATAAACAAAGTAGCGCCCTCATCGATGGCCTCTGGTGAAAGAACAATCCCGACAAGCACAGCCTTCACCGAAATGGATAGGGTAATTCTGTCCTCAATTGGGGTATTTACGGGGATTGCAGCGGAGAATGTGGATAATCTTATTACGATGGCCGATCAAGAGCTTTATCAATGCAAAAATCTTAGAAAAACCAGTTAAGCTAGAAATTCCCTATACAATCAAGCTATGGTAAATTTTTTCCGTTCCCTTTTAATAAAACCTTCCTTCTGCAACTGCATAAGATTGCCTCTTAGTATTTCCGAACCCATCTGAAGTTTTCGCATAATTT
>Ga0209317_1003219_pt1 | contig 10526 bp, 8 predicted proteins | sample RifGroB2_FD_183994 | JGI IMG/M metagenome (GOLD analysis project Ga0209317, IMG submission 183994) | Soil microbial communities from Rifle, Colorado, USA - Groundwater B2 (SPAdes) (version 2) | ecosystem: Environmental > Terrestrial > Soil > Unclassified | place: Rifle, Colorado | collected...
ATCCGGTCATGCACAACGACTTCGTTATCGTTGGTCCGGCCGACGATCCGGCGGGTATCAAAGGCCTGACCGAGGCCGGGCCGGCCCTGACGAAGATCGCCACCGCAAAAGCCCCCTTCATTTCCCGCGGTGATGACAGCGGCACCCATACCAAGGAGCAGGCGCTCTGGAAGGGCACGGGTCTGCCGCTTGCCGAGCAGACCCGGAAGATCGTCAGCAAGGGACAGGAGAAGGAAGTCAAATACATGGTCCCTGCCGATTCATCCGCCTGGTATATGTCAATCGGTCAGGGCATGGGCAAGGTGATCACTTTTGCCGAAGAGAAAAAGGCCTACACCATGACCGACCGGGGCACCTATATCAAGATGAAATACGGCAAGACTCCAGGGGTGGAACTGGATGTTCTCTGTGAAGGCGGCGCCGATCTGGCAAATTTCTACGGGGTCATTCCGATCAATCCGGCTAAGCATCCCCACGTGAAGAACGACCTGGCAATGCAGTTTGTCGAGTGGCTCATTTCACCGAAGGGCCAGGGGCTGATTGGCGGATATAAGCTGGAGGGGAAACAGCTCTTCTTCCCGGACGCGAAATAGGCTGCCAATACATAGTAAGATGTTGTAATTTAAAAAGGGAGGTGAATGTTGCCCTCCTTTTTTCTGGAGTATTGCAAGTTATGGATATGTTGTTTGACGGCGTGCAGTCGGCGATCCTGCTGCTGGTATCCTGGGATAAGGATCTGGTGGAGATTGTCATGGTGTCTCTCAGGGTGAGTTTTTTTGCGACCCTGATCGCAGCGATAATTGGCATTCCCGGCGGCTTTTTGATCGCCTATTCACATTTTCCGGGGAAACGACTGGTCCTCACCTGCCTCAACACCCTGCTGGCCTTGCCGACGGTGGTCATCGGCCTGTTGGTCTATTCGTTCATCAGCCGGCGCGGCATCTTGGGGCCGCTCGGACTGCTTTATACCCAGACGGCCATCGTCATCGGTCAGGTGATCCTGATCGTACCGGTAATCATGGTCATGACCATTGCCGCCATCAGCCGGATCGACAGCCGCTACCGGATGACCGCCCTCACCCTTGGGGCGGACCGATATCAGATGGCGGTGGTCATTATGAAGGAGGCCCGATACGGGATCCTCGCCGCAGTCATTGCCGCCTTTGGCAGGGTGATCGCCGAAATCGGCATCAGCATGATGCTGGGCGGCAACGCCAAGGGCTTCACCCGGACCATGACCACGGCGATGGCGCTGGAATACGATAAAGGGGAGTTCGTTCTGGCGGTCGCTTTGGGCATAACCCTCATGATCTTTGCCTTTGCCATCAACCTGCTCTTTCATCTCTTCCAGGGAAGGACGGTGAACGATGCTGTATAGGGCGGAAGATCTGCGCCGGGTCCACGATTCCCGCACCGTCCTGGATATCGGGCGACTCGCCATCGAGCCGCACAGAATCTATACCCTCATCGGCCCGAATGGGGCCGGCAAAACCACGTTGTTGAAGATTCTCGCCTTTCTCGACCGGCCGACTGCGGGCAGCCTGTACTTTTTCGGCAGGAGGGTGGAAGGCGGCGATAAACAGTTGAACGAACTGCGCCGGCAGGTGGTATTGCTCGATCAGAACCCTATCATGTTTACGGGGTCTGTCATGAAAAATGTCGAGTTCGGCCTGAAGGTGCGCAGGGTACCGCCGGCGGAGCGGCGACGAAGGATTGGCGAAGCTCTCGATCTGGTCGGCATGACCAGCTTTATAGACTACAACGCGAGAGGCCTTTCAGGCGGAGAGACAAAGCGGGTAGCCCTGGCCCGAGCCCTGGTGCTGCAGCCCGAGGTTTTGCTTTGCGACGAGCCGACCGCCAACGTCGACAATGAAAATCAGGAAATCATCCTCGGGATCATCGAGCGGATCAACAGGGAGCACAGGACCTCGATCATCTTTTCCACCCACTATCTGTCGCAGGGCCAACGGCTTGCCCACCATACCCTGCTGCTCCAGCACGGCACGCTTTCGGATGGTGTGAGCGAAAACATCTTCCGCGCAACCATCACCAGCCGGCGCGGAGACAGCCTCACCTGTCAATTGACCGGGCAGCTCACCTTAACCCTTCCCGCCCCTATCTTTCCGACGGACGTTTCGGTGGTCAAAGTACATTTCGATCCCGCCGCAATCCTGTTGAATCCGGATAAAGGTCGGGCGGACGGCAATTATTTGAGCGGTCACGTCACCGGCCTGGAACAGGACAGCGGCCAGATCCGTCTCACCGTAGACGTCGGAGTGAAGCTGGTGCAGTTTCTGGCTATGGATCGCTATCGTCTGGAACGGCCCTCAATCGGCGAGAAGGTCCGCGTTTTCATCCCGAACAGCGCCATTGACTGCAGCCGGGTCAGTCCGTTTTAACAGACCCGTCAAAGGATATTTTTCATGCGATCCTTAATGACTTGCGATACTTCTCGGACGTATGCATACCGGCAGCGGGCTTTGCAGCGTTGCAGCAGATCGCGGTTCAGGCAGTAGCCAGGGCACTCTTTTGACAACATCTTGATGTCGGTGTAGCGTTTGCCGGCGTAGAGTGAAAGAAAAAACTCCACCTTGACTGCCATGGTCGAGCCGCATCCGGCGGCTTCATGGGTGAAATAAAACAGCCCGTCTTCCGGCAGCCCAAAGTCCGCCTGATATCCGATGAATTCCAGCTCGGGATCGTCCAGAAAACTCTCCCGGTTCTCCCATTTCCTCTCGCACATTGGGCAGGTCTTGAAAATCGGCATCTGGTCGATGTACATTTATAAAGCGGATTTTTTTATCTTGAAAACAATTTGAATTATTAGTTAAATGAAATTGATGACCATGAGACGACCGTTTCATGATCGCTCTCTCGTTCGTCTTCCATGTCATCGACGCGCTCGATCTCCACTCTCCCTGAAGAAGGCAATTCATTTTACTCATCTTACAGGAGGTTCAATGGACGCCGCACAAGAAATCAGTTCTCCCGCTCAAAAAAAGTTTTCGCTAATCGCCGAGATGGATCCTCCAAAAGGGGTCAACTTGCAAGGATTCGTCGACACCGCCCTGCAGGTGAGGGGCAGGGTTGACGCCGTTCGGGTTACCGACTGCGAACATGCCATCATGCGCATGTCGCCGATAGCTCCCTGCCTCGCGCTCCAGGACAAAGGCTATGAGCCGGAGATGATTATAACCGGCCGAGACCGGAACAGGATCTCTTTCCAGGCCGATCTCTTGTCCGCCGCCGCCTTGGGGATTAAAAAGATCGTCATCAAGGAGGGGCACGATCCGGCCGAGGGGGATCAGCCGGTGGCCAGGACCAGCGGCGACCTCGATCTGGAATCGATGCTGCAGTGTGTCGCCGCCCTCAACAGCGGCAGGGACCTGGCCGGGGAGTCCCTCGACGGGGCGACGGATTTTCAGGTGGGAGTGGCCATCGAGCTTTCCGACGACGTCAATCTCAATCGGGAACGGGCGGAATACTTCAAGAAACTTGCGGTGTACGGCGTCCAGTCGGTAACGCTCGGGCCCAGCTACGACATCAATATCATCGAGCAGTTCCTCCCCTTTGCCGAGGAGACAAAGATCAAGCTCTACACCTCGGTGATGTTTCTGAAGTCGGTGACCATGATCCGCTACCTCAACAACCTGCCGGGAGTGCCGTCCATTCCCAACGAATTTTTGAAGAAAATGATGCAGGCGCCGGTAAAAAAGGACGCCGGCATGCAGGTCGCAGCCGATCTCTGCAAGGAACTCGCCCCGATGGGCGACGGCATCGTCCTGCTGGCCATAGGATTAAAGGATAAGCTGCCGGAATTTCTGGATATCATTGGTCGATAGCGAGGTGCTATGACCAACCTCGTCCAGTCGCCGGCAGACAGGAATCTTAGGGAGTCGATGTACAGTGTGGCCCCCAACCAGTATCTCCAGGTCATTCTCCAGGAGACGCCGAATGGAGTGATCGTGGCGGGGCTCGACCACCGGGTGATCCATGCCAATCCTGCGGCCAGCCGGTTCATCGGCGTGCCCTACGGCAGCCTTACCGGCAGCCTGATCAGCGAGATTCTCGGCAAGAGAAACGCCATCCTCTTTGACCGCATCGAAGAGCACTTCCAGACGGAAATTCATCAGAGCGGCTGGAAAATCCGGCACGAAATAGAATTATCCCACAACGACGACCGCTGCATCATGACCGGCATGGTCGTCTATCCTCCCTCCTCTCCCGAATACTATCTGCTGTATCTCATCGATATCACGCAGCAGAAGATTCTCGAAGGAGAATTGAGACGGCGCAACGCCTTCTTCCACAATCTCATCGACAGTTCGGTGGACGGTATCATCGCCTCCGACATGAAAGGCCGGATCATGCTGTTCAATACCGGCGCGCAGAACCTTTTAGGCTATGACGAGGAAGACACCAAAATCCTGCACGTTACGCAATTGTACAACGAGGGCGTGGCCTACGAGATCATCAAGCGGATGCGCAGCAACGATTTCGGCGGCAAGGGTAAGCTCCTGCGCCATAAGCTGATCGTCAAGCATAAAAACGGCACCGACATCCCGGTGAGCTTTTCCGGCGGGATCATCTACGACAACGATAAGGAAATCGCCACCTTCGGACTCTTTACCGATCTGCGGGCCCTGCAGCAGATCGAGGAGGATCTCGAACAGACCCACCAGATGCTCATGCAGTCGGAGAAGATGGCGGGCCTCGGGCGCCTCGCTGCAGGTGTCGCCCACGAGATCAACAACCCGATGTCGGGAATCATGCTCTATGCCAATCTGGTGCAGGAAGAGCTGGGCGAGGATAATCCCCTGCGGGACGATCTGCAAACCATCATCCACGAGGCGGAGCGCTGCAAGGTGATCGTCGCCGACCTCCTGGAGTTCTCGCACCAGAACACCTACGAGATGGAACTGGTCGATCTGAACGATGTGGTACAGAAGACCCTGACAATCCTTCAGCATCAGCCGCTGTTTACCAACATCGCCATCATCCGCCAGCTCGATCCGGACCTGCCACCCATCTACGGCAATTCGATCCGGCTCAACCAGGTGGTGATGAACATCGTCGTCAATGCCGCCCAAGCCATGGAAGGCAGGGGCCGGATACGGATTACCAGCAGGACCCGCGCCAACAAGGACATAAACGAAGTGGCCATCGAGGACACCGGACCGGGGATCCCGGACGAACTGCTCGAAAAGATCTTCGATCCCTTTTTCACCACCAAGGCGACGGGAGATGGGACCGGTCTTGGTTTATCCGTCTCCTATGCCATCGTCAAGGAGCATAAAGGTTCTATCCGCGTGACGTCCTCGTCGCCCGCCGGAACCGTCTTTACCTTACGATTTCCTGTCGTCATGGAAAATTTGACTGGAGAAAACCATGGATAATACCTGCATTTCACCCGATGAGCGAAGCGAGAAATTCCTCAGGAAACTCAAAGACAGGAATATCGATGTGCAGGCCTGCTACCAGTGCGGGCGCTGTTCTTCCGGTTGTCCGGTCGGGGACTTTTTCGACATAAACGTTATGGAGGCGGTGAGGCTCGCTGCCTACGGCCAGGAGGAGAAGCTGCTGAACAGCCACACCATCTGGCTGTGCGCGGCCTGCGAGACCTGCGCCACCAGATGCCCGAACGAAATAGAGATCGCCGGCCTCATGGATGTCCTGCGGGAACTGGCGCTCCGAAGAGGCATTGCTCCCGCCGAGCCGCGCATTCCTCTCTTCCACCAGGCCATGCTCGGGTCGATCCGCAGCTGGGGCCGGGCCTGGGAGATCGGCATGATCGGCAACTATAAAATTCGGTCGGGCGATCTGATGGGCGACATGCGGCTTGGCCTCTCCATGTTCATGAAGGGCAAACTGAAGCTTTTACCCCATTCGATCAAGGCAAAATCGGAAGTAAAAGAAATTTTTGCCGGCAAAGGAAAGGAGTATGACCGATGAAATTATCCTATTACCCCGGTTGTTCCCTCGAAGGAACGGCGCTCGATTATGACCGGTCGGTTCGGGACGTCTGTCGGGCTCTCGATATCGACCTGCTTGAAATTCCTGATTGGAACTGCTGCGGCGCCTCCTCCGCCCATATGACCGATCATGAGATCGGGATGCGTCTGCCTATCCGTAACCTGCTGCTGGCGGCGGAGATCGGCTGCGATATCCTCGTCCCCTGCGCCGCCTGCTATCAGCGGCTGAAGGCGGCGGACAAGGCCCTGCGCACCGATCCCGGTTTCTGGGATGTCGCAAGGTTCAGCGGCGATTTTCAGATCGTTCATATCAGTTCCTTTCTCGCCAGGCCGGAGATCCTCGCGGCCATAGAGGCGAGAGTTATCAGGAACCTCGCCGACCTGCCCATCGCCTGTTACTACGGCTGCCTGTCGCTCCGCAACCCCCGGGTCACCGACGCCCCGCGCTGGGAGATGCCGACCACGCTTGAATCGATCGTCGCGGCCATTGGCGCAAGACCCGTGGCCTGGTCTCATCGCACCGAATGCTGCTCCGGCAGTCTCACCATGGCGAGACCCGATATCTCGGAAAAGCTGGTTGGCGATATCGTCCGGGCGGCCAAGAGGGCGGGGGCCACGGCCATGGTTACCGACTGCCCGATGTGCCAGGCCAACGTCGAGAGCCGGCAGCCGGCCGTGGAAGGCGTTGGCGACATGCCGGTCTTCTTTGTCACCGAGCTGATAGAGGCGGCCATGAGCGGCACCTATCCCTCTAAACAGCAGCGGGCGCATCTCGTCCCGCCGGGAGTGCTCACCGGAATCTTCAGCGCATCGACCATGAAAAAGGAGGGTCCGGCATGAAAGGAAACCTCGACGGATTTTCAGGATCAACAGAGCATCCCACCGCGGCTGTCCTTGTCATCGGCGGCGGGATCAGCGGCATGCAGTCGGCCCTCGATCTGGCCAATGCCGGCATCAAGGTATATCTGGTGGAGAGTTCGCCGGCCATCGGCGGAAAGATGGCCCAGCTGGACAAGACCTTCCCCACCAACGACTGTTCGATGTGTATTGTCTCGCCGAAGCTGGTCGAGGTGGGTCGGCACCGCAATATCGACCTCTTCACCCACAGCGAGGTGAAGGGTCTGACCGGGGAGCCGGGGCATTTCACCGCCACCGTGGTCCGTCATGCCCGCTACGTCGACATCAAGGCCTGCACCGGTTGCGGCCTGTGCGAGATCGTCTGTCCGGTCACCCAGATCTCCCATTTCCCGGCGCTGCCCGCGGAAGGCGAGAAGAAGACCAGGGCTCGGGCCAAGGAGAAGAGCATCATCAAAGGGCCGGGCCTGCCGAGGCCGGTGACGTCGCATAAATGGACTTTCTCCGTCGAAACTACCGCTTGCGGGATGTGCGGCGGCTGCCACAAGGCCTGCCTGCACGGCGCGGTCAGCTGGGAGAAAAAACAGGTGGCGGTGATCGACCAGGAGAAATGTACCGGCTGCGGCGCCTGCTTTCTCGCCTGTCCGGACAAATTCAAAGCGATTGCCATTGCCGACGCGCCGGACCTCGATAAGAGTCTCGGGGCAGCGGTCCAGGCCCGGTCCCAGCTCCTGAAGAAGGAGTTTGCCGGCACGGAGCAAAAGGACTGCATCCGCTGCGGTCTCTGCGCCGTCACCTGCGATAAGGTGATGAACATCGGCGCGCTCAAGATGGTTGAGGAAGGCATCGAGGCGGGGGTCGACATCTGCCAGGTCTGCGGGGCCTGCGCATCGGTCTGTCCGGTGAATTTCCTGTCGATCGACCAGGTCACCAACAAGACGCCGCGGCCGCTCCTCAATAGTTTCAATGAAGGGCTGAACGGCCGCAAACCGATAAATATTCACTATCCCCAGGCGGTGCCGAGGGTGCCGGTGATCGATGAAAAGAGCTGCGTGCGCCTCAATACCGGGGCCTGCGGCATCTGCGGTTCGCTCTGCGGGGTCGGGGCGATTCACTACGACCACCGCGAGGAGGAAACCGAAATCGCCATCGGCTCAGTGATCTTTTCGCCAGGCATCGAGGTCTTCGACGCCGGGCGGCGGGGCGAGTTCGGCTACGGGCTCTACAAAAACGTTGTCACCAGCATCGAGTTTGAGCGGCTGCTGTCCGCTTCCGGGCCGACCTCCGGCACGGTGTCGCGGCCGGGCGACAGCAAGCATCCGAAGAAGATCGCCTGGATTCAGTGCGTCGGCTCCCGCGACCATTCCTGCGACCGCGACTACTGTTCGTCGGTTTGCTGCATGTATGCGACCAAAGAGGCTTTCATCGCCCGCGAGCACGACGCCAGTATCGAGCCGACCATCTTCTATATCGACATGCGTTCCTTCGGCAAGAACTTCGACAATTACGTGACGAGGGCCAAGGACCATAAGGTCCGCTTTATCCGGGCCATGGTCAGCCGGATCTTTGAGGACCCGGTGACGGGCGACTTGGAACTGCGGTATGTCGACGGCTCGGGCGAGCGGCAAGCGGAGACCTTCGATCTGGTCGTACTCTCCGTCGGCATCCAGGTGCCGCAAAAGGCCAAGGAACTGGCCGGCAAACTCGAGATCGATCTCGACCGCTACGGCTTCGTGGTGACCGACGGCTACCAGCCGCTTGCCACCTCCCGGCCAGGGATCTTCGTCAGCGGCGCGGTGAAGGGACCCAAAGACATCCCGGAAACGGTGTGCGAGGCGTCGGCCGCGGCCGAAGCCGCCTCGGCGAGTCTTGCCGCAGCGCGGGGCAGCCTCATCACCGCCGAGGCCCTGCCGCCGGAACGTCAGATCCTGCCGGGGGAGGAATTGCGCATCGGCGTCTTCATCTGCCACTGCGGCACCAACATCGCCTCGGTGGTTGATGTCGAGAAGGTCGTGGAATACGCCAAAACGCTCCCCGGCGTGGCCTACGCCGAGCATCCGCTCTACACCTGTTCGCAGGATTCCCAGGAGCGGATGAGGGAGATCATCACGGAACACCGGTTGAACCGAGTGGTGGTTTCGGCCTGTTCGCCGACCACCCACGAACCGCTCTTCATGTCCACCCTGCGTCAGGCGGGACTGAATAAATACTTCTTCGATATGGCCAACATCCGTGACCAGTGCAGCTGGGTCCATCCCGACGATCCGGGGCTTGCCACCGAGAAGTCCAAGCGTCTCACCCGCATGGCGGTGGCCAACGCCACCGCCGGCGAACCGCTGCAGGAGATGGAATTTACCGTCGACTCGAAGCTCCTCGTGGTCGGCGGTGGGCTGGCCGGCATGACCGCGGCCCTTGAAGCGGCACGCCAGGGCTTCGGCGTCTATCTGGTCGAGCGGGAGCCCCAGCTGGGCGGCCAGCTCCTTCATCTGCAAAGGAGCAACGACGGCCGCAGGTTTGTCGATTTCCTGGCGGATCTCAAGGAAAAGGTCCTGCACAACGACAAGATCAGGGTCTTTACCAGCAGCGAGGTGGTGGAGCAGTCCGGTTTTGTAGGCTCCTTTGAGACCGAGATTGTCATGCCCACCGGCGGCACCAGGACCTTGAAGCACGGGGCGATTTTGGTCGCGACCGGCGCCGAGGAGTACCGGCCGGAGATCCATGGCCTCGGCTGGCTCGATACGGTCATGACCCAGACCGATCTGGAAGCGGAACTGGAAAAAGAGCCGAAGCCGCAATGGCAGAAGCTGCGCGTCGCCATGCTGCAGTGCGCCGGTTCGCGCGATGCCGAACATCTGCCGTATTGCAGCCGGATCTGCTGCAATCAGGCGGTGAAGAACGGCCGGCGGATGAAGACCCTCTATCCCGAGGCGCGGATCGATGTCCTTTACCGCGATATGCGTTGCTACGGGCTCTCCGAGCTGGACTATGCTGCGGCCAGGCGGGAAGGGGTCAATTTCATCAGATATGATCCGGAAGAAAATCCGGTGACGATAACCGCCATGGAGTCGGGCATCGATATCTCCGTGATCGACCCGTCGATCAGGACGGAGGTCAGGCTCAAGCCCGATATTCTTGTGTTATCCACCGGCATGAAACCGAGAGATGCGGAGGAATTGGCCTCGATGCTCCGAGTGCCGCGCAACGATGCCGGCTTCTTTATTGAGGCCCACGCGAAGCTCAGGCCGGTGGATCTGCCGAGCGAGGGGCTCTACATGGCCGGCACCGCCCACGGACCGAAGAGCAGCAGCGAGACCATCGTCCAGGCTCAGGCGGCCGTGGCGCGCGCGGTGACGCTGCTCTCCCGTAAGAGCATGAAGATGTCGGGGGTAGTCTCGGTGGTCGACCCGACCAACTGCGCGGTCTGTCTCACCTGCGTGCGGGCCTGCCCGTACGGAGTGCCCTTTATCAACGACCAGCATTCGGCGGAGATCAACCCGGCACTTTGTCAGGGCTGCGGCATCTGCGTGGCCGAATGTCCTGCCAAGACCATCCATCTCGGCAGGTACGACGACAGAAATATCAGGGCAAAGATCGAATCCTACAGCGGCACCTGAGGAAATGAACGGTAAGGTAACTAAGGAGGAAGATGATGAATGACTTTTCACCAAGTGTCATAGTCTTTGCCTGTCGCCATTGAGC
>Ga0209317_1003220_pt1 | contig 10523 bp, 9 predicted proteins | sample RifGroB2_FD_183994 | JGI IMG/M metagenome (GOLD analysis project Ga0209317, IMG submission 183994) | Soil microbial communities from Rifle, Colorado, USA - Groundwater B2 (SPAdes) (version 2) | ecosystem: Environmental > Terrestrial > Soil > Unclassified | place: Rifle, Colorado | collected...
CGCTTCTGAGTGGCGAGGTAGAAGGGGGATTTGCCGGAAACGATCTCCTTCTGGGGCGTTTGCACCTTGATGGTCGGCGGGATCACCTTGTGATGCAGCGCGAGCGCGGCCTTGATCAGCCCCGCGGCGCCTGCGGCGGCCTTGGCATGGCCGATCTGCGACTTCACCGAGCCGAGGCAGCACCAGGGGTTCTCCGCCTGGCCGTAAACCTCGCGAAGGGCGCTCACCTCGACCGCGTCACCCACCTTGGTGCCGGTGCCGTGCGCCTCGATCAGCCCGATGCTCTCGGGGGTCACGTCGGCGTTCTTGTAGGCGTTTCTGAGCGCGTTTTTCTGCCCGGAGGCGCTCGGCGCATAGATGGCGTCACCCTTGCCGTCGCTGGAGGAGCCGACGCCGCGGATCACCGCGTAGATCTTGTCGCCGTCGCGCTCGGCGTCGGCCAGGCGCTTCAGCACCACGATCCCCAGGCCCTCCCCGAGGATGGTCCCGTCGGCCGAGCTGTCGAACGGCTTGGCGTTCCCGGTCGGGGAGAGGGCGGGGGTCTTGCTGAAGCACATGTACATGAAGATGTCGTTGAAGGTGTCGATCCCGCCGGTGACCACGATGTCGGACTTGCCGGAGGCAAGCTCCATGGAGGCGAGGTGCAGGGCGGAGAGGGAGCTGGCGCAGGCGGCATCGACGACGCAGTTGGTGCCGCCCAGGTCGAACTGCTTGCTGATCCGCCCGGCGACCACGTTCCCCAGCAGTCCCGGGAAGGAGTTCTCCTGCCACGGCACGTAGGAATCGGAAATCCGCTCCACCACGTCCTTGGCGGTCGCCTCGTCGACCCCGGCATCCTTCAGCGCGGAGCGCCAGATCGGGTGCCCCAGGCGCGCGCCGAGCGGAATGACCAGCTCCAGCGTACCGGTGACCCCGAGGATGACGCTGGCACGGCTCTTGTCGAAGCTCCGCTCCGGGCCGTAACCGGCGTCTTTGAGCGCCTGGCCGGCGGCGACCAGGCCGAGCAGCTGCGAGGTGTCGATCGCCTCGAGGACGTTGGGAGGTATGTTGAATTCCATCGGATTGAAGTCGACGGGCGAGATGAAACCGCCGCGGCGGCCGTAGGTGCGGTCCGGGCTCTTCTGGTCCTGGTCGTAGTAATCTTCGACCGGCCAGTGGGAAGCGGGGATGTCCGTTATGGCATCGACCCCTTCCATGATGTTCGCCCAGTAGGCGTTGCGGTCGTCGGCCTGCGGGAAAAGGCAGCCGATGCCGATGATTGCAAGCTGAGTTCCGTTGCTGGAGATGGCGGGTTTTAGATCGTCAGTTTTCAACAAAGGTACTCCTTGATGTGTGCGATATCCAGAGGTTGTGGGGCGATCTCCTCCTGCCGCAGCTCGATACCCTGGCTGCGCAGGAAGTTGGCGCGGTTCAGATGGGCCGCGCCGTGCAGGATGTTGAGCGCGATGGTGACCACCTTGCGCCGCTCGGGGGCTTCCAGGAACGATCCGGCGGCCCATTCGTTGAAGGCGCCCATGGCGGGGCCGCACCAGACCTGGTAGTCCATGCGGCGCTGCTCGGCGCCGTCCTTGGCCCAGTGCGCGGCCTGGCCTAGGTACCAGCGAAAGACCAGGGCCATCAGGTGCTTGGGATCCCGCTCGCTGCGCTCCACCTGGGAGGGGTCGCGGACCAGGAAGTAGGCACGGGTGTCGCGCCAGATCTCCTCAAGCGGGGCCTGGAACATGGTCTTTTCGAGCTTTTCGCGCTCGGCGGCGGGGAGTTCGTCCAGGCTGTTGTAGCTGCGGTACAGCTCGTACAGTTTGGCGGCGCGCATCGGGAACATGGTGCCGCGCTTCAGCACCTGCACCGTGACCCCCATCTCGAACATGTCGGCGGCCGGGGCCATGATGACGTCCGCCTGGCGCGTGCCGGCCAGGATGATGCGCACCGCGTCCGAGGTTCCCGATTCCACGCAGGACTGGTTCACCGAGCCGGTCATGATATAGGCGGCGCCCATGGCGAAGGCGGCAGCGGCGGAGGCGGGGGTGGAGATGCCGCCGCCGAGGCCGACGCGCAGCTTGCAGTCGTAACCGTATTGACGCTCGAGTTTTGCCGCCAGGGAGTTGATCGTCGGGAAGAGGGCCATGGCCGGACGGTTGTCCGTGTGGCCGCCGGAGTCCGCCTCGGCCGTCACTTCCTGGGCCAGGGGGACCAGGGCGGCCAGCTCGGCCTGTTCCGCGGTGATGGTGCCGTCTGCCACCAATACCCGCAACAGCTTCTCCGGCGCCGGCGCGAAAAACCTGGCGGCCAGCTCCTCGCGGGAGACCTTGGCGATGATCCGGTTCGGCGTCACGATGCCGCCGTCGGCGCCCCGCCTGATGCCGTGCAGCCGGTAGCGGACCAGGGGGAGGGTCAGGGCGAGGAAGGCGGAGGCCTCGATGATGCGGACCCCTTTCCTGATGTAGAGTTCGGCCAGTTCCTTCTCGAGGTCGGGCTCGTGCGGGGAGTGGATCAGGTTGAAGCCGTAGGGGATGTCGCCCAGAGACGCTTTGAGGCGGTCGGCGGTCTCGGCCACCTGGGAGAGCGGCAGGCCTGCCGCGCCGAAAAAGCCGAGCATGCCGGCGCGTCCCAGCTCCTCGGCCATGGCGGCGGAACTGATGCCTTTGGCCATCGAGCCGCCAAGGTAGGGGAAGCGGATGCCGATTTCCCTGCAAAAGGCGGGGTCGCCGAGGTTTTCCGGCAGGCTGGGGGGAGCGAAGCCCGCCACGGGGAGGGCGTCCACGGTTGCGGCGCCCGGCTGGCCGATGCTGCCCAGCTGGGGAACCAGCGCTCCGTCCTTTTGGACCAGGTACAGCGGTTGGCGCACGAAGCGAAGCGCCTCCATGAGGCTCTTCATTTTGGCATCCGGAACATCAGAATCCTCAGAGCGAGCGGTACGGTCACCCTGTAGTGAAAATAGGTCCAAACGGGCTTCTCCTGTTGCCAGCATATTTGCAGCGGAATTGCGATGGCCTAAAGGTAATCAAAACTGCAGAAGGACAAGGCTTGGGCATGGAGGAGGCAGGTCCACGCATAATATCGATTGTTTCAGCAAAAGGCGGAAATAGCGATTATTGGTACTGCCCATTTTAACAGAGTATGTGTACATTAAATCGGGCAAAAAGGCAAGACAAGACGCGGGTTCAGGGTAATTTTTAGAACATGGTCGTGTTGGATAATCCTAATTCAACCGCGACCTTTCATCTTGATTGCCTGCAGCAGGTACGGATAAACGTTCTCTGTGACAATGGCGTAGCCTTCGCCTGTCGGATGAATGCCATCTGACAGGTTGAGGCGCTCAGTCCCGGCGACTTTATCCAGCATGAAGGGAATCAGAATGAGATCTCGATCCTTGGCGACCTTGGGGTAGATGGCGGAGAACTTCCTGGTATAGGAGGGTCCCATATTGGTAAGCATCTGCATCCCGGCAAGGACGACCACGACCCCCTTTGCCTGCAGCTCGGTGGCGATCTTGTCGATGTTTCTGCGGGTCAGGTCGGGATCGACGCCGCGCATGCCGTCGTTGGCCCCGGTCTCCAGGATGACGATATCCGGCTTCAGTTTCAGTATCCAGTCGATGCGTGCCAGCGTGCCGGAACTGGTCTCCCCGCTGATCCCGGCGTTAACGACGCGCCAGTTGAGGCCCTCCTGGCGGAGCTTTTTTTCCAGTTGTGCCGGGTAAGCATCCGGTTCAGGCACGCCGTAGCCGGCGGTGAGGCTGTCGCCGACGGCGACGATGGTCCCTTGGGTCACCGCCGGTTTGCCGGGGAGCAGGGCTGCCGGTTCCTGCTCTTTTTCGCAAGCGCCAAAGAGTGTGCAGAGGGTCATGGCGATGCCGGTTAGTAGTTTGTGCGTCGTGTTCATTGGTTCTCCCTAAGCCCCCAGCCCCGCCTCAGCCTCTTAGCCCCCAGCTCCGCCTTCGCCTTATTCATCCGCCTGCTCGCGCAAAAAGGCGACCGGCTTTTGCCGCAGAATCGGGATGGACACTGCCAGACCGACCAGCACTACCAGCAGGATGGTGGCCAACACGTACAGCAGGCTCTCGCCGAGATACGGCTGGTAAGTCATGTCGAGGGCCTTCCGACAGATGATCAGGCTGCCGACCTGGGAGATGAGCAGGGCGATAACCCCGCTTACCAGCCCCAACAGCAGGTTCTCCGCTGCAAAAACACCAAGGACGAATCGCCTTCTGGCGCCAAGCATGGTGAAATACACCGCCTCCTGGATCCTGGCGTAACGGGTTGCAAACACGGAGCTTACCACGATCAGCACGCCGGCTACTATGCTGAAGGAGGTGAAAAAACGCACGATGGTGGAGAGCCGCGCCATGATCCGCCCGAAAACGGTGACGGTCTCGGTCAGGTCGACGACGCTCACGTTGGGGAAAAGGGAGACGATCCGGTTCTGCAGGGCACTGATGCGGGATTTCTCGATCCTCGCCGCGCCGAAGATGGTGTGCGGCGCGTCGGAGAGGACGGCTTCCGGAAAAACGAAATAGAAGAAGGGGGAGAGACCGCCGCTGGTCCGCGTGCGCACGCTGGAGATGCGCGCTGTGACCGGCACCCCCTGGATCCGGAAGGTGATGGTGTCGCCGACCGCCATCTTGTGCATCTTGAGCACTGTGTCGAGCACCGATACCTGCAGATCGCTCCACTCTTTCCTGAACAAGGTAGAGCCGGAAACGATGCGCTCGTCGGCCAAAAGATGATCCCGGTAGGTGAGGTTCATCTCGCGCCCCAGGTTGTCGCCGCGCGACTGGCGCTCTTTCTCCGCATCGATCGGAGTCCGGTTGATGGCGCTGACCGTGCCGCGCACTATCGGATAGTAGCTGGCGCCGGGGCCCAGGAGGCGCGCGAGGTCCTCCTTTTGCCCGGGCTGGATGTCTATCAGGAAGACATTGGGGGCGCCTGGCGGAAATGACTCGATGAAGGAAGCGTCCAGGTTCTTCTCGACCAGGGTGATGGCGAAGATGACGGCTAAGGCTGCGGAGAGGGTGACTATGATCGACAAGGTGGCGTTGTGCGGGCGGAACAGCCCCTTGAGGGCCTGCCGCAACTGGAGGTTTTTCGGCTCCGCCCCTCTCAGCAGGTGCAGGGTCAAGCGGGCCAGCAGATAGGAGACCAGGACGAGAATCACCAGGGCGAGCATGAAATAGAGCCCGGTCTTCAGGTCGCGCAGCCGGATCAGCACCATGGACAGGAAAAAAATCACTCCGGCGCCGGCGATGACCCAGGTGGAGCGGTTCCAGAAGTTCCCGGTCTCCTCCTTGCCGAAGATGGCGCGGGGCTTCACTTCCTTCAGACGGTAAAGGGGGAGGGCGGTGAAGAGCAACACGACCAGCAGGCCGATCAGCATCCCTTCTACCACCGCCGGGGCGGCTACCTTCAGGGTCACCCGGGCCGGTATCAGGCCGCTGAACAGGGTGGGGAGAAAACCCTGCAACGCGAAACTGCCGGCAAGACCGGCCAGGGTGCCGATGGAGCCGAGGATCAGGGTGACGCCGAGAAAGTGGCCGATGATGAAGCGGCTCCTGGCGCCGAGCGCCTTCATGACGGCGATGGTCCGCTCCTGTTCCTTCAGAAGGGCGAAGAGGGTGCTCTGGATGCCGAAACCGGAGAGCAGCAGCGTGAAGATGCCGCTCAGGTTCAGGAAAAAGAGGAGGTTGTCGAAGAACCGCTTCACCCTGGAGCCGGCATTCCTGTAGGTCTCGACCCGCACCCGGCTCTCGCTGGTGGCGGCGCGCAGCCGGCTTGCCGTTTTCTCCAGGCTCCCGGGATCCGTCACCTGCACCAGGGTGACATGGTCGACGCGGCTCCCCTTGCCGATCAGCCCGAGCGACCCCTGGTCGGCGGCGGCAACGAAGAGCCTCGGCCCCAGGGCGAAGAAGTTCACCGGCCTGTCCGGCTCCTGCAGCAGCACGTCCCGGACGGTGAGAGTGGCGTTGCCGACCTTCAGCGGGTCCCCGATCCGGAGCCGGAGCCGGTCCAGAAGCGCCTGGTCTGCGATGACGCCGCCGGCGGTCAGCACCTCGTGAAAGGGGCGTCCCGAGGCGAGCAGCACCTTTCCGTAAAAGGGGTAGCCCGGCTCGACGACCTTCAGGTTGCAAAGCAGCGAAGCGTCGCCGCTTCCCTTTTGCACCACGGAATAGAACTCCCAGAAGCGCGCGCTTTTGATCTCGCCGCGGCGCGCGAGGTTTTCTACTTCGGCCTGCAAGGAGGCAGGAATGGGGGCATGGGCACGGATGATGATGTCTGCCGCGTGCAGCGACTGGGCGTCGCGCAGAAGGGAGCTTTCGACGCTTTCCCTGAAGCTCCCCAGGGAAACCAGGGTGACCATGGAGAGGGCGACGCAGAGGACGAAGACGGTGCACTGCCTTTTGGCGCCGCTGATCTGGCGCCCGATGAAGCGCAGGTTAACCATGGTTCTCGCCCGTGACGATCCTGCCGTCTTTCAACGTCACCACCCGGTCGGCGCGCCGGGCGATTTCAGGGCTGTGGGTGACCAGAAGCAAGGTGGTGCCCCGCTCGCGCTGCAGCTCCAGAAGGAGTTGCAGGATGGCGGCGCCGTTTACCGAATCGAGATTGCCGGTCGGCTCGTCGGCAAAGATGATGCGCGGGTCGTTGATCAGGGCGCGACAGATGGCGCAGCGCTGCTTCTCGCCGCCGGAGAGCTGGTGCGGGAAACTCGACATCCTGGCGGCGAGCCCGACCCGCTCCAGCAGGGCCTCGGCCTTGGCGCGCGCAGCGGTGTCCCCCTTAAGCTCCGCCGGAAACATGACGTTCTCCAGCGCGTTCAGGGAAGGGACCAGGTGAAAGGATTGGAATACGAAGCCGAAGGTGGTGTTTCGCAGCGGGGCGAGCGCATCTTCGTTCAGGTCGGTGATATCGAGACCCTCTATCAGCACCCGTCCCCGGTCCGGGCGATCCAGCCCGGAAAGGATGGTGAGCAGCGTCGATTTGCCGCTGCCGCTTTCCCCCTTGACGACCAGGAACTCCCCCTTGGCGACCTCCAGGGAGATGGCGTCGAGGACGGTGATCTCCCGGTTTCCGATACGGTAGTTTTTGGTGACGCCGCGCGTTTGCAGGATGGTCATCTTGCTCCCGGTTGCCGGTGAGACGGTAGAATTGTGTATATTTTTTAATTTTCGGTTTACAGTCAAAACTTTTTTATTATACTAGCCACCACTACGGAATTTAGGAAGGTGCCATGCAAAAGTCCGGACGCCGTCATGGAAATATGGATCCCGAACTCGATAAGTGCAGAACCCGCGGTGTCGGAGCAGTCATGCCGGGGACCAAGCTGGAGATGTTCTACTGCAAAATAGAGAATGCGGATTGCAGATATGCCATGCCTTTCGGTTATGATTATGTCTGCAAGCATAGCAACAACTTCGCTTTTGCGATACCTGAAGATCACGGAGCGGCCCATTTTCCGAGCCAGTCTTCATCCCGGTTGTAACTCATCCTGCCAATTCGCATCGCTAAAAAAGAAAGAGAGCAGGTCGATTGACCTGCTCCCGCAGGTGGCTATTTGAATAGTCGAGCAGTCTTTTGCCTTGCTATCAGACTTGAACACCCTGCATCCAGCTCTCCTTATTCAACCTAGAACGGCACGAAAAACCCTTTACCGGCCTTGCAGACCGGGCACTGCCAATCGATCAGCAGATCCTCGAACGGGACCTCGGGTGGCACCTCGTTGACAGTATCTCCCTCTGCAGGATCGTAGACATACTGGCATATGGTACATATCCATTTTTGCATCGGTCGATTCTCCTGTCTTTGAGATGATCACCATTGAACCGGCTCAGGCTCCTTCTTGACCAGCAGGATGCTGCAGGGCATCTTGCGTACGATGGCATCGTTGTCATGACCAAAGAGCATATGCTCCAGGCGTCCCTCCTCATGGGACAGCAGCACCACCAGGTCTATCTTCTCATCCTTGACCACCTGTACTATTTCATCGGCCGGTTTCCCTTCCTTGATGATCACCTTGATGGAAAACCCGGCACGGACCTCTTTGGTGATGATCCGCTCCAGTTCCTCCCTCGCCTCCTCCTGAACGCTGGCATAGTTCTTCGTCTGGTCGGGAAAAGGTACCGGTGCGTTCAGCGCCGCCATGCTCACCGGGTTGGAGATCAGGTGCAGGACCTGAAGCTCGGCTCCGTACTTCTTGGCCAGGGAAATCCCTAACTGGACCGCCTCCCGACAGTACTCGCTCATCCTGTTGACGACAAGAACGCGCTTGAAATCTTCCATGGCCTTGCCTCCTGATTGATCTTTGCCAGTTGTCTGTTCCGGGATGTCGACTCTACAAATGCATCGGCCGGTTGAGATGCCTCAGCAGCGGATCTGTAGCCGCTGGGGAGGCGCTAATGATTGGACGTCCCTAGTATATACGATTGCCAAGTGGCAGCAACTTGGTATAAATGTTTCTGATCTTTTTTTGGCCTTGTCTTCCGAACGGGAACCGACCTTTACCGTCGAACAGTTACAGGAGGTAGAACAATGCGCCAGCTCTTAGAGATTTCGATCACCTTGTGGCTAGCATCGATGCTTTGCTCCTGCGCTTCCGCCTCTCTGGTGGATACCTGGCGCAACCCCAACCTGCGCGCTCCCCGGCTGCAAAAGGTGCTGGTGGTCAGCATCACCAAGAAGGACGCAAACCGCAGGGTCTACGAGGATATGCTGGCGAGCGAATTGTCCCGGCGCGGAGTTCAGGCTGTGGCAGGTTACACCCTGATCGCCGGAGGGGCGCTGCCGGACTGGGACGTGCTGGACCGCTCGGTTAAAAAGGCCGGCGCCCAGGCGGTACTTACGGTGCAGACCATCAAGGTCGAACAGCAGACCACCGTTCAGCCCGGCTACGTCACGACCTATCCCGGATACTGGTACCCACCGGCCTTCCCGACCTGGGATCTCCCCGGCTATTACGGCTCGATGGCGCACTACGGTCCTGCCTACGTCACCACCTACGACGTGGCGACCATGCAGGTGAACCTCTTCGATGCGGGGACCGGCAAGCTGCTTTGGGCCGGCACCGTCGAATCTTCAGAGCCTGAAAACGTCACCGCCGTGGGGCGGGATCTGGCCCGGATCGTGGTCAAGTCACTCGCCAAGGAAGGGTTGATCTGAATAATTGTCTGCCACGCTCCTTTTACGATCGCGACACGGTTGCGGTCGCCCGGGACCTGCTCGGCACCCGCCTGGTCCACGTCGTCGACGGGGTGAGGCGGGTCGGGCGGATCGTGGAAGTGGAGGCGTACCTTGGGGAGCACGACCTGGCCGCCCACTCCTCGAAGGGGCTCACGCCGCGCACCAGGATCCTCTTCGGTCCGCCGGGCCATGCCTACGTCTACCTCATCTATGGCATCTACTGGTGCATGAACATCGTCACGGAGCGGGAAGGAAACGGCTGCGCCGTGCTTTTGCGTGCCGTCGAGCCGCTGCAAGACGTCGCAGGACGGACCTCCGGGCCCGGGCTTCTCTGCCGGGCCATGGGGATCGACGGCAAGCTGAACGGCCATGACCTGGAAAGCGCGGACTTCTTCGTTGCGGCAAGGCCCGCCGGTGCCCCCCTGCAGGTTGTTGCCAGGCCGAGAATCGGTGTCGCTTACTCCGGCGTCTGGGCTGAAAGACCCCTGCGTTACTACCTAGCCGGCAACCCATTCGTCTCCAAGCAGTAGCAAAATTCCCCGGATACAAGCAGTCTCCGCGCCTGATACAGTCCCTTAAGCAGATCCTCTCTTGCTGATCCTTGGCTCAATCCGGCAACACACCATCTGCTCCAATCAGTTCCCGGCACCCATCTAGACGATCGCCGCCGCACCATGACCACCACCTCAAAGCAGTCAAGCTGCTACGGTTTGACAGAAAAAGGTGCGGGTTAAATATTGGTGCAAATTAATTTTGCTTAGATATACTCTAGGGCATTTCAGAAAAAGGACAGTGTCATGGACATTGAACAGGCCGAGAAACTGTACCGATTGATGTTCACCAACATGAAGGAAGGTCTGGCGATCATCCGTCTGAACCCCGATGAGCCTGGCGCGTTGCCGCTGGTCGTGGAGATGAACCCTGCTGCGGTGCGTATTTGTCGAGGCATAACCCGGGATTCCGGAAGTTGCCGGCTGACCGACTGCTTTCCGGGTTGGTTTGATCAGGAAGGCTTCCTGGAAAGCTGCCAGCGCCTGGCCGCCTTCGGAGGCTCCCTCGATCTTGGGGAGGTCTCCTTTGAGAATGATTACTACCGGATCCGCGTCTTCGCGCTGTCGGAAAACCATCTCGGCTTCGTGTTGAGCGATTGCAGCCAGCACAGGAAGGACGAGGCCGAGATCACGCGCCTGTCGGAAAAGATCGAGAGCGATGCGGCCGGCATGGAAAAGCGCGTGGCAGAGAGGACCGAGCAGCTTGAGGAGATCAACGTCGAACTGGATACCTTTGCCTATTCTGTGTCCCATGACCTGCGCGCTCCACTGCGTGCCATGCAGGCCTTCGCCGAGATCCTGC
>Ga0209317_1003221_pt1 | contig 10523 bp, 1 predicted proteins | sample RifGroB2_FD_183994 | JGI IMG/M metagenome (GOLD analysis project Ga0209317, IMG submission 183994) | Soil microbial communities from Rifle, Colorado, USA - Groundwater B2 (SPAdes) (version 2) | ecosystem: Environmental > Terrestrial > Soil > Unclassified | place: Rifle, Colorado | collected...
CCCGCCATGGACGGCACGGGTCTCGCCGACTACAAAGACCCGAACGGCAAGAAGCTGTTCGTCGAATTCGTCAAGGTCTGCGAGAAGGACGGCCAGGGCTTTGTCGACTACATGTGGCCTAAACCCGGCGAAGATAAACCGGTTGCCAAACTTTCCTTCGTCAGGCTGTTCAAGCCCTGGAACTGGGTGGTTGGCACCGGGGTCTATCTTGAAACTGCAGAGGCCCGCTTCAAGGAGGAGGCCAAGAAGCAGATCGGCAACCTCCGGTTCGGTCCCGACGGCAAGGATTACTTCTTTATCCTCGATACCGACATGAAAATGGTCATGCATCCGCTCAAGCCATCCATGGTCGGCAACGACCAGAGCGAACTGCGCGACCCGAAAGGCAAGGCCTTCATCCAGGAAATGGTCAATATCAGTGTGAAAAACGGTCAGGGCTTCGTCGATTACCTCTGGCCGAAACCCGAAGAAGACCAGCCGGTCCCCAAGCTGACCTACGTCCAGTTGTTCAAGGAATGGGGCTGGATCGTCGCCACCGGCATCTATGTGGACGATATCGACAAGGCGATGGTCAAACAGAAGGACAGCATCGACAGCATGGTCAATCACCAGAAAATGGTCATTATCTCGATAGTTGTGGGTATGATCCTGGTAGTGGGACTGATCATCTTCTTCATGGCCACCCGCATCGCCAAACCCATCCGCGAAACCGATGCCTTCTTCCGCGACATCTCGGAAGGAGAAGGGGACCTGACCGCCCGCCTTAAAGTACACAGCAGTGATGAAATCGGCGATATGGCCAAATCCTTCAACACCTTCGCCGACAAGCTCCAGGGCATGGTCGGCTACATTGCCGAAGAATCGGTGGAGATCAACAATTCATCCGGTAATCTTTCGCAGATCTCGACAGATCTGTCCAATGTTGCCAAGGATACCCTGGACAAGTCGACCTCGGCCGCCTCCGCCGTCGAAGAAATGTCTGCCAACATGAATGTGGTCGCCTCATCCATGGAAGAGGCTGCGGCCAACGTTAACGCGGTCGCCTCAGCCATCGAGGAAATGACCTCGACCATCAATGAAATCGCTGAAACCTCGGAGAAAGCCCGGGCCATCACCGACAACGCGGTCCAGCAGTCGTCGAATGCCTCTGTCAGTGTCGATCAACTGGGGACCGCTACGCGGGAGATCACCAAGGTCCTGGAGACGATCACCGATATTTCAAAGCAGGTCGACCTGCTCGCCCTGAACGCCACCATCGAAGCGGCCAGAGCTGGCGACGCCGGCAAGGGATTTGCCGTTGTCGCCAATGAGATCAAAGACCTCGCCAACCAGACGGCCCAGGCCACCGACCAGATCAAGGAACGGATCGACTCGATCCAGACCACGACCAAGGCGACGGTCTCGGTCATCGAGAGCATCAGCAAGGTGGTCGGCGAAAACGCCGAGATCGTCAACACCATTGCCACCGCGGTGGAAGAGCAGTCGGTGACGGCCAAAGAAATCTCGCAGAATGTCGCCCAGATTTCGATAAATATCCAGGAGGTGAACAACAATGTCTCGGAGAGTTCCCAGGTGTCCCATATGATCGCCCAGGAAATCGCCGAGATGAACAGGTCGAGCAGCAAGATGAACGAGAGCGCCAACCAGGTCAACAGCAACGCCAGTTCCCTCGACTTCCTCGCCAAATCGCTCAACAAGCTGGTATCGAGCTATAAGTTCAAGTAACCATCAGATGTGGATGAGGTGCGGCACATGGCCGCACCTCATCCACATTTCCTGATTTTTTCCGTTTTTTTCCCCTTAGGCATTCACACCCTCGGCAACGGCAGTCCAGGCGTCAGTGGCCTTTTTCGCTCTTGACATTTTCGCGGAAACCAGGTAAGTAACGCTCACTCACCAATTGTTTGCTCACGATTCCTCATCAGCCTACCGGCGTTCACCATGACAACACCAGACATCTCGCTGATCCCGGACAATCCCTCTTCGCCGCCTGGCCGGACCCGGATTATGAACAGCATGATCCGCCTGCTCGACGTCCGGGAGTTCAATCGAATAACCACCGCGGAAATCGCCCGTGAAGCGGAGGTGACGGAAGGACTCATCTACAAGTATTTCCGCGACAAGAAAGACCTGCTCTATCAGGTGCTGATGGAGCTGTTCCGGCAGGTTATCGACAAAATAGAAAGCGAAACCGCTGCCGTAAGCGGCGCCCATGAAAAGCTGAAAACTTTCATCCGGGCGAGCGTGGCGAGCTATGCGGACTCCAGGGTTTTTTCCCGGATCATCCTGCTTGAGGTGCGCAATTCGCAGAGCTTCTTTGCCAGCAATGCCTATGGCCTGGTCCGGCAGTACAGCGGCATGCTCGCCCGGATCCTGCAGGAGGGAATGGATGCCGGCGAGTTCGCTCCGGACATCGAGATCCGGGCGCTGCGCGAGATCATTTTCGGGGCGATCGAACATGCCTGCCTTTCCTGCATCATCTTCAATCGGGAAATCGAGGTCGACCGGGTCGCAGGCCAACTCTGCAGGGTTCTCTTCGGCGGGATAACCCACCGAGATCAAGAAAAACAGCAAAGGAGCACGACATGACCGCCGGTTTCAGCGTACACGGAGAGGGCAGAACCATCGTGATGCTCCACGGTTCCATGGCCAGCAAAGAACAGTGGCTCGGCTTTACCCGGGAAGTTGTGCCCCGCTACAAGGTAGTCTCCATGGATCTACTCGGTTACGGTCAGACCACCCGACCCTTCAACGCCGACGAATACAGTCTCCGGGATGAATCGGAACTTCTGCGGTCCGTCCTGGCAGAGACCATCGGCGACGAAGCCTATCATCTGGTCGGTCATTCCTACGGCGGGGTGGTCGCTTTACACCACGCCTACCACCATCGCGACAAGGTCAAAAGCCTGACGATCATCGAGCCGATGGCCTTCCATCTTCTCGGCAAAGACCATCCGCTGATCGAAGAATCGAGGCAGATGGTGGAACAGATCCATCGCTACATCGGCGAAGGGAACGCCATTGCCGGGGCGGAAATGTTCATCAACCTCTGGATGCCGGCCGGAACCTTTGCGAGGATAGGCGAACGGGAGAAGATGATGCTCGGCGAGGGGGTCAAGAAGATGGTGGTGGATTTCCGGGCCGCCGTCGGCGAGCCGCTCACCACCGACGATTACGCCGCGCTGCCGATGCCGGTCTGCCTGATTGCCGGCAAGGCCAGTCCGCCATATTCCCTCGGCATTTCCGAGGTAGTCGCGAAAACTCTCCCCGGCATCGAGTTTCATTGGGTGGACGGGGGCCATTTTTCGCCCGTCTCGCACCCTGATCAGGTGAATCCGATCATTGCCGGATTCATCGACAGAATCGAGACGGGGAAATGACTCAGCAGATATCTTTGATTCCTTCAGTTGACAGCGTACTTGGAAGCGATTTCGTTAAACTTCTCTTCCCTGATTTCGCGCAACGTATCCCCTTGGTAATGCTCTCGTGCTACGCGATTGCCAGAGCATCCTGCTCAATCTCTATCATCGGGGGTATGGTTGGTACGTCGACGGCATCGATATAGATGCCGGAGTTGTCGACCGGTTCATAATCGCCGGCGCCGGCCATATCGGAGAGCAGTTGCAGGTACTGGCGGCTGATTTCGGCATCGTCGAAGGGCAATGGGGCTTCGTCTTCCGCTGGCGAAGCTTCCTCGGGATCTTGCGTGGCGAGCGCTTCCGACTCAAGCGAATCCGGGGAATCCGTTGTGCTGGAAGTTTCGCCCGAAGCCGGCGATTCGGTCGAGAGTTCGAGCTCCGGCAAGATTTCGACCGGATCTTCCGCAAGGGGATCTTCTTCCGCCGCAATCATATCCTCGGAAACCTCGACTTCGGTAAACGTGATGCTTTCGCCGACCAGGCCGACATCGGCGACTTCGCCGGTGGAACCGTCCGTCTTTTCATAGGTGGTGGCGCCGTAGACGATATTGCCGTCCTGTTCCTGGTAGTTCCCGTCGCTCTGCAGCTCGAACGAACGTATTTCCAGTTCGGTGAGTCCGGCAAATTCGCCGTCGTCGGTGATGCCGTCGCTGTTTTTATCCTGCCAGATCCCGAATGACCGCCACTCGGCATCGTCTGCGGTAAACTTGCCGTCGTTGTTGGTATCGAAGGCCCGCAAGCCTTCCAGGTCGGTGGTCGCCGCGGGATCGTATTCCCGCAAGGCCAGTTCATTGGCGTAGTGGACCGCCTGGTCACGGTCGTAATCGTAGACGAGGAAGCCGTCATCCCCTCCCGCCCAGCCCGTGGCCTCGGGGTTGCCGTCACGGTTCCAGTCGAAGCTTACGCCTGCGGAGAGGTCCAGCAATTCCACCCCGTCGCCGTCGAGATCCAACACCACCGGCGAATAGATGTGGGTGCCATCGACCTTCGACAGGTTGCCGATCCGGATAAAAATCGAGCCGGTGGCTCCGGACCGGTCAATGGCGGTCAAGACCACGGAGGCTTCTTCCGTATCACCCTTGAACTTGAAGGTATAGCCCTCGTCCCAGACCTGGCCGGCGTTGGGCGCGGCGGCTGAGATGGCGACGATATCGCCGGAGTCGTTGCTCCAGGTGTTGCCGCCGTTTTTGTCCTCGACGTGGAAATTGAACCAGACGGTATAGCTGTTCTTCCAGCCTATGGAATAGATACCGGAAAAAGTCGGGGCGTAGTTGTGCTCTCGGATCTCGGGGATAGTCAGCCGGCTCGCCACCTCGCCGCCGTGGCCGTCGCTGACGGTATAGCCGATCACTACCCGGTCTTCATGCCAGGCCGGTTTTACCTTGAGATTGCCGCCGGAGATGGCAACATCGGCGTTGCCGTTGATGACATAGGGATTGATGATGGTCAGGTTGTCGCCGTCGACGTCGAAATCGTTGCCTACCAGCCCGGCGATACTGTAATAATTCCAGATGGTGTCTTCGGCCGTCGAACCGATATCCTCCTGGACCACCGGGTTATCGTTGACCGGCTGGACGTAAATCTCCGAGGTGACGGTGGAGTCGGCGCCAAACGAATCAACCACCGCGTAGGTGAAGGTCTCCACCCCGCAGAAGTTGGCATCCGGTGTGTAGTAGATCGTCCCCGAGCCGGGATCTAAGGAGATGGAACCGTGCCCCGCCCCCCAGACGCCGACAAAGCTGATCGAATCCTCCTCGTAAGGCGAACTCATCTCGACATCGGTGTCATTGGCCATCAGTTGGGGAACAGTAAAAGAAAAGGAATTGTCCTCGATCGCCCCCTCGATCCGCTCGCCGGTGAGGATCGGTTTATCGTTGACCGGTTCGATGTCGAAGAAGGCGACGGAGGTCACCGCTTCGCTGATCCCGTCGGTCACCGTGTAGCGGAAACTCGCCTGGCCGGGATAGTTGTTATTGAAGTTTTGCTCGGGCGTGAAGCGGACCCTGCCATCGGCCCCAAGCAAGATGCTGCAATGCTCGGCCTGGTCGACCGCGCTAATCCGCAGGCTGTCGCCGTCGATATCGCTGTCGTTGGCGAGGAGATCCTGTTGGCTGAGGACGGAGACGATATCCTCCTGGGTGAAGAGCAGCTCCGAATAGACGTCGGGCGAGGTGTTGATCTTCACATCGATTTCGGCCGTGGCGGTGGCCGTGCCGCCGTGACCGTCTGATATCTCGTAGCTGAAGCGGTCGACGCCCACCCAGTCGTCGCCTCCCGCGATATAATGGATATTGCCCTGCGCGTCGACGCTTACCGTGCCGTATTCGGCCGGACCCGTCGCGAGGATTTTCAATGAATCGCCATCGACGTCAAAATCATTGGCAAGGAGGGCATCGGCCAGGTAGACGTTTTCATAGAGGTTGTTCGACCAGGCGACGATTTGGTCGTCGCTTACGGCCACCGGCTTGTCGTTAACGCCTTCGAGGTCGATGCCAACGAAACCCATGCCCAGTCCGCCCTCGCTGTCCGCCACGGTGTAGCGGAAGAAGCCGCTGCCGAAAAAATCCTTGTCGGGCAGGAAATGGACGATCTCATCCGCGTCGACATAGACCGCGCCGTGCAGGGAGCTGTCGATGCCGGCAAAGCGCAGGTTCGCGCCATCTTCGACATCGGTCGCCCCGGCCATCAGCTCGGCCAGCGTCATGGTGACCTCGTTATCCTCGATTCCGATGGCGGATGCGTAGGCAACTTTCGGCAGATCGTTGACCGGCGCGATGGCGATAGCCAGGGTCCCGGCCAGTTCTTCGCCCAGGCTGTTGGTCGCCAGGTAGTCGAACGAGGCCTCGCCGTAGAAATCCTGGTCGGGGATGAAAGTGTAGATGCCGCCCACTTGCGAAAGCCTGCCGCCGGTCACGTTTTCGACCAGATCGAGGTGGAGGAGATCGCCGTCGCCGTCGAAGAGAAACTTGGCCGCCTCCGTCTGATCGAAGGTGATCGCTTGATCCTCCCGCAGATGCAGGCGGTCGGCCAGGATGACCGGCACGTCGTTGACATTTTCGACCGCAACCGTCACCCGGCCGGTCGCCTGATATCCCTCGGCATCGCGGACCAGATAGGCAAAACCGGCGTCGCCGCCGAAGTAGTCCTTCTCCGGGACAAACTCAATCATGCCGCCGGCAACTCTCGCCTCGCCATGTTGCGCTGCGCCCAGCCCGACAAACGCAAGCGGACCGTCGGCATCGGTGTCGTTTGCCAGCAGGTCGGCGATCGCCACCTGCAGCGGCTGTTCCTCCTTGGTGGCGAAAGAGTCGTCGCCGAAGTCGGTCGGGTCGTCCACCGCCAGCAGCTCGATCTTCACCTGGCCTGACACCTGCCCGCCATGGCCGTCATCGGCACTGTAACTGAGCGCGGCCGGGCCGTGATACTCCTGCTCGGGAATGAAGGTAAAGACGCCGCCGTTCTCCTCGATCGTTCCGCCGGAGACGCCGTCTACCGCCGTGAGGGTTACGGCATCGCCGTCCGGATCGGCGATGAGCGCCGAAAGCGTCGCCGCGTTGAAGGTTATGGGCCGGTCTTCCACGGCGACAAGGCTATTGCCGATGATCTGCGGCGCATCGTTGATGTTGTCGACATTGACCGTAACCCGGCCGACCGCCTCGTAGCCATCCGGGTCCCGGACGATATAGTCGAAGCCTGCCGCGTTGCCGAAGTAGTCCGTCTCCGGGGTGAATTGGATTTCACCAAGGGCGGTTAGCTGGGCCGTGCCGTGCACCGCCTGCCCCAGCCGGACAAATTCCAGCGGGCCATCCTCATCGTGGTCGTTTGCCAATAAGGCGGCTACCGTAATGGAGACGCCCTCTTCTTCCGCTGCCGTTAGAGAATCGGCGCCGAGCACGGCCGGATCGTCGCTGTCGAGGATATTGACGGAGAGGGTGGCGGTGGCCGATTCGCCGTGTCCGTCCTCGACCGTCAGCTCGATTGCGCCGCTGCCGTGCAGGTTGGGGTTGGGGGTGAAGGTGTAGACCGAACCCATTTCTGCAACAGTCCCGCCGCTCACCGCGGACATTGTGGTGATGCGGAGTTCGTCGTTATCGGCATCCCGGACGAATCTCGCGAGCGTCGCCGCATCGAAGGTCAGCGGCTGGTCTTCAGGGAGATCGAGGCTGTCCCCGAATGCCACCGGGGCGTCGCCCACGTTCTCGACCCGCACCTGCACCCAGCCCGTCGATTCGAGTCCGACGTCGTCCTGCACCGTATACTCGAAACCGGCATCGCTGCCGGCATAATCGGCTTCCGGGGTAAAGACGATGGTGCCGTTCTGCCCCAGGGCTACGCTGCCGTGGGCACTCGCCCCTACGCCGGTAAAGGTGATTGTGGCGCCGTCCACATCGTGGTCGCCCACGATGAGCTGATCGACCTGCACGGCCACCGCCTGATCCTCCAGCGTAACGAGAACATCCTGGCCGATTTCTATTGGGTCGTTCACCGGTAGGATCTCGAAGGCCAGATGGCCGTTGACCAGGCCCCGGTGGTTATCGTTCGCCCGGTAGTCGAAGGAGGCGGGGCCGGCGTAATCGGGGTCGGGCACGAAGGAGTAGTAGCCGTTTGCCGTGACGATCTTCCCGCCCGTCAGATTGGTGATAAAATCGAGGTGCAGCGCGTCGCCGTCGGCGTCGGCAACGAATGTGGCGATCTCCTCCGGGCTGAAGGTGAGGACTTCATCCTCATTAATCGAGGCATGGGTCACGGCGCTCACCACCGGGGCTTCCCGGGCATCGAGCACTTCGATTGCCACCCAGCCGGTGGAGACGTTGTCGGAATCGTCTGTTACGCTGTAGCTGAAGCCGGCAGCCGTCCCGGCATAATCCTGTGCCGGAGTAAAGAGAATGGTGCCGTCCGGCTGAAGCTGGGCGGTGCCGTGGCTGGCGGCGCCCAGGCCGGTGAAGGTGATGTTCTCGCCGTCGTGTTCGATATCGTTTGTGAGCAGCTTATCGATAGTAATGGTCAGGGCATGGTCTTCCAGGACGAGAAAGCGGTCGTCCGCGACGGACACGCCGGCATTGGTGTCGAGATAGGTAAGGGTGGCGGTGGCCATCGCCGGATAGGCGGCAGCCTGGTCATACACCCAATAGGAAAAGACCACATCGCCGTAATACCCCGCCTCAGCAAGAAAGGCGAGACGACCGCCCACCAAGGCAATCTCCCCGTGTTCCAGGCCGCGCAAGTGATCGAGGGTCAGCGGTTGCCCTTCCGGATCGCGGTCGTTGGCCAGAAGGTGGTCGAGGAAGAACGGCTGCCCTTCGGTGAGGGTAAAAACGTCATCCACCAGCAGCGGCAGGTCGTTGACATTTTCGACCTGCACCGTGGCCACTTTTTCGAGCAGTTCGCCCGCACTGTTTCGCACAGTATAGCGGAAAGATCCGGTGCCGACAAAACCTGGGGTGGGTTCGAACCGGATATCGCCGTTTGCCTCCCGGTAGATCCGGCCATTCTCCACCGATCCGAAGGAGACCAGGCTGTAACCGTCCTCGCTTTTTGCATAGCTGCCTGGCACGGTGTTTTCAAGCAGTTCGGAGAGGAGAAAGCGCAGGCTCGAATCCTCGGCCATGATGAAAACCGGGCCGGCCTCCTGTCCCGGACCGGTGGCGGCGCCGGAAGCAAGGGGCTGGGCATCGGGATAGACCCGGTAGCCGGTGAAGCTCTGGCCGGGAAGGTGGTCGGTAGTGTTCTCACCGGCTGCAGCCTCGGGAGCTGTCTGCCCCCGGGGAACCTGTCGCTGCAGGAGAAGATCTTCCTCACGGGAAATATGGCCACCGATAGGCCCCGGCCTCGTGCCGTCGCTCTGTAGGTCGTAGTAGCCGATCGGCTGACGATACAAATAGGCGCTCTCGGAAATCCCTGTAAAGCTTGCCGGATCGCGCAACAGCTCGCCCCAGTGTTCCTCCAGGAATTGCTGCAACTGCACGGTATCGACAGGGCCAGTAAAGGCAGGCAACGGCTGCGGCCGCGTGGCATGGTTATTTTCCTCCGCCGCCTCTTGCTCGAATGTTTGCGGATTTTGCAGATATTGCTCCAGTTCTGCCTTATCGAGCGGCTTGATAATATCGTTCTCCGCCTCGGGCATGACCCCAGCCCCCGCCGGCGCGGCCAGGCCCAGCAGTCCCCCGGAAATCATGGCCATGGCGAGCAGCTCGGCCCCCGCCCCGGCAAAGGCGTTGTTCAAACCGACAATCTTGATGATCTCCCCCATCGTCTGGGACGGCCGCTGGTCGTCGCGCAGGGGCAATGAGGTGATATCCCGATCTTTGGCAACAAAATGCTGCCCTTCCGGCCCGCCGACATTGCCGCCGCCCCTGAAGACGCCGCTGCCGTAGGAGACGCCGGTCAATTCTTTCGTTTCGCCATAGGTGTAGGTCATGCCGTTCTTCTTAAATCCATACCCGGCCATGATCCGGTCGACCTTGGCAAAATCGATGTCGCCAAGCGAGTTGCGGGAAATGTCAATCGCCGAATCCAGCCGGTCACCACGGTCTCTCGCGTAGAGCGCCGCCGACAGCTCCTGCAGCGCCTGGGACATATCGTCCAGCACCACCGAAGTCCGGCCGCCGCTTTCGCTCTGGTAGTTGATGGTCGATCCACCGCCCCGGATAAGCGTCAGGCTGGGCAGGGAGCCGTCAATTAACAAGCGACCTCCGTTGTTCTGATAATACTCCATTACTTTGAGGGCTGAAGAACCGTAGGATTCGGCTGCTTCCCGCATACTCTTATCGCCGCCGACACTGATGGCCAACTGGCCATTTTCGTTCTGGGTAAAACAGACGGAGGCCTGCGGCGGTTCATCTTTATGGAAAAGAGCAATGGTCGCTACGACTGCCTGGGAGATATAGAGGCTGTCCCAGATATCGGACAGACTCATTTCGTCGAGATCCTCAATATACTGGGTGTAGCGTAATGGATTGAAGAATTCGGCATTCATCTTGACAAAACCAAACTGCGGTTTCAAATCCTCGGGGATATCCACCCCCGCCTCGGCCAGCATATCGACGTCGTAACCGGAATAATAGATGTTGTCTTCGTAGATATCGTTTCCCCATTCGGCGGGCT
>Ga0209317_1003222_pt1 | contig 10522 bp, 9 predicted proteins | sample RifGroB2_FD_183994 | JGI IMG/M metagenome (GOLD analysis project Ga0209317, IMG submission 183994) | Soil microbial communities from Rifle, Colorado, USA - Groundwater B2 (SPAdes) (version 2) | ecosystem: Environmental > Terrestrial > Soil > Unclassified | place: Rifle, Colorado | collected...
AGAGGCTGAACTCGGTCAGGTCCCCCAAAACGTGCTCGGCACGCTCATCCACGTTGACCCGGTCCAGGGAAACGACGCGCACGTGGGCCCCGGCGTCGCATAGGGTCGTCACAACCTGCCGGCCGATGAGGCCGGTGCCGCCGGTGACAAGGACGTTTCTTCCGTAAAACGATCGCAGTACTTCTTCCTCAATCATGGGTGAACCTCGCATAGTTTTATTTGGGCCGGCGGGCTTTCGTCAGTCTGTGCAGCCTGAAGATCCTGTTCTCGGCCTGGTACCGATAGGCGCTCTCCCCGAGCCCACTCTCAGCAGATCGCCCCGTAGGCCATCGGGCAGAGACGGCAGGGGGTGGGGAGCGAGCCGTTGTTAAACAGTTTCCTGAAAAGGGCGTAGCCGGGAGAGGTCCAGAGTGCCTCGGCCGGCGTCTCGAAAATGGAGCCGTAGCTGATCGGCTGGGTGGTGGCGACTTCCTTCCCCCAGCAGAGGGTGGTCGGCCTCGCCAGCAGGTTGCACGGCGAGATGCCGCCGTCCTCGGTGACGTAGAGTATCCGGCAGGTCAGGCAGCTGAAATCCCGCTGCCTCAGGCGCGTGCTGGGGCAGGAAAGGGCTATCCCCGCCTTTTGCGCCTTCTCCTGCGACAGCCGGAAGATCTCGTCCACCGCGGGGACCCCCTCCAGGGAGTAGAGCGGCTCGTCGACCATTGAGCTGTTGTAGGAGATGAAGCCGGTCACGTTGATGCTGGAGATGCCGAGGCTGGCGCAGAAGTCGACGTAGAGCGGCAGCTCGTGGATGTTGCGCCGGTGCGCCACGAAGATGGTGGAGATCCTGAGCCTTCCCCCGGCGCCCCTGAGCGCCGCCTCGATGTTGCCGGTGATGCGCCCGAAGTCGGAACCGGTCTTGAACGCCTCAACCGTCTCGCGGCTGCAGCCGTCCAGCGAGACGTGCAGCTCGCGGATCCCCCTCTCCAGGAGTTTCTCCGCCTTGTCGGGGGTGAGGAGCATGCCGTTTGAGTAGATGGGCATCCGGATGGCGGGGTTCATGCCGTGCACCAGGTCGATCATGTCGAACAGGCGGGGGTGCACCAGCGCCTCCACCGAGGCGAAGTTGAAGGTGGAGGCCGTGGCAATCAGACCGCTCAGCCGCTCGCAGATGCTCTCGAAGCGGCTGTACTCCATGATTTGCCGGGTGGCCCCCTCGGAGTTGTAGAGGTAGCAGTGGCTGCACTGGAGGTTGCATACGGTCATGATCTCGACGGTGATGCTCTCCGGCGGCGCGAGCCAGGGCATGTATTTGAGGGTCGCTTGTTCCTGGGTCATCTCTTTCATCAGTAGGCCATCCCCTTGTTTCTCAGGTAGGTTTGGATCGTACGGATGTTCTCCGCGATCCGGGCGTTCGAAAGCGATTTCCCCCACGGGGTCTCTTCGTGGTACTCGAAGGGGAGCCCGAAATGCTCCTCGTCGGAGAACCTGAACATCAGGTGGGCGTGCCGGCTCCAGTTCTCGTCGATCCACTTGATGCCGTACTTTTCCCGCTCCCGGAAGATCGGGGAGCCGGGCGCCGGGCAGAAGCCGGAGACGTTCACGAAGTCGGGGCGGGTCTCCTCGATGAGGGCGATGGTGCGCTCCAGGATGTCGTGCGGCTCGCCGGGAAGCCCCATGATGAGGCACATCTTGATCCTGATCCCAAGCGACTGGCAGGTTTCCATGCACTGCCGCACCTGGTCGAGGTTCTGCTTCTTGTTGACGATGTCGAGCACCTGCTGCGAGGCGCTCTCCACCCCCAGGGCGAGCTCGACGCAGCCGGTCTGCCGCGCGAGTTCCAGGACCTCCCTGGGGGCCCCGACCTTGGTCTGGCCGCGCCAGATGACCGAGGTGCTCCCGATCGCTTCGAGGTAGGGGACGGCGGTCTTCGGAGCGAGCGGGACGCAGATCTCGTCCCTGAGGTTCACCCCCTCCACCCGGTACTCCCTCTTCAGGTAGAGGATCTCCTCCATGATCTGCTGCGCCCCTCTCATCTGGATGTGGTGCGGCAGGTTATAGACGCAGTAGCCGCAACTGAAGCTGCAGCCGCGGGAGAACATGGCGGAGGTCCCCCTGACGCCGCCGTACTGCTCGAAGAGCACCTCGTTGACGACGGCGTCCTCGGGGAGGAAGCTGCGGCGCGGGAAGGGGAAGTCGCAGTAGTTCACCTGCTTCCAGTCGCTGCGGTACTCGGGCTCGAGCCCTTTCCCCTCGTCGAGGTCGCGGATGGCGGCGGCGAAGGAGGTCTCGCCCGGACCGAAGACGACGGCGTCGAAGACCTCCCTCCCCTCGGCGGGGAAGACCTCGATGTGCATTCCCCCCGCGACGTGCCTGGCCTTCGGGTACGCCTCGCGCAGCAGGGCGACCACGTGGGCCACCTCGGGGAAGTCAGCCGTCTTCCCCACCCAGTGCAGGTAGAGGTCCTTCTCCGGGATGATGGAGGCGACGTTTTCGGCGCTTACAGGGCCGAGCTCCTTCCTGCGGGTCTCCCTGAGGTCGACCACCGAGAGTTCGGCGCTCCCCCGGCAGTCGCGTTCCAGCGCGGTAGCCAGGTACAGCTCGTTCAGGGGCTGGAGCTTGAAGGGATTGCTGAAGTAGTGCCAGGTCGGCACGATGAGCGCGGCTTGTATCATGTGCATGTTCCTTTGTCCGCCGCAGCAGACTTGTAAAAGCGAAGCATCCGCCTGATCCCGGTCGCCATGTCGACCCGGGGGTGAAAGCCGAGCTCCCGGCGGATGAGCGTGGTGTCGAGGACCCGCCTCCCGCCGGTCACCGGGCGATCCGAGACGAACTCGGCGCGGCCCTGCGGCCAGCCGTCCTCGTCCATGATCATCCGGAGCAGCTCAGTCACCGAGTACTCGGTGCCGTGGGCCACGTTGTAGACCTGGTAGGGGACGGGGGCGGCAAGAGCCAGCAGGCAGGCCTCCAGCACGTCGTCGGCGTGCACCAGGTCCCGTTTCAGCTCCGGGCTCCCCCAGACCTGCACCGGGTCCTGGCGCGAGGCGACCTTGGCGATGAGGGCGGGGAGCATGTGCGAGGTGGCCGGGTCGAAATCCTCGTATTCGCCGTAGATGGTTGAGGGGCGCAGCACCGCGACGGAAAGCGGCTCCTTGAGCTTGGTCGCGTAGAGCCGGCAGAGTGTCTCGGCGTACCGAAACATCCAGCCGAGGGCGAAGTAGGGGGGGGAGGGATCCTCCCGGAACATCTCCTCTTCGCCAAGCGCCGTATCGCGCGGGGGATAGCCGGTGGAGCTCCCGATGAAGATCACCTTTTTTATCCCTGCCGCGTAAGCCCCCTCGAGCATTCGCAGGTTCAGGATCAGGTTGGTGGTGAGCGGGCGCACCGGGTTCACCGCCAGCACCGGCGCGGTCATCAGCACGCCGGCAAAGTTCAGGAGATAATCACCCCCCTTGAAGGCGGCCAGGGTCTCCCCTGCGTCGGTGAGGTCGGCCTTCAGGTAGCGGATGTTGTCGGCGAGGACGAACGGGTCCCGCTTGTGCCAGATCGCCCTGACGCTCACCCCAGGCACGTCCTTGAGTCGCATGAGCGCGGAGGTTCCCATGAGTCCGGTCGCCCCGGTTATGACGTAACACCCCTTGAGCATCCCCCTATTCCATGGTGAAGTAGGAGACGCGCGAGGCGTACTGGTAGCGCCTGAGGCGGATGTTGTTCATGCCGTAGACCTCCCTGAGCGCCACGGTCTCTCCCGGCGAGTCGGGGTCGTTCAACTCGTCGAAGCCAAGGACGCTCCCCTTCACGAGGTAGGGGCGGATGAGCTCCAGGCACCTCTTGGTCGGCTCGTAGAGGTCGAAGTCGAAGTAGGCGAGCGCCACGATGGTCTCCGGGTTCTCCGCGAGGTAGTGTTCGAGCTCGACCACCGCGTCGCCCTTGCGCAGGTCGAATTTCCTGATGTGCGAGATGGGGTTGTCCAGCTCCTGCATCTGCATGACCCGTTCGAGGTAGAGCTGGTAGTCCTCGGTGACCGAGAGGTTCCCCTCGCGCATGAGCGCCGACTCGCCGTCCTTCGGGGTAACGCTCGGGAAACCGGCGAAGGTGTCGAACCCCACGATCTTCCGGTGCCGGTTGAACGGTTCGTAGATCCCCCGGAGTGCCGCGAAGAGCGACAGGTTTTGCCCCCAGCGGGTGCCGAATTCCAGGACGACCCCCTGGACCTCGATGATCCGGCGGTACAGCTCGTTCATGAACAGGATCCTGGAGAGGTTCTTCGAGTTCAGGAACAGCCCGAGGTTGGACAGCACCTGCTCCTCGGGGATGGGGCAGTTCTTCAGCAGGGAGTAATGCTCGCCCCTGACGCTCTTCTCGCAGCTGTTTTCGTAGGTGTCGATCCCGGTGTCCTTGTTCACGTAGCTCTCCTCGCAGAAAATTGTGTGGTTCAGTCGATGAGGTAGGCCGGCATCGCCTTCCTGCTGTCGTTGGCGATGACCCAGGCCCAGTACCTGACCCGCCCCTCGCAAAGCTCGTAGCCGGCGGCCGTCCTTCTCACCTTGACCGGCCTGACGCTCCCGGCCGCGGCGAGTTCCGCGGCGAGCTCCACCGGGCTCGGGGTGAAACCGTAGAGGTTGTCCAGGGCCCCTGCCAAGGTCTGCTTCCCCCCATCGTCAGCGAAGACGGCGATTTCATCGCAGGGGAGCTGCAGGAGCGTTTCGGTGAAGCGGCTTTCCATGAGCTCTATCTCGCTGGGTGAGAGCCGGAAGTCGAGGGAGGCGGCGTTCTCCTTCACGTGGGATGCGCTCGCGGTGTGCGGAATGGCGAGCACCCCCTTCACCTTCACCAGCCAGTTGAGCGCCACCTGCGACACGCTCCTGCCGTGGCGCCTCGGGATCTCCCCGAGTTCCTGGTCCCGCTCCCACCTGGCGGCGATCTTGCCGCGGTCGAGCGGGCTGTAGGCGATCAGCTCGATCCCCCTTGCGCTGCAGTAGGGGAGCATCTCCTTTTCCACCCCCCGGTTGTTCAGGTGGTATTCCAGCTGCACCGCCGCGATGGGGAGGTCGCTCGCAAGCTCCACCGCGCTCTGCAGCTGCGAAAGCGTCACGTTGCAAAGGCCGATGTTCCGCACTTTTCCCTGCTCGACCAGCCTCCCGAGCGCCCCAATGGTCTCGTCGAGGGGGACGGCGGGGTTGGGCCAGTGCATCTGGTACAGGTCGAGGTAGCCGGTCTTCAGGCGCGCGAGGCTCGCCTCGACGGCCCCTGTGACCCCGGCGGCGTGGTTGTGTTGCGGCGAGAATTTCGAGGCGAGGAAGATCCGCTCCCTGATTCCGGAGACCACATCCCCCACCATCTCTTCGCTCCCCCCCCTGCCGTACTCCTCGGCGGTGTCGATGAAGGTCATTCCCAGTTCGATGCCGGTCAGAAGCGCCTCGCGCTGGGCTGCGCCGTAGCGTGCGAACTGCGCCTGGTTCCCGCCGACGCCGGTCCCCTGTCCGATGCGGAAGATGCCCGCCATCTCTTTTCCTTTCGCGCCCATCATCCTAAGCCACCGGCTGCCAGACCACGTAGGACCACCCTTCTTCCAGCGCGCCGCCGAAGGGGACCCGCTGTATGCTGAGGATCCTGATGCGCCCCGCGGCCTCCAGCTCCTTGAGGCTCGTTACGTAGTTCCCCAGGAGGTTCCGCTTCCGGTGGTGCATGATGGCCAGGAAGTCCTCCAGGACGTTCTCGTCGTAAAGCTCCACGAGCGGCTCGATATTGACGCAGATTTCAGGCGACTTCTCCAGGAGGAACTCGACGAAGGCGTGGTAGTCCCCTCCGAGCTGTTCCAGCGCCCCCATGGTGATGACGGCGTTGGAGTTCTCGAAGCCGACCGAGTGGTCGGGATGGAACATGTCCATGCACCGCCCGGTCATGTTGAAGCCGTGCACCTCGGCGATCTTGTTCACGAGGTTCACCGACGCCTGGGTCCAGTCGAAGCCGTAGAGCTTTTTCTCGGGAGCGCGCTGGGCGAAGTCGACCAGGTTGTGCCCCGGGCCGCAGCCGAACTCGTAGATGTGCGTCTTCTCCTTCAGGTAGTTGTGGTACAGCCAGGAGCGGACCACTTGGAAAAAATTGAACTCGAAGTCGGGGTCGCTTCCCCTGGCGAACCGGCTGTTGATCCGCAAAAGCGAGTGCGGGCGGTAGTACTTGGGCTTCAGGGAGTCGAGGCTGTGGTTCTCAGAGAGGAACTCCTCGTAGTTCTCCCCCCACCCCTTTTCCCAGAGCTCGAGCTTGGCGCTCCCCGCCACCGACATCTTGCCGCTTTCCAGCTTCTGCAGGATCTGCAGGGCGAGTTCCTTTGTCTCGTCGCCGTTCAGGACGCGGTACCTGAAGTCGAGCTCCGACATGAGCCGCAGGCACTGCGCGGAGAAGCTCTCAAGCGGCGTATTCAGAAGGGAGGCGAAGTCCTGCGGGGCGAGCCGGCTCATTTCGCCGAGCCCCGCGTGGAAAGCCCGCACCGACTCGAGGAGCGTTCCGCTTCCCAAGGAGCACTGGCTCCTCATCCATTCCCGGTCTCCGTACCCCTGCGGGTAGCAGTCGGCGATGCCGAGCCTCTTTACCGAGCGTTCCAGCCCCGCGTCCGAGATGAGCTCCAGCACTGCGCTCCCCAGCCCTCCGGGGAGGTTGTGCTCCTCCAGGGTCACCACGGCGTGGTGCCGCCGGATCGACTCCAGCAGAGAGCGGTCCAGGGGTTTCAGCCGGTAGATGTCCGCCACCTCCGCCTCTATCCCCCCGCCGGCGAGTTTCCCGGCGATCTCCAGCGCGCTATGGGTCATGCAGCCGGTGGCCAGGATGAGGAGGTCGCGCCCGTGCCGGATGGTCGCCATCCCGGCGCTGTGGGCGGGGGGGAGCGCGTGCAGCACCGGGTAGCTCCCCTTGTCCAACCTGACGTAGACCGGGCCGCAGGCCTGGTAGGCGCTTCTCGCCGCCGCGCTCGCCGTCACCTGGTCGCCTGGGTTGTAGATGGTCAGGTTGGGAAACGCCCGCATCACCGCGACGTCCTCGATGGCGTGGTGGGTCGGGCCGTCGCTTGAGTAGGTGAACCCGGCGCCGGCGCCGATCACGGTGACCGGGAGGTTCATGACGCAGAGGTCGACCTTGATCTGCTCCAGGCAGCGCAGGGTGACGAAGGGGATGATGGCGTAGACGAAGACCCTTTTCCCTGCGAGCGCCATGCCGGCCGCCGCGCTGATCAGGTTCTGCTCCGAGATACCCACGTTGATGAAGCGCTCCGGGAAGTCGGCGCGGAAACGCTCCAGGCTGAAGGCTCCCATGTCTGCGGTCATGAAGACCACCTCGGGGTCCTCTTGCGCTATCCGGTACAGTTCGTCGAAAAAGGCATCCCGTATGTCGATGGCTTGAGACATCTGTTCACCTGTCCTTTGTTAGTTGCCCGCGCACTGCGCGGCGAGCTCTTCCCTGGCCGTCTCCAGCTCGGCGGGGCAGGGGACCGTGTGGTGCCACTTGAGCACCCCCTCCATGTAGGAGACCCCTTTCCCCTTCACCGTGTTGGCCACCACCGCCAGCGGGCGCTCCCCCGTGACGGGGGTGAGCGCGCCGGAGAGCCCCTCGAAGCTGTGCCCGTCGGCTTCCCTCACCTCCCAGCCGAAGGCGGCGAGCCGGGCCGTGAGCGGGTCGAGCGGGGCGCAGTCCTCGGTGTAGTCGAGCACGCACTGCCGGTTGCGGTCCACGATGAGGGTGAGGTTGGAGAGCTTGTGCCGGGCGGCGAAGACCAGCGACTCCCAGACCGCCCCCTCGTGGCACTCGCCGTCGCCCACCAGCACGAAGACCCGCCAGGGAGCTCCCGACATCCGGGCCGCGAGCGCCATGCCTGCCCCGATCCCGAGGCCGTGCCCCAGGGAGCCGGTGTCGGCCTCGACGCCGGGGATGCTGCGGTCGGGGTGCCCCCCGAGTATCCCGCCGTTTTTGCAGTAGCCGGAGAGGGCGGCGGGATCCAGTATCCCCAGGTCGGCGAGGACTGCGAAGAGCGCGGCGCCGGAGTGCCCCTTGCTGAGGATGAAGCGGTCCCGCCCCTCCCAGGAGGGGCGGGCCGCGTCGTAGCGCAGGCCCCCCCCGTAGTAGAGCGATACGAGGATGTCGAGGCAGGAGAAGGCGCCGCCGATGTGCCCCTTGCGGGCGGCCGCGATCATCTCCAGTATGGTGAGGCGCAGCGCGCCTGCCTTTGCTGCCAGTCTTTCAGAATCGGTGTTGTTCGCCACCGGGACCTCCCTCGTTCGTGTCTAGCCGTTCAGATGCCTCACCTGCCCGGCGATCGCGTCCACCCCGAGACCGGCCACCTCGTGCAGGTGCTTCCGGTCCCCGACCTCGAAGACGTAGCTGTCGTCGAAGCCTACGGGATGGAGCTGCCGCGGTGTCTCCGTGTCGAGGTCGAGCGAGGCGACCAGCGAGTCGAGCCCGCCGCGCCAGATGAAACCCTCCTCCAGGGTGACCAGCTTCCGATACCCCGCGAGGCACCCCTTCAGCTTCTCCCGGTCCGGGTCCTTCAGGCGGAACATGTCGACCACCCCGATCTCGGTTCCCTCGTGCTTCAGGAGGTCGGCCACCTCCAGCGCCACGTGCGTCATGTAGCCGGTGGAGACCAGGCAGGTCTTTTGGCCGCTGCGCAGCACGCCGAAGCCGTCGGCAAAGCTCGGCTCCCCCCCCTCCGGGTAGACCCGGGGCTGCGCCTTGCCGTCCAGCCTGATATAGCAGGGCTTCCTGCTGTCGATGGCGTAGTCGGCGATCTCACGCATCAGAGAGGAGTCCGCCGGTGAGATGACCCCGACGTTAGGCAGCAGGCGCATGAGCGCGATGTCCTCCAGGCAGTGGTGCGTGGGGCCGGTGACGTCGTAGCTGAGCCCCGCCCCGACGCCGATCAGGTTCACGTTCACCTCCCTGGTCTGCGCCATGAGCGCCAGGCTGATGCGGATCTGCTCGAAGGCGCGCATGGTGATGAAGGGGGCGATGGCGTAGGCGAAGACGGTCTTTCCTTCCAGGCCGAGCCCCGCCGCTACGGAGACCAGGTTCTGCTCCGCGATGCCGACGTTTATGAACCGCTCCGGGAAGTCCTCCCTGAGCTGGTCCAGGGCGGGGGAGCCGAAATCGGCGGAAAGGAAGAAGATGTCGCCGTTTTCCTTCATCCTGTTGTAGATTTCACCGATGAGGATGTCCCTCATGACCTCAGGTTTCATAGCTCGATCTCCCCTAACAGCGTGTCGATCTCTTCAGGTTTCAAGGCGCGTATGTGGCAGAGCGAATCCCCCTCCAGCTTGGGGACCCCCTTTCCCTTCACCGTGTCGGCTATGACCACCTTGGGCCTGCCGTTTCTCTGGGTGGCGGCCTTTTGAAGCACCTCCCGCACCGCCTCCACGTCGTGGCCGTCGACCGGGAGCGCCTCCCATCCGAAACAGCTGAACTTCGCGTCCAGCGGCTCCAGGTTGATGATCTTGCTGCAGTAGTCGAGCATGCAGATCTTGTTGTTGTCGAGGATGACCACCAGGTTGTCCAGGCCGTGCTGGCCGGCGAACATGATCGCCTCCCAGACCGATCCCTCGTTCAGTTCCCCGTCCCCTAGAAGGACGTACACGCAGCGGCTGCTCCCCTTCGCCTTCAGCCCCAGCGCCAGGCCGCAGGCGACCCCGAGGCCGTGCCCCAGCGACCCGTTGATGGTCTCGTAGCCGGGGATGGAGTTGTCCGGGATGTCCCCGAGGATGGAGCCGCGTTTTCCCACCTGGGCGAGCTGATCCTTGGGGAAGTAGCCGAGATCTGCCAGGATCGGGTAGTAGGAGACCGTGCCGTGCGCCTTGCTGATGACCAGGCGGTCCCGGTCCTCGTCGTAGGGGGCCTGCGGGTTGAACTTCATGATGCCGCCGTAGTGCAGGGCGACCAGGATTTCGACGCAGGAGAGCGCCGACGCGATCCGTATGCCGGGGGCGATCTTGTGGATCTTCAGGGTTTCGGACCTGACCCAGCGGGACTTGGCCGCGAGGGCGCCGGGGAGAAGGGGTTCGGGGGAGTTGTCGTTTTTCATATGCCTTCCTTTTGGGGATGCGTTATCTGACCAGTTGACGGCTTCCCTTCCTGATCCGCTCGCGCCAGTAGTCGAGCAGGTCCTGCATGGTCTTCTCGAAGGATATTTCGGGCCGCCACCCGGTGTGGCTTCTGAACTTGGTGGTGTCCGGGACCTGCAGGTCGGCGTCCAGAGGCCTCAGGCGCGCCGCCTCGGTCTCGACGCGGATCTCGTCCCTGCGGGTCGAGATGGAGATCAGGTGCCTCAGCATCTCGTCCACCGTGCAGGAGAAGGAACCGCCGATGTTGTAGTAGGAGCCGGGGATCGGGTCGACGGTGACCAGCAGGTAATAGGCGCGCACCGCGTCGCGGACGTCGGACCAGGTCCTGAGCGACTGCAGGTTGCCGGTCTTCACCACCGGCGGGATCATCCCCGCCTCGATCATGGCTATCTGCTTGGCGAAGGTGGATTCGGCGAAGACGTCGCCGCGGCGCGGGCCGG
>Ga0209317_1003224_pt1 | contig 10504 bp, 10 predicted proteins | sample RifGroB2_FD_183994 | JGI IMG/M metagenome (GOLD analysis project Ga0209317, IMG submission 183994) | Soil microbial communities from Rifle, Colorado, USA - Groundwater B2 (SPAdes) (version 2) | ecosystem: Environmental > Terrestrial > Soil > Unclassified | place: Rifle, Colorado | collected...
TAACAGACCTGAATATGCCGAATCTTGATGGTCTGGGGCTTATTCGTGGAGTGCGGTCCGGAACTCTCAACAAGTTTGTGCCGATTATCATGCTTACGACTGAATCCCAGGATTCAAAAAAAGGGGAAGGAAAGGCAGCCGGAGCTACAGGTTGGATAGTCAAGCCATTCAAGCCCGAACAATTAATAGCAGTGATCAAAAAGGTACTGGGTTAAAAAAAGAGGTATCAAAATGATCGAACAACATATAGCCACATATCGTGAAGAGGCCAACGAACTGCTGGTGGAACTGGAGGCGTCTCTCCTTGAACTGGAAGAAACACCTGAGGATTTTGAACTTATTGGACGTGTTTTCAGGGCCATGCACACTATCAAAGGTTCCGGGGCAATGTTCGGTTTTGACGATATTGCAGCTTTCACCCATGAGGTTGAGACTGTAAACAAGCAACTGCTTAATCTGACGCTCAGGTCCTGCGATAACATCAAAGCACTTTTGAACGCCTCAATTTCCGGCATAGAGATAGATCCTGCCGAAGGGAATGCAGTGATCTCCGGTCTGCGTGAACTGGTTCCTGCACCGGAACCTCCAGCGAGCATTTCTTCCAACCCAAAAGCTTCTATTCCGGAAGAGTCGCTGCCAAATTTGAAAATCTGGCGCATCCGTTTTAAACCTTGTCACGAAATTTTTATTTCCGGTGCCAATCCTGTTGGTCTTATTAAGGAATTACGTGAACTTGGTTCCTGTGAGGTAATTGCTCATACCGATCTGATTCCGGATCTGGAGGAGTTAAATCCTGAACATTGCTATTTTTATTGGGATGTTGTTCTGACCACAGCACGGGATATAGACGCAATCAAGGATGTTTTCATTTTTGTAGAGGATGATTGCGAACTTAAAATAGATTTGATTGATAATGGAGATCTTACTACTGACGATCAGGGGGCTCAGAAACTGGGAGACATTCTGGTTGAACGGGGCGATCTGGATCAGGCAGAAATGCAGAGGATACTGGGGCTGCAGAAAAGATTCGGAGAACTTGCTGTAGAGGTCGGCGCAGTAACTCCTTATAAAGTACAGGCGGCACTGGTAGAGCAGCAGCAGGTAAAGGCTCTGCGCCAGGAAAAATCCGTTCAGGAAACGGCAGTCAGTATCAGGGTACCTGCTGAAAAACTTGATCAACTGGTAAATCTGGTAGGTGAACTGGTAACGGTTCAGGCTCATCTGAGCCAAACTGCCGCAACTCAGGGGAATTTGGATTTTGTCTCCATAGCCGAAGAGGTTGAGCGGTTGACTAATGAACTGCGAGACACAGCCTTGAATATCCGGATGATGCCGATAGGTTCTACCTTCAGTAAATTCAAGCGGCTGGTGCGGGATTTGTCACAGGAGCTTGGCAAAAAAATTGAGATGGAGACAGCCGGCGCGGAAACAGAGCTTGACAAAACTGTCATTGAGCGATTGAACGACCCAATGGTACACTTGATTCGCAACAGCATAGACCACGGAATAGAAATGCCGAAAATACGTGTTGCAGCCGGAAAACCGGTTCAAGGTACAGTACATCTTGGAGCGGTTCATTCCGGCGACAGTGTCCTGATTACGATCAGGGATGACGGAGCCGGCTTAAATAAGGATAGAATCCGGGAGAAAGCGCTGGAGCGGGGTTTGATAGCAGCTAATGCAGAGCTGTCGGACAAGGAAATCTATAATCTGATTTTTGCCCCCGGTTTCTCTACGGCCGAAAAGGTTACCAGTGTTTCCGGACGCGGCGTGGGTATGGATGTTGTCAAAAAAGGTATTGAGGCATTGCGAGGCACCATTGATATAGACAGTGTGCAAGGGGATGGGAGTACCATCACTCTTAAAATTCCCCTTACACTGGCAATCATAGAATGTCTGCTGGTTCGTATTGAGACCAGCTTCTTTGTTCTGCCTTTGTCTCATGTAGAGGAGTGTGTGGAGCTTACCCGGAAAGACATCAGCAATGCGCATGGTAGAAACCTTGCAAATGTCAGAGGCTCGATTATTCCTTATATCTCCTTGCGTGATCAATTCAATATTACCGGAGACCGTCCCGAAATAGAGCAGATTGTGATTACCGGCATCAAGGGAAGCAAGACAGGTTTTGTTGTTGATGCTGTAATTGGTGAACATCAAACAGTAATCAAGACATTGGGAAGAATGTACCGTGATGTAAAAGGGGTTTCCGGGGCAACCATACTGGGTGACGGCAAGGTTGCCCTTATTCTTGACATGGGGGTTTTGTTGCAAAAAGCGGAAACACAGGAACATGCAAATTCAATGGGAAAGTAAAATTTGAAGTAAAATCTTTTGTTTACCTTTGCTGAAATTTATTTTGTTATGAAAAAGGAGTAAGACATGCTTGCGAACATGAAGATCGGTAATCGTATGGCGCTTGGATTTGGGGTGTTGCTGGTGCTGATGGTGGCATTGATCTGGATCGGGATCCATGGAATGTCCGAGATAAACAAAGACCTGGAACGGATTGTGAAAGTCAATGGGGTCAGGTTGGATTATATTAACGATATGAACAAGCAGATTGGTGATATCGGGATCAATACCAGGAACATCGTTATCGTTGATGATGTTGCAAAAAAGCAGGAATATAATCAGCAAATAACCAAATTTCGAGAAGAATATGGCAGTTTATTCAAAAAAGTTGAAGAGATAACAAACAAGACAGATACCAAGTCCTGGGAAATTATCAACAAGCTTAAAGAAGCCATAACGGCTTATCGCAACTTGAATAACAAGGTAATTGAACTGGGCATGGCAAAAAATCATGCAGAGGCTGCTCTGATGCTCAAAGAGACGGGCCCGGCTGAACGTGCAGTGTCGAAACTGATCGAGGACTTATTGCAACATAACATGGATCGTAACAAAATGCGTTTTGAAGAGGCAGTCGCCACTTACAACAGTTCCAGAAATCTGATGTTCGGTTTAGGTGCTGGCGCGTTTGTCATAGCAATCCTTACCGGATTCTTTCTTACCCGTGGCATCACCCGCCCGATTAACGAGGCGGTAACTGTTGCAAATGCTCTTGCCAATGGAGACCTGACTATTACCGTACAGTCGCGGAGCAAAGACGAGACCGGGCAGATGATGGCGGCTATCAGTCAGATGGTGGAGAAGTTGAAAAGTGTCGTCAGCGACGTCATGAGCGCCTCCGATAACGTTGCCTCCGGCAGCCAGGAACTTTCCTCAACTGCCCAGCAGCTTTCCCAGGGCGCTACCGAGCAGGCGGCTTCGGCCGAAGAGATCTCCTCCTCCATGGAAGAAATGTCCTCCAGCATCAAGCAGAACTCCGACAACGCCTCCCAGACCGAAAAGATTGCCATCAAAAGTGCTGCCGATGCCCGTGAGGGCGGCAAGGCCGTATCCGAAACCGTGTCAGCCATGAAAGAGATCGCCACCAAGATATCAATCATTGAGGAGATTGCCCGCCAGACTAATCTGCTTGCGCTGAACGCAGCTATCGAAGCGGCCCGTGCCGGAGAGCACGGCAAGGGATTTGCGGTTGTTGCCAGCGAAGTCCGCAAACTGGCCGAACGTAGCCAGACTGCCGCCGGTGAGATCAGTGAACTGTCCGGCCGCAGCGTACAGGTAGCTGAGACTGCAGGTCAGATGTTGAACAAAATGGTGCCGGACATCCAGAAGACCGCCGAACTTGTCCAGGAAATAAGCGCTTCCAGTCGTGAGCAGGATACGGGCGCCGAGCAGATCAGCAAGGCTATACAGCAGCTTGACAGCGTTATCCAACATAATGCCAGCGCTTCTGAGGAGATGGCCTCCACTTCGGAAGAACTTTCCGGCCAGGCTGAACAGCTTAAAGAGTCCATCAGTTTCTTCCGCATCGACGACAGTATGGTGAGAACCGGCCGCCACACTCTCCCGGCCCAGAAACGCACCCAAATTGCTAACGTGAACTCAAACTCCTCCAAAGCTGTTGCCAGAAAAGGCGGAATTGTTCTTGATATGGGTAATAGCTTTGATCATATGGATGAAGAGTTTGAGAAATTTTAATTCGATGGGAATTTGTTGCTGAATTTCATTCTGCTTACCTTAATCCTTGACCACTAAAGGAGTTGTTATGAGTGCTACAGGTATTACTGAAACGGTGCAATATTTGACTTTCAAGCTGGCTGACGAAACTTTTGCTTTGGATGTGTCCAAGGTCCGCGAAATACTCGAGCAGAGCAACATCACAAAAGTTCCACAGACTCCTGATTTTATGAGAGGAGTCATTAACCTGAGAGGAAGTGTTGTTCCTGTCATTGACATGCGTTTGAAGTTCGGCATGTCGGTGACCGAGCAAACAGTGAATACTTGCATAATCGTAGCAGAGGTTCAGTTGGAAGACGAAACAGTAATTCTGGGTGCTCTTGCCGATTCAGTACAGGAGGTAATAGAGATGGAACCCTCGCAGATCGAACCGGCTCCGCATGTGGGGACACGCCTTAACACTGAGTTTATCAAAGGTATGGGCAAGGTTGACGACCATTTCATCATGATTCTCGATATCGACAAAATATTCAGCAGTGATGAAATGGAAGCGGTAAAAGCGCAATAGAGATATTATAGTATATTTAATCTTTTTCCCTCGCAGGGGCCGAGCAAAATCACCGCTTTGCCCCTGCAGTAATGTTGAATGGATAAAATATGAATATAAGAAATGACTCAACACATTCTGTCGGGATTTCTGCTGTCCTGAAGGAAAAGGATTTTAACCGATTCAGCAAATTCATTTATGATATGGTTGGGATAAAATTGCCTCCAGCCAAAAAAATCATGGTCGAGGCGCGCCTGCAAAAACGTCTGAAGGCACTTGGACTTTTATCCTTCGAGGAATATGCAGAATATGTTTTCAGTGACACCGGAAAAAGGGATGAGATCGTCCATCTGATTGATGTTGTTACAACCAACAAGACTGATTTTTTTCGTGAGCCTGCTCATTTTGAATACCTGGTGAAAAAAGCCCTACCAGCATTGATGGAAAATAGAAGCGCAGGCCTTAGGAGTCCCCTTAAAATCTGGAGCGCCGGATGTTCAACCGGTGAAGAGCCGTACACAATGGCAATGGTTTTGTCTGAATTTGAAACAGAGAATCCTGGTTTTCAATCAGCCATACTGGCAACTGATATCTCCACGGAGGTATTGGCCAAGGCGCGTAATGCAATTTATACAGAGGACAGGGTCGATACAATACCGCTTAACTTTAAGAAAAAATATCTGCTTAAAAGCAGGGACAAGCATAAAGGCCTGGTCCGTATTGCGCCTCAGCTCCGCTCCATGGTTCAGTTCCGTCGGCTGAATTTCATGGAAGATTTTGGCTTGAAGGAACATATGGATATTATTTTTTGCCGGAATGTCATTATCTATTTTGACAAACAGACACAGGAAAGGCTTCTGAACAAGTTCTGCAAACAACTTGTACGGGGCGGATATCTTTTTCTGGGGCATTCCGAGACGCTGAACGGCTTGAATGTCCCATTAACTCCGGTTGCGTCAACAGTGTACTGCAAGTTGTGAAGAATCTGATCGATACTCGTCTCCGCAATGTTTACCTTAAGCCCGGCGAAATTTATGTATCAAGCACGCCTGCATTTGTTTCTACCATTTTAGGCTCATGCGTTTCGGTAGTAATACATTCACCTGAAGCAGGGGCTGGAGCGATCTGTCATGCACTGCTGCCATCAGGCAGCCTTGAAGACGGTTTTCGTTATGTTGACAGTACCGTTCATTATATCTTTGAGAAATTACGCGCTATTACGGGACAGACCGGAGGTTTTGAAGCCAAGCTTTTCGGTGGCGCCGATATGTTGCTTTTGTCTCAAAATAAAGCCGCTACCCTTTCAATTGGACAGCAGAATATTCAGGCTGCCCATGAGGCTCTGGAAAAGCTGGGGTTGACTTTAACAGCATCCGACACCAGCGGTCAGTCAGGAAGAAAGATATTTTTTAATACTCGTACAGGTGTTGTGTTAATGCGGCATGTTAAAAAGACGTTCTGGTGAGTGAAGCTTGTTTTGAGGTGGGTAGAAATGAAATCTAAAATAAAGGTCATGATTGTAGATGACTCAGCCCTTGTAAGACAAGCGCTGACTGAGATACTTTCCTCTGATCCACAGATAGAAGTTGTGGCTGCCGCTCCGGATCCGTTTGTTGCAGCGGAAAGAATGAAAAGTGTTATTCCGGATGTGATTACCCTGGATGTGGAAATGCCTCGTATGGACGGCATAACTTTTTTGCAGAAGCTCATGTCACAGTACCCGATTCCTGTTGTCATGTGTTCAAGCCTTACAGAATCAGGCGGTGAAACGGCTCTTAAGGCCATGGAATATGGTGCCGTCGGCATTATAGTAAAACCCAAAATGGGTACAAAACAGTTTATTGAAGAATCGCGTATAAGTATTTGTGATACTGTCAAGGCAGCGGCCATGACCAAGGGCAGAATCAAGCGAATATCCGCCTCACGAGAGGTGGCTCCAAAATATACGGCTGATGTCATTATGGAAAAGCCGACAAGTAAGGCAATGGTGCAGACTACGGAAAAAGTTGTGGTAGTAGGCGCTTCAACCGGCGGCACGGAAGCACTGAAGATTTTTCTGGAAATGCTTCCGGAGGATTCTCCAGGAATTGTGATTGTACAGCATATGCCGGAACACTTTACCGCAGCATTTGCCAAACGTCTTGATACAACCTGTCGGGTAACTGTCAAAGAGGCTGTTGAAAACGATTCCGTTGTTCGCGGCCGTGTTCTGATTGCTCCGGGGAACCATCACACGCTTTTAAAACGAAGCGGCGCACGTTATTATGTGGAAATTAAAGACGGGCCGCTTGTATCCCGCCACCGCCCCTCTGTCGATGTACTGTTTCGCTCTGCGGCCCGCTATGCCGGAAAGAATGTAGTGGGTGTTATAATGACAGGCATGGGTGATGACGGAGCAAGAGGAATGAAAGAACTGTTTGACGCAGGTGCTGTAAATCTTGCGCAGGATGAGGCTACGTGTGTAGTATACGGCATGCCCCATGAGGCTGTAAAATACGGAGGGGTACACAAAACACTACCGTTGCAGCATCTGGCAGCGGAAGTAGTCAGATTGTGTAATTAATCCAAGTAAGCGATTAGTATTATAAGCAAAGGATCAAATGGAAAATTTTCTCTTCAAACTTTCTGTAATGCTGGTGCCGGGTTTGCTGGCAATTGTCTGTCATGAAGTCTCTCATGGTTTCGTTGCATGGCGTTATGGCGATCCAACTGCCAGGATGATGGGAAGGCTGACCCTCAATCCAATCAAGCATATCGACATCATCGGCACATTGATGATCTTTTTCATTGGTATCGGTTGGGCCAAACCGGTTCCGGTTGTCTATGAAAACCTGCGTAACCCCAAGCGGGATATGATATGGGTTGCGGCTGCCGGGCCAATTACCAATATTACCCTTGCCATTATCTCGGCTTTTTTGTTACGTGGTCTGGTTGCCATCGGCAATTATACCAGCTCTGTTTCAACGCTCTCCATGGTTATGGAGCCGATTGTCATGATGTTGGCTTTTTCGGTTTACATAAATCTCTTGTTGGCAATTTTCAATATGATTCCGCTCCCACCGCTGGACGGCGGCCGTGTTTTGTCCGGCCTGCTTCCACACAGGCAAGCTGCAGCGCTTTCACGCATTGAGCCGTACGGCATGATAATCATCATTGTGCTGGTATTTTTTACCAATATATTCTCATACGTTCTGATGCCCATTCTTACAATGGGTGTTCACCTGCTGGCCGGACCGCAAAGCGGATTAGTACTTGGCGTAACCAGACTGATAATGAGATAATAACCTTTTACGAAACAAGTTGATCCGGGATTTATACAGGAGTTAATAATGAAACAAAGAGTCGTCAGCGGCATGAGGCCGACTGGAAAACTTCATATCGGGCATTATCATGGAGTTCTTGAAAACTGGGTAAAGATGCAGGATGAGTTTGATTGCTATTTTTTTGTGGCAGACTGGCATTCTCTGACAACTGAATATGCCGATACGGCGGCTATCAGAGATAACATCCGGGAAATGGTACTGGACTGGGTGGCTTTTGGACTTGATCCGGAAAAAGCAGTGGTTTTCAGACAGAGCCTTGTTCCTCATCATTCTGAACTTAACCTGATCCTGTCGATGATTACGCCTGTTTCATGGTTGGAGAGATGTCCTACCTACAAAGAGATGCAGGACAATCTGGAAGCAAAAGATCTTACCACCTTCGGTTTTCTCGGCTATCCTGTGTTGATGGCGGCCGATATTCTCCTCTACAAAGCGACCCGCGTTCCGGTAGGTCATGACCAGTTACCGCACCTGGAGATTACCCGGGAAATAGCCCGACGTTTCAACCATCTTTATGGACATGTTTTTCCCGAGCCGGAAGCGCTTCTTACCGAGACCCCAAAACTGCTTGGGCTTGATGGCCGCAAAATGAGTAAATCCTACGGTAATTCCATTTATTTGTCCGATACGGCTGAAGAGACTGAGAAAAAAGTCAAATCCATGATGACCGATCCTGCTCGTGTCAGGCGTAACGACCCGGGTGAACCTGATGTCTGCGTGGCATTTAATCTGCACAGGATTTATGTGCCGCAGGAAAAGTTGGATGAGATTATTCCTGCCTGCCGTAACGCCTCAATCGGTTGCGTAGAATGCAAAAAGATCATGGCCGGTTTCATGAATGAACGTCTTGCTCCTTTCCGTGCCAAACGGCAGGAACTATCGGCTAATCCGCAATTTGTGGAACAGATACTCAAAGATGGAAGTAGTCGGGCATCCCTGATATCCGACAGCGTAATGGCAGAAGTACGTGAGGCACTGAAAATTTGATTCACGGACTGGATGAAAACCTCTCTCTGCTTGAAGGGTTCAATGACAGCTACAATGTTCATCTTGATAAATTCGACGGTCCTCTTGATCTGCTGCTTCATCTGATCAAGAAAAATGAGCTGGATATCTTTGATATACCGATTGCCGTTATAACCCGCCAATATCTGGATTACATCAAGCTGATGAAAGAGCTGAACCTGGAAGTTGCCGGTGATTTCCTGCTGATGGCGACCACGCTTTTGCATATCAAATCACGAACCTTACTCCCAAAAAATGAAGAGGAAGAAGGAGAGGAAGAGGAACTGGACCCGAAGGCGGAACTTGTCCGTCGTCTGCTGGATTATCAGCGGTACAAAGAGGCTGGTCAGGTAATCGGCGCTCGGGCGTTACTTGGACGTGAGGTTTTTACAAACATTTCAACTGAGTCGGAATTCCTGGCGGCAGCCCAGGAAGAAGGGCCACTGGAGCTGACTCTGTTTGATCTGGTCGAGGCTTTTCGCAGTCTGCTGGACAGGATACCGAAGGAAAGCTTCCACCAGGTTGCGCCGGCGGATAATTTCAGCATTGCCGATTGTATGAACGAAATTCTGGCTCAGCTCCAGGAACGGGAAAGTGTACAGTTTGAAGATCTGGTAAGCGATGATATAACCCGCGAAAAAATAATAGTCAGTTTTCTGGCGCTCCTTGAGCTCTGCCGTCTGAAACTGATTCGCATTTTTCAGAATTCCCCGCATGCCCCCATCTGGTTCATTCCCGCAGTCTCTTCGGAAAATTCCTGATTACAAAAAAAGCATTTACCACGCAAGTCAGTGTAGTAAATGCTTTTTCAAAATCCAGTTTTTGAATCAAAACTATCTCCGTTCCCGGCCTCCTCTAATGGTTGGTGCAGGTGCAGGTTCAGGTGTAGACCGAGGAGCTGATACTGCAGGTGGTGATGGTGGCGGAGCCGATTGCACGCGAGGCGCCTGGGTGGGTGCCGGTCTTGGGCTGGGCTGCTGTACTCCACCACCTCTGCGTTGCATGACTGGCGGAGCGGACTGTACAGGTGGAGCCGACTGTACAGACGGCGCCGGAGATGTTCGTGGTGCTGCGGCAGGAGGATAGCTGCGGCGTTCAAAACGGTTCCGTTGCCTGATTCCGGTTCCCGGCACTGCAGTCGGAGGGGGGAGGGTGCCTCTCTGGTAAAGGTTGCGCCGTATATCGTTGCGATAGCGCCAGTTATCGTGCTGAAATATCCTGCGGTTGTAATCGATGTAGCCATGGTTTCTGTTTATATAGACATTGCTCCTGGAACGCAGATGTGGTCTGCTGCGGCGCACCCAGCCGTCACCACGCCAGCCATGATAATAAATACGGTGATTGCGCCAGTCCAGATCACGGTTAAGCCAGGCTCCCAGAGTAAATCCCAAACCAAAAGTCACAAAACCGAATGAAGGGGAATACGAATCAATGTAAAGGTATTGCGGGTCGTATGACGGAACATAAATTACATTCGGTTGCGCTGGTACAACACGGATTATCTCATTTTCCACAATCACCTGTTGCTGTGGTGTTGAAACCAGTCCTCCCGCTGCTTTTGCCCTGGTCCGTAGCTGCTGTATCGTATCCATAACCTCCTGCTGCT
>Ga0209317_1003225_pt1 | contig 10499 bp, 10 predicted proteins | sample RifGroB2_FD_183994 | JGI IMG/M metagenome (GOLD analysis project Ga0209317, IMG submission 183994) | Soil microbial communities from Rifle, Colorado, USA - Groundwater B2 (SPAdes) (version 2) | ecosystem: Environmental > Terrestrial > Soil > Unclassified | place: Rifle, Colorado | collected...
CCGGTGCAAAGTTCCACTACGCGGTAGGGAATCTGAAGCCGGCGCAGCACTTCCTCGGCATTGCCGAGCAGTTTCTGCAGTTCGTCGTAGGAGTCAGCGGGGGCGGCAAATTTGACCAGCTCAACCTTGTTGAACTGATGCTGCCTGATCAGACCGCGCGTATCCTTGCCGTAAGACCCAGCCTCCTTGCGGAAACATGGGGTGTGGGCAACATAGGAAATCGGCAGGTCGGACCCTTTCAGAATCTCGCCGCGATGTATGTTGGTTACCGGCACTTCAGCTGTGGGAATGAGAAAAAAATCGACCCCTTCCATGTGGAAGAGATCTTCCTCAAACTTGGGCAGCTGGCCCGTGCCGATCATGCAGTCCCTGTTTACCATAAACGGCGGGAGCATTTCAATATATTTATGCTCGTCCGTATGTAAATCGAGCATATAATTAATGAGAGCCCTTTCCAGCCTGGCTCCGGCGCCGCGGTACAGCGTGAAACGTGCTCCCGCAAGCTTTGCCCCGCGCTCGAAATCAAGGATGTTCAGCTCTTCGCCAATCTCCCAATGCGGTTTTGCCGCAAAAGAAAAGGCGGGAACCTCTCCCCAACTCCGGACCACGACATTGTCTGATTCGGACTTACCTACCGGGGTGGTTGCATGCGGAATATTGGGTACGGTGAGCAGGAAATTCTGCAATTCCTCTTCCACGCCCCGCAGAGACTCGTCGATCCCCTTTATCTTCTGGGAGACCTCGCGCATCTCAATCTTACGCTCTTCACCCTGGCTCTTGTCTTTGAGACGAGCAATTTCTTCAGTTACCTTGTTGCGCAACGCTTTGAGCGTCTCACCCTGCTGCAATAGTTCACGACGCCTGTCATCCAGTTCCTTGAAGAGAGCAATATTAACCCCTTCACCTCTGGTCTTGAGCCTCGCTTCTACAGTATCCAGGTTTTCGCGTATGTATCTCGCGTCGAGCATGTGTCGCGCCTTTACTTTCTGTTTACCAAAGCTATACTTTCTAACATCCCGATTGCCGTTAGTCAACCCTTTTTTCTCTCATTGCCCAAGAGACAACTTTTCTTATGCGAAGCAGACCATGACGAGACTCTTCGTGGCGATAGATCTTCCGGAACAGGTCAAGAAAGCCCTTGCCCGGTTCAGTTCCGAACTCCCCAGTGCCAGATGGGTAGGGAGCGAAGAACTGCACCTGACCATGCGCTTCATCGGAGAAATGGATCAAGAGACTTTCTCTTCAATCAGGACCGTACTCTCTGGCGTCCGTTTCCCTGCCTTCCCCCTCACCGTCTGCGGCGTGGGGCACTTCCCGCCCGGCAGGCATCCGCGCGTGCTCTGGGTTGGCCTTCGCCCTTGCGATCCGCTGGTCCAGTTGCAGCAGGAGATCGAAATCGCACTACTGGATGCCGGCATAACTGCCGACGAGCGCCCCTTCTCACCCCATATAACACTTGCCCGTTTCAAAGAAAGCGTTCCGGCTGCGGTGGAACGGTTCGAGAAAGCGCATGCCGAGTTCGCCTGCCCCTCCTTCGAGGTCAACCACTTCATCCTTTATTCCAGCGTACTCACCCCTCACGGCGCCATCCACACCAAAGAGGCAGTTTATCGCTGCCGTTGATGTTGATGTGAGGCCGTGTTGGGTTACGCGGTGAGACCGCTAACCCAATTTCAGTCTTTGCCTACACCGGTGGCGTATCCGGTAGGGGCGAACCTTGTGTTCGCCCTTTAACCGCGAATGCTAACGAGGTGAACGCTATCCTGCGACTATGACTTGAGAGCCTTATTGATTCTTGGGGAGGTGCTTGTCTGAGGAGTACTTCCAGGCAGGAAATGCTAACAACGCTGTGTGTCAAAAAACTGTCTCAAGAGGCTTACTGCCGGTTAAATCTGACGCTTCGCCTGCGACGCGCCCGCTTCAAGTTAGTCGACCTGGAGGGGAAGGCCCCTCCAGATCGACTGTTGTTGCTAGAACAGCTTGAGGACGGACTGTGCTGCCTGCGAAGACATGGACAGCGAGGTGGTACCCAAAGTCTGACGTGTCTGCAACATCAGCATATTGGCACCTTCCTGGTTCATGTCGGCGAGGGTCAGGTTGTCCGCACCGGTCTGCAGCGTGTTGATCATCCCGTCGGTGAAGCTCTGACGTGTGGTGATGATGTTCAGGTTTGCAGCCAGGGTCTGGGTGTTTGACCGCAGCGTCGAAATCGCAGTGTCCATCTTGGCAGAATCGGCGGTGATGTCCGATGCAGTCTGCCAGTTGCCACTTGCGGCCGAAAGGCTGAGGCCGGTTGAGTTGCCGAGAAAGCCGACTACGTCGAGTTTCGAGGTTGCACTTTCGTTAAAGTTGACGGTCAAGGTGTTGGTCGAACTCAGCAGGTTCAAGCCGCGGTAGCCCGAGTCCGAAGAGATGTTGTCGATCTGGGCCCGGATGGTGTTGTACTGAGTTGCCAGCTTGGACTGCACGCCAGTGTCGCTGGTGGAGAGAGCGGACTGGGCGACACCTTTTGCTGCGTTGATAAGACCGGTGATCGCGGTGATACCGGCGTTGGTGGCACTGACCGTCTGAACCGCCTCTGCCATACCGTCCTTGCGGTCTGCCAAGTCGCCGGCGCGCTGGTTTGCATTCTGCGCTGCAAAGAAGTTGGTCGGGTTGTCCAGTGCGCTGTTGACCTGCTTGCCGGAGGAGAGCCTCTGCTGCGTTCTGTTCAGCAGGGTACTCGTGTCCTGTAGGTTAAGAAGGTTGGTTCTCATTCCTGCGGTTAAAGAAATATCGCTTATAGCCATGATGTGTTCCCCTTTCTGGTTTATTCCGGCGTTCTGCCGGGTTTATTGCGGCGGCCGATGCCAGCCATGTTACACCTTGCGTGCCGCACTAATTTAAATATTCCAATAATTACAAGGATTACCAGCCGCGCTCAACGTTCCGCCCGCTCTCATGCCCCCCTGCTCAAAATCAGTTTCCGCCGTTATCTCATTAGTTTTACGAAGAGCACCCGGTCTTTTGCGAGCTCTCTTCCCGGCTTCAAGAACTCCTGCACTAATGGCTAAAAAAAATTTCCTGCTCGATGAATTATTAGAATTTCAACTCAAAACCACTTTAGCCTGGCACAAGGTTGTCCGAACTGTCGGCCAAAGTCAAAATACCGTCACCAGCCCAAGCAGGACGTAGTGAGCCCGCCTGAGAAAAAGAAAACCCGCCGATCCAGAAGGAAGATCAGCGGGCAAGAGTTCCCAGCCGGAGCCGGGGTTACGCAGTTTCAAGAAACTGACAGTGGCAATTATTCGACGACCATGGGTCCCTTTTGCAGCCTCTTGTAATAGAAGTTCTGCCCGTAAAGAACGGCGACCGGATTGTGACCGGTAACACGGTCCTTCACCACCAGCGTCGTCACCGGCGCCTTGGAGTGCTTGTTGAACAGCATGTCGTGTCCGACGCACAGGCCGACGATGATGTTCATGTCGGTCTCCAGGACGTTGCAGATCTCGGCCTGGGCGATCGGATTGCATGCCGGCTCGAAAGTTCCCGGGCGCACCTTGTCCTCTTCCTTTAGACCAAGTTCCTTCTTGTCGATACTGCCGGCCTTGCAGCAGACGCTTATCGGGGTGAAACCCTGCGCCTTCAGGATGGTGACCAGCCTCTCGCACTCCTCCAACAGCCCCAGGCAGGTGGCGATGCCGATCTTTTGATACCCCATGAGCTTTGCCAGGGCGATAGTGTCCTCAACCCTGGTCCAGCGTGCGTTGACCGCGTCGCTGCCGGGTATGGGCTGATAGCAGAGCCCCTCCACCCGTGCCGCCACCATCGCGAGCCGGGCGTCCTCGCTATCTCCTTTCAACAACCTGCCCGTCTCCTCGACCACCCCGGCATGACTTCCGGCGGGACAGTTGGCAGGCCGGGGCGGTGCCGTCTCCGGATTGCCGCTCCAACAGTTGGTCGTACCGGTTTTCTGCCAGACGGCGCTGCAGCGCGAGCAAGATACCTCGGCGGCACTCTCCTTTTCCATGGAAACCTCCCTTACGTCACCCCTTCTCGGGCGACTCTTCTTGGATCAACACGTATGGGGATACGATCAGACAGGAAAACAGTTTCTCCTTTGTCGTGTCCCATAGCTCTATCTGCTGTGCAGTCGGTTTGCCCAGCAGTCCGGACATGATCCAGCGCTCGATCGCCTTCACGTCATCCGCTGCGACCCCAGCACCAACCTCGGTGAGATCCAGCAGGTTGTCCACCACGATCAATCCGCCCCTCTCCAGATGAGCCCGGAGCATGCGCCACTCTGCCACGTCAATTTTTGCTGTCAGTTCTTCTTTGATTTCCGTCATAGATATACTCCTCCCCGGCAAAGCACAACTTCCCGCCAACCTGCCTCACTCAAAGGTCTTTTTGAACTCCGCCAGCATTTGACGAAGCAGTGACACCTCTTGACGAAGTTCTGACAGCTCCTCTTCCAGCTTGGCTATCTTCTCAACGTCCGCGCCACTGCGCGCCCTGGCACCCTCCGGCGGCGCTGAGCCTTCAACAGCCGTCAGATCGGGCTCCCCTGCGAAAAGATGGCAGTAGCGCGATTCCTTGCGACCCGGCTGACGCGGAAGCTTGGCAACCATGGATGGTGTCCGCTCCATCAGATCCTGCAGTACCGTCTCGACTTCGGAGAGATCGCTGAACTGGTGCATCCTCTCCGCCCGTGTCCTCAACTCGCCAACGGTCTGCGGTCCCCGAAGCATGAGCTCGCAGAGCAGCGCCAGTTCCGCAGGAGAAAACCGGAACTTTTCCACCAGCGCATGGCGGTACTTGGCGACCCGCCCTCCCATTCCCGACAGCAGTGCGAACTGCTTGAACTTAAGCGAATCCAGGGCCCGAGTCGCCTCGGACTCATCCAGGTTCAGCACCGGATCGCGGTTCGACTTCTGGTTGCAGGCGTTCACCAAGGCATTCAACGAAAGCGGATAATACTCCGGCGTGGTCAGCTCTTTCTCAATCAGGGAGCCCAGAACCCGCAGCTCAATGGCGTTGAGTATCACGTCCATATAATAGAACTCCTTTTGCAACCCCGCTCATGAGACAAATAGTGCTCATTATTAGAGGATAGTGTCGTCTAGCGCAACTTACTCGATTACAGCCCGGCGATCAATCCAAAAAGTAACAGAGACCGACGCGCCTGCGGTCGATCCGCACATCCTGGCACCGTCACCCGAACTTCGTGCGGCTTCTTTATATTGTATAACATTATTTTATTTGCTATGGTAACGGCTGTGACTTCGGCGGCAAAGGCCAACCCAATCAGAGGAGAACAGCATGTCGACTACCACTTTGGATTTGAAGCGGACCAGTAAAACAATAAAGATTTTCGCCGTGGTCCAGTTAGGGCTAGTGGTGCTGCTGGCTTATACCGCTTTCATCTTCCAGCAGCAGCTCTTGATGCTGGGCAGGGGGAACAACTTCATGTTCGCGGTGATCGCCGCGTCCTTCGTCCAACTGCTGCTCTTTTTCCCGATCAAAAAGTTTGCGGCGAAAGAAGCTGACCGGGACCTCTACCTGGCTACAACTACCCTCAGCAAAGATGAGACGAAGGCCTTCTCCAAGAAGAAGCGATTCAGCGACATCATCAAAATGTCGACCTTCGGCTTCTTCGTCATCTTCATGGTGGCGGCGCCTGGCGACCCCTTTGTGCTTAGCGTAATCTACTACAGTTTCATACTGACCATCCTATCCTATCTGCAGTGCTACAACTTCGCAGCCAAGAGGCTGATGAAAGAGCGCAGCAACGCCTGAGCTGGAATAAGCGCTGACCTTCCGCTAGGGAATCTCAAGAGTCCCCTCTCCCGCTTGCGCGACGCAGCGCTTCAGCGCGAAGGCTCGGAGGGAGAGGGAGAGCTTATAGGGGCTGGCGTAAGATCAGCGCTTCGGAGGGACTTCAAAGGCAAATTCCCCTGCCCCCTTTGCTAAAGGGGTGGACCCAGCATCCGGGGATCTTAGAGTCAGGGCAAAGTTCCTCTCCGATAAAACGCCGCCGCAGGCGGGGTCGGGTGCTAATCAGGTAAAAAGTGCATAAAAAAGAGCACGGAAAGAATGAATCTCCGTGCTCCCTTGTGCTCCTGGACATATGACCTCTACATCACCTTCATTTTTTAGACTCCTCCGATTTCGAGCGCACCCGATCGAGCCGCTCTGCAGGTAGGCCAAGCCATTCCTGAAAGCTCTCGTAACCAGACGGGTTCTCTCGCTCGAAAATGGTGTGCCAATGCCCCATCAGATTATCATCAAGACCCAGAGAGCGAAAACGCGAGTTGCACTCCTCTACCGTCACTTTTTTATCTTTGCTTTCCATGGCGCTGTCCTCCTTTCCTGACCCTACCTAGATTGTTTCACAAGAGCTAAGCGGCTGTAAAGTGTGAAGCGCTTGTCGAGCCGTGCGCTGAAAAACAATATCGTTTCAGCGCCGCACTTCGCCCCCTCTGCTCTTAACAATTAGAGAGCCGGCCGGTTTGGTACCCCAGCCAGAGTGCCAAAGGTTGAAGAGGCCGAATATTTTTTTACCCGGGCCGTCGATTTTGCTGGACTACCGAGCACGCACACACTAACATCCACCGATAGCTCAGGCTAAAACTCTAATTATAAAAGAAGGAAATATCGACATGGCAACTGCAAAACAAGGCGATAAAGTTCTCATCAATTACACTGGCACCCTCGAAGACGGCTCCGTTTTCGATACCACCATCAAAGAGGCCGGCTGCTGCGACGACGACGCGGATTGCCACGACGAGGACGGCTGCGGCTGCGAGACCGGCCCGATGGAGCTTACCATTGGCGCTGAAGACTTCTTCCCGCAGATCGAGGAGGCCCTGGTAGGAATGGCTCCCGGCGAGAAGAAAACGGTCACCATCCCGGCAGAAGACGCCTTTGGCGAGTACGACGAGGAAGAGGTTTTCTCCATCAGCCGCGACCAGCTGACCGGGGAAATCGAGCCGGAAGTCGGCATGGAACTGGAGCTGACCGGCGATGACGACGAGCCGGTAGAAGTGACCGTGGTCGAAGTATCGGCTGACACCATCACTGTCGACGCCAACCACCCGCTGGCAGGCGAAGACATCACTTACGAAATCGAACTGCTCGAGATCCGCTAGTATCCGAGCATTCAGTCGAACGCAAGCATCATGGAAGGGCGGCCACTGTGCCGCCCTTCCAGCTCTCCAAGCCCCGCAACTGCGCTTTTGACAAACTCCCGCACTATGACCCACTTCGACAATGACCAGTCCCATCACCAATATATGGAGGCAGCCCATGAAGGCTCCCATGGTTAAGGAGAGGAAACTCCCTTGGCTTCCCGGAGAGACGCCGCTCATGCTGGCGCCGATGCAGGGACTCACCAATCGCGCACTGCGCTCGCTTCTGATAGATCTGGTACGTCCCGATGTGGTTTTCACCGAATTCATGCGGGTCAACGCCGCAGCCGCCAAGAAGCGTCTCGCCCCGGGCGACCTGAAGGATATCAGCCCGGCCGAAGCTGGCGTGCCGCTGGTCGTACAGCTGATCGGTCACGGTCGGGAAGCGCTTGTTTCTGCAGCCCAAGCCGCACAGGATGCCGGAGCTGTGCATATCAATCTGAACATGGGATGCCCTTACGGTCGGATGACCAGTGGACTTACCGGCGGCGCCATGTTGAAACGTCCGGATCTGCTGGAAGAGATCATACCGGCGCTGCGCGAGGCGATTGACGGGACCTTTTCCGTGAAGCTCCGCGCTGGATACGAGGATCCGGAACAGGTATTCTCGCTGCTTCCCTTGTTCGAGGCGGCAGAAGTGGACTTCCTGGTGCTGCATCCTCGCACCGTACGTCAGGCCTATGAAGGTTTTGCAGATCACGGAGTAACATCCGAGGTGGTAAAAGAGACCACCCTTCCCGTGATAGCCAACGGCGATATCAGGAGCAGCGTCCAGGGTCTGCGCGTCTTGCAGGAGACCGGGGCCGCGGGCCTCATGCTCGGCCGGGGAGGCATCGGTGATCCGATGCTTTTCGAGAGACTACGCGGTCGCTCCGCGGAGCCGGATCGTCAGGAGAGGAAGTCGATGCTGCACCGTTATCTATCCGAGCTGCTGCCGCGCTACTGCGAGCTTTTCTGCGGGGATTCCCAGGTACTGGGGAAGATCAAAGGGATAGTTTCCAACGTCGAAGATCCGGAACTGGATCAGGAATTGAAGCAACTGAAGAGGTCCAAGACACTGCAGGCTTTCCGTGCGGCAGTAGAGGGACTTAGATAGGGATTACTTCTCCCAATAATCCTTGGCGAAGAAAAAAAGCGCTGTTGACATCGCCAGTGCTGCAACCGGAAACATAAAGGCCGCGTGGAATGCCTGCTCCAGCACTTCCGGAGTCATCTTTACGAAAGAACCGATAATAACCCCCATCACCTGCTGCATCGACGCGGCTCCCAAAAGCACGAAGAAGTTCAGCGAGGTGAGCGCGGTACCGACGATGCGGACTGGGAACATGGACCGGATAATAGGATAGATCATCACTCCGCTGGAGACAGCCAGCCCCAGCACAAAAAAGAGCACGGCAAGTGCTGCGTGCGGTATCAGTTCGGCAATACCCAGGAAACTCGTCATGAGAAGCAGCAGAAGCAGCTGCCCCGCCAGCAGCGTCTTCTTGTACGAGTGCAGCAGCTTGCGGGCTATGCTGTCGATCACCAGACCACCCCCGATGAACCCGAGGGAGGTGTACATCAGCATACTGCCGGTCTCCGCCCGGGTCAGCTTCAGCACCTGCATCAGGTACGGCCCTCCCCAAAGCCCCTGCACTGCCAAATAATTCCCGTACCAGGCGAAGGCGACCGCACTCAGAAGCCAGAAGTCGCCGTTGCAGAGGATCTGCCTCCATGCTGCGATCATGCCGACCGGCTCCACGGCCGTATCTGCGCCGGCATCAGCAGATAGACGCGGCGGGCGGTCGCGCACGATCGAAAAAACCAGCACCGTAGCCAGCGCTTGCAGCACCCCTGTCACCAGAAATGAACTGCGCCAGCCGATGATGGAAACGGCGAAGGCGAGCGGCGCCGTTCCTGCCAGATTCCCCAGGTTGCCAACTGCAACCATCAACCCTGAGACTTTTCCGAATTCCTGCTTGGTGAACCAGTGGCTGAAGATGGTGAAGGTCGCCATCAGCACGGCGGAGGTCCCGAGCCCTATCAGGACGCGCGCGACCATAGCTTCGCCCATGCTCCCGGCCTGGGAGAACAGGATCCCCCCGATTGCCGTCAAAACGCCGCAGCCGCTGATCACCACCCGGCTTCCCAAACGGTCGATCATCGGGCCCAGCGGGATCTGTGCGGCAGCATAAACGTAAAAAAGGATGCTGGAAAGCGAGCCCAACTGGGCCGGGGTAAGGTCGAGGTCGCGGGAAACGTCACCGGCCACTACCGCGAGAGAAACGCGGTAGAAGTAAACCAGGATATAGATCAGGGCCAGGATTAAAAAAATCAACCAGCGCTGGCGACGCAACCGGTTCTGCTCATCATGCATGTCTCTTACCCCCGCCGGCACTCTAGCACACGAGTTATAGGTCGTAAAGCTACCTTGTTAAGCCATTACAGTCCGTCGTCTTGTACTCAGCACATTTTCGGATACTCTCTTTACTTGCCGGAGCAGTGGGTCCTTAAACTATAAATTCGAAATCCCCCGCTCGCAGTTAAACACAGGGTCATAGTTCAGAGAATGAATTACCGTCTCTGTGACTTGTCGGTAGGGTGCACCGCTATGTGGTGAACCACGACGTTGCATTGTCGGGTTACGCGATGAGGCCGCTAACCCGACCTACATGATTACAATGAGTCACAATGACACCTTTACATAGGATTCACTCCATTGAATTCTTCGCGTTCTTTGCGTCTTTGCGGTTCGAATCGCCTTTCCTGATTTAATGTCGCGCGGCGGACATCTTAATTGCAATAACTCTTCCTGCAAGGATAGGGAGAGCATCTACAGAGGGGATAACTCATGTTCGTAGAGAATGATCTGAAACTCGGCTTCGGTGACGTGCTGATCAGGCCGAAAAGATCCAACCTGAAAAGCCGCTCGCAGGTCGACCTGCAGAGGCACTTCAAGTTTCTGCACAGCAAGCATGAATGGACCGGGGTCCCGGTGATCGCCGCCAACATGGACACCACGGGCACTTTCGAAGTGGCCGACCGCCTGGCGAGCCACGGCATGCTCACCGCAATTCACAAGCACTACTCCATCCCGCAGTGGGACGCCTACCTCAACAGCAGAAACGACGAGATCTACCCCCGCATCATGGTCAGCACAGGGACCTCGGAGGCTGACTTCGAGAAGCTAACGAGCATCTTGACCAACCACCCCAAGCTCGATTTCATCTGCATCGACGTCGCCAACGGCTACGCGGAAAGCTTCGTGGAATACGTACACAAGGTGCGCGAGGCATTCCCGGAGAAAACCATCGTGGCGGGGAACGTGGTGACCGGCGAAATGGTCGAGGA
>Ga0209317_1003228_pt1 | contig 10488 bp, 9 predicted proteins | sample RifGroB2_FD_183994 | JGI IMG/M metagenome (GOLD analysis project Ga0209317, IMG submission 183994) | Soil microbial communities from Rifle, Colorado, USA - Groundwater B2 (SPAdes) (version 2) | ecosystem: Environmental > Terrestrial > Soil > Unclassified | place: Rifle, Colorado | collected...
GAAATGGCAATTTCTCCTTCGCTTTACCCAGAATGGATTGCAGCAGCGCCGGTGCGATTTTGCAGCCGCAGCCGCCGCCGTGCGACAATTGGGTCAACTTCACTTCGGACACAAGTTTTTCTCTTTCATAATGTTGTTCAGAACCGCAAACCTATCACAGCTCGGTGAATTTGACGAAATTATCGATGTGCGCACCCCGTCTGAATTCGCCGAGGATCATATTCCCGGCGCAATCAACTGCCCGGTGCTGTCCGACGAGGAGCGCATCACCGTCGGCACGCTGTACAAACAGATGTCGCCGTTCGAGGCGCGCAAGGTCGGCGCGGCGTTGGTCGCGAAAAACATTGCCAGGCATCTGCAAACAACCTTCCGCGACCATCCGAAATCGTGGCGCCCGCTGATCTATTGCTGGCGCGGCGGGCAGCGCAGCGGCGCGATGTCCATCATTCTCGCGCAAATCGGCTGGGCGGCATACAAACTGGAGGGCGGCTACAAGGCCTATCGCCGCGATGTGCTGGAAAAACTTGAAGAACTGCCGCAGCGCCTGAATTTCCGCGTGATTTGCGGCCCAACCGGCTCGGGCAAAAGCCGCCTGCTCACGGCGCTGGCAGACCGCGGCCAGCAAACGCTCGACCTGGAAAGGCTGGCGCAGCATCGCGGCTCGGTATTGGGCCGGCTGCCGGAACAGGCGCAGCCTTCGCAGAAACGCTTCGGCAGCATACTGCTGCAAACCCTGCAAAAATTCGACCCGGCGCGACCGGTATACGTGGAAGCGGAGAGCAACAAGATCGGCAGCGTTACCCTGCCCGCCGGGCTGGTCGCCGCGATGCACGCCGGCGAATGCCTGTTGCTGGAAGTACCGCTGGAGGTGCGCGTCGCCGGACTGCTGGAAGACTACCGGCATTTCATCGAAAACCCGAAAACCCTGATTGAACATTTGCAAGCGCTGCACCGTTTTCACGGCAGCAAGCAACTGGAACACTGGACTTCACTGATTCATGCCGGAGACTTTGCCGCATTTGTGTCCGAACTGCTCACGCTGCACTATGACCCGGGTTATTTCCGCGCAACCTCCAAACATTACGCGAATCTCGACAAGGCGCGGCGCATCCCGCTGAACGATTTGTCACAACTGAAAGAGATCGCCGCAAACCCGCCAGTTACCTGATTACCCCATCCGCTATAATCCGCGACGAATTGCCACGATGCCCGCTTGCCGATATGCCCGCCATCCACCTGTTGCCCGACCTGCTCATCAATCAAATCGCCGCCGGCGAGGTGATCGAGCGCCCTGCCTCGGCACTCAAGGAATTGCTGGAAAACAGCCTCGACGCGAATGCTTCCGACATCGCGGTGCAACTGGAAGGCGGCGGCATCAAGCTGCTGCGCGTGCGCGACAACGGCAAGGGCATCGCCAAGGAGGAATTGCCGCTGGCGCTGATGCGCCACGCCACCAGCAAGATCGCCTCGCTGGAAGATTTGCAGCGCGTCGCCAGCATGGGTTTCCGCGGCGAGGCGCTGGCGAGCATGGCGGCGGTGGCGCAACTCGCCCTGACCAGCCGAACCGCACAAAATGAACACGGCTGGAAAGTGGAAGCATTGGACGGGCGGCTTAGCGAACCTGTTCCCGCCAGCCACGCGCAAGGCACTACGGTGGAACTGCGTGAGTTGTATTTCAACACGCCGGCACGGCGCAAGTTCCTGAAATCCGAAGCCACCGAATTCGCCCACTGCGAAGAAACCTTCAAGCGCATCGCACTATCACGCCCCGATGTCGCGTTCTCGCTGCAACACAACGGGCGCACGATTTGGCAATTACCCGCCTCCCCTCTCCCGCAAGCGGGAGAGGGGTCGGGGGTGAGGGTTGCCGCACGCATCGCTGCGATCCTCGGCGAGGAGTTCGGTCATGCTGCAGTGGCAGTAGAACGCCAGGCGGCGAATCTGTCGCTGCGAGGGCTGGCCGCGCTGCCCGCCTATTCGCGCGGCTCGCGCGATGCGCAATATTTCTTCGTCAACGGCCGCTTCGTGCGCGACAAGGTCGCCAGCCACGCGCTGCGCCAGGCCTATCAGGACATTCTGCACCACCAGCGCCATCCGGCCTTCGTGCTGTTTCTCGACCTGCCGCCGGAACAGGTGGACGTGAATGTGCATCCGGCCAAGAGCGAGGTGCGTTTCCGCGAAAGCCAAGGCGTGCATCAATTCATTTTTCACACGCTGCAGGAGGCGCTGGCCATGCCGGTGGCCAATGCTCCTCCATCTCCCGCAAAAGAAAAGGGAGCAAGCGTGCCGTTCTCTCCAATACAACAGCAAGGCATACCGTTCGCTGCAAATCAGCGGCAGGCAAGCTACCGGTTCCGGGAAGCGCAGACAGGCAGCAATGTAGGATGGGTTGAGCGTAGCGATACCCATCATCTCGCACCGCCGGAAAACGATGGGTATCGCTACGCTCAACCCATCCTACAAGGCTTCAACTCACCGGGATGTCCGCCGCTCGGCTTCGCCCTCGCGCAACTCTCCGGCATCTACATCCTCGCGCAGAATTCGCATGGCCTGGTGGTGGTGGACATGCACGCCGCGCATGAGCGCATCGTGTACGAACGTCTCAAGGCCGCGCTGGATGAGCAACAAATCGCCGCGCAGCCGCTACTGATCCCGGTGAATTTTTATGCGGAACCGCTGGATGTCGCAACGGTGGAAGCGGAACAGGATGCGCTCAAAACCCTCGGCTTCGACATTGCCCCGCTGTCGCCCACGCGGCTCGTGGTGCGCGCCATGCCGGCACTGCTCAAACAATCCGAAGCCGAAACAGTGGCGCAGGAAGTGCTGCGCGAACTGCGCGAGTTCGGCGCATCGCGCGCGCTCACCGAACGGCGCAATTCATTGCTCGCCACCCTCGCCTGTCACGCCGCAGTGCGCGCCAACCGCATCCTGAGCATCACCGAAATGAACGCGCTGCTGCGCGAAATGGAACAGACCGAACGCGCCGGCCAGTGCAACCACGGCCGCCCGACCTGGTTCCAGCTGGGCATGGGCGAGCTGGACAAGATGTTCATGCGCGGGAAATGAACAGGATGCGCGAAAACATCCCACCCTTGCACATACCCAATTTGGGTAGTACGATACCCAATATGGGTATGCACGATAAAACCTCCCCTTCCGCGCCGCACATCGGTTTGTCCGGTGCCTTGTTCTCCAGCACGCAGCAGCGCGTGCTGGCCTTCCTGTTCGGGCAACCGGAGCGCAGCTTCTTCGCCACCGAATTGATCGGGCTGGCGGGTGGCGGTTCCGGCGCGGTGCAACGCGAACTGAAACGCCTCAAAGAAAGCGGGCTGGTCACCGTGACACCGCTGGGCAACCGCAAGCATTATCAGGCGAATCCGCAATCACCGATCTTTGCCGAACTCTGCGGCATCGTGCAAAAAACGGTGGGGCTGGCGGAACCATTGCGCACGGCGCTTGCGCCTTTCGCAAACAAAATTGCCGCCGCCTTCGTCTATGGCTCGGTCGCCAAACGCAGCGACACCGCCCACAGCGACATTGACCTCATGGTCGTCAGCGACACGCTGGAATATGCCGACCTGTATGCCGCACTGGAACAAGCGGCAACCATACTCGGGCGCACGATCAATCCCACCATCTACACCCCGGCGGAACTGGCAAAACGAATAAAACAGAAAAACGCTTTCGTGGAACGGGTGCTGGCGCAACCCAAAATCTGGCTGCTTGGAAACGAACATGAGTTCCCCGCTGGATAACCTCTGCGGCCTCAATAAACCGCTTGCGCCCGAACCGCCGGATGCGGCGGAATTCGCCGGGTTGAAACGCTCCGGCCTCGCGCGGCTGCAAGATGCTGGCAACGAAAGCCTTTCGCTGGAAGGGCGCTTCGACCTCGCCTACAACGCGGCACACGCCCTAAGTCTCGCCGCGCTGCGCTGGCATGGCTACCGCGCAGGCAACCGCTACATCGTTTTCCAAGTGTTGCCGCACACACTGGGACTGGGGCCGGAAGTGTGGCGCGTGCTGGCGAAATGCCACGACGTGCGCAACCTCGGCGAATATGAAGGCGATTTGAACGTAGACGAGCGGCTGGTTACCGATCTCATCAAAGCTGGGCAATCGGTCGCAAAGGCGCTGGATAAATTGCCTACGCCCAAGTAGCCATGCGAGCCAATCTGCAACTCAACCATGTAGGGTGCAATAAGCGTAGCGCATTGCGCCGAATAATCGCATACGGCGCAATGCCCGTTGGTTATTGCGCCATACGTGAACTGGATGCGATGTTCATGCGGGGGGAATAGCCACCAAACCACATGGAGCCTTTTGAAGAGAACTGTCCCATTCCATCAACACATGAGAAATGTGCTGAGGCTAGGTATTTTCTAGTTCAGTGTTTGTTCAGCTATCACACCCCTCAACCATTTATCTTCAATTTGAATGCATTTATTCAAGCCATTCGCAACATTACCTTTATGCTGCAAAGTGAGAATTCAAAACTAATCGGCTTTCAAGAATGGTATGAACATAAGCGCGAAGAAATGCGGATGCAGCCAACATTGCGTCGTTTGGTAGAGGCACGAAATATCGTAGTAAAACAAAATTCACTTACGTCTAAAAGCAGCGTTGCGTGCGGTCTCTTTAGAGGTCGCAGGATGAAACTCTCAATGTCTACTGATATACCTCCATTTGCTAAAACCGAAAAACTCCTTGAGATCACATCCAAATTTGTCTGCAATATGTTTCTTGGTGGGAAACATGAAATTATTGGTGAGCAAGCCGGTGTTGAACGAACTTGGGTTGTTGAAGAGTTGGGCGATGGGGAGGTTATAGCCAAGTGTATTGATGCCATGAATTACATGATCGCATTGGTTGAGGAAGCGCACCAATTTTCTGGTTGCTCATCAAAATTGGAATTTTTTGGGCTGGCAGATATGCGTGAATTCACCGTTTTACTTGAGACAGATGCCGATCCTTCCCTATTCGAAAAGTGGAACTGGATTGAAAAGTAACTTCATCATGAAACCCTCCACCACCCGTATCGCCTTTGCCAGCTTCATCGGCACTGCCATCGAGTTCTACGATTTCTACATCTATGGTCTCGCGGTAGCGATGGTGATCGGCCCTATATTTTTCCCCGGCAGCGATCCGGCGGCGCAGGCGCTGAATGCCTTCCTCACCTTCGGCATCGCGTTCCTCGCGCGCCCGCTCGGTGCGTTGCTGTTCGGGCATTTCGGTGACCGGATCGGCAGAAAAACGACCTTGGTTGCTTCATTGCTGGTGATGGGCGTTTCCACCACACTGATCGGCTTTTTGCCCGGCCACGACCTGATCGGCTGGGCCGCGCCCGCGCTGCTGTGCCTGCTGCGCTTCGGTCAGGGCATCGGCCTCGGCGGCGAATGGGGCGGCGCGGCGTTGCTGGCGGCGGAGTATGCGCCCAAGGGCAGGCGCGGCTGGTTCGGCATGTTCCCGCAGCTCGGGCCGCCGGTCGGCTTTCTGTTCGCCGTCGGCAGCTTCCTGCTGCTGTCGCAATGGCTCGACGATGCGCAATTCCGCGCCTGGGGCTGGCGCATTCCGTTCCTCGCCAGCGCGGCGCTGGTGATCGTCGGGCTGTATGTGCGGCTCAAGCTTACCGAGACGCCGGTGTTCGCCAAAGCCATCGCGACACACCAGTCGGTGAAACTGCCGCTGGTGGAACTATTCAAACATCATGCCGTGCCGCTGCTGCTGGGCGCGCTGGCGATGGTGGTGTGCTACGCGCTGTTCTACATTTCCACGGTGTTTTCATTGAGCTACGGCGTCACCACGCTCGGCATCCCGCGCCCGCAGTTCCTGACCATGCTGTGCGTTGCCGTCGTCTTCATGGCCGCGGCCACGCCGCTTGCCGCAATCGCGGGCGACCGTTATGGCCGCCGCCCGGTGCTGCTCGTCGCGGGCAGCGCAGCATTACTGTCCGGCTTCCTGCTGGCGCCGATGCTGGGCAGCGGCTCGCCGTGGCAGATCACTGCCTTTCTTTCCATCGAACTGTTCCTGATGGGCGCAACCTTCGCGCCGATGGGCGCGCTGTTGCCGGAACTCTTCCCAACCGCCGTGCGCTATACCGGCGCGGGCGCTGCCTACAATCTCGGCGGCATTCTCGGCGCTTCGCTTGCCCCCTATATTGCGCAACAATTGGCGCTGCACGGCGGGCTGGCTTGGGTGGGCGGCTATATTTCCGCCGCTGCGACGATCAGCTTGCTGGCAGTATTCATGATGCGCGAGACGAAAGACAGGGAACTGGCATGAACCCGCTCTACCGGCCAACTCCACTCCAGTTCCTTCCCCCTTGCAGGGGGAAGGGTAGGATGGGGGTAGAAGTTATCAGATGCGCCAAGTGTCTACCCCCACCCCAGCCCTCCCCCTGCAAGGGGGAGGGAGTGTGGTACTCAATGGATTGCGCAACATGAAATCTCTGCCCCCCACAATCTTCCTGATGGGACCCACCGCCAGCGGCAAGACCGGCGTCGCGGTGGAACTGGCGCAGCGCCTGCCGGTGGAACTCATCAGCGTGGATTCGGCGCTGGTGTACCGCGACATGGATATCGGCACCGCCAAGCCGGACGCCGCCACACTCGCCCGCGCGCCGCACCACCTGATCGACATCATAGCCCCGACCGAGGCCTACTCCGCCGCCGCGTTCCGTCATGACGCATTGCGCCTGATGGCGGACATCTCCGCAAGAGGAAAAATACCGCTGCTGGTGGGCGGCACCATGCTGTACTTCAAGGCATTGCGCGAGGGGCTCAGCGACCTGCCGCAAGCCGACCCAGCAGTGCGCGCCGCGCTCGACGCGGAGGTCGCGCAGCATGGCATCCGGCACCTGCACCAACAGCTCGCGCTGGTGGATGCCGAAACCGCCGCGCGCCTCGCCCCTAATGACACGCAGCGCATCCAACGCGCGCTGGAAATCTATCGCCTCAGCGGATCGCCGATGTCCGCGCTGATTGCCAAACAGAAAATCGCCGAACTCCCCTACCGCATCTTCCCCATTGCCCTGATTCCCTCCGATCGCGCGCAACTCCATACCCGCATCGCGGCGCGCTTCAAGCAGATGCTGGCGCAAGGCCTGCTGGATGAGCTGCGCGCGCTGCGCAAAAAATATCCGCTGTATTCCGATCTGCCCTCGATGCGCTGCGTCGGCTACCGCCAGGCCTGGCAATACCTTGAGGGCGAGATCGGCGAGGCCGAACTGCTCGACAAAGGCATCGCCGCCACGCGCCAGTTGGCGAAACGCCAGCTCACCTGGCTGCGTTCCATGCCGGACAATATTGAGCTGGATTGCCTCGCGCCAAACCTGGAACAGGCGGTATTCGATAAGATCAGGCAATCTGCCATAATGCGCGGCGAAGCGCCGTAGTGTGCGTGAAACGCACATTACCCATTTCAACCACTACTAATGAGGAATACCATGACCGCCATCAATTTCAAGCGCGAAATCGCCGACACCTTCGACCATACTATTGAGCGCGCGACCAAAGCGCTTGGCGCCGAGGGCTTCGGCATCCTGACGCGTATCGACATGCATGGCAAGATCAAGGAAAAAACCGGCAAGGACATCATTCCGACGGTGATCCTCGGCGCATGCAACCCGATGCTGGCATACGAGGCCTACACCGCAAACAGCGATGTGGCAAGCTTGCTGCCGTGCAACGCGGTGATCCGCGAAATCGCGCCGGGAAAAATTTCGCTGGAGTTCATCAAGCCGACCGCGATGATGCAGATACTCGGCGATGCCAGGCTCGCGGAGCTGGCGCGCGAGGCCGACGCGAAGATCGAGCGCGCGCTGTCCAGCGTATAAGCCAAACCATTCTGCGGCATAATGCGCGCTCTGATTTTTGAAAGCCTGGTGAAATGAAAATTACCGTTATTGGTTCCGGCTATGTCGGCCTGGTCTCCGGCGCATGTCTCGCCGAACTGGGCAACGATGTTGTCTGCCTGGATGTCGATTCGAAGAAGATCGACATCCTCAACAACGGTGGCGTACCGATCTACGAGCCAGGTCTGGAAGAAGTCATCAAGAGCAACGTCGCCGCCGGCCGCCTGCGCTTCACTACCGATGTCGCCGCAAGCGTGGCGCACGGCCTGGTGCAGATGATCGCGGTAGGCACGCCTTCCGGCGAGGACGGCTCTGCCGACCTGCAATACGTCATCGCCGCCGCACGCAGCATCGGGCGCACCATGACCGAATACAAGGTAATCGTCGACAAGTCTACCGTGCCGGTCGGCACCGCCGACAAAGTCAAACAGGCGGTGCAGGAAGAGCTGGACAAGCGCGGCCTTGGCTCCTCCCCTGACAAGGGGAGGCCGGGAGGGGTTGGTTTCAGCGTCGTCTCCAACCCTGAATTCCTCAAGGAAGGCGCGGCCATCGACGACTTCAACCGCCCCGACCGCATTCTCATCGGTGCCGAGGACGAACAGGCGATTAAGGTGATGCGCGAGATGTACGCGCCGTTCCAGCGCAACCACGACCGCCTGATGGTGATGGACATCCGTTCCGCCGAACTGACCAAATACGCCGCCAACGCGATGCTCGCCACGCGCATCTCGTTCATGAACGAACTGGCCAACCTCGCCGAGAAAGTCGGCGCGGACATCGAGCATGTGCGCAAGGGCATCGGCTCTGACCAGCGCATCGGCTACCATTTCCTGTATGCCGGTTGCGGTTACGGCGGCTCTTGCTTTCCCAAGGACATCCGCGCGCTGCAACGCACCGGCGAGGAATACGGCCTGCCGCTCAAAGTCCTGCATGCCGTGGAAGAAGTGAACAATGTGCAGAAGTCCGTGCTGCTGACCAAAATCACCCGGCGCTTCGGCGACAACCTGAAAGGCAAGCACTTCGCGCTATGGGGGCTGGCGTTCAAGCCGGGCACCGACGACATGCGCGAAGCGACCAGCCGCGTGGTGATGGAAGGGTTATGGGCGCGCGGCGCGACCGTCACCGCCTACGACCCGGCGGCGATGAAAGAAACCCAACATATCTATCCTCTGCAAAGCCGCCAAAAGGCGGGGGGCGAGCGCGCCGACCTGAGCTATGCCGGCAACCCCAAGGATGCGCTGCACGAAGCCGATGCGCTGGTCATCGTCACGGAATGGAAAGCCTTCAAGAGTCCTGATTTCAACATCATCAAGGCACGCCTGAAAAATCCGGTGATCTTCGACGGACGCAATCTGTTTGAACCTTCAGACATGAGAACATTGGGGTTCGAGTACCATGGAATCGGGCGGGAAGGTTAGGCTCGAACGGGTAAATATCACACTCCCCCTGCATCCAGCCGCGCAATAAAGCTCTCCAGATCTTTCGGCAGTGGTGCAGTCAATTGTAGCGGTTCGCCGGTCAGCGGATGATTGAACGAGATCGAATGGGCATGCAGAAACATGCGTTTCAATCCCCGCTTCATCAATTCCCTGTTGCGCGCAAAATCACCGTATTTATCGTCTCCCGCGATCGGAAAGCCGAGGTGCGACAGATGCACGCGAATCTGGTGGGTGCGCCCGGTCTTGAGCTGTGCTTCCAGCAAGGTAAATTCCAGCCAACTCTTCAGCAGCGTAAAGATCGTGTGTGAGGCCTGGCCGTCTTCCCTGACCATCACGCGCTTCTCGCCCTGCGGCGTGTCGAACTTGTGCAGCGGCAGTTTGACGTGCTGTTTGACGTTCCTCCATTGCCCCAGCACCAGCGCGAAGTAGCGCTTGTCGCTGTTGCCTTCGCGCATGATCTCGTGCATGGCGGTGAGCGCGGAACGCTTTTTCGCCAGCAACAGCACGCCGGAGGTTTCGCGGTCGAGCCTGTGCACCAGTTCCAGGAATTTGGCCTGCGGACGCGCGCGGCGCATCTGTTCGATGACGCCGAAGCTCACTCCGCTGCCGCCATGCACCGCCACACCGGCAGGTTTGTTCACCGCGACCAACGCGTCGTCCTCATAAATGATCGGGAATTCCACCGCCGGGATATGCACCTGTTCGATTTCGTGCTTTTCCGCCACGCGGATCGGCGGAATACGCAACAAGTCTCCCAGTTGCAGGCGGTAGGTCTGATCCACGCGCTTCTTGTTCACCCGTACTTCCCCGCCGCGCAGGATGCGATAAACATGGCTTTTGGGCACGCCTTTCAGATTCTTGAACAGAAAATTGTCGATACGCTGCGCCTCGCCGCTTTCATCAATTTCCATATAACTCACAGAATCTTTGCTTAAACCATTCATTTTGCTTATACTTCGCCGCTCGCGCGTTTTGGGATTTGGGTAAGTTTGGGATAATCTCCCCGCCAGGAAGAGTTTTGGCACAAGCGACGGCGCATTGCGCCGCCACCCTACCTACCAGCCGCAGCCCGGTTAATATCACTCACCGGTACCAGCAGTGATAGTAATTGATTTATGCGCTCAAAGCACCTGTGGATTTTCCGTGAAGCAGCTATTGCTGCCTCACCCCCGAAGGAGATTCTGAAACAGCCGGAGAAAC
>Ga0209317_1003229_pt1 | contig 10487 bp, 8 predicted proteins | sample RifGroB2_FD_183994 | JGI IMG/M metagenome (GOLD analysis project Ga0209317, IMG submission 183994) | Soil microbial communities from Rifle, Colorado, USA - Groundwater B2 (SPAdes) (version 2) | ecosystem: Environmental > Terrestrial > Soil > Unclassified | place: Rifle, Colorado | collected...
CTGGGAGAGTCCGCCGTACTTGTCGCCGGCGAACAGGTTGGTGCCGTCCTTCCAAAGCGACATGTGGCAATGCATACCGGAACCGTTGTCCCCGTAGAGCGGCTTCGGCATGAAGGTGACCGTCTTGCCGTTTCTGTTGGCGACGTTCCGGATGATGTACTTGAACCACTGCAGCTGGTCAGCCATGTCGACGAGCGAAGAGAAACGCATGTCGATCTCTGCCTGGCCGCCCGTGGCGACTTCGTGGTGCTGGCACTCGACGCGGATGCCGACTTTCTGAAGCTCCATTACCATCTCGTTCCTGAGATCGTTCTGGGAATCGGTCGGGGATACCGGGAAGTAGCCTTCCTTGTGGCGCGGCTTGTAGCCGAGGTTCGGGAACTCTTCGCGGCCGGTGTTCCAAGCGCCTTCGGAGGAGTCAACCGAGTAGAAGGAAGCGTTGGACGAGGAATCGTAACGGACGTCGTCGAAGATGAAGAACTCAGCCTCGGGTCCGAAGTACGCCGTGTCGGCCAGGGAGGTCGATTTCAGGTAGCTCTCGGCCTTCTTCGCGATGTTGCGCGGGTCGCGGCTGTAGTCTTCCTTGGTGATCGGGTCGAAGATGTCGCAGATAAGCGAAAGAGTCGGGATCGCGGGGAACGGATCCATCTTCGCGGTCTTGGGATCCGGGATGATGATCATGTCGGAAGCGTGGATCGGCTGCCAACCGCGGATGGAAGAGCCGTCGAAGCCCTGACCTTCCTCGAAGGTGTCCTCGCCGAACTCGCTCATCGGCACCGTGAAGTGCTGCCAGATACCGACGAAATCCATAAACTTAAAATCGACCATCAGCACGCCGTTTTCTTTGGCAAACTCCACTACTTGTTTTGGTGTCATCTTCAGTCTCCTTTCAAATTAGGTAAAAATCAGCCGTCTAAAGGGCGTCTTCGCCACGTTCACCGGTCCTGATGCGAACTACCTCTTCCACGGGGGTAACGAAGATCTTGCCGTCGCCGATCCGCCCGGTCTTTGCAGCCTGCTCGATGGCGTCGACCACCTTGCCGACCATTTCGTCGGATACGATGATCTCCATCTTGATCTTGGGGATGAAATCGACCACGTACTCGGCGCCGCGGTACAACTCGGTATGCCCCTTCTGGCGACCGAAGCCCTTCACCTCGCCGATGGTGATCCCCTGGATGCCGATCTCGTTGAGTGCTTCTTTGACTTCATCAAGCTTGAAAGGTTTTATGATTGCTTCGACTTTTTTCAAGGTAGATACCTCCGCTCGTTATCTCAGTGCGCGCAAATTATAAAGAGCTTGCCATGAAATTGCAAGATTTATAAACCACGGCCTGAGGTTGGTGTCTCCACATATTAGCAGGTTTCATGCCAAGCTTCAGGTGCCGATTACCGTTTGCGACGAACCTAAAAAACGGAGCCCCCGCCGGGAAGCTCCGTTTTCAGGCAAACGAGTAAAGATTCAGGGATTACAGGATGAAAAGCATTTCCCTGTAGGTCGGCAGCGGCCAGTATTTGGCAGCTATGATTTTTTCCAGCGCATCACCATTGGCACGCAGTTCAAGCATTTCGGCAAACACGTTTTGCCTGAATGCAACGGCCTGTTGATCGGCATCGGCAATCTTCAGCGCGTTTTCAAGGGCTTTCTCCAGCGCCTTGGCACTGCCGCTCATGGAGGCCAGTTTGTCGCAGAGCACTTCCAACAACTCCTTCTGGGTCGAGACGTTCAGCTTGCCGGATACGGCTGTAACGGCATTGATGGATGCTGCAACCGTTGTTGCATATTCCATGGCGGTAGGGATTATGCTGTGGTTGGCCATGTCAATCATGGTCAGGGCTTCGATATTCAAGGTCTTGACGTACTGCTCGACCATGATTTCGTAACGCGCATGAAGTTCTTTCTCGGAAAAGACTTTGTGAGCAACGAACAGCTCGACGGCTTCCTTGGATATCAGCTCCTTAAGTGCCTCGGGAGTGTTAGGAATATTCGGCAGGCCGCGCTTTTCGGCTTCCTGAACCCACTCGTCGGAGTAGTTGTTGCCGTTAAACACAACGCGTTTGTGCTTCTTTGCGGTTTCCTGAAGCAGTTTCTCAAGGTCGGCGTCAAAGTTATTCGATTTTTCCAGTTGGTCGGCAAACCCCTTCAGCGCCTCGGCAATGATGGTATTGATGATAATGTTGGGGCCCGAGATGGAGAAGGATGAACCGAGCATCCTGAATTCAAACTTGTTGCCGGTAAAGGCGAACGGTGAGGTTCTGTTTCTGTCGGTGGCATCCTTGGGCAGTGCGGGAAGGGTAGTTACGCCGATCTTCATGTCGGCGCTCATGGAGGATGATTTTGCTGCGCCGGCAACGATCTGGTCGATGATTTCGGCAAGTTGCTCGCCGAGGAAAATCGAAATGATTGCCGGAGGTGCTTCGTTGGCGCCCAGTCGGTGGTCATTGCCGGCGTTGGCGCAGGAGCAGCGCAGGAGCCCGGCATAGGTATCCACAGCCTTGATGGTTGCCATGAGGAAGGTCAGGAACTGGGCATTTTCATGGGGGGTGCGACCCGGCTCAAGCAGGTTCTGTCCGTCATTCGTGCTCATGGACCAGTTGTTGTGCTTGCCGGACCCGTTGACGCCGGCAAATGGTTTTTCGTGCAGCAGGCAGACCAGGTCGTGTCTGAGGGCGACCCGCTTAAGAACATCCATAACCATCTGATTGTGGTCAGTGGCGATGTTGGTATTCTCGAAAATCGGGGCGAGTTCAAACTGTCCGGGTGCTACCTCATTGTGCTGGGTTTTAGCGGTAACGCCCAGTTTCCACAGCTCTTCATTTACTTCCTTCATGTACGACAGCACTCTTTCCTTGATAGTGCCGAAATAGTGGTCTTCCAGTTCCTGGCCTTTTGAGGACATGGCGCCGAAAAGCGTTCTGCCGGCCATCATCAGGTCGGGTCTTTTCAGGTAGAAGGACTTGTCCACAAGGAAGTATTCCTGCTCGGCTCCGACGGTCGAGGTTACCCTGCCGACACTGGTATTTCCGAATAATTTGATAACACGCAGCGCCTGTATGGAAAGCGCTTCCATGGAGCGGAGCAGCGGGGTCTTTTTGTCCAGGGCCTCGCCGGTGTACGAGCAGAAGGCGGTGGGGATGCAGAGAGTTATGACGTCGGCCTCTTCTCTCAGGAAGGCAGGTGAAGTGCAGTCCCAGGCGGTATAACCCCTGGCTTCAAAGGTTGCTCTCAAGCCGCCGCTTGGGAAAGAGGAGGCGTCCGGCTCACCCTTGACCAGCTCTTTTCCGGAAAACTCCATAAGGACACCGTTTTCCGACGGGGAAATGAATGAGTCATGTTTTTCCGCAGTGATACCGGTCATCGGCTGAAACCAGTGGGTAAAATGTGTCGCGCCTCTTTCAACGGCCCACTCTTTCATTGCCGTTGCGACAACATCCGCGATGGAGGGGTCCAGCGGCAGACCTTCGTCTATGGTTTTCTTCAGGTTCTTGAAAACACCTTTCGGCAGCCTTTCTCTCATGACGGACTGGTTAAACACGTTTTGCCCAAACATTTGCACGTTAATGCCTCCTTTTTAAACAGCGTTGCGTATAAAATAAGCACAATGCTTATCCATGTATATTTGTTTTCAAGGGTTTACGAACCATTGCGGTGGAGCGTTGGATTCGAAGCAAGAGAAATGCCAGCCTTCGGTGGGGCGGGCGGTCGTTGCAACAGGAAATCGAGGTGTCCCCCAGACGGTTCCGGGGGGCGACGCCCGCCGGGTAAGTGAGCACCGAACGGGCCAACCCTACTCGCCACTTGCCAAGCGTCGGCCGTCAGACTATAGTACGGACTGCTGCAAGCGCGGGATCAGGCGGCCCCGGAGTGCGGGCGAAGGATTAACGGTGAGGAAACAGGCAATGGCACTACGGGGGAACGGAAAATCACGGCTGGCGCTTACACTCCTGCCGGCAGTGGTGCTTTGCGCGCTCTCCGTCTCGCCGGCGCAGGCCGACTTCTTCCGCTACACCGGGGAGGACGGGGTGGAGACCTTCACCAACACCCCGACCAGAGCCGGCGCCGTGAAGGTGCTGAGCGAGCCCAAGCACAAGACGGCTGCGAAGCGTTTTCCCAAGGGCGCGTTGCAGGGCACGCTGAAGACCGAGCCGCAGTTCCGTTCACAAGAGCCCTTGCTGCCGGTAAACGGGCCGGTGAGCTCGAATTACGGCTGGCGCCACGACCCGATCGACGGCGGCATGAGGCACCATAACGGCGTCGACATCGCGGTGCCGACCGGCACCAAGGTCAAGGCGATCGCGGCCGGCAGGGTTGTCGAGAGCGCCGCGCGGGGCGGATACGGCAACCTGGTGACCATTGAGCACCCGGGCGGGATGCTCTCCCTGTACGGGCACAACGCTCAACTGGAGGTCAGGGTCGGGGATCAGGTGGAGGCGGGGCAGACCGTTGCCCTATCCGGCTCCACGGGGAGATCCACCGGGCCGCACCTGCACTTCGAGCTCTGGAAGAACGGCAGAAACGTGACCCAGTCCTACCTGGACAACGGGGCGGGGCTTCCCGAGGTCGCAGGCAGCATCAGGAGCTACCTGCACAAGGACGGCTCCATCGTGTTCACGAATCTGAATTAGATACCTCTTCTTCTCGTATCAGACGGGCTCCTCGGTCCTCGTGCGTGGTTCGCCTTTTTATCTTCAGACAGTAAATGCCTTTTCCCTGAAACTATAGGAGCTTGGACTTGACTTTACACAACCCAAGGTGTAGTTTTTTGTGTAACGGAGGTGCCCCTATGGCAACAAATCTGGCAATTGACGACAATCTGCTCGAAGAAGCCCGTATCGTGGGTAAACATGCCACCAAAAAGGCGGTGGTCAATGAAGCACTTGCGGAATACATTCAGCGGCGGAAACAGGCAGACATCCTCAACCTATTCCATTCCATAGATTATGAGCCCGACTACGATTACAAGAAACAGCGCAGCAAACGATGAAGGTTCTTGTCGACACATCTGTATGGTCCCTGGCGCTGCGGCGTAACCTGCTCACTGCTGATCCGGAAGTATCTGAATTGATGGAGTTGATCAGGGAGGTGCGGGTCCAGATGATCGGACCGGTACGTCAGGAACTCCTCTCCGGGATAAAGAGCCCAGCTCAGTTCCAGAAACTGCGCAATCACCTGCGGGCATTCCCCGATGTCGAAATGACGACCCGCGATTACGAGACTGCCGCCGAATACTTCAACCTCTGTCGTGGCAAGGGAATCCAGGGATCGAATACCGACTTCCTCATCTGCGCCGTAGCTGCGCGCCACAAGAACCCAATATTCACCACCGACGGTGATTTCACACTGTTCCAATCTCACCTGCCCATCACGCTGCATCGTCCCCGCACCTGAACGACTACCCCCAGCTCAGTTACTCAAGTCTGCCTTTTCTTAACATGCCTGGTGGCCTGGGCTTCCCAGGGGTCATCGGGCCAGGGGTGACGGGGGTAGCGCCCTTTCAACTCCTTGCACACCTCGCGGTAGGCGCCATTCCAGAAACTGCGCAGGTCGGCGGTCACCTGGATGGGACGGCGCGCCGGCGACAGCAGATGGATCAGCACGGGAACCCGCCCTAGTGCGACCCTCGGGGTCTCGGCAAGCCCGAACATCTCCTGGAGCTTTACGGCGAGAAAAGGGACGCCGTCGGCGGGATAGCTGAGCCCCACGCGCGACCCGCTGGGAACCTTCAGATGGGTCGGCGCGGCGTCGTCCACCAGCTTCTGCTCACGCCAGTTCAGCATCGCTTTCAGTGGCGCCAAGAGATCCACCCGCGCCAACTGGGCCAGCGTCCTGACGCCCTGCAGGTAAGGCATCAGCCACTGCTCCAGGTTCGCGGCAAGCGCCTGATCCGACAGGTCTGGAAATCCCTCCTCCGGGAGCACGCGGATCAGGAAGTTCACCCTGTTCCGGTACTGCTGTGCCTCGTCGCTCCAGTTCAGCCCGCCGATGCCGGGGCCCGACCGTATCCCGCGAATCAGGGCGGCGCTGATCTCCTCCTTGCCCGGGGTCGCCGCACGCTCCGAAAGCAGTATCGCCCCGAGCCTCTCCTCGTCGCGGGCCACCACCCTACCCTCACGATCGTCCCAGAACACCCTTTTCTCCCTGGTGATGGCCGCGGCGCACCCGGCCCGAACGGCGTCCAGGGTGACGGCGCTCGCCATATGGATCTCCCCCTCGGCGCCGCCCCCCTCGACTTCGACTGCTACGATGAACGGCTGCGCCCTCAGGTTGGTGCGGGTCGACAGACGGGCGCCGCTCCCGTTGGCCATCAGGTAGCGCCCGGAGCCGGGGCTCCTCTCGCGGGCCACCCGATCCGGGTACGCCTTCAGGAGCAGTTCGCCGACCAGGGCGGCGTCACCGCGCCTGGCTGACTCGGGGACACCAAGGGCACTCCTGAAATAGGCGGCCAGCCTCTCGACGGTGCGGCATCCCTGCGGATCCCGACGCTCTTCCAGGGCGTCCACCCGGTCCTGAAGATCGCTCTCGGAGAGGCTCCCGGTGCCGCGCGGCAGGATGTCGCGCTCGGAAAGGATGGCGGCCAGCGTGCAGGCGAGCGCCCCTTCCCCAAGCGACAGTGACCCGACCAGCATGGCTGCCAGACGCGGGTGCATGGGGAGCGCGGCCATTTTCTTTCCCAGCGCGGTGATGGCGCCGCGAGCGTCGAGTGCGCCGAGCGCCGTCAGGAGCGCCCTCCCCTCGGCCAGGTGTCCGGCTGGAGGCGCGTCGAGAAAGCTCAGTGAGGCGGGGTCGGCCACCCCCCAATGCGCAAGGTCGAGGGCCAAGGGGGTGAGGTCGGAAACGCGTATCTCGGGGGGGGTGAAGGGGAGCAGTGTGGCCTGGGTGTGCTCGGTCCAGAGGCGGTAGCAGACCCCCGGCGCGACCCTGCCGGCGCGCCCGGTGCGCTGCTCGGCGGAGGCCGCCGATATCCTCATGATCTCCAGGCGGTTCAGCCCGGTGCAAGGGTCATAGCGCAACTGCCGGGAGAATCCGGTATCCACCACCACCCGCACTCCCTCGATGGTGAGGCTGGTTTCTGCGATGTTGGTGGCGAGCACCACCTTCCTTCTGTCGGCGGGGAGGATGGCCTGCTCCTGCGCCGCGAAAGGTAGGTCGCCATAGAGGACGGCGATCATGATCTCTGCGCCGACGCTCTCCTTCAACAGCCTTTCGCAGCGCCTGATTTCACCGGCACCCGGTAGAAAGACCAGGATGTCGCCGCCGGTTTGGGCGAGGGCCCGAAGCACGGCGGCACAGGCGATCTCCGGCAGCCTCCCGGAAGGCTCGGTCTTCAAATAGTTAATCTCTACGGGAAACTGCCTGCCCGGGGTCGAGATGAGCGGCGCCCCCCCAAGAAGGCTCGCTACCGGTGCCGCATCGAGGGTCGCGGACATGACCAGTATGCGCAGGTCCTCGCGCAGCCCTTGCTGCACGTCGCGGCAAAGGGCCAGTGACAGGTCGCAGGTCAGGCTTCTCTCGTGGAATTCATCGAAGATGACCGCAGCGACACCCTCCAGCAGCGGGTCGCTCTGCAGCCTGCGGGCCAGGATCCCCTCGGTGACCACTTCGATGCGGGTGGCGGCGGAGACCTTGCGCTCGAAGCGGATGGTGTAGCCTACGCGCCTGCCGACCTCCTCGCCCAGACACCCCGCCATGTAACGCGCGGCGTTGACGGCGGCGAGCCGGCGCGGCTCGAGCATGACGATCTTCCCTTTCTTGAGAAACGGGGCGTCCAGCAGGGCCAAAGGGACACGGGTGGTCTTTCCTGCGCCGGGCGGGGCCTGGAGCACGGCCACGTTCCCCTGCTCCAGCGCCGCGAGAAGCTCCGGAAGGATGCCGTCGATGGTGGTGGTTTTCTGCATGGCGGCCTTCAAATCAGGAGGCGAAGCCCCTCGAGGTCGATCCCCACCAGGGAACCGACCACCTTGCAGGCGCCGGCCAGCCGCTCCCTGGGGTAGCTGTTGGTCACGGCCAGCACATTGAGCCCCGCACCGGTCGCCGAGGCGATCCCCGCCGGGGTGTCTTCGATGGCAATGGAAGCCGCGGCATCGACCCGGCCGGGGAAAATCTCCTGGAGCCTCTGCACGGCGAGCCGGTAGCTCTCCGGGTCCGGCTTGCTCGCCGCCACCTCGTCCGCAGTCACCAGGGTGTCGAAGGCGCCGGTAAGCCCCAGCTGCACCAGGATGGGATCTATGTCGCTGCGCAGGGCGCCGCTGCAAAGTGCCAGCGGCATGGTGCCGGAGATGGAGCGGATCAGCTCGACCACGCCGGGGTAAGGGGCGACACCCACGGAGACGATCCTCAGGAAGGCCTCGGCCTTGCCGTGAATCAGGTCCTTCAGCTCCTGGTCGGAGAGCGGCCGGCCGCCGGCGCGAAAAGCCTCCCTGAAGGCGTCACGGTCGTCAAAGCCAAGGTAGGTCTCCAGATACGCCTCCCAGGAATAGCCAAGGCCAAGCGGCACCAGGAGTTCCTGGAACGCCTTGTAGTGCAGCGGTTCAGTGTCTACGATGATGCCGTCAAAATCGAAGATGACTGCGTTAAGCATGCGAAGGCTCCTTGTTGAACTGCTAGAATTTTCCGATTACAGCAAGCGAAGGCGTTCCGTCCATGGAAAGCGGCGCGACGGTCAGCCCCCCCGGCTTCGAGGCACGATACCTGGTGACGGCGTCCCCTGCCAGCTCCCCGATGGCGGCACCAAGCACCGCATCGCTCGCCCAGTGTTTTCCCTGGTAGACGCGTGAGAAACCGACGAAACCCGCCGCCGCGTAGCAGATGATCTTGACCGGGAGGCTCTTCGTCTTGGAGGCGACCACATGGGCGATGGCGAACGAGCTTGCGGTATGCATCGACGGGAGCGAGTCGTAACCGTCCCGGAACTGGAAAGGGCGGTAGCGGGAGTTGCCGTCGCCCGAATAGGGGCGCCCGCGGCCGATCGCGCCCTTCAGCATGAAGGTCGCCGCGTCGGCGAGGAAAACAGCCTCCCCCAGTTCCTCACCAAGCTGCATGAACTGCGGCGATTCGGCTGCCACCCCGGCACCGTAAAGCGCTGCCGCGACGCCGATGTGCAGGACGGGATTGCTGGCGGCGTTGCCGAAATCGGTCAGCCCCCTGAGTACCCCGCTGTGGGAGCCGGCGAGGTCGGACCTGATGTCCTTGTCAAGGATGTAGGTAAGGGTGAAGACGCCTGCCAGCGCGCCACTCTCGGCCAGGTAGGGGTCGGCCGGCGCTTTGAAAAACAGTTTCCCCTCTTCTGAGAGCCTGGAGAATTCCTCTTTTATGACGGCGCCGCTGTTGAAGAGGTTGTCAGCGGCATGGACCCGGGAGGGGAGGCAGCCACAGAATAGCAGCAGCAGTAGCAGAGAAAAAAGGGGAGTGATCGGATCGATGCGATAATGCGGCTTTGAGCGGGGTATTGCACCAAGCAGCACCGGCTGCAGGGCGCTTAACTTTTCGGCAGAAACGGGAACTGTCATTGCCATCAACTTTCTCCGCCCGGTCCAGTGGAGGCCGGTGCGCCGGCTTTGCGGCCTGCAATAAAGAGCTTTTATCGTTCCCATGCTCCAGCGTTGGAACGATGCTCATAACTTCAACCTTAGTCTCAACCTGTTTCCAAGCTGGCGCGCATCCCGGACAGCCTATTTGAAGCGCGCCAGATAAGCAAGTTCAAATTCATTAGTGTCAGGGAAATAACTCAGCAGTCAGGCAAATCCGGCAGTCAGGGCAAAAAAAAACAGCGCCCTTGTTTAGGCGCTGTTTTTAATGGTGATCCCAAGGGGACTTGAACCCCTGTTACCGACGTGAAAGGCCGGTGTCCTAACCACTAGACGATGGGACCTGAGACGGCCGATCCCTTCCGGCCTGCTCTATAACTTTTGCTGCTTGCGGTAAAAATTGGCAGGGGTGCGAGGATTCGAACCTCGGGATGACGGAATCAGAATCCGTTGCCTTACCGCTTGGCGACACCCCTGCATCGACAGATGGGTTTTATAACAGATTGCGGCTCTCGAAGTCAAGCTTTTTTACCCTGGGCCGCCAGTGCGCCCGCTTCCATCGCCTTGACGTTGGCCTGGATGACGCTGTGGTCTTTCTCCGGCAGCGCCTGCTTCAGGGCTGCGGCCAGGGAAGCCATGTCGACCGCACCGGTAAGCGCGACGTAGGCACCAAGGGCAACCATGTTGACCATGCGGAGATCGCCCATGTCTGTGGCGATTTCGTTCATCGGAACCGGGATGATGTCGATGTCGTCCCGCTCCAGGGTGGTGCCACCAACCAGTGAAGAGTTGACGATGCAGACCCCGCCGGGACGTACCTTGGCGCCGAAGCGCTCCAGCGATGCCTGATTCAGGACGACCAGCGCGGAGGGTCGGCCCACGACCGGAGAACCGACGGCGCCGTCCGCAATCACGACCGTGCAGGTGGCAGAGCCTCCCCTCTTCTCCACGCCGTAGGCGGG